>FZPS01000214.1_pt123 | contig 85156 bp, 85 predicted proteins | sample 1817821 | NCBI WGS metagenome assembly FZPS01 (sample SAMEA104158645, study PRJEB21678) | metagenome | place: Germany | collected 2015-04-21
CCCCCAGTATAACTGGGGGATTTCTCACGCTAAAGCGCCATTTAAAAATCCGGTTCGCAGCGAACCGGATTTAGCTTTATTAACCGCCGGTTTGACAATCCGTCGGTCAGGTTTTATCAAAAAAGCTGCTTTCATTTATTTCCAAACTAAATTCAGAATTATTGCGGACAATATATCCGGAGGGATAAAAAATGCGCGGAAGCGAATACAAACTGGGGTTATCCGACCTGTTGGACCAAAGTATCACCTGTTACGAATACTTTTACAGCCTTCCAAAACCGCTCCAAGAGGAAATAAAAAAGCTGGATATACATTCATTTGAAGATATGCAGGAATACGTTGCGGCGCACAGCCGCCGCGGCAATTACAAAACTTGACACGGAGGAAATCATGCACAACAGGAAATACAAAAACCTTGATGATTTGCTGGGCAGTAACCACAGGGCGGGCGCTTTTTTTGAGTCGCTGCCCTCATACGTTCAGGAAATGATAAAGCAGCGCAGCGGGAATATACAAACCGAACACGAGCTTAGAATGTACGCCGAAAACATTGTTCAGGGCGATAAATAATACCGTGTCCGGTCCATTCGCCCAGCACAAAACACGGACACGCGGTAGGCGGAGTTGTCCGCGCCTGCCCTGCTGTTTCTTGCCGGCGGCTGTCGCAACAAATCGACCCGCCGGTTTTACATATAGTAAATAACTGCATTAAATGCCGGCAGTGGCGCCGAAAAAAAACTGTTTTTTGATTTGGCAAACATTTCAAAACATTAGTTTTTGAAGTATTTTGTAAGTTTTCATCAAAATTTTCTCCAAAAAATCACATATTGACGATTTACAAACAGGCAGTAAATAGGTTATAATCATAAACAGTCGGTATATTTTATGCGTATTATTTTTGCATATATCGCCATTACCAGAATCCGGCCCTTATTTTCCGATGGCGGAAAGTGGGGCGTTTTATCTTATTTAAATAAATGCGAGTTTTGAGGTGTGCGCCGTATGAATTCCTCTTTCCCCAGAATGTTGACCCTGCTGAGAAAAGAGAAAGGTATCAGCCAGAAGAAAGCTTCTCAGGAGCTTGGAATCTCGCAGGCGCTGCTTTCACATTACGAAAAGGGTATCAGGGAATGTGGCCTTGAATTTGTGGTGAAGGCGGCGGATTACTATAACGTATCCTGCGATTACCTTCTGGGCAGGACTCCCGACAAAACCGGGGCGGTAATCGCAGTTGACGAGATACCGGAAAACGACCCTTCAATCAAGGACAATCATCTTCGGGGCAGCGTGCTTCCGGTTCTCAATAAAAAACTGGTGATAAATTCGCTGAACATAATTTTCGATATCCTTCAAAACTGCAACAACAAGGCGTTGACCATCGAGGCCTCAAACGCGCTGATTATTGCGGTGTATTCCCTCTTCCGCAGTATTTACTCGGCAAACCCCAAAAACCCTGAGGCGTTGTTCTCGATACCCGAATACCTCTACCTGACCGCCGCGGCAGGGGAATTCAGCAAGTCGGCGGCCACAATCAGCTTTTTGGCCGCAGGGGGCTCCGTGAACGGAGAAAAAGGGCTGGCAGAAGCCCCGCTGATTTCATCCGACCGTATTGCGGCAGAATACCCGATGTTCGCGTCCTCCCTGTTCAACCTGATTAAAAACGCCGAGACCAAACTCGGCGGCTCATTGTAAATACATACGGCGCAGACAGAAAAAATACCGGCAGTAAAAAATAAACGGCCTTCGATTTGCCGTTTATTTTTTACTGCCGGTTTATATCGCTCTTATGTCATATCATTCGTGCCGCTGTTTTTTTGGCAGGGAGCTTATCCTGAAAGACATAAATACAAAACAGACGCTCAGAAAGCATAACAGCGCCCTTGTAACCAGATTGTCGATTGCTATTTCAACACTCATCCCGAAAATCTCCGGGGTGCTGAACGACCTTGCGATAAGCGGCAGCCCGTACTCGTCTTTGTATTCCATCCCAAAAACGCAGAACACCAGCGACAAAACCAACACAATAATGCCTATTACGCGCAGCAGAACCAAATCAAAGCGGCGGCGTTCTTTTGCAAGACTGGACGCGGCGGCCTGGACAAACAGCATAAGCGAGAAGGACAAAAGCAAAAGCAGCACCACATCCATCAGCGCGCCCGTTTCCTCCAACGGCATAGAGCCGAAAACAATCGCCGTTCCCGCAATTCCTAAACCGATTATCCCGGCGGTCAGCGCAATCAGCAGCACCCTCAGCACTACCCGCACAGCCAGCGTATCCCCTTTGTAGTGCCCGGCAAGCCCAACAACAAGGGCGGCGGCAGAGGTAAAAAGCCAGAGTTCCCACCTCAGAGACGCAATCATAAACAGCAATAGCGCCAGAACAATCTGCAAAAACGCGACAGAAGGCAGCCCGTCGACGCAGCGCTCTTCTGTAAACCAATCCAGCCTGGACAGCAGGGGCCTTTTTGTTTTTTGCCCGTTATTATTTGCTTCGCTCATAATATATTCAGAACCTTTCCATCTATTCAGCGGTTTACTAAATTATATCTTCCCACACCCAAAAAAGCAAGAAATATTCCCGGCCGGCACCATGCTTTAGTTGTCTAAAGTCTGCCATCTAATGTCTAAAATCTATTCTTCGCAAAGCACCGCCCTGACGGGCGAGCCGTCGCAGCCGGCGATTTTCAAAGGAAGGGCAATCAGAAAATAGTCGCCGGGCTTTACCGCGCTTAAATCAAGCCCTTCAAGCAGCACCATCCCGCTGCCGAGCAACTGGCGGTGGACTTCGCCGGCAGATTCTTCGGCTGAAACGGTCTGTGGCTCCACGCCAACCAGCTTCAGTCCCAGAGTCGAAAGCACAAAGGCCGCGCTGGGGCTGATTTGCATATCCCCCTTAAACAACAGCCTCGGCTGAACCCCGCGGATAATTTTCTCGGCATCCGCGCCCAGCAGCACGCCGCTATATTCAATAACGGTGCATCTGCCGATACAGCAGTCAAGCTCCACCGAGGCAATGTCCCTGCCACCCGCAATAAAATGCAGCGGCGCGTCCAGATGGGTGCCGTTGTGAGCGCACAGGTTTAATACCGAGGTGTTGCAGACATCGCCGTATTCAATCCGGCAGTGCGGCTGGATTTTCGGGGACGGGTCGCCCGGATATACCGGAGCCGACAGAACCTCTCGCGAAATATCGTAAACCCGCATATACCTGCTCCTCTCCGAATGATAATCAGTCCATATTCCCGGTAAGCGCCATAATCACCGACAACGCGGCAATCGGAGCGGTCTCGCACCTTAAAATCCGCGGGCCCAGAGTGGCCCTGTGCGCGCCGGCCGCGCAGAGCTGCTCGATTTCCTGCGGCTCGAACCCGCCTTCCGGCCCGATAAAGATTGACAGCCGCTCTGTGCCTTTGCCGACCAGCTCGCTCAATCTCTCCCCTCCGCCTTCGTAAAACACGATTACAATCTCGTTTTCTTCTTTTTCCTTCAGCCGCTCAACCGCCTGTTTGAAGCTTATCGGCGCTTCCACTTTCGGCAGTATGCCGCGCCCAGACTGCCCCGCCGCCTCATCTGCTATTTTTTGCAGCCGCTGATGTTTTTTCGCGTTTTTTTCCGCCGAACCGCTTATACGGGAAACGCTGCGCGCGGTTTCGACCGGCACCACCGCAGAAACCCCAAGCTCAACCGATTTCTGGATGATGTATTCCAGCTTGTCCCCTTTCGTCAGCCCCTGATACAGGGTAACAATGACCGAGGGCTCGCTGACAGTGGGGGTGCGGTAGAGGACTTTAACCACCACATTCTCCTTATCAAAACCGGTGATTTCACAGAAATAATCGCTGCCCCTGCCGTCGCACAGAATTATATTGTCTCCGGCGCGAAGCCTTAAAGAACGCCTTATATGTACTGCGTCCTGTCCGGCGATAATCGCGGTATCCCCGCCGCCAAAATCCAAAAAAAAGCGAGGCACTGCGGTTTCCCCTTTCATTTAACTGCTTTAATCCCCAACAGAAGACACAAGCGCGACCCAGCCGCCACTTTCACAGCGCTCCAAAACCTCAAACCCGTGCTGTTTTAGGCAATCCAGCACCTCTTTCTCTGCGGTATCAATAATCCCGGACGAAATAAAAACCCCGCCCGGCTTTAAAAACCGCCGCAAACCGCTTATCAGCTCAACCACAGCGTCCGCCGAGATGTTGGCCGCGATTAAATCATACCTGTCTGAAATCCCGTCGGCAAGGTTACCGTGGATAATATTGTATTCGGGCGACTGAAACCCGTTTATTTTTCCGTTCTCCCTTGCAATCCGCACCGCAAGCGGGTCAATATCCACACCGTCCGCCCTTTCTGCGCCGAGTAAAAGCGCTGCAATAGACAAAATCCCGCTGCCGCAGCCGACGTCCAGCACGGTTTCCCCGCCTTTAATGCGGCGCTCCATCGCTTCAAGAACCAGCCTTGTGGTGTGGTGCCCGCCGGTGCCGAAAGCCATTCCGGGGTCAATATACAGCACTTTTCTGACGTTGGCAGAAGGGGGTTTTTCCCATGTCGGGCAGATAATAAGCCTGTCGCTAACAACAAGCGGTTTGAAATACTGTTTCCAGCTGTTTGCCCAGTCGTCCTCGCTGACACCGCTTGTCGTGATTTCAAACTCAATCCCCGCGCCGGCAAGCCTTTCGCGCAGAAAAGCCGCGGTCTTGGCCGGGTTTTCCTCCGCGCTAACATAAAGGCGGATAACCGTTTTGGAGCGGTCGCGCGACAGCAGGTCCTCGTCGATTAAATCCACATGCGCGATTTCCCGCACTCCCTGCTCGATATCGCTGTAATCCTCGATGTAAAGCCCGCCGGGAGCCGCCATATTCGCAACCGCCGCCGCAAGCTCGGCATGCTCCGCCGGCACGGTCAGCCTGATTTCGGCCCAGTCCATTCAAACACCCTTTCCGTTTAGGACAAATAATCAATAAGCGCGACCTTTTCAAGCCCTGGTTGATTGAGCAAAAAGCCGGCGAGTTTTTCCGCTATAATCCGGCAGCCGCCCTTTACATCGCTTTCGATGTTCAGCGGCATCACCGGGTCGTGCACGCTAAGCCTGAGCAAAAACCAGCCCTCCCCCTCGCCTTTGCCGAAAGAGACCCGCACCCCTTCGCGGCTGTCGTCTGCGACATCCCAGCCCTTTTTTGCTGCGTACTGTTCTAAGGATTTCAGAATGCGTTCCCCGCAGGCGTGAAAGTCCGGCTCGGTGATTTTAAACCTCAGCTCCACCGTTTCAATAGGCTCCTTAAGCTTTTCAATCAGGTTTTCAAGGGTCCTGCCCTCTTTTTTAAGATTTGCGGCCTTTATGATTATCTTTGTAACAAGGTAGGCGCCGTCGTCAAGAAAATAATTCTCCCTAAACGCCGCATGCCCCGACGTCTCAATCGCCAGCGGGCAGTTTATTCCCTGCGCGTTAAGCCTTAAAGCCTCGTTGATAACGTTTTTGTAGCCGCGCTTAAACCGGTGGTGAACTCCGCCCAATTCCTTTTCAATGAATACTTTAAGCCCGCTTGAAGTAATGGAGTCGGTAACAATGGCGCCGCCAGGATTATCTTCAAGCGCGATTGCCGACGCGAGCGCCACCAGCCGGTTGCGGTTTATCTCCCGCCCGGTTGAATCCACACACCCCGCTCTGTCCACGTCGGTGTCGAATATTATCCCCAAATCAGCGCCCGCCCTGACCGTTGCAATGCGGATGGACTCCATCGCCTGTTTGTCTTCAGGGTTCGGGATATGGTTTGGAAAACGCCCGTCGGGCTCAAGGAACTGGCTGCCCTTTATATCTGCCCCAAGCGGCGCCAGCACTTTTTCGGCATAAAACCCGCCGACCCCGTTGCCGGCATCAACAACAATATGAAAGCCTTCAAGCGGCCGGTCGTAATCCTTTGAATTAACCCCTGCGCAAATCATTTCGCGCAGCCTTTTTGCATACTCGGACATATAATCCTGCCGGCTCAACGAGCCGAGTACCGCGGCCTTGAACCTTTTTCCTCCTTCGGACAAACCCTGCGCGATATAAAGAATGTCAGTTATATCGCCGCCCTCAAGGCCGCCCTCCGGGGTGAAAAACTTCAGCCCGTTGCGGTTAAACGGATGGTGGCTCGCGGTGATTTGTACTGCGCCGTCGCAGTTTAAATCCATTGTGCTCATTAACATCGCGGGCGTGGACGCAAGCCCGCAGTCAATAACATTTATCCCTGCGCCCGTCAGCGCGTTTATCACAGCGTCTTTAATTCGGGGGCCGGACAGCCGGCTGTCCCTGCCCACCGAAACCGTAAGCTCACTAGCGTGTTTTTTGGTTTTTTTAATCAGCCAGGCGGCAAAACCAGCCGAAATCTTATCCACCACATCGTCGGTCAGGTTGACAGGTTCCCCATTCGCCCCTTCTACGGCAATTCCCCTGATATCGGTGCCGCTTTTTAAGTTTTTCCAAAAAGGCTTGAGCAAGGTTAATCATCCTTTCAATAACCGCTTTATTTAGCTTACGACGGCAGGCCGGTATAAAAGCCGGCCCATACGCCGCATTATATTATTTTATCGCTATTTGTATATTCTGTAGCAGAATAACCCCCGCCGCCGACATCTTATTCGCCAAAAAAACGGGCATACTTACTGATGAACAGATTACAAAGGGGATGGGTGTATGTCCGGGATAATTAGAATTCAAAAGCTTTACAAGATTTACCGTCAAGGCAGCAGCGAAGTCAGGGCGCTGAACGGCATATCTCTGAAAGTTAACCAAGGCGAATTTGTCGCGATTGTTGGCCACTCCGGTTCGGGAAAAACCACCCTTATGAACCTTCTCGGCTGCCTTGACACTCCGACGTCGGGCATTTATAGCCTTGACGGGAGGAATGTCGCCGATTTGACCGACGACCAGCTATCACTCATCAGAAACCGGCATATCGGTTTTATCTTTCAGGGTTACAACCTGATACCCAGCCTCGACGCGCTTGAAAATGTCGAGCTGCCGCTGATATACCGGGGAATGAAGCGCGAACAGCGAAAAAGGGTTGCCGCGCAGGCCATTATTCGGGTAGGCCTCGGCAGCCGCATGCATCACCGCCCCGCCGAACTGTCCGGCGGCCAGCAGCAGAGGGTCGCAATCGCGCGCGCGATTGCCGCCCGCCCGCCGATAATACTCGCCGACGAGCCCACCGGAAACCTCGATACGGTTTCGGGCAGAGAGATTATCAAAATCCTGCTTGAACTGAATTCAGAGGGCAAAACCATCATCCTGATAACCCATGACATGGAGATTGCCCAAAATGCCAGCCGGATAATTGAAATCCGCGACGGGAGGATTGTCTCCGACCTGCCGGTAAAACCCGCAGTATCCTGATTAGTCGTCGTCAAAACTTCCGTCGCCGCCGTAGACCTCCATGCATATGAACTTGTAAATCTCCTTTGCTGTCTGATACACCTGTTTTATTTTTTGGTGGTTGAACATCAAATCAATATCTGAAGGGTACCGCGTTTCTATATACAGCCGGTTCATATCCGCGGTTTTGTCCATCCACTGCTTAAAATCCGGGTTGTGCTTCATCGCCTGCCGGCATAGCCATGTCAGGTTGTGCCCGTCCACCAGTATTCCGGTCTTATCTATGATATAGGCCTTTAAGGATTTTTCAATACACTGCTGGCAGTGGAAAGCCGCGATGTCATAGCATTGCTCCAGCTCAATCAGCAGACGGGCGGCCAGTAAGTCGCGAGCGGAAATCTCAAGCCAGTCAAAAAACTTGCGGCTGTCTCTTCCATGCCTAATCCGCCGCATGCAAAACCCTCCCCAGGCTGTTTATCCGCGACGCGAAACTCATTTCGTCTTTGAGCAGATCGTCCCACTCGGCCTGATTATATACCAGAATGTCAAACGGCAGCTCGGAATCTATATTAAGATACAGCTTGTTTTCCATTTCTTGCGAATCCCCGCTTTTGATTACCGCGCAAAGCTTCACCGAGCTTAAATTGCCGCCGGTATCCTGCTTGTAGCTGAACAGAATAAGTCTGCAGGCGCCCGATATGCGGATGATTTCGCCGCTCAACTTCTTCAGTCTGTCATCCATATTCATCACTGCCCACCTCTTTTGCGCCAATGTGATTATCGCACACTCTCCACCGCTAGTATATCACAAACAAGTCCGGATAGCCAGATTTATGCACAGCGCTGTGGAATAATTGTTTTTAACTTTAATTTCCAATACCCGGATCCAAGCGCCAAAAGAGGCACTCGGCGGCTTTACGCCGCCGAGTGCCTCTTTTCGAGAAACAGAGAGTGCCTATGAAATCAGTTTTTTCAAAATCCGGATGAATTCCTGCTTGCTTTTATCGGAAGAACTGCCGGTGTATTCCTGCGCCATCTCATAGGCATGGTTCAACGAAGCGTCCCCTTTATATTGCGAATTGTTGATTACTAGGCAGGCTTCCGCGACAGCGGAAGCGAAATAATAATCGGCGTTCAGGTTTTTGCTGGTTTTGCCGGTGTGCTGGTATAACAGCGAGGTGTCGGAATCGGGGTTCTTGTACCTTATTTTCACAGTGAACAGCTCGGTTGCGCTGTCGTCTTTCGGTATAATCTCATACATCGCGGTAACCGTCTGCCCTGAGCCCAAATCGCCGCCGTCAACTTTGTCGTTGTTAAAATCCTCGTTCGCAAGCACCCGGTTTTCATATCCGATGAGGCGGTAGCTGTAAACGGCGTTCTTGCTGAATTCCACTTGGATTTTGACGTCCTTTGCGACCGTATACAATACGCTGGTAAACTGATTGTTCAGCACCTTTTCCGCTTCTTCAAGGCTGTCGATTACATAATACCCGCCGTTGCCGTTGTCGGCGAGAACTTCAAGCCTTTCGTCCCCATTGACGTAATTGTTGACCCCAAAGCCCAGAACGGTGAGGAATATCCCGCTCTCCCTTTTCCGGGTTACCAGCTGTTTCATCTCCCCGACGCTGCTGGGGCCGATGTTGAAATCCCCGTCGGTCGCAAGCAGAATGCGGTTGTTGCCGCCCTTGATGAAATAATCCTGCGCGATACTGTAGGCCCGGTCCAACCCGTCCGCGCCGGCGGTGCCGCCGCTCGCCTTAAGCTTATTTATCGCGTTTATTATTTTGCTTTTTTCGCTGCCCTTGGCGCCTGTCAAAACGGTTTGTACGCTGGAAGCGTAGGTAACAATCGATACTGTATCTTTATCGCTTAGGTTCTCAACCGCGTGTGCCAGCGCTTGTTTCAATAAAGGCAGCTTGTCTTCGGTTTCCATCGAGCCGGAAACATCGATTAAAAACACGATGTTGGAACCTTTGAGCTTTGCCGCGTCAAGTTCCTTGCCCGCAAGCCTGATAACGGCTAGCTTTGCGTTCGGGTTCCACGGGCAGTTGCCGACCGCGGTGGTAACCGCAACCGGGACGTCCCCGGTCGGTTTCGGGTAATCATAACTGAAATAGTTGATTGCCTCCTCGGTCCTGATAAAGCCGCCGCTGTTTTGGAATTCCTTTAAACTCATGTTCGCGATGTCGCGGCGGAAGACAACGTATGACGCGGTATCTACGTCAATCGAAAAAGTGGATACCGGGTTTTCGCTTGTCTTGATAAACGGGTTTTCCTTGAATGCGGCGGGTTTATCCGCCCCAACGCTGGGTTTTTTCACACCGCCTTTATTCTGAGTAGCGGCGCCTTTATTCATATTCGGTTTTGTTGCATTTGTTGCGTTTTGGTCAAAATTCTCAATTATCGTTTCCTGTGAATTGCCGTCATTATTCTGTTCGGTGTCGGTTTCTTCTTCAACAGCGCTTACACCACCGACATTGTTTTCGCTGCGGGCGGGAGAGGAAGGCGAAAAGGGAGTTCCAAATCCGTCAGTGCTCTTCCTCAACGGCAATCTTGGAAAGCCATAAAGCGCGGCAAACAACACCACCGCGACAGTGAAGGCAAAGCAGGCCGCAATCGCCGTAAAACGCATCAGGTTTTTTCGATTTAGAAAATGGATTTTCTGTTGTTTTTGACCGGTATTCCCGCTTTGCGCGGCTTTTATGGTCTTTTCCTTCAATTCATCGGATACCGAAATGGCCTTGTATTTATTTACATACTCATTAAACCGCTCAAGATTCATGAAAAATAACCCCTTTCTTTTGGTGCGTCAGAGTCAGAGCAGAACTTCGCCGCCGGCCGCTTTTTTTACCGGCTGTTCATCGAGCTGGTCATATATCTTTCTTAAAGCCGCGGTTACCCTCGACAACCTTGTTCGCACGGCACCGTTTGATATACGCAGTATCGAGGCGATTTCGTCAAGCGACAGCTCATTGTAATAGCGCAGCAGAATTAGTTCGCGGTGCTTGGGCTCCAAAGACATCACCGCCCTGTAAAGCCGCTCGTTTTCATAGTTTTCCTCGGCTGCCTGTTCGGCTGACTGGCGAATCAAACAACCATCATCCAGCCTGTCAATCCCGACATTCACCCTGCTTTTATAGGGGCTTTTGATGGTGTCCTTGCACTGGTTGATGGTAATCCTGATAAGCCATGTCTTTACCGACGAACGGGCTTCAAACGTATCCATCTTCAAATACGCTTTTAAAAACACTTCCTGAAACACGTCTTCGGCAAGCTGCCTGTCGTTCAGGTAAAGATATGCCGTGTTAAGCACGCAGCTTCCATATTCATCAATCAGCGCAGAAAGCTCTCTGCTCGAACTATCACCCTTCATATGGAAACTCCTTTTTTTGAGTACTCACTTATTAGACGACGATAACCCGGATTTGTTACAGTTATGCAACAAAAAAACGGAAACCGCTGACACTTTTGAGCGCCTGCTGCTCCGTTCAAACCACAAAATGGGGTTATTCTTCTCTTTTTGAATTCAGGTAATCCTGTAATATCAGAGTGGCCGCGACAGTGTCTACGACTTCTTTCCGCTTTCTCCCTCTTACGTTTGTCTCGTTCAGTATCCCGATAGCGGACATTGTTGTCAGCCGTTCATCCCACAGCTTTACCGGCAGTCCGGTTTTTTTTGCCAAAAGCTCTGCAAAACTCTCGGCAAGCCGGGCGCTTTCCCCGCGGGTGCCGTCCATGTTACGCGGATGACCGACAACAATTTCGGACACGCCGTGTTCCTTTGCCATGCCGGCTATCATGTCAGCAAGTTTTTCAGTATCCCTTTCGGTGATGGTACCGACGGGAGACGCAATCAGGCCGGTCAAATCCGATACCGCGACCCCTGTGCGCACCCTGCCCAAATCAACCGCAAGTATTTTCACACGCTCCCTCCTCAATTCACCATTCCAAAACCGTGCCGGTCAGCTCGGCAATACTTTTAAGCCCCAGCGAAGCCGCGAACCTTTCAAGCCCTTCGATAATCCTGATACACGCAAACGGGTCGCGGAAATTAGCGGTGCCGACCTGCACCGCGCTTGCGCCGGCAATCATCATTTCGGCCGCGTCCTCCCACTTTGATATGCCTCCCATACCGACAACCGGAATACTTACCCGCTTGTAAACCTCATGGACCATCCGTACAGCAACCGGAAACACCGCCGGGCCGGACAATCCACCTGTGTTGTTGCGCAAAACCGGGCGGCGGGTTTTAATGTCTATCCTCATACCGGTGATGGTGTTAATCAGGGACAGCGCGTCCGCGCCCGCGTCCTCGGCGGCTTTCGCGATATCCCCTATATCTGTTACATTCGGGGTGAGCTTGACCATGACCGGCTTTGCCGAGCGCTTTTTAACCTCGGACGTAACCTTTGCGACGCTTTCACGGGACGTCCCGAAACTGACCCCGCCCTGCTTAACGTTCGGGCAGGAAATATTAAGCTCGATGATGTCCACATCGGTGCCGGACAGCCTTTCCGCGATTTCACAGTACTCCTCGACAGTGCTGCCCGCGATATTCGCGATTACGGCGGTATCCTGCTTTTTCAGCCACGGCAGGTAGGTGGAAATAAAGCTGTCAAGACCGGGGTTTTGCAGCCCGACGCTGTTCAGTATCCCCGCGCAGGTCTCGGCAATCCTTGGAGGGTGGTTGCCGAGCCGCTCTTTCAACGTGGTACCCTTGCACGAAACCCCGCCCAGCCGAGATATCGGATAAAACTCGTTATATTCCATCCCGTACCCGAAGGTGCCGGAAGCCGCAATCACAGGGTTTTTTATAGTAACGCCGCAAATCGTTACACTCATATCAGACATCCCAGTCCACCTCCGAAGCCGAAAAAACCGGGCCGTTGAGGCATACACGGGAGTACTGCATGCCCTTTTTGCCCTTGGTGGCGCATACACAGCACATGCAGACTCCCACCCCGCAGCCCATCCTTTCCTCCAGCGACACCTGACAGTCAATTCCCCGCTCCAGCGCCAGCTTCGCGATACCTTTCATCATCGCCCTTGGCCCGCAGGTATAGATGATGTCGCACCCGTTTTCGTCCAGATATTCCTCAAGCGCCTGAGTGGTAAAACCGTGATAGCCGGCGGAGCCGTCGTCGGTGCAGAGAATGGTCTTTGCTCCTGCTGCGGCAAAATCCTGCTGAAGGATTGCCGCCGACGCGGTGCGAAAACCGGTTATCACCACCGCGTTCTGCCGGTAGAATTCCGCGACCGGCAAAAGCGGCGGGGTGCCAATGCCGCCCCCTACTATCACCGCTTTTTTTGCGCTGTCGGTCATCGAAAACCCATGCCCCAGCGGCCCGACCACGTCCAGCATATCCCCGACCGAATATTCGGCAAGGCATTTCGTCCCCTCTCCTCGGACCTCAAACACCAGCCTTACGGTTCCGAGTTTTTGGTCAAACCCGCACAGGGAAATCGGGCGGCGCAGGGTAAACCCGCCACAGCTAATGTTTACAAACTGCCCTACCGACGCCGCTTTGGCAATCTTGGGAAGATGTATAATGATGTCGTAAATACCCGGTGCAATCTCTTTTTTCTGCAGTATTTCGCCGGTCTCCTGCGTATAGCGCAACACAAACCCTCCATTTTTCAGCCAATAACCGAGGCGATATCCTCTTTCATCCGCAGCGCTTCCCTGCGCGCGGCTCCCGTATAATCTTCGGGCGCGCAGCCCTCTTTCTTCCACGCGCACATAATGCCGCGGGAAGAATTGATTACCGCTCCAATTCCGTCCTTATCAAACGCGCCCTTTATGTCATCGGCGGCGGCGCCCTGTGCGCCGTATCCGGGCACAAGGAAGAATGTCCGGGGAAACTTGCGCCTTAGTTCGGCAAGCTGCCTCGGCCACGTGGCTCCGACCACGGCGCCCACCCCCGAATAACCGTATTTTCCGGGCAACTGTCTGCCCCATTCCTCGCACATTTCGCCGACTTTAATATATAAAGGCTCCCCGTCCTCCGTCAGCCTGTCCTGAAACTCGCCGGACGAGGGGTTTGAAGTCCTGATTAGCACAAAAATGCCTTTGTCAAATTCCCTGCACACTTCAATCAGCGGAAGAATTCCGTCCGAACCGAGATACGGGTTGACGGTCAGCGCGTGAGCGCCAAAAGCCGGGATTTCCCTGCCTGCTACCTTTGTAACCCCAAGATGTGCGGCGGCGTAGGCCTTCATTGTGCTGCCTATATCGTTCCGCTTGCCATCGGTTATCACATACATCCCTTTTTGTTTCGCGTATTCGATGGTCTGGCACAACGCGCGCACGCCCTGCCAGCCGTACATCTCATAATAAGCCGCCTGCAGCTTCACCGCGGGCACTATGTCGCACAGCGCGTCAATAAGTTCTCTGTTAAAGGTCAAAACCGCATCGGCTGCGCCTTCTAGTGTTTCGCCGTATTTTGAAAACGACTTTTTTAAAATAAAATCCGGCAGATAGTCCAGTTTCGGGTCAAGCCCGGCGACAGTCGGGTTGCCTGTCCGTTTTATCGCTTCAATCAAGCTGTCAAGCGGCATTTTCTGCAGTCCTTTCAGTATTATACTATTTGCCCGTTATGATATACAATCCGCCCGCCGAGCAGGGTGGTCTTTACCCGCCCTTCCAAAACCATCCCCTTAAACGGGGTGTTTTTGGATTTGCCCTGCAGCAGTTCGGGTCTTACAACCCACTTTTCGTTAGGGTCGAACAGAATTATATCGGCAGGCGCGCCCACAGAAAGCGAGCCGCCCGGTATGCCGAGTATCTTTGCCGGCTGCGCGGACATCAGTGAAATCAGCTTTGAAAGGGTGATATGCCCTTTTTTCACGAGAAAGGTAATACCTGCGGCAAGCGAGGTTTCCAGTCCGATAACACCGTTTTGCGCATTCAAAAAGTCCTTTTTCTCGCTTTCGGCATGCGGCGCGTGGTCGGTCGCAATCGCGGAAATGGTGCCGTCGCGCAGCCCCTCTACAACCGCCTTCACATCGTCTGCCGTCCGCAAAGGGGGGTTCATTAAATAATCGGCGTCCCGGGTTTTCAGTATTTCATCGGTAAACACAAAATAATGGGGCGCGGTTTCGCCGGTTACCGGCACTCCCCGCCGCCTTGCCCCCCGCAGCATTTCCACACTGCCGCGCGTGCTTATATGGCAGATATGCAAAGGCAGCCCGGCGGACTCCGCTACCGAGATATCCCGCGCGGTGCCGACGTCCTCGGCGGCTCTCGGTATGCCGGGTAGCCCCAGCTCTTTTGAGGTTTCGCCCTCATTCATTATTCCGCCGGAAGAAAGGGATAATTCCTCGGAATGGCAGAGCACCTTTAACCCGCAACGCTCTGCCGTTTTAAGCGCTTTGAGCATGATATCGGCGCTGGGCACCGGCCTGCCGTCGTCCGACACCGCAACCGCGCCCGCGGCTTTCAACGCCGCGAAATCAGTAAGCTCCCTGCCTTTTTGCGATTTTGTGATTGCGGCGACCACGTAAACTCTCGCCCTCGCACCCGCCGATTTTGATTTGATATAAGATACCACTTCCCTGCTATCGCACACGGGATTGGTGTTCGGCATACACGCGAGCGAGGTAACTCCGCCCGCCGCCGCGGCGCGGCAGCCGGATTCAATGTCCTCTTTATATGTGTAACCGGGGGCGCGCAAATGCACATGAATGTCCACAAGCCCGGGCGCGCAAATCAAACCATCTGCGTCTATCACCGCCGCGCCGGCAGCCTGAATGTCGGGAGCCAGCGAGGCGATTGCCCCGTCCGCTATGAGCAAATCCAGCTTTTGCTCGATATTGTTTGCCGGGTCTACCATTTTCGCGCCTTTAATCAGCAGCCTGTCCAAAGGCCCACGCCCTTTTATCCCAGTTTTTTGAATTACATTATACCATAACCGGCAATTTTCTGCCAACAGTTTTGTCCGGCGAACATCACCCTGTTCGCAAAAGGGGCGGGTGTTCCCTCCCGCCCCTTTTTGCCTTGAGATTTATGTATCACAATATAACCGTTACAAACTTTACCGAATACAGGTCGCACATTATATGGGTGCCGGAATTGACGTCATGCAAAACAAAATAGTTCACGCCCACGTCCACAAGAACTCCGGTCCTGTCGGTGTACTGCGAACTGCCGATGATAAACTCCGCGCGGACATTTTTGCCGATGATACTCCTTAAATACCCCGGTATATAATCAATGCTCATAACCGGCGGCGGCCCTTCAACCGGCGGCGGCACAAAGGGCGCGGGCGGGGTTGTGGGCGGCTGTGCTGGCGGCTGCGGGGTTATCTGAGCTTGTTTTGCCCGTCGCGGGATTTCGGGTAGTTCGGGGTTTTTGGCATTATTCCCCATCCAATTGCTGCTTCGATACGGCACTATAAAACACCTCGCAAATTTTTTAGTTATGTTTGGGCATATAGATTTGTGGGATTATAAAAACAGTGGTTTCCAATCCTTGTATACCAGTATCCGGTACGGTTATACGGAAAAAAGTTCGGGCAGTCAGGCAAAAACGGGTTCATATACCAAAGGCATTCGGATCCGGCACCCGGATGAATATTCCCGTTTATCGCCCAGTCTGCAATGCGGTAATGCTCGGCGGAGGGGGTAAGCGCCCATACGTTTTGAGGGTTTTGACTTCCTTCGATAACGGTTTTATAACATGAAAACTGACATGCCTGCTCAATCACCAGCCGCAAATCGCCTAAACACAGCCTTTGGTATTCCCCGTACGGCACCCGCACGCGGTTCATAACAACAGTGGCGACAGCCTGCATGCCGGATTCCCCTTCCCCTTCAGCTTCACATCTTATAAGTCTGGCAAACAATTCGCGCGTATCCAAAATTTTCACCTCTATACCAATTTATTCATTCTTCCTTCAATCGCTAATAAAATGGTCGGGATTTTAAAAAATTTTACGTCCCGCGTATAATTTAAAAAAACACGCCCATAATAATTCCGCGCAGGATTCGCGTTATTATATATACCTTTAATTTCGCGAAAAGCTATGCTGCGACTCCTGCACAGGCATGCCTATTCAGAAAAGGAGTGAAGCGTAATGCTGGACAGACTGGCATTGATACTTGTGGTAATCGGTGCCATCAACTGGGGCAGCATCGGCTTGTTTCAGTTCGACATAATTGCATGGGCTTTCGGAGGACAGGACGCCGCCGTCAGCCGTGTAATTTATACAATTGTCGCACTGGCAGGTATCTGGTGCATCTCTTTATTCTTTCGGGACCGTGAAGAAATACTTGAACACGAATAGTTTATTCAAAACAAACAGCGGATGCCGGCCGGCATCCGCTGTTTGTTTTGAATATAAAAATCTATCTGTTGATTATTTCCATGGTGTCCCTGGCAATCACAATCTCCTCGTTTGTCGGGATTACAAACGCCCGCAGAGTGGAGTCGGGAGTGGTTATCTCTATTTCCTGCCCGTGCGCCTTGTTTTTCTCGTAGTCGATTTTGGCACCGCGGTACGCTAAAGCCTCCAGCACTTCCTCGCGCAGCCGGGGCTGGTTTTCTCCAATCCCGGCGGTAAAAACAATCGCGTCAATCCCGCCCAACGCCGTGATATATCCGCCAATGTATTTTATAATCTCGTAGGTGCGCATATCCCATGCCAGCTTTGCGCGCCGGTTTCCCTGCTGGATTGCGGCGGCTATGTCGCGGTCGTCGCTGGATACGCCGGATATTCCGAACATTCCCGATTTTTTGTTCAGGATCTCATCCATTTCACGGGGGCTGAAGCCCTCTTTTTCCATTAAAAATAGCATTACCGACGGGTCAACCGCGCCCGAACGCGTGCCCATCATAAACCCGTCAAGCGGAGTCAGCCCCATTGTGGTATCAATCACCTTGCCGTCTTTAATCGCAGTCATTGAGGAGCCGTTGCCGAGATGGCAGGTTATAATCCTTGTCCCCTTGCCGTCGGGTTTGCCGAGCAGTTCGAAGCAACGGGCGGACACATATCTGTGGGACGTTCCGTGAAAACCGTAACGGCGGATATTGTATTTTTCGTAATACTCATAAGGGACTGCAAACATATACGCTTTTGGCGGAATGGTCTGATGAAAAGCGGTGTCGAATACCGCCACCTGAGGTATATCGGCGCCGAACGCGGCAGTTGCGGCGTTAATTCCCTGCACATGCGCCTTGTTGTGCAGGGGTGCTAAAGCGGCAAGCTCATCAATGTCCTTTAAAACCTGCGGTGTAATCAATACCGAGCGATCGTATTTTGAGCCTCCCTGCACTACCCGATGACCTATCGCGGAAACCTCCGAAAGGCTGTCAATCACCTTGCCTTCGCCAATAACAAGCGCGTTTTTAACCTCATCAAATGCCGAGGAGTGATTTGGCATATCCACCAGCTTGGTGATTACCCGCCCGTCAAAGGTTTTGTGAGTAAACTTTCCGCCAATCCCTATCCTTTCACAAATCCCCTTGGCAAGCACTTTTTCGCCTTTCATGTCAATCAGTTGATATTTCAGCGACGAACTCCCCGCGTTGATGACAAGAATTTTCATTGCAGTTTCTCTCCATTCCAATGCGTTACAGCCGGACTCACAGTTTAATATGATAATACAAATATTCAGATTTTACAAGTTTAATCAAGCAACTTGTCAGTTTTTTGTCAGTCGTTTGCCACCGGGTAACAGGAGACGGGAATTTGTCGGCAAACTGATATGAGCTCTAAAGTCTAGCCTTTAGAGTTTAAAGCCTACATTAAGTTTACACCTATCAAGCAATTCATATATATAAGATCAAAAAGAGATTTTAACGCCGTTGTCAACTAATATTCTCTGCAGTTTCCTGACATCAAGCATCCGAAAATCATCGGTGATTGCCGCCGCTGTGCCCGCCGCCTGCCCGGTGACCGCGCAGCGGGGAATCACGCGGGTTATGTCCCACATCGAATCGGTTACCGAAATGCACCTTCCGGCGGCAATCAGGTTTTTCACCTCATTGCCGTAAAGCGCTTCAAAGGGAATCGCAAAGACAGGGCCGCGCTTTCGCCAATCTCCGGTAAGGCCTATGCTGGTATCGACATTTTTATGGGGATTGTTGTCGTCCAAAACGCATGCTCCGTCAAGCCGGCGGGTCATTCGGACTTGTGGGATTGTGGGGATAGATACCGGCCATAAATCTGCAGAAGATTTCCTGTGCTTTATAAAATCATCCAAGATTTTGGAGTGGGACAAGCACACCATCTCGCTGAGCTCTTTTGCGTCCAACCCCAAAAAGCGGCGGTTTGTTAAAGGCTTTACCTTCTGATTTGAAGAATCGTTTGGAACGTCACAAAAGCCCTGCGCCCTCAGCCTTATTGACTTGTCTTTATACTGGTAATACCACGCAGCAAGCGGATTTTTCGGGGCATGTACTGCGGTTTTGGCATTGGAAAGGCAGCATATATCGGCGTCGCCGGTCGCGTCGACAACCGATTTTGCGAGGATTGCCTTCCGCCCGCCTTTGGTTTCGATAATTACTGCGCGGATTTTGCCATTTTCGATTTAAACGGCGCTCGCGACCGCACCGTAGAGGATTGTTACGCCTTCGCGCAGCAGCAGCTGTTCGGCTTCGAGTGCGAACAGGTGCGGATTGAACTGCACCTCGAACCTTACCGCCTTTCGCTCTTCGAATGTCCCGCCTTCAAGCCAGGTCGCGGGGTACCTGTCCTCTGCGCCGTGGCGAATAGACAGCCTTAGCAACTCTTCCCCAATTCCCAAAATCACCTGATTTCCCATGCCGTCGCAAAGCGGCAGGTAGAATGTAACCAGCCCCAGAGTCGCCAAACCGCCCAATACATACTCCCGTTCGATAAGAATGACGCGGGCGCCCTGCCGGGCAGCCGCGAGCGCCGCGGAAATCCCGGCGACCCCGCCGCCTGCAACCAGCACATCGTATTCCCCGTACACAGGGGTTTTCCGCTGTTCTTCAACAATAAAGCCGTCCATTGGCACAATCATTCCAATACGAATCCGCAAGACATTGCCAAACGCTTGGGTTGAATAAATCCTTTCACTATTTTAACAACCCGTCAATTTAAAAGCAAGCCGCGTTTTTAGTCTTCAGCCGTTAGGATTAGCGGATGATGGGCCGAATATCTGATGCTTTAAGTCTAAAACCGAAAAACGCCCGGCCAAAAGGCCGGACGTTTTTGGTGTTGGTATCGTCCTATTTTCCCAGGCCGTCTCCAGCCAAGTATCTTCGGCGCAGATGGGCTTAACTTCCGTGTTCGGGATGGGAACGGGTGTACCCTCATCGCCATCGACACCAACTATCCACTCCGTTTCCGGAGTGCAAGCGAGATTATAGCACAATGGTTTTAAAAATGCAAGACCCTTAATAGATTTTTCAAAAATTTTCTCACTTGCTGTCAAACACTGTCAAGTGCATACTGCCCGGCTACGCAAAAATCCGGTCGCCAAACAATTTCCGCTTGACATTCAGCGTCCACCCGGTTATAATAACTTTCGCCGTGAAAACGGCAAATGCGGGTTAAGTGTAACGCTCCGCCTCGGTTTCTGATTTTCTTACCGTGTAAAATTATAAGAAAACCGCTTTTCTTTGAAAAACTGACCGGCATACAACTTTAGATATGCGGATATGGCGGAATTGGCAGACGCGCTAGATTCAGGTTCTAGTCGAGGCTACTCGGTGGAGGTTCAAGTCCTCTTATCCGCACCATATCAGTTAAGGCAATTGATACAATCGTATCAGTTGCCTTAACGTTTTTTTATGCCTTAAAAAGGCTGTAATACTGGGGTTCTCCGCAAAATAGATGCACCCTCGATGATTATGTGACCACAATATGATGAGGGGAGTATGTTAAAATTTCGGACAGGATGATAAGATAGAAACAACAACAAACCATAAGGTCAAAATCATGTCCGGAATTTTAACATACTCCCGTTTGCCATCATCGTGAAAGATTGCTCCCTCTGGTCTTTTCGGATTTCTCCCTACTGCCATTCCAAACGCGTTCTGAACCAGTTTCCGAGTCTTGTTCTTCGCTATCGCTCAGCCAACTAATCTGCGCGTCGCAACACTCGATTATTCATTACTAAATAATTATCCATCATCCGCCCCGCTGCCAAACGCGGGGATTATTACGTGTAGCGGCCTTTGGCGGCCCTCGCTTTATTCCTGATTTCGCTTAACCGATAGTAATTAATTGGTCGTAAATTACAAATTGTAATCAGATTGTCCTTTTTTCGGCTAAAACTTTCATTATACTTTTGCCGGATTTGACAGAATACAGCCGCAGCCATCCATATAATGGTAACTACCGGTTTTTAGGAAGAAACCGGATGTAATACTGGGATGGTGAGGATGTTGAAGCAAAAAATACTCGCGGCAGCTGCGGACGGGCAGCCGCAGTCAAAAAGGATTGCCGAAAACCGGCAGGAGGGCAGCATTTCAAAACAGTTGGCGCTGCACCTGATATTCGCAATTCTGGGCCTGCTAATGCCGAGAGCGGCCGTTTACGGAGGGCTGGCTCCGTTCGGGGTGAGTTTCGCCGCGGCCGTACCCGGCGCCGGCGCGGCTTTGGCATATACGGCCGGGCTTATAGGGTATCTGCTTCCGGGCGGCGCCGCAGTGCCGCTGCGCTACGCGGCGGCGCTTGCCGCGGTCGCCGGAGTAAAGTGGTCGCTTAGCGGAATAAAGCAGGCAGCAAGGCACCCGGCTTTTGCCCCCGTTATATCCTTTCTGGCCGTAGCAAGCACCGGACTTGCGTTATCCTCGGTGAATGGGTTGGACGCGCTCAGTATACTTCTGGCTTTGGCGGAGGGCCTGCTCGCAGGCGGCGCAGCTTATTTCTTCTGCATATCAATAGCTCTGATTTCAAGCGACCAGCCCGGCAGGGTGCTTACCGCGCAGGAGCAGGCAAGCGTCGTGCTTACGGGCTCAATCGTGCTGATGGCGGTTGCGTCCTACTCCTTCAGCGGGATTGCGCCGGGCAGGGTTATCGCGGCGGCGCTTATTCTTCTTCTTGCCCGCTGCGGCAAGGAGCAGGGCGGCAGCATTGCCGGGATTGTGCTGGGGCTTGCCGCCTCCCTGTCGGGCGGCGCGAACCTGCATCTTGCCGCCGCCTTTTCATTCGGCGGGCTTGCCGCCGGCATTTTCGCAAGGTTCGGGCGGTTTGCCGCTGCCGGCGCTTTCCTTGCGGCCAACCTTGTCGCGCTGGCCGCCACAGGCAGTGATACCGCAATCGTAATCGGGATTTACGAAGTGGTTGCCGCCTGCGTGCTGTTTATCGCAATGCCGGCGCCGGCATACCGGTTTATAAACCGCTTCTTTATACACCCGCGGGAACTGCCGGCAGTGGAAGGGCTGCGCCGCTCGGTGGTGATGCGGCTCGACTACGCCGCAAGGGCGATGAAGGAAGTGGCGGACACCGTGGACCTGGTATCCCAAAAACTCTCCGGCTTGAGCGCGCCGGACCTCGGCACCGTTTACAGGAGCATATCCGACGATATCTGCCGCGTATGCGGTCTTCGTATGCAGTGCTGGGAAAAACAGTTCAACAGCACCATGGAGGCGCTTAACAAGCTGACGCCGGTTCTGCGGGAAAAGGGGTTTGCCGAAAAGTCCGACATCCCCGACTCCCTCTCCCGGTACTGCGGCAGGCTGGACGAGGTGGTGCACAAAATCAATTCGGGATACCACGAATACGCCGTCAGGGAAGGCGCGTGGCGGCGGCTTGGCGAAATCCGTTCAGTGGTCACCGACCAGTTTCAGGGGATGTCGGATATACTGGACGAACTGGCACAGGATTTTTCAAAAACCGAACGGATTGACGCCGACGCTGCAGCTCGGGTCAGGGAAGCCTGTGAGGAATTCGGGATGACAGTGCGGGACGCGGTCTGCCTGTTGGGCAGTGGCGGACGGATGACAATTGAAATTCTGGCGACGGACGCCGGCGCAAGGTTCAACAAGCAGCAGTGGCAAAACGCGGTGCAGAACGCAGTCGGCAGGGAACTCGACCGCCCGGTGGTCAGCCGCCTTCAGGATTTTGTTAGGATTACCATCACCGAAAAGCCGCTACTGAACGTAAAATCATCCAGCGCGCAGCTTTTGTGCGCCGGCCAGCGCCTGTGCGGGGATTCGTTTGAAATCTTTACCGACGGGGTTGGAAAATGGTACGCGGTGCTGAGCGACGGGATGGGCAGCGGGGGCCGAGCCGCGGTGGACAGCGCGATGGCGCTGGGGCTGACGTCAAGGCTGATCCGGGCCGGGTTTGGCCCCGACAGCGTGGTCAGAATGGTGAATTCGGCACTGATGGTTAAATCAGGGGACGAGAGCTTGTCCACCCTCGATATGATGGAGCTTGATTTGTTCAACGGCAAGGTGGAATTCCGCAAGGCCGGCGCCTCCCCGACCCTGCTGTGCAGTATGGGCCGGGTCGCGAGAATAGAAAAATCCTCGCTGCCAATCGGCATTTTAAGGGATATCCGCGCCGAAAGGAGCGAAGACACCCTGATAGACGGCGACGTGATACTGATGTGCAGCGACGGGGCATACAGCACAGGGACCGGGTGGGTGGAAAAGGCCCTGCAGGAATTTGACCCCAAAACCGGTGATTTGAAAAAGCTGGTCGAGGAAATCGCCGCCGCCGCCCGCAGCAAGCAGAAAACACATCAGGACGACATTACGGTAATCGCGGTTCAGGTTAGCAGGAGTTAAGTTAATTAATTGTGGGTAATCAATCAAAAACTATTGACATAACGGGAATATAGCGATAATATAATTGTGGCGGGTGTGAAACCCGCCGCAAAATCAAATATATATCAAGCTGTCTTCGGGGCGGGGTGAAAGTCCCCACCGGCGGTAATGCGGCATTTTGCCGACGAGCCCGCGAGCGCAAGCCGATTTTGGTGAGATTCCAGAGCCGACGGTATAGTCCGGATGGAAGAAGATGTTTTTTGTTGCACTGTATTGCCCCGCGGCTGTTTATGTCGCGGGGCTTTTTGGTTTTCTGCCTGCGGTGCGCTCTGACCACGAGACAGCATGAAAAAGGAGTGCCGTTATGAAAAACTGCAAGACAAATCCCTACACGCTCGCGTCCGTTTCAGTCCTGTCCGCGCTGGCTTCGGTGTTAATGTTTTTCAGCGTCTCGGTGCCGCTGGTGCCGAGTTTCCTGAAATTCGACCTGTCCGAGCTGCCCGCGCTGATTGCCGCCTTTACGGTCGGCCCTCTAGCGGGGGTCGCGGTATGCCTTGTGAAGAATATCGTCAACGTCTTTTTCACAACGACGGGCGGTATCGGAGAGGCAATCAACTTTCTTTTGGGCACCGCATTTGTATTGCCGGCGGGGCTGATATACAAGCGGCTAAATAACCGGCCGGGCGCGCTGCTCGGAGGCTTGGTGGGCGCGTTGTGCATGAGCCTTGCCGGGCTGCCGTTGAATTACTTTATCGTCTATCCGATTTATGCTAAACTGCTTGTGCCGATGGAAGTCATCCTCTCGCTGTATCAGGCAATCAGGCCCTCCACCGAAAGCCTAATTGAGGCGCTGATGGTGTTCAACATGCCGTTCACATTCGTCAAAGCTCTGGTGAGCGTGATTACCGCCTTTGCGGTGTATAAACCCCTCTCTCCAATCATTAACGGCTGCTATTTTGTCAAAAACCGCAAATAATGCCGCAGGGCGGCAAATTCAAATTAATAATTAATAATGCATAATGAATAATTGCGGTATGGTTACAATAAACAATTTTATATTTGATTTATCATCAATAACCTGCTGTAGCTCTACATCTGCCAATTCAATTAACCCATTGGATAATCCCAGAATAACTGCTATAATAATTTTACATTGTTTGCATTTTGGGAGGAACAGCCCATGCCGGCAGTCGGGTTAAAAAAATATATAAGAGTGTTCGCCCTGACCGCGGCGGTGTGCGCGGCGCTTGTCCTTGCCGCCGCCGGTTGCAAAAAAGGCCCCTCTGCCGGCAAGAGCTTTCGTTTCCCCCTGCCGTCCGAGCCCCGGCAAATCGACCCGCAGGTCGCGACCGACCCCTCTTCGATTGCCCTGATATCCTCCCTGTTTGAAGGGCTCGCGCGGATTGACGAAACCGGAACTGCAAAACCTGCCGCCGCGTCGTGGACAGTGTCGGACAACGGCCTGACCTATACCTTCACCCTGAAAAGTTCAAAATGGAGCGACGGCACCGAGGTTACCGCAGACGATTACGTTTTCGGCATGCAAAGGGCTGTCCACCCCTCGACCAAATCAAAGCATGCCGAAAGCCTTTTCATAATAAAAAACGCCCGCGAAATAAATCAGGGCAGACTGGACGTATCAAAGCTCGGCGTAAAAGCGGCTGACAGTAAAACTCTGATTGTAACCTTGACGCAGCAGGGCAGCGATTTTCCGGCAAAAACCGCCACCGCGCCGTTCATGCCGTGCAAAAAAGACTTTTTTGAAGGGACTTTGGGCAGGTACGGGATTGAGGCCGAATACGTGCTGTCCAACGGCCCGTTTTATTTGAAATCATGGGAGCACAACAAGTCAGTCCTGCTGCAAAAGCACGAGGGCTACCACGATGCCGAAAAAATCCTGCCGGCGTCAATCCGCTATGTAATCGGCGAGGTAGACGACCCGGTAGCCCGTCTTTCGGAAGGTTCGCTGGACGCCTGCCCGGTGCCCGCAGAGGATTTGGAAAAAGCAAAGGAAAAAAACATCACCCTGATAACCCGGCAGGACACCGTCCGCATGCTGTGGATGAACAACGATATCCCGGCGCTTTCAAGCCCGCATATCCGCCGCGCCCTACGGGATTCGATAGAATGGGACGCGCTCTACCGGCAGCTTGACAGCAAGACGGATATTCCGGCGGCTGGGTTTGTCCCGCCGGATTCAACCGCCGCTCCCCCGGTCAAATACCGCTCGCCCGGCAACGCCCTGACCCCGTCCACACAAGCGCAGAAGGCAGCGCAGGCCCTCTTAAAAGGCCTTGACGCCGCCGGGCTTAAAAAAACGCCGCTGCTCACCCTTATATGCCAGAATGACGATTACAGCTTAAATATCGCCCGCTATATAATACAGTCGTGGCAGAAAAACCTGTCGCTTTATTTCAAGCTGGAGCCGTTATCCCCCTCAGAGCTTGAGGCGCGTGTCAAAGTCGGGAACTACGAACTGGCGCTTTATTCCTTCACCCCGTCCGGCTACGGCGCGCTGGATGTGTTCCAAAGCTTTAAATCGGGCGCTGTCGGCAACCTCTCGCATTTTTCGGATAAGGGATTCGACTCAAGGCTGGCGTCCCTCAGGCCGGCGCCCTCAAAATCGGGTCTGGAAGCCCTTGAGAAAATGCTCTGGGACTCCTGCCCGTCGGTGCCGGTCAGCTTTGAACTGACTTATGTCGGGATACCAAAGGAAAACAGCGGGATTGCCGTAAGGCCGTTCGGCGGCGGGCTGTACGGCTCCCCCTACGACTTTCGGCAGGCTGCTAAATAAGCAGCAAACCGGGCGGCGCAAGCCGGAAAAACCAATGTCCGGCGATTTCAGCGTCTGCCCAATTTTAATTCAGCAAATAAACCCCAAGGTTGAGATAGGCTAAGTAAATATTCCATGCAAAATACGGTATAGTCAGCAGATACGCCGGTTTGCGGATATATTTAAACCCCGTCATCACAAGGGACGCGACTGCTAACAATAACAGCACCCAGAAAAACGAAAACAGCCTCCATTTAAGCCGCAGGAAGAAAAACAGCCACAGCGAGCCAAGTGCCAGCTGTACCAGATAAAGGCGCAGTACCCTGCCGCCGTCAATATCGTTGGCGTTCCAGACAAGGTAGGCCGCGACCCCGATTAACGCGTGGAGGATAATCCACGCTAAGACAAATACCTTGCCGGGCAGGGCAAGAGGCGGTTTGGCGACATCCCCGTAACCCGATATGCCGCCCAAAACCCACCCGAAAACGCCGGCGCCCAGCGTCAGCAGCACAAAAAACATAAAAGCCCTGATCTGAAACGACCGACCCGGTACCTCATTCATACTCCCGCCACCCTTCCTGCCAGAAAACGGTACCCACAATAATAATTATGCCCTGCCCGCAGAAATTATTAGCGTAAAACCGCCGAAAAACCTAAAAACCAATACATTAACCTGCGGAATTGTGCATAAACTTGAATAATCCGTTGTTGGCTTTGGAAGGTGGTATCATGCTGGCGGTGCTGTGCGTAACAAAACCGCGGAAGGGACTGTTCGGCCTGCGGCGGCGGGCGGCGGTAAGAGCTGAAATCATAGACTCTGGCAGTGGGGAGTTTTTGAAGATAACCGCCGAACAGGGCAGAAAAGGATTGGACTGGGACCGGGTCAGAATGGCGGCAGGCCGTGAGAGCGGCCGCCTTTTGCTGCCGCGGGGCCTTCTGCCTCCGCCCGGCTGCGGGATAAAACCGTTTTGCGGGGTGGAACTGCAGAGAAAACTGATGTCCCATGCCGCTGCCGCCCTGTTAAAAAACGTGGCGGTCAGCCCGCGGCTTGTCCGCATTTCAGTTTACGACCCTCAGGCGGCAATGCCTGATCTGCCGCTGCTGCTGGTTCCCTTTGCCGCGGATATCAGGGTGTGCACCAATCGCCCTGAACGCTACGCCCCGCAAAAGCACGCCGCCATGCGGGAATACGGCGCCGTGCTGACCGTTACGACCCGCGCAGGCCAGCTCAACGAAAGCCTTCTGGTGCTGGCGCCTGACGCAAATCCGTCCGACTGCGCATGGCTTAAGCATTTGGCTACAACCGGAGGGTTTGTGATGACCGCGGCAGCCGCAGAGGAAATCCGACATTTCGAATTTACCGGAGTAATACACGGCTATATCCCGCACGCGTCCGAAAGCCTGCTTTCGGATGTGCCGGCCGGCTGCGGCCCAATTCAGTTCCTCTCCGGCCTGTACGAGTTGAGCGGCGCCCGCCAACTCGGGGCAAATCCCCCTAAATATTTAATAATCGGCGGGCAGACCGTCCCTTTAAAAAGCGCGGCGCTGAAACTCGCGGGTATTGACATGGGAATACCGATTTAGTATAATCCTTTTCAAGGCACATGCAGCGGATGTGCTTTTTGGTTTTTATTATCCAACTAGGTGATTGCGAAAGTCGAGGATAAAAAAGCACGATAACACCGAAACGACACAACGAAAGCGAAATAAACCGGCAGCGAGCGAAAACGGGCATGAAAAAGCAAGCCGTGATGGAGACGGCCTTGAAGTAAGGTCTATTGACTTGCGGAAAACTCAAGCGATGAATTTTCTGATTCTTTCAGCGGATTTATGCTGATGCAAGGCGTCGGCTAAAACAACGCCAATCAGCCAATCAACTGAACGATACCGGACAAAAGCAAATTGGCTTTAGTGGTGGCGGGATTGCTGGTTTTACGATGGCTGACACAGCCGTATTCTTTGAAGGAATAAATGGTTCTTTCCACAAATACCCGCTTCTTGTAAAGAGCCTCCCACTCATCCGCACCTCTTGCGATACCGGGATAGAGGCGCAGATTTTTGTGAGGATAGGTGTAGACGCATTTGCCGTAAGAGGAATTGGTGCAGGGATGTTCACAGCTGCAAACCCGCTTTGTTCCAGCCCGGACGGATTTGTGACAGACCCATTTAAAGCGCAGCGAGCGGTTTTTACCGCCGGATTTCCCAAGATAGGTCATAGGCGTTTTATCGATGGGACACAAAGGCGTACCGTTCTCATCAAAGCAGAAATGACCGTTGACATATTGTTGTTTGACAGCGGGGTTCTTTTCCGCGTGATCCGGCAGTAAGGCGTAAACGCCTTTGTATGGATCAAAGTCCGGGTCAAGCTTAGCAAGTGATTTCGCTTGCCGGAGCTTTGTGCTCATGAATTTGGAATTGTTTTCGGTCACATAGCTCTCAATGCCGGTGGTGTCGAAAAGTGGCATCTGCACATTTTTATTTCGCATGGCTTTTTCTCTGTTTCTGTTGGCGTATTTGTGGCTTTGACACCTACAGTTATACCGCAAAAACGGAGAAAAGTCAGATATATTTGAAGCTCCAAAACCGCATTATTGCTGGGAATTTTGAGTTTCGCAACCGGCTATATTATCCAACAATAAGGAGAAAATTTATATAAAAATATCACTGCCAAGGAGTTTTTACAGAATGAACAAGCAGACAATCATCACAGACGAAGGCCTGAAGCGGCTTGAGAAAGAGCTTGAAGAGCTTAAGACGGTAAGGCGGAAAGAAATCGCGGAACGCATAAAGAACGCGCTTACTTACGGCGACCTTAACGAGAACAGCGAATACGACGAGGCCAAAAACGAACAGGCAATCATTGAACGAAGGATTAACGAGATTGAAAACCAGCTCAAGAATGTTAAGGTACTTGACGAAAGCGAGCTGAACACCGAAATCGTTCATATTGGCTCGCGCGTCAGGGTGAAAAATCTTGATACCGGCGAGGAGGAAACCTATCATATGGTCGGCTCTACCGAGGCCAACCCGTTGATGGGGCGGATTTCCAACGAATCCCCGGTCGGCAGGGAAATGCTCACCCGCACAAAAGGGGACGTGTTCGAAGTCGAAGTCCCCGACGGCATCATAAAATATGAAATATTGGAAATCATGAAATAAACCCGGCTCTGCGCCGGTGAAGGATGGGCGCGGCGGCATTTGGTTGCCGCCTTTTCACTTTAAGCCGCCGGTTTATCAGATGTTGAATGAGAAAGGGTTCGATAATGTGGAACAGCTAAACAATCAAAACGGCAATGAAAATGAAAACGAAATCAGCCAGCAGCAGTTAAGCGAACTTCTTCAAATCCGGAGAGACAAGCTGTCTGAACTGCAGGGGGAAGGAAAAGACCCTTTTCACATCACAAAATGGGACAGAACTCACCTTGCCGCTGAAATAACCGAAAACTTTGACCGGCTGGAAGGGCAAAAAGTCTCGATTGCCGGCAGGATTATGACATGGCGCGACATGGGCAAGGTCGCCTTTATCGACCTTCGGGACGGCTCCGGGAAAATTCAGGTTTATATCAGGGTCAACGACATCGGAGAGGAAAACTACGCCGAGTTCAACCGCTGGGACACCGGCGACATAATCGGGGTGGAGGGCACCGTTTTCCGTACCCGGCGCGGCGAGATTTCGGTGCACGCCACATTCCTGAAACTTCTTTCAAAATCCCTGCTGCCGCTGCCGGATAAATTTCACGGCTTAAAAGACCCGGATACCCGATACCGTCAAAGGTACGTCGATTTGATTATTAACCCGGAGGTCAAGGACACTTTCATAAAGCGAAGCAAGATTATCTCCTTAATCCGCGAGTTCCTCGACAACAAAGGGTTTATCGAGGTGGACACCCCGGTGCTGCACACCGTTGCAATCGGCGCGAACGCCCGCCCGTTTGTTACCCACCACAACGCGCTTGACCTCGACATGTTCCTCAGGATTGAAACCGAGCTTTATTTAAAGCGGCTGATTGTCGGCGGGTTTGACAAGGTGTGCGAGCTCGGCCGTATCTTCCGCAACGAGGGAATGAGCGTCAAGCACAACCCGGAATTCACCACGGTCGAGCTGTATCAGGCATACGCCGATTACAACGACATGATGTACCTTGTGGAAGAGCTGTTCTCTTTCCTGGCGCGCGAGGTCTGCGGCTCCGAAACCATAACCTATCAGGGCGCGCAAATCAATATGAGCGCGCCGTGGCAGCGGATGACCATGGCCGAGTCAGTCAAAAAATACGCAGGCGTGGACTATTACGGCTGGAAAACCGATAAAGACGCGCAAAAAGCGGCGGACAGTAAAGGCGTGCAGTATGAAAAGAACGCCTCAAAAGGGGAAATACTCGAAGCCTTTTTTGAAACCTTTGTGGAGCCAAACCTTATACAGCCCACCTTCATCTACGATTATCCGGTGGATATTTCCCCGCTCGCAAAACGCAAGCCCGGCGAGCCGGAGCTCACCGAGCGTTTTGAAATCTTTATTGCGGCGCGCGAAATGGGCAATGCGTTCTCCGAACTCAACGACCCGATTGACCAGCGTGAGCGGTTCGAAAAACAGGTCAGGGAAAAGCGCGCACAGGGTATCAACGCGGAAGTTGACGAGGATTTTTTGACCGCGCTTGAGTACGGGATGCCACCGACCGGCGGGCTGGGTTTTGGGGTCGACAGGCTTGTAATGCTGCTGACCGACCAGTACTCCATCCGCGACGTGCTGCTGTTCCCTACAATGAAGCCGAAGGAATGACAATGCTTTACAGGAGGCGTTGATGGCAATATGGCAAGAGAATGGCTTTTAAGGGGAGTAAACGAGGAGGATCTGCGGCCCCTCCCGAAAACCGAGCCGCCGAAAACGCCGAAGGGCTGGTTTGAAAACTTCTGGTACCACTATAAATGGCACTCCATCGCGGCAGTGGCGGCGGCGGTTGTACTCTCGGTGCTGATTGCCCAGATTATAAGAAAGGACGACCCCGATTATTTCATTGTTTTTGCCACAGAGAATCATGTCCCGCCCACAGCCGCCCGGAAAATAGAGACCGAGCTTGAAAAATACGGCAGGGACATTGACGGGGACGGCAAGGTCGAGGTGCAGTTTGACTTAATCTCGCTTTCAGCCGCCGATTATCAGATGGGCTCGGCAAACCGGATGAAATTCGCCGCCCACCTGTCGGCTTTTGACTCGGCGTTTTTCATAATCGACAAGCCGGCATACCAAAAAATGATCGCGGTCCACGAAGAGGGGGATTTTAAGTTTTTCGCCCCGATAGGCGCAGAAGTCGAAGGGCTTGAAGGCGACGGCCGCTACTGGAACTGGAAAAACAGCGAGCTGCGCAAAGCCGCCGAGCTTGAACAACTGCCGGAGGATTTGTATTTCGGAATCCGCAACATTTCGGACACAGCCGGCAAGAAAGTCAGGGATATGCACAACCATTCAATCGAGCTGATACAGGCTTTTCTCACCAAAAAGCCGCTTAAGACCGGTTCAACCACTGTCGGCTGACCTGTTATTTTATAATTGGATGAAAGGATTGAATTATGAGAAGCGATTTAATGAAAAAAGGCGCCTCGCGCGCGCCTCACCGCTCTTTGCTTAAAGCGCTCGGCATTACCGACTCCGAAATGGAACGGCCGTTTGTCGCGGTGGTCAGCTCGAAAAGCGACTATATACCCGGCCACACCCACCTTGATAAAATCACAAGGGCGGTGGAAGACGGGATTCGCAGCGCGGGCGGAGTACCGTTCACCTTCAATACAATCGGGGTGTGCGACGGCCTTGCGATGAACCACAAGGGGATGAAATATTCCCTTTGCTCCCGCGAGCTGATTGCAGACTCAATCGAAGTCATGCTAACCGCTCATCCGATGGACGCCGCGGTATTTATCCCGAACTGCGACAAAATCGTGCCCGGAATGCTGATGGCCGCCTGCCGGGTCAACATACCCTCGATTTTCGTCAGCGGCGGGCCGATGCTCCCTGGAGCACTCGGAGACCGCAGGCTCAGCCTCACCGATATGTTTGAGGCTGTCGGCGCATGCGCCGCCGGCAGGATGGACGAGGCCGAGCTTGCCCGGCTTGAAAACAGCGCCTGCCCCGGCTGCGGTTCCTGCGCCGGGATGTTCACCGCAAATTCAATGAACTGCCTGACCGAAGTAATCGGCATGGCGCTCCCCGGCAACGGCTCCACGCCGGCGGTGGACGCCGCGCGTATCCGGCTTGCCAAAGAAACCGGCGAGCGGGTGATGGCTCTGCTTGAGCAAAATATCCGCCCGCTGGATATCCTGACCCTGCCGGCGTTCGAAAACGCGCTGCGCGCTGATATGGCTATCGGCTGCTCCTCAAACACCGTACTGCATGTAACCGCGCTTTCATACGCCGCGGGCTGCCCGATTTCGCTTGAATACATTGATGAAATCGGCAGAACAACCCCGCAAATCTGCAAACTGAGCCCCGCAAGTTATGTGTTCATCACCGACTTAAACCTTGTCGGCGGAATTCAGGCGGTGCTCAAAGAGCTGGATGGCGCGGGGCTGATAAACCGCGACATTCTGACCGTCAGCGGCACTGTGGCGCAGCGTTTCAGCAACGCGCCAGACGCCGACGGGGAAATCATCCGCAAGATTGAAAACCCATTCAGCAAAGACGGCGGGCTTGCAATCCTGTTTGGAAACCTCGCCCCCGAGGGCGCGGTGGTAAAGCAGGGCGCGGTAAAGCCGGAGATGATGGCGCACAGCGGGCCGGCGCGGGTATTCAACAGCGAGGAAGAGGCCAACGAAGCGATATTAGGCGGCAAAATCAAGCCCGGCGACGTGGTGGTAATCCGCTACGAGGGGCCAAAAGGCGGCCCGGGTATGAGAGAGATGCTCTCCCCCACCGCCAACATAGCCGGCATGGGTCTGGACGACTGCGTCGCGCTGATTACCGATGGGCGCTTTTCGGGCGCCACCAGAGGCGCGTCCATCGGCCATGTCTCGCCCGAAGCCGCCGCCGGCGGACCGATTTCCCTTGTGGAAGAAGGGGACATAATCTCAATTGACATCCCGAACAGGAAACTCGAACTACTTGTGGATGAAGCTACCCTCAAAACAAGAAAACAGAATTGGAAGCCGCCCGCACAAAATCTTACAGGCTACGCCAGAAGGTACGCCCAGCATGTTACAGGCGGCTCAACCGGCGCGGTCTTTGACGATATGCTGTGTTAGATTTTGAGATTAGACATTTAGATAAAATGCCCGATAATACTGTTCTTATGGCAAAAAAACAATCAGGGGAAAAATCCCCTGATTGTTTTTTTGTGTATATATCACCTTGCGATAATCCCAAAATAAGCCAAAACCAAAAGCCCCAGCGCTATGCGGTAATAGCCGAACGCCTTAAAATCGTGCTTTTTAATAAAGTTAAGCAAAAACCTGATTACCCCAATCGAAACAACGAACGCCACCACAAAACCCGCAAGCAGCACTGCCCATTCAACGCCGCTGAACAGTGCGGGGTACTGGCCGCCGTATTTTTCGCCGTTCTCCGCCGCGAATTTCAAAAGCCTTATCGCGCTTCCCCCGAACATCGCCGGAATTGCCATGAAAAACGAAAACTCCACCGCCACCAGCCGCGAGCACCCAAGCAATAACCCACCCAGTTTGGTGGCGCCGGACCTCGACGTGCCGGGAACTAAAGCAAGCATCTGCCAAACCCCAATACCGAACACCGTCCTGCCGTCAAGCCGGGACAAATCGTTAATTCTGGGCTCACGCTCCCGGCCTTCAACAAAGATGAACAGAAACCCGTAGAATATCAGCGCCGCCGCAATCACATAAGGGGTCGCGAGCACACCGTCTATCTGCTCGTCGAACAGTATCCCCGCAATCCCGGCGGGAATGCTGGCTATCAGCACTTTCAGCCACAAAAACAGGGTTTCCTTTTTCTCTTCCGCCGATTTTTTTGCCGAAAAAGGGTTCAGCCTTTGAAAATACAGCACCAGCACAGCCAGAATTGAGCCCAACTGGATAACCACCTTGTAAACGTCAAAAAAATCCTGACTGCGCTGCGCTATCGGGCTTACGGTGATATGTAGAAACTGATCGAGCAGCAGCATGTGCCCGGTACTGCTGATGGGCAGCCATTCGGTAACCCCCTGCACAATGCCCATCAGGATGGATTTGAGAATCTCAAGAACCATACATGCATCCCTTTCCGCGATTTTTAGTAAAACCCTGCGCAAAATCTGCGCATTGTATTACAGGCTGTTAAATAAGTATGCGGTTTTCCCCATGTAGAATAACGAAATCGGGGAAGAAAGCTCAAATCCTCTTCCCCGAAGTTAAAACCCGCCCGCGTTTTATGCCGGGCGCACAGATAGCTTAACTCCAGCGGCAATCCAGTTTTACCCTGTCTTCCCCGTCCGCCTTTACAGTTATTTTGGAAGGCGGCTTGTCGAAATGCTCAACAAGCAGCGAGGCTATATTGTCCTCCACGTCGCGGCGGACCGCGTTCCGCAAATCCCTGGCACCGCGCTTGCCTCCGAACGATTTGGTCGCGAGTGCTTTGCAGGCGTCCTGCGCCCATGTGAGCTTGATACCGCGCTCCTTCAGCGGCTCCACAAGCTCCTGCAGCATCAGGTCCGCAATTTGGCAATAGTTTTCAAAGGTGAGCGGCGAAAAATACACCACCTCGTCCACCCGGCTTATGAATTCCGGTCTCAAAAAATCGGTCAGCGCCTTCATTGCGCGGTCCCGCGAGGCCTGCGCCTCGGTTTTGCCGAACCCCATAAGGCTTTCCTTGAACTGGCTGCCGGCATTTGAAGTCATCGCAATCACAGTGTTTTCAAAATTCACCGTTCTGCCGTGCGCGTCGGTAACCCTGCCCTCGTCCAGAATTTGAAGCAGGATGTTCAGCACGTCGGGGTGCGCCTTCTCGATTTCGTCAAACAGCAGCACCGAATAAGGTTTTCTGCGCACTTTTTCGGTCAGCTGGCCGGCCTCGTCGTACCCGACATATCCCGGCGGGGAGCCAATCAGCCTTGAAACCGAGTGTTTTTCCATAAATTCGGACATATCAAGCCTGATAAGTGTTTCCGGGGTGTCGAACAGCTGTTTTGCCAGCACTTTGACAAGCTCGGTCTTGCCCACGCCGGTAGGCCCGACGAAAATGAAGGAAGCCGGCCTGCGCCTTGTGCTTATCTGCACGCGACTGCGGCGGATTGCGGCGGCCACCAGCTTTACCGCCTCTTCCTGCCCGATTATCTTTTCGCTCAGGCTTTCCTCAAGCCTTGAAAGCCTTTCAAGCTCGTTTTCCCTGACTTTGGACGCGGGTATGCCGGTCCACAGCTCCACCACATGGGCAAGGTCGTCGGTGGTAACTTTGGTTCCCGTCGCCTTTTCCTTTATTTCCTCGGCCTGTTTTTCGGTCTTTAAAAGCTCCGACCGGGTGAATGCCAGCTTTTCATAGTCGATGTTTTCCCTGCCGAGCTCCTCCTCCTCGGCCTGCTTAAGCTCGGATATCCTGGCCATCAGCTTGGAATACCGCTCGACGTGCTTGTTGCGCAAAGCCGCGGCGGCGCACGCCTCGTCCAGCATGTCGATTGCCTTGTCGGGGAGGAAACGGTCGTTGATATACCGCTCCGACAGAACAACTGCCTGCCTGATGACAAAATCGTCAATAACCACGCTGTGGAAATTCTCGTAATAGCTTTTTACCCCTTTGAGCATATTAACCGCGTCTTCAATCGAGGGCTCCTCAACCGTAACCGGCTGGAACCGTCTTTCGAGCGCGGCGTCCTTTTCGATATGCTTCCTGTACTCGTTGAAGGTAGTAGCGCCGATTACCTGTATTTCCCCGCGCGAGAGCGCAGGCTTTAAGATATTCGCCGCGGACATGCTGCCCTCGGCGTCTCCGGTGCCCACAAGGTTGTGGACCTCGTCAATAAACAGTATGATATTGCCTTCGGCCTTAACTTCGTCAATCAAACCCTTTATCCGGCTCTCAAACTGCCCCCTGAACTGGGTACCCGCGACCAGCGCAGTCAGGTCGAGCAGGTGGATTTCCTTGTCAAGCAGGCGGGCGGGGACATTGCCCGCCGCAATCCGCAACGCCAGCCCTTCGGCTACCGCGGTCTTGCCCACGCCGGGTTCCCCGATAAGGCAGGGATTGTTTTTGGTGCGGCGCGACAAAATCTGGATTACCCGGTAGATTTCGCGCTCGCGGCCGACAACCATGTCAATTTCCCCGTTGCGCGCCCGCGCGGTCAAATCAGTGCAATACAGATTGACGTATTTCCTCTTTTTTTCCTTCTTCTTTTTCGGGGATTTCTCCGCCTTGTCATCAACGGTGTCGCTGCTTACCGGGCTCTTTTTGTCTTTTTCCTGCCCCGGCATTTTCCCTAACAGGTTTTGAAAAAACGGAAAAGTCGCGGCTCCGCCCGGAGTAAAACCCTCTTGATCGTCGGAGCCGCTCATCAGCTCGCTCAGCTGCTGTTCCATCTGTTCCATTTCCTCTTCGGTAATCCCGAATTTATCTATAAGATCATCAACGGGCTTTATGCCGAGTTCTTTTGCGCAAACAAGGCAAAGCCCGTCTTGCACCATTTTTTCGCCTTCCAGACGGGCGATAAAAACAATTGCCGTGCGTTTTTTGCATCGTGAACAAACCATAATCAACTACCGTGCCTTTCCGCGCCGCTTTTTCGCCGCACACAAGTGAGAAATGCGGGTTTATGCATCGTCGGTTTTTACCGCGGCTCCTGCGGTCCCTTCGCCGCCATCTTTACCTGCCTGCCCCGTTCCCTTTTTTATGCTGAAGAACATGGTTGCGTAATTCACAAACGCGAACACCATCAGCAGCGCGACTATAACCACAAGGGTGGTCAGCAGCCACTGCGGCATTTCGGGCCAGCCGATAATCAAAATCATCACGCCGTAGAATGTGAAGGTGGATATCTTCCCGAACCAGCGCGCGCCCTGAATTTTTATGCCGCGGCGGAGAAGAATTACGCCCCCGATTGTCTGGCAAATCTCTTTTACAAGACAAATCGCAAGCAGATAAACAACTATCCTGTAACGCAGGGCGAGGCATACCGCGACCGTAACCTGAGTCAGCTTGTCGGCAAGCGGGTCGAGTATCTTCCCCAAATCGGTTATCTGGTTGAACTTCCTTGCGATAATCCCGTCAATCGAGTCGGATATGCCGGAAAGTATAAGCACTCCGAACGCCAGATACGAATATGTTTGGTTTTGGCCGCCGTTCAGGTAAAGACAGGCAAAAAGGGGAAGCAGGGCTATCCTGAACAGCGACAGCGCATTCGGCACATTCATTTTTAACTCGATATTAAAAAGATGCATATAATGTCTCCGTTCCCTCTGTAAAATTGATGGCAAAGACGGCTTACAGCGCTCTTGCTCCGAACATTGAATAAAACCTGTTGGTGATGGGATTGATTTTTTCCACCGACTTGACAATCAGGGTGTCGTTCACAACGGCGCGGGCGATTTTTCCGTCCGGTTTTGAGGCGGACGCTATCAGGCTGATTACCGATACCACCGCCAATACCAGTACCACTCCCTGTGCCGCGCCAAGGACGGCGCCCAGCAGACCGTCGGTCTGCCGAAGGATTGGCAGCTTGAACACCTTTCCGACAATAGACGCCGCAATTCCAACCAAAATCAGCAGAATTATAAACAGCACAAAGAAAATCACTATCTTAAGCAGGGAAACCGCGGCGGGGCGTATCACCTTATCCTCAATAGCCCGCGCTATCTGGGCGGCGGTGCCGTCAAGCGAGCCCTGTATCCTGTCCTTCAGCTTTTCGCCGCTACCGATATCAAACATCGCCAGCACATTTGAGACCGAATCCGGCAAATCGTCGAGAACCCCGCCGAGCGCGGTCTCAACCGTTTCGGAGCTCGCCTCCTCAATCCTGCTTTCAATCTGGTTTTGTACAGATTTGGAGATAAACTGGTTGTAGACCCCTGACGCCACCGGGGTACTAAGCCCCGACGCAATAAGCACGGCGGCAACGCAGCCCATAAGCTGTATTATGGACTTGAAAAAACCACGCCGGTATCCCATCCAGATTGCAAGCAGAAAAATTATTATTACCAAGCCATCCAGAATATACGCCATAACTCCCAGCCCTTTCCCGTAATCTTTTCTCGCCAAAGACTATACTAAAGCCGCGGTTAACCTGACGATTATGCCGATTTGCATTAAATCAGTATACCACAGTTTTAACCTCTGCACAACAGTGCGGAAAGGAGAACCCCCGCTTTTTTTGATTGATTTTTAATTTTTTGAGGGGAAATCGGTTTCAATCAGCGAGTTCAGGCCGAGAACCATCGCCTTCTTGCCGAATGCGCTGATTATCCGCCCGTCCTTGATGGTTTCGCCCGCGTACTTCTGACCGGTGATGTCGATGAGGCAGAGATACTCGGACGTCAGCACGAGCACATCCGAGCCGTGAGCCGCCATGCTCCTGAACCCGCCTTCATAATCCGTTTCATACGCCTTGTCGCCGGAGGAATTCACGGTGAGCACCGCCCCGCCTTCAATCCCCCCGTATCTGCTCAGCGCGACCGATACGGCGCTCTCCCCAATCACATACCCGACCTGCTGGCGCCCGTCAAAGCCGTGCTGTTGCCGTATGGTGCCGCTTTTGTTATACACCCATACCGCGCTGTTCCCGACCGCGGCGATAGTCCCGTTTGGGAAATACCCGACCGCAAAAAGCATCACGTCGTTCTGCTCGTACTGCGCCGCGGGGCTCTCTTTGTCAAAATCAAAGATTTTCAGGCAGGATTTCATCCCCCCGCCCTGCGTGGTTACCCCGACAACCGCCATGGATTTTTCGTCGGGGCTTATTGCCACGTCCAAAATCACAAAACTGCTGTCAAGCCAGTGAAAAAACGGCTCTTTGGAGTTCTGCCTGTAAACCGCCACCTCCGAAGCGTACCCTCCGGTGGAATCGGTCGCAACCGCAAAACAGCCCCTGCCGCTGACGTCCACGCTTGTGATTTTATTTTTAACCGTCATCTCGACCGCCGTGGACAGCCGGCTTTCGAGTCTCAGCCTGCTGCCGCCCGAATCGGCGACCAGTATCCACCTGCCGCCGGCGCGCATGATGGGCTTTGAAAAACCGTGCAGCCGCCTGTAAACCTCCCCGCCCTTGCTGTTGAGCAGCACCAGCGAGTTGTTGGTCAGCAGGGCAAGCCCGCCCCTTGTGCTTTCCATGCCGATTACCGAACTGCCGGTAATCTCAAAGGGGAACCCGTCCCCGCTTTCCCCGCCGGCCAGCTTGTCGTTAAGCCACAGCAAAATGTTTTCGGGCTGGATTTTATCCCATCTGCTGTATATAAACACCCCGGCGACTATCACAAGCGAAACCACCGCAAGCCTTGCGAAAACCCTGAACACGGTAAGCCCGCGGCGCTTGCGTTGCCCCTGAACAACCGAAAGTCCAGCCTTGTTTTCCGGTTTTTCCCGGCGCCGCTCGTCGTCCGAAACCGAACGGCCGCGGCGCTTTAATCCGGTGTCGCCTTTGACAGCCAAGAGCTTTCACCTTCTTTTTGCCGGTTTTATTCGCCCTTATATTGATTAAAATCCCCGTATGCTTCCTTCGGGTAGAACACTTCGTCTAAAAACAGCCCCTTTGCGGGAACGGTCGCCCCCGCGCGGGCGCGGTCTTTTGCGTCAATAACCGCGGGTATGCAGTCTGCCGGCCTTTTTTTAGAATTGATTTCAAGCAGGGTGCCGACCATTATCCGCACCATGTTGTATAAAAAACCGTCCCCTTCGACGGTGAACACCACAAGCTCGCCGTCCCGCTCGACACTGAACCGGTCTATCCTTCTGACGGTGTCCTTTACGCTGCTGCCGGAGCCGCAGAATGAGGCGAAATCGTGCTCGCCCACAAAATCAGCCGCCGCCCTGTCCAAAAGCTGGTGGTCCAACGGCCAGCGTAGGTGGAGGGAATAATCCTCCAAAAAAGGGTTTCTTGAGTGCGAGTTCCAGACATAGTACCGGTATCTCTTGCTCAAAGCCGAATACCGCGGGTGAAAGTCCCGCGGGACTTCAATACAGCGGTATACCGCGATATCCCTCGGCAGGTTTGCGTTCAGCGCCGATATCATGGATTCCCCGCGCAGCGGAGAGCAGGTGTCGAAGGCGCAGCAAAACATCTTAGCGTGTACCCCCGCGTCGGTGCGGCTGCACCCGGTTACCCCGGCGCGCACGCCGGTTACCGTTTGGATTGCGTCCTGCAGTTTCTGCTGAACGGTTACGGCGTTTTTCTGTACCTGCCAGCCGTGATAGCGTGTACCGTCAAATCGGAGGGTGAGCAGCAGTCGCCGCATACTGCACCACGCTTTCTATATTATATGATAGAAACTACAATACCGGCCTGACAAAAATATTTAAAGCGAAAAGAGCCGCAATGACCGCCAGCACAACCGCGGCGGACAGGATATCCGCGGCCCGCATTTTCATCTGCTTCATCCGGGTGCGCCCCATGCCGCCGCGGTAGCACTTGCATTCCATCGCGGTCGCCAAATCAGACGCACGGCGGAAGGATGACACAAAAAGCGGCACCACTATCGGGACAAGCGCTCGAATCCGCTGCATCGGCCCGCCGCTTTCCAAATCCGCGCCCCGCGCTTTCTGCGCCGACATTATCTTGTCGGTTTCCTCAATAAGGGTGGGGATAAAGCGCAGGGCAATCGTCATCATCATCGCGAGTTCGTGGACATCAAGCCTGACAATCTTAAGCGGGCTCAACAGCCTCTCAAGCGCGTCGGTCAGGGTGGTTGGCGAGGTAGTGTAAGTCAGCAGCGAACTGCCCGCTATAAGGCAGATAATCCTGATAGCGATAAAGGAGGCGGTTATCAGTCCTTTTGTTGTTATGTGGATTACCCACCACTCAAAAACCGCTGTGCCTTCCGAAACATAAAATATATTCAAAGCCGAGGTAATCAGCACCAGCGGGATAACCGGCTTTATGCTTTTGAGCACCAGTTTTACCGGCAGCTTTGAAAGCAATACCGCAATGGCAAGAAAAGCGACCGCCGCGCAAAGCCCCGCCCAGTTGCGCGGAATAAACACCGCGAAAATGTAAAGGAATGTCAGCACCATCTTAACTCTGGGGTCCATGCGGTGCAGGAACGAATTACCGGGAAAATACTGTCCAAGTGTGATATCACGCACCACCCGCACCCCCTTTTCTCAAAAGAGGCAGCAGGCGCTCAAACGCCTGTTTGACGGTATAGGCGTTCTCGCCCACCTCAAATCCCCGCGCGCGCAGCTGCATGAATATCCGGGTAACCGCGGGAACCGCAAGCCCGATTGCCTCAAGTTCCCCGGCGCGCGAAAACGCCTCGGCCGTCTCGCCGTACATCGCGACGGCGCCCCGGTTCATCACCAGCACCTTTTTAGCGGTTTTGGCGATATCCTCCATGCTGTGGGATACCAGTACCACCGTGGTGCCGTTTTCCTGCTGGTACTCCCTTATCTGTCCGAGTATGGTATCCCGCCCCCGCGGGTCCAGCCCCGCGGTGGGCTCGTCAAGGATTAACACTTCAGGCTGCATCGCCATAACCCCTGCAATTGCAGCCCGCCGCTTTTCGCCGCCCGACAACTCAAACGGGGATTTCTTGAGCAGCTCGTCCTTAAGCCCGACAAACCTCGCGGCAAGGCGCACCCTTCGTTCGATTTCGCCGGCGTCAAGCCCCATGTTTGAAGGCCCGAACGCTATATCCTTGTAGGTGGTCTCCTCAAAAAGCTGGTGTTCAGGGTACTGGAACACCAGCCCCACCTTAAAACGCACTTCCCGTATTTTTTTCGGTTTTTCCCATATATCCCTGCCGTTGAGGAACACCTTGCCCGACGTAGGGCGCAGCAGGCCGTTAAAATGCTGTACCAGAGTTGATTTTCCCGAACCGGTGTGGCCTATAATCCCTAATAAATCGCCTTTTTCAATTTTAACCGATATATCGGTTATGGCTTCCTTTACGAACGGCGTCCCCGGCGAGTAGGTATGAGACAGGTTTTGGGTTTCAATTACCGGCATAGGATTCCTCCAACAACAGCGACAGCGCTTCAACACATTCCTCGGCTGTCAGAACGTCTTTTGGCAGCGGTACCCCCGCTCTTCGCAGCTGATGACAGAGCTCGGCAGGCTGCGGGACGTCAAGCCCCACCTGCCGCAGCCTTTCAATATCGGAAAACACCTCGCGCGGGGGGCCCTGAAGCAGGATACGCCCGTTCTCAAGAACAACCACCCGGTCAGCAAGCACTGCCTCCTCCATGAAATGGGTTATCAGCACAATGGTGATTCCCCGCTCACGGTTCAGCCGCGATATGGTGTCCAGCACCTCTTTCCTGCCCTTCGGGTCGAGCATGGAAGTCGGCTCGTCCAGCACGATACATTCGGGCTGCATGGCTAAAACGCCGGCGATTGCGACCCTCTGCTTCTGCCCGCCGGACAGTTTGTGCGGGGCGTGCTTGCGGTATTCCAGCATCCCCACCGCTTTCAACGCCTCGTCAACCCGCCTCCTGATTTCGGAAGGCTCAATCCCAAGGTTTTCGGGGCCGAACGCCACGTCCTCCTCAACAATAGTGGAAACAATCTGGTTGTCCGGGTTTTGCAGCACCATCCCCACCATGCGGCGGATTTCGTACAGCTCGTTCTGGTCGGAGGTGTCCATACCGTTTACGAGCACTCTGCCGCCGGACGGGAGCAGCATCGCGTTAAAATGCTTCGCTAATGTGGATTTGCCCGAACCGTTATGTCCGAGTATCGCCACGAATTCGCCGCGCTCGATGTTTAAGTCAATATCGTCAAGAACCGGGCTGGAAAGCAAGTCCGCCCGATTATCGTAATGGAACCTGACCTTTTCTGCATAGATAAAAGCATTCAACGCCTACACATCTTTCCAAATCCAAGTATTCACACACTGATAATGGCAAATCCGCAAAAAACTGACCCGCTGGCGCCGGTTTTGCCCTGTTCAGCGCGCCCGCAGCCTTTTTAATGCGGCTGCCCGCAACTTGCCGTCAGGCGTCCTCCCCGGTACGGTTTATCGCGCTGCGGATTTCATTTGCTACCGACACCGCCAGCCTGTTAATGTTGTTGAAATCCCGCCCCTCGACCATTACTCGTATAAGGGGCTCGGTGCCCGAAGCCCGCACCAGTATCCTGCCGTCCCGGCCGAGGCTTTTGCCCGCCTTGTCGATAACCGCCGCAAGCTCCCTGTCCGCATTGTACTTTTCCTTTTGTTCGGCGTCCGCCTTGACGTTGATAATCACCTGCGGGTAACGCTCCATCATGTCGCCGATTGCGGAGAGCTTGCAGCCCCGCTCGCGGCAGAGGCACAACAGCTTTACCGCGGTAAGCTGCCCGTCCCCGGTGGTGGCGTGGTTTTTTAAAATAATATGCCCGGACTGCTCGCCGCCAATCACATAGCCGCCGCTGAGCATTTCTTCCAGCACATACCTGTCCCCGACCTTTGTGGTTACGGCGTCAATCCCGTTTTCCTCAAAAAACCTGAAAAGCCCAAGATTGGACATGACGGTAACCACCGCAGCCCCTTTTTTCAGTTCTCCCTTGTTCTTCATGTCGAGGGCCAGCGCCGCGATAATCTTGTCCCCGTCCACAAGGTTGCCTTTTTCGTCAACCGCAAGACAGCGGTCGGCGTCCCCGTCGAACGCCACTCCTGCGGACAGCTTCTTTTTCTTAACCAGTTCGGCCAGCTTTTCGATATGTGTAGAGCCGCATTCGGCGTTTATGTTGACGCCGTCCGGATTGTCGTTTATAATCACGCACTCCGCGCCCAGCGAGGTGAACAGCTTGCGTGCAGTCGCGCTCGCCGAGCCGTTGGCGCAGTCTATCCCGATTTTCATCCCCGAAAGGCTGACATCGGCAGCCGAGACAAGGTAACGGACATAATCGTCCACAGCCGTACCGCACTGGTAAATCCGCCCCACTCCCCCGCCGACTGGAGCTGGAGGGGTACGGGAGCCGTCAAGTACTATGGATTCGATTTCGCCTTCCAGATCGTCCGAGAGCTTGTAGCCCTCGCCGTTGAAAATCTTAATCCCGTTGTATTCACAAGGGTTATGCGACGCCGAAATCATCACGCCCGCGTCCGCCTTGTACTTTTTCACCAGATACGCCACCGCGGGCGTCGGCACAACCCCTAACAGGGTAACGTCGGCGCCTACCGAACAAAGCCCCGCGGCCATCGCCGCCTCCAGCATATTGCAGGACTGCCGCGTATCCTTGCCGATAACCACTTTCGGGCGCGGCTTTTCGCTGTCTATCAGCACCATCGCCGCAGCTCTCCCTATTGCCATCGCTGTTTCGGCTGTCAACTCGGTGTTGGCAACGCCGCGTACTCCGTCGGTACCAAAAAGTCTGCCCATAACGCACCTCTCAAATCATACATAGTATGCGCGCCGATTGCGCGCGGCAGCCGATTAAAAGGTCAACTGCCCGTTGTATTCAATCCCCAGATGCTGATACGCGCCCGGAAGGACAACCCTCCCCCTTGGGGTGCGGCTCAAAAACCCGATTTGCATAAGATACGGCTCGTACACGTCCTCGATTGTAATTGCTTCCTCGCCGATTAACGCCGCGACCGTATCCAGACCGACCGGCCCGCCCCCGTAATGGGTAATCATCGCCTTGAGCATCCGCCGGTCAATGGTGTCCAGCCCCAACTCGTCAACCTCCAGCTTTTTGAGTGCCTTGCGTGCCGCGTCAAGGGTAATCCTGCCCTCGCCCATAACCTGCGCGAAATCCCGTACCCGTTTTAACAGCCGGTTGGCAATCCTCGGAGTTCCGCGCGAGCGGGACGCGATTTCATAAGCGCCGTCCGAATCGCAGGGTATTTCCAGAATCCGCGCGCTTCTGGTTACAATCTCCGCCAGCTCCTGCGGCGAATAAAGCTCAAGCCTCAACACCACCCCGAACCGGTCGCGCAGGGGAGGGGAAATCTGACCGGCGCGGGTGGTTGCGCCTATCAAGGTGAATTTCGGCAGCGGCAGGTGGATTGAAACCGCGCCCTGTCCCTTGCCGCTGATAATGTCAATCGCAAAATCCTCCATCGCCGGGTAGAGTATCTCCTCGACCGAGCGGGACAGCCGGTGGATTTCGTCAATAAACAATACGTCCCCGGGTTCAAGGTTTGTAAGCATGGCGGCAAGGTCGCCCGGCCTTTCAATCGCCGGCCCGGAGGTTATCCGGAAATTCACTCCCATTTCGTTGGCAATTATCCCGGCCAGAGTGGTTTTTCCAAGCCCCGGCGGGCCGTAAAGCAGCACATGGTCAAGGGACTCCCTGCGCAGCTTTGCGGCGTCTATAAACACCGAAAGGTTTTCCTTTACTTTTTCCTGCCCGATATATTCAGACAGCAGGCGGGGACGGAGAGGATTATCCCCCTCGTCTTCGGGAAGGGAGGACGCCGTAACCATTCTGTTTTCAAAATCCAAGTCCATGCCGCCCGGGTTGTTGTCCAAAAAACTGTCCGCCATTTAATCCTCCCTCTTTCAATCCTATGCGGTAATATTTATTTATATGGGTTTGACATGGGTTTCACAAGGGTTTTCAATGCCTCGCGCACCATGGTTTCGACCGGCAGCTCGCTGTCCAGCTTTGCCACCGCCGCCGAAGCCTCGGCCGTGGTAAAGCCGAGCACCGACAGCGCCTCCACCGCCTTTGCGGCGTTCCCGGACGCCGAAACCACGCCCGGCCCGCCAAGGTCGATTTCAACGCTTGCAGGTGTTAAGCTTTCAAACTTATCTTTCAGTTCAAGCACAATCCGCTGTGCGAGCTTCGGGCCGATGCCCTGAGCTCTGGTGAGCGATTTGTAATCCCGCGAAGCAACCGCAAGCGCAAATCGCTCGGCCGTCATCTCGGAAAGAATTGAAATCGCGGCTTTCGGCCCCACTCCGTTCACCGACGTCAGCTGCTGAAAACAGCCGAGCTCAGACTTGTCGGCAAACCCGAAAAGCTCCACCGCGTCGTCCCGCACATTCATGCAGGTATACAGCATCGCCTCCTGCCCCAGCTGCGGGAGCTGGCGGGCGGTGGTCATGGTAATCCGACAGCAAAACCCTATGCCGCCGCATTCGATGACCGCAATATCCGGCTGGACATGGACCAGCCTGCCGCGCAAACTGTATATCATTAAACCGTCCCTTTCCCTGTCTGGTTTTTATAATACGGAATTCATTTTCGCAAGTTTTCGCCTTAAAGGCGTTCCGCACATATTCGCGTGGCATATCGCGACGGCCAGCGCGTCCGCCGCGTCGTCCGGCTGCGGAAGCTCCTTAAGGCAGAGCAGCCTGCGGGTCATCTCCATAACCTGCTGCTTTTCAGCCTTCCCGAAACCTGCGACCGCGGATTTCACCTGCAAAGGGGTGTATTCGTACACCGGTATCCCGCACTGCCGCGCGGTCAGGATAATCACCCCGCGCGCCTGCGCCACGTCAATCGCCGTCTTCTGGTTCTTTTTGAAATACAGCTTTTCCACCGCGAGGGTCTGCGGCTTGAATTCCTTAAGTTTTACCAATAGCTCCTGATGCAGCATACAGAGCCGGTCTGGAAAGTCCATTTCGGCGGGGGTGGTGATGGTGCCGTAATCCACAATGTAATAGCGCGCGCTCTGATAGCGCACGCAGCCCCAGCCTATGGTCGCGTAGCCAGGGTCAATTCCGAATATAATCAGGCCAACCACCTCTTTCCCCGTTCGTTTGATTATAGCATATTCCACCAATATGAGCAACAAGAAAACCCGACGTCAGCCCCGCGCCCGCACCCAACAATTTCATGTTTTATTGTCGGTAAGCGGCGGTAAAAATTAATAATTAATAATCTATAATGAATAATTGCGGTATGGTTATAATAAAACATTTTAAAAAATTCACTATAAAACGCCTGCTAATCTCGGCAGTTGCGTTTGCGCCAAATAACCTCTGTCTATTACCTAGCGCCCAAAATCTAACGTCTAGATAATGTTGACTAACCGCAGCCGAACAGTTAAAATAAGGTGAAAAATAACCGCAGGCTGGAAAACCTGCGGCACTGGAGGGCGGAATATGTACTATCCGCTGTTATTGGAGCCAAGCGTCAAGGATTATGTCTGGGGCGGGACCCGCTTAATCAGCGAATTCGGCTACAAAGGCGGCAAAACCGCCGCCGAGGCATGGGTGCTGTCCTGCCATGGCGACGGCCCGTCGGTGATAAAAAACGGCAAAATGAGGGGCAAGACCCTAAATCAGGCGATTTCGTTCTGGGGTAAGCAGTCAATCGGGGAAAAAGCCGCCGTTTTCCCCTATTTTCCGGTACTGATAAAGCTGATTGACGCGCGCGACCGGCTGTCGATTCAGGTGCACCCCGACGACCAATACGCCTCGCGTATCGAAGGCGGGTACGGCAAAACCGAAATGTGGTACGTGGTGGACTGTGTGCCCGGTGCGCAGTTGATATACGGTCTTACCTGTGAAATTTCAAAGGAGGAGTTTCACCGCAGGGTTTTGGACGGCACCGTAACCGAAGTCTGCAATTTTGTCCCGGTCAGCAAAGGAGACGTCTTTTTTATCGAGGCGGGCACCCTGCACGCCATCGGCGCGGGGATATTGATTGCCGAAGTGCAGCAGAACTCCAACCTGACGTACCGCGTCTTTGACTATGGGCGGCTGGGCGCCGACGGAAAACCCCGCGAGCTTCACATTGACAAGGCGGTGGATGTGGTAAAAACCGTTCCGCCGACCCGTCCCTACGGCAGGGTGGGCGAAACAAAGGCGGTGCCTGGCGGCACGGTACGCCGGCTCGCAAGCTGCGGGTTTTTCACATCAAGCATACTCACGGTTTCGGGCAGGATGACTTTGGGCAGGGACGACAGCTTTTGCTCCCTTCTCTGCCTTGAGGGAAGCTGCGAGCTTGACGCCCAAAACGGGGACAGGCTGACACTGGCAAAGGGCGGCAGCGTCTTCCTTCCCGCCGGCTTAAGCGCAAGTCTTAACGGCAGCCCCGAAAATCCCGCACAAATACTCTACACTTATATAGATTAAATCACAAAAGAAAGGATTTTTAACCATGTACAGGATTGGGATAGACCTCGGCGGAACCAATATTGTGGCGGGCGTGGTGGACAAAAATTACAATATTATCGCAAAAGCCAAACGCAAAACCCGCGTCCCCCGCCCCGCCGACGAAATAATCCGCGACATGGCTCAGGCGTCGCTGGAAGCCGTGGAGTCGGCCGGCCTTTCAATCGATGACATTGAGTTGGTCGGAGTGGGCAGCCCCGGTACCTGCAACCCCGACACCGGCATTATCGAATACGCCAACAACATGAAATTTGAAAACCTTCCCCTGCGCGACAAGCTCGGCGCCATCCTGAAAAAAGACGTCTACATCGAAAACGACGCAAACGCCGCGGCTTTGGGCGAGGCGCTGGCTGGCGCCGCCAAAGGAGCGCAAAGCTGCGTCTGCATTACCCTCGGCACCGGGGTCGGCGGCGGGATAATCATTGACGGCAGGATTTACGGCGGGTTCAATTTCGCGGGCGCCGAACTCGGACACACCGTAATTGTGGTGGACGGTTATCCCTGCACCTGCGGGAGGAACGGCTGCTGGGAATCCTACGCCTCCGCGACCGCTCTAATCCGCCAGACCCGCGAAGCCATGCGGAATAATCCCGGCAGCGCGATGTGGGAGGTCGCGGGAAGCCTTGACAACGTGGACGGGCGCACCGCATTCGACGCAATGCGCAAAGGGAACGCCGCGGCTAAAGAAGTGGTTGACAATTACATTAAGTATGTCGCGTGCGGCCTGACTAACGTGGTCAATATATTCCAGCCCGAAATCCTGTGTATCGGCGGCGGGATCTGCAAAGAGGGGGACACCCTGCTGATACCGCTTGAAGAACACATAAAAAGAGAGCGTTACAGCAAATTCAGCTCTCACCAGACCAGACTCTGCGTCGCGCAGCTCGGCAACGACGCCGGGGTAATCGGCGCGGCGTTCCTGCGCTGAAATCTGTGTCGCCGGCAACAGGATTTTTGTCCGGTATGTTGACAAGGGCAGCCGTCCGGCTGCCCTTGTCTTTTTTGGCTACACCACCAGCAAATCATGTCGCCTGAGCGACTCGATAAACACGCTCACATCCTCCGCCGCCCTGTCGGCGTCAATGCTGTACTCCCTGCTCAACCTTTCAACTATATCCTGCTTTGAACAGTCGTTCTTAAGCATTCTGCAGATAAACTCGGCAGTCGGGTTAAGCTGAATTATCTTTTCTACCCTCCTTGATGACACCGTAAACGCGATGATGTTCCTGCCAAACCTTTTGATTACAAAGTTTTTGTCCAGTCTCAACCACAATCCCTCCGGTAAATTTTAATGCCATATTATAGCCGCAGATACCGGAAGAAATTTGTAAAAAACCCCCGACCCCAAAAAAGTTTTTAACTTTGGTCCGATTTGCCCTTCCCGCCTTTTTTTATGCGCTCCAACCAGTCATGCTGGAACTGCGAGCCGCCGATTATTTTCATGCGCGGGAACGCCCGGAGCATGCGCCGCTGCAGCCAGCGGGTCCCCTCTATCAGGGACTCGCGCTTTTGCTTTAAATCCGCGATTATACCGCTAATCCGGTTTTTGAGTGCGTCAAACGCCAGTTTGTGAAGTTCGGGGTCCGGCCCGGCCTCCTGCCCACGTTTGCCGAATGCCCGTATGTAAAGCCCCTCAACCTTTTTTAAGATTTCCTCTCTGGTCGGCAGGGACAGGCTCTCCACATACCCGTGTATCAGTTCGCCAAGTTTTTCAAGCTGCCTCAGCTTTTCGCCAATCCGCAGTGCCACGAACATCGAAACGGTAAAATCCACCGCCAGCAGGCAGAGCAGCGCCGCCGCTGTTATCCGCGGCAGACCTTCTCCCGCCGAATAAAGCATTCCTACCAGCTTTTCAAACCGGGGCTGCACCCAGTACAAAACCCCAACGCTGAGAAATCCCCAAGCCATTGAAATAACAAGGGCAACCCGCCCGTTGATATTGTATTTGTAATCGGAGTAATCCCACCACCGCGCGTGAAACAGCTTTTCCATCAACCACGACACAAGGTATTCCACAATGGTTGCAAGCATGGTGCTGCAAAGGTGGATTACCACAACCTCGACAAATATGTTTTCAATCCTGTCCCGCACCGGAATTAAAAATATGAATATCAATGACAGCCCGACACCGTAAATCGGGCAAATCGGCCCGTTCAAGAACCCCCGGTTTACAAAGCGACGCTCATTGATTGAGCACAGTATGGTCTCCATCAGCCAGCCGAGAAAACTGTATATAAAAAAATACAGCAGCATATCAACCAGCGGATAAGGCATAGCCCCACTCCCTTTCGCGAAATAGCCGTATTATACGTTTGTATATTTAGCAACCGCTGTGCAATTCACACACGGCCGATCAGCGCCGCAAGGCTGCCGCGCCGGTCCCCCGCCGCCCGGTGGGACCAGAACACGTCGGGATGGCAGCGGGTGCACAAATCGGTTACCGTTATGTTTTGGGGAAGTATCCCCGATTTTAACAGCGTTCTGCGGTTAATTTCCCACAAGTCGATGTTGTATTTCCCCACCGGTTTCGCAACAAAGCAGCTTTCATCAAACTCGTCCATTTTTGCGAAGATTTCGTACACAGGCGAGTCCACCTCAAAACAGCATCTGCCGATTGAGGGCGCAATACCAACAAGGATATCCCCGCCCCGGCAGCCGTAATCCGCGCACATTCTGTCAACCGTAACCGCGGCTATCCGCGCGGCGGTGCCCTTCCAGCCCGCGTGCGAGGTGGCGACTACCCGCCGTACCGGATCCACAAAAAACAGCGGCACGCAGTCAGCATACTGGGTGCATAAAACCACGTCCGGCCTGTCGGTTATAAGCCCGTCTATGTCCGTATACACGCGCTCGCGGGTTACCCCGCGGCCCCTGTCGCTTTCGGCCGCATTGTAAATCCTGGTGTTGTGCTGCTGCGCCGAAATAACCACGTTGCAGGCGTCCACTCCGATTGCAGCGCAAAACCGTCTGAAGTTTTCCGACACGTGCGAGGGACAATCCCCTCTGGTGAAGCTCAAATTCATGCTTTGGAAATCCCCGCGGCTCACCCCTCCAAGCCGGGTAGAAAAGCCGTGGCGGATAAAGGGCAGTCCGTCAAACGCCGGAAAGGTGTAATATACCACCCCGTCTTTTTGATTGACCTTGAGGGTTTTGGATTCTAATAAGTCCACAGCCGGCCCACCTCGCAGAGCTATGATCTTCGACTAAACGACAGTACTATTATAACCCGCCCTCACAATCCGGCGCAACCCCTTTTGGATTGCGCCCAAACGTCAGGCAGTTAGATATTAGTTTTTAGACATTAGTCGTTAGAGCGGGAATATCGGGCGCAGGCGAAACCTCCATAATTATCAGACGCTCAAAATAGGTAAATTAAATAATGTACTATTGTAATTACACCGCAATTATTCATTCTTCAATATCCAATATTAATTATTCATCCGGCCGGCTATTTATCCCGGCCGAGCGTTCTTATTGAATTAAGCACCGCTATCAGCGTTACCCCGACGTCCCCGAAAACCGCCGCCCACATGGTGGTGAGTCCGAACGCGCCGAGTAAAAGTATTATAATCTTAGCCGACAGCGCCAAGGCGACGTTCTGCAGTACAATCCTGCGGGTTTTTTTCGCAATTCTCATCGCCTCCGCCACCTTTGAGGGCTCGTCGGTCATCAAAACCACGTCGGCGGCTTCAATCGCGGCGTCCGAGCCCAAAGCCCCCATCGCAATCCCGATATCAGCCCGCGCGAGCACCGGAGCGTCGTTAATCCCGTCCCCAACGAAGACCAGTTTCCCTGACGAAGGCACACCATCCATCAGCTTTTCCACAACCTCCACCTTCTGGTGGGGCAGAAGCCCGGAGTACACGGCGTCAAGCCCCAGCGCGTCCGCCGCCCGTTTTGCAGCCTGCCGGCGGTCCCCTGTCAGCATTGCGATGTTTTTCACATCCAGCGCCCTGATTTCCTCAACCGCAACCGCGCTGTCCGGCTTGATTTCATCCTCAATCATCAAAAGTCCGGTAAAAACCCGGTTTACAGCTACAAACACCGCTGTCCCGGCGCCCTGCCCCACCAAATCATCGGGCAAATCCACCCCGTATTCCTCCATAAGGGCGGCGTTGCCCGCCAGAACCTCGTCCCCGTCCACAACCGAGCGCACGCCTTTTCCGGAGATTACTTCACTGTCCAAAACACGTTTTAAGTCGATTTTTTCGCCAAAAGCCTTTTGGATTGACAGCCCAATCGGGTGTGGAGAAAAAGCCTCGGCATAAGCGGCAATCTCAAGCAGCTCATCTTCCGTAAAGCCCTCTGCAGGTCTAATTTCCCCGACTTTAAACGCCCCTTTGGTCAGGGTGCCTGTTTTGTCAAATACCACGGTATCCACCTGCGTCAGGGCGTCCAGAAAGCTACTGCCCTTGACCAGTATCCCCCTGCGGGACGCCCCGCCAATCCCGCCGAAATAGCTGAGCGGAACCGACACCACCAGCGCGCAGGGGCAGGAGACAACCAAAAACACCAGCGCGCGGTTAATCCATTTAAAAAGGTCTGCGCCGGGCGACACAAGCGGCGGGATAACCGCAAGCGCAAGCGCCAAGAATACCACAACCGGAGTGTAAACCCTTGCAAAACGGGTGATAAAATTTTCGGTGCGCGCCTTTTTTAAAGCCGCGTTCTGCACCAAATCGAGTATTTTTAAAACCACCGACTCCCCGAACGGCTTTGTAACCTCTATTGTCAGCACGCCGTTCAGATTTACCGAGCCTGCCAGCACCTCTCCGCCCTCTCCCACGTCATAGGGGGCCGATTCTCCGGACAGAGCCGAAGTGTCCAGCGAAGCGCTGCCTTTTATCACCCGCCCGTCAAGCGGAACCTTTTCCCCGGCTTTAACCAGTATTATATCCCCGACCAAAACCTTATCAGGCGGCACCTGCACAAAACCGTCTTTGCTTTTTATGTTCGCGTATTCGGGGCGGATATCCAAAAGCGAGGAGATTGATTTGCGCGAGCGGCCGACTGCCGCGTTCTGCAGCAATTCCCCAATCCGGTAAAACAGCATCACCGCCGCGGCCTCTGGGTATTCCCCGATTGCGAATGCGCCGGCGGTGGCAATCCCCATCAGAAAATTTTCGTCAAAAACCTGCCCTCTTATGACGTTCCGCACCGCTTTAAAAAGCACGCTGTGCCCAATCATCAGGTAAGCGGCAAAAAACAGCGCAAGCTCGTACGCCGCGGCCGGCTTAAGTATCAGCCCCGCGGCAAAAACCGCCCCGCCCGCGGCAAGGAGTGCCCGGTCAACCACTGTCCGAATATCGGCTTCCTGCCTTTCTGCCGGCCTTGGGCTTTTTGACAAAACCGCGGAAGGCTTAAAATTTTGCACTATTTCAGCCGCCCGCTCCATTATCTCGTCTCTGCGCTCAGGCAGGACTTCCAAAGCCAGAGTTTCGCTGGCAAAATCCAGCGATACGTCGGCAACCCCGTCGATTTTCTGAATTTCTTTTTCGATTTTTAAAGCGCAGGCGCCGCAGTCGATACCTGCGAGTTTTAACTGAAGTTTCATACCTATCAATCCCGGCAAAAAATTATTTTAACTCGGATATATGCCCAAGCGCCTGCCCGAATAAGCTGTTGATATGGCTGTCGTCCAGCGAGTAGAAGACGACCTTGCCGTCCCGCCGGTATTTCACCAGCCGCGCCTGTTTTAAAATCTTTAATTGATGGGAAATCGCGGACATGGTCATATTGAGCAGCGCGGAAATATCGCAAACACACATTTCGGAATGAAAGAGCGCGGACAGTATCCTGACCCTTGTCGAATTCCCCAGCACCTTGAACAATTCCGCAAGCCCCTCGACCTCATTTTCGCCGGGCATCAGGCCGCTTACCCGCTCCACCGTCTTAGCATGCAGTATATTGCAGTCGCACCTTTCGGCTTTTTCAGCCATCGCATACCCCGTCCCTTTCGTTTGAACATTTGAACAATCTTTCAAGTATGTATTATTTTACATCCTTTTCTCTCAACTGTCAAGATTATTTTTTCGCGTTCGTCAACCTTTCGCAGTTTTTTAATATGTCAGGTTTTCTCAATCACTCCGCAGGCGATTTTGCTGCCCGAGTCGCCCGCCGGCTGGGTTTTGAAATCGTCCGTCCCGCTGTGTATTACCACTGTCCGCCCGATTATCTCGGCGGGGCTGAACCTTGCGGTGAAAAAGGAATAATATCCAAACCCGCCGTTTGAAAACAGCGGTGGCAAGTCCCCGGCGTGGAGCGGGTGGGGCTGGTTTTTGGGGTTATAATGCCCGCCGGTGTCGGCGAACGGGTCGGCGGCGTTTCCGGTGCAGCTTCTGCCCTCGTGTATGTGCATCGCAAAAATGCCGGTTTTGGAATTGAGCGGCAGCCCTTCGACTTCTGCGACCACCAGCGCACCGCCGCCCGCGGGATAAAAGCTAACTGTCCCTTTAAGCCCGCTGTGGTTTTTGTCCCCCCGCACATCGGCGCGCGCCGCCGGAGCGGTACAGAGCACAATCCGCGCAAAATGATAAGCCGAAGAACCGCTGTTGGTGTTCAAATTCTGCAAATTCATCTCCGCCTTTCAAATGTGTTTTGTCCATCTTATGAAGACAGGGCGCCGGCGGTGATTGGCGGCAGCGCGGTAAATTCAAAATATTTCACAAAACCGATTGACAAACCGCGCGGAATGGATTATTATAGCCTAAACCAAAATATCGTGATTTTGGAGAGACGATTTATGGTTAATGCCTCGGCCAACTGGCAAAATCGATTTATGGGTTACTTCGGCTATTATTTTAGCCGGGGTTTTTCGCCATGTCGCTTTTGCCGCAGTTAGGCCGTAATTTAGATTTTTGGCTAACTTAAGGCGGAGCCGCATGGCTCCGCCTTATTTTTATATTTTCATCTATTATTTGAAAAAAACGCGAAAGGTAGATTATAATGATAATAGTTCTTAAACCCGGCACAACACAGAAAGAAGTGCGGGAGTTCTCCGAATGGATTGAGCGCAGCAGCCAAAACGTCAAGGTGAACGCGTGGTACGGGGAGCACTCGACGGTATTGGGCCTGCTCGGCGACACCGCGGACGTGGACATTGAGGCAATCGCCGCCCAGAGGATTGTGGAAAGCATTAAGCGGGTACAGGAGCCGTACAAGAAAGCCAACCGCAAGTTCCACCCAGACGACTCCGTAATCGATTTGGGCAACGGCTCTGTGATAGGCGGCGGCACGCTTGGGATTATCGCGGGCCCGTGTTCGGTGGAAAGCGAGGAACAGATTACCGGAATCGCCACCGACGTAAAACGCGCCGGAGCCGCGTTTTTAAGAGGCGGCGCGTTCAAGCCACGCACCTCCCCCTACTCCTTTCAGGGACTGCGCGCCAGCGGGCTTGAGCTGCTTCGCCACGCGCGCGCCAAAACCGGGCTCCCGATTGTAACCGAAATCATGTCCCCGAACCACATCGTGCTGTTTGAAGATGTGGACATCATTCAGGTCGGGGCAAGGAATATGCAGAACTTCGAGCTTTTAAAAGAGCTCGGCAAGATGGATAAGCCAATCCTGCTCAAGCGCGGGCTTGCGAACACCATTGAAGAACTGCTGATGAGCGCCGAGTACATCATGGCGGCGGGCAACGAGCGGGTAATCCTTTGCGAACGCGGTATCCGCACCTTTGAGACCATGACCCGCAACACCCTCGATATTTCGGCCATCCCGTTGTTAAAAAGTCTTTCCCACCTTCCGGTGGTGGTTGACCCGTCCCACGCGTCGGGCAACAGCGCGCTGGTCGAACCGCTGGCGCTCGCGGCGGTTGCCGCCGGCGCGGACGGACTGATTATCGAGGTGCACAACGACCCGCCCCACGCGCTGTCGGACGGCGCGCAGTCCCTTACACCGGAGCAGTTCGGCTCGCTCGCGGCAAAAATCAAAAAGACAGCCGCGCTGTTTGGTAAAAAAAACGCGCAAAGGGAGTAGGCAATAAACCCGCGTTTTTAAGAAAGGGTAAACAAATGAAAAAGCTCACAATCGCAATAGCCGGAATGGGGCTGATCGGCGGCTCGCTGGGGCTGGCGATAAAAAAGCGGACAGCGCATACCGTAATCGGGATTGATTGCGACAAAGACGTTTTAAACGCCGTGCTCCAAAAAGGCGCCGCCGACAAAACCGGCGCGGAGCATTTGCCAAAAGCCGATTTACTGATTTTGGCGCTCTCCCCCGCCGATTGCCCGCGTTTTTTGGAAAGCCACGAAAAACTTCTTTCCCCCGGCACAATCGTTACCGACGTGTGCGGCGTAAAAAGGGAAGCGGTGAAAACCCTTGCCCCAATCTGCAAAGAACACCAGCTAACCTTTGTCGGCGGCCACCCGATGGCGGGGCGGGAAAAAAGCGGCTTTGCCCATGCCGACCCCGACCTCTTCGAAGGCGCGTATTATATCCTCACCCCCGAATGCCCCTCTCCTGACAGGGACACCAAAAACGCCATCGGCATTCTCAAAGAGCTGGCGCTGTCAATCGGCTGCAGGGGGGTTACAATCGCCACGCCTGAACAGCACGACAGGATTATCGCCTTCACGTCCCAGCTGCCCCACGTGCTCGCGGGAGCTTACGTCAAATCCCCGCAGTGCCCCGAACACCACGGGTTTTCGGCCGGCAGCTACCGCGACGTCTCAAGGGTGGCAACGGTGGACGAAAGGCTATGGGCGCAGCTGTTTATCTTTAATTCCGACAACATCTGCGCTGAAATCGACACTTTGATAGCCAACCTCAAAGCCTGCCGGGACGCGATAGCCCTCAGGGACTACCAGCGGCTTGAACAAATCCTGCGCGAGGGCCGCTTGAGAAAGGAAAGTGTTGCGGATTGAAAAGGATTACCGTAAACACAGCGCGCACATACGATATCCTGATTGGCGGCGTCCTGCTGGATAAAGCCGGCGAATTAAGCCGGAAAGTGAACGGCGGGCAAAAGGCGCTGATAATCACCGATTCAAACGTCGCCTCGCTTTATGGCGGCAGGGCGGCCGCCTCGTACCGCCGCGCAGGCTATGAGACCGATATTCTGGTATTCCCCGCCGGCGAGCAGAGCAAAAAACTCGATACCGTCTCCGCCTTTTACGCCCGTCTTGCAAAAAACGGGCTCACAAGAAAAGACTTGCTGATAGCGCTCGGCGGAGGGGTAACCGGCGACATGGCGGGGTTTGCCGCCGCGACATGGCTGCGCGGGATTGACTTTGTCCAAATCCCGACCACCCTGTTAGCGCAGGTGGATTCATCGGTCGGCGGCAAGACCGGAGTAGATATCCCCGAAGGGAAAAACCTTGTGGGCGCGTTCTGGCAGCCGGCTTTGGTAATCGCCGACACCGACACCCTCGACACACTGCCCCGCAATGTGTTCTCGGACGGTATGGCGGAAGTGATAAAAACCGCGGCGATAAAAGACGCGTCCCTTTTTAAACTGCTTGAAAGCCAGACCTCCCCGCTCCTGGAAGACCGCGAAAAAATTATCGCAAGGTGTGTTGACATAAAGCGCGCCATAGTCGAGCAGGACGAGCGGGAAGCCGGCGAGCGCAAACTGCTGAACTTCGGGCACACCATCGGGCACGCACTTGAAAAATACTACGGCTACGCCAGCCTGTCCCACGGATTTGCGGTCGCGGTCGGGATGTCGTGGATTACCAAAGCCTCCGAAAACCGCGGGCTGACCCGGCCGGGAACCTTAAGCCGGCTTGACACCCTTCTTAAGAAATTCTGCCTGCCCACCGACGACCCCGCGCCGCTCAAAGACTTGCTGTCGGGAATACTGCTTGACAAAAAGCGGGCCGGCCTTGACATAGACCTTGTATTGCTCAACAGTATCGGGCACTCGTTTATACACCCTGTGCCGATTGATAAAATAACCGAATTCCTAAACGCGGAGGGAAGCAGATGAGCAGGATAAAGGTATCCCCCGCCGCCATCAGCGGCAGCGCCTCCCCCCCTCCGTCAAAATCGGCGGCCCACCGCGCGTTAATCTGCGCCGCGCTGGCCGGCGGCGGCATTGTGCGCGGCGTGATTCCGTCCGACGACATGCTCGCCACCTTAAACGGCATTAAAGCCCTCGGCGCGGCCGCGGATATAAGCGGGGATACTGCGGTAATTATAAAAACCGAAGACCCGCCGCAAAAACCGGTAATAGACTGCCTTGAAAGCGGTTCGACCTTGAGGTTTTTAATCCCTGTCTTTGCCGCGCTTGGGATTGAGGCCACCTTCACCGGGCGCGGAAGGCTGCCGCAGCGCCCGCTCGGCGTGTACGCCGACTGCCTGCCAAAACACGGCGTCAGCCTGTCGAGCGAAAACGGGCTGCCGCTTTCAATCAAAGGAAGGCTGCGGTCTGGGAAGTACCTTCTCCCCGGCGATGTTTCAAGCCAGTTTATCACCGGATTGCTTTTCGCGCTGCCGCTGTGCAGCGGCGACAGCGAAATTGTCCTGACCACCCCGCTCGAATCCGCGCCTTACGTGGATTTGACTATCGAAATATTGCAAACCTCGGGGATTAAAATCCTGCAAACTACCGGCGGGTTTTTCATCCCCGGCGGGCAGGAATGCAAAAAACCGGATTTTCAGGTTGAAGGCGACTGGTCGCAGGCGGCGTTCCTGCTCGCGATTGGGGCTTTGGGCGGGGAAATCCGGCTGACCGGCGTCAGGGCAGACTCCCGGCAGGGGGACAGGGAGATTGTGAATATCATGCGCGCGCTCGGCGCGGATATTAAGCCTTTAAACGGCGGGTTTGTCTGCCGCCGCTCAAGGCTTTGTGGCGCAAATATTAACGCCGTGCAAATCCCCGACCTTGTGCCGGTTGTCGCGGTGCTGTGCTCGGTTGCAGACGGAGTGTCTAATATAACCGGCGCCTCCCGCCTGCGGCTTAAAGAAAGCGACAGGCTTACCGCCGTCGCACACTGTATTAATCTGCTCTGTGGCAAAGCGGAGCAGACCGGCGACGGGCTTATTATTCACGGCGTGGACAGGCTGAAAGGCGGGGTTTCGGTACCAAGCTTTGGGGACCACAGGATTGTGATGAGTATGGCGGCGGCGGCTCTGGCATGCGAAAACCCCATAGTAATCGAGGATTATCAGACCGTCGCAAAAAGCTGGCCCGGATTTTTTGAAATTTACAAAGCATGCGGAGGTGCTGCGGATGTCATCCAGCATAGGGAGGATTGTTAAATGCTCGGTTTTCGGCGAAAGCCACGGCGAGGTGGTGGGCTGCGTTCTGAACGGACTGCCCGCCGGCGAGCCGATTGACATGGACGAAATCAGCCTGCAGATGAGCAGACGGGCGCCGGGTGCCGACAAGTCGTCCACCCCGCGCCGCGAAAGCGACGCCCCCCATATTCTAAGCGGGGTTTTAGACGGCCGTACCACTGGCGCCCCGCTCGCGATGATTATAAAAAACCGGGACGCCCGTTCGCAGGATTACGACGAAATCGCGCGCCTGCCCCGCCCTGGGCACGCAGATTACACGGCCTTTGTGCGGTACAGCGGGTTTAACGACGTCCGCGGCGGCGGGCATTTCAGCGGCAGGTTGACTGCCGCGCTGGTTTTCGCCGGCGCGGTCTGCCGACAAATCCTGCTCAGGCGCGGGGTACATATCGGCGGGCATGTGCTGGAAATCCACGGTGTCAGGGATACCGCCCTCGACCCGGTGAATATCAATGCGGATTTGCTTGAAAACCTGTCATCACAGCGGTTTGCGGTGATTGACAAAACAGCCGGCGAGAAAATGCGGGAAGAAATAGAAGCCGCCCGAATGGGCCGGGACAGCGTCGGCGGGATTATAGAAGCGTCGGCGGTCGGACTTCCGGCCGGGCTCGGCTCTCCGATGTTTTGCGGGGTTGAAAACATTCTTGCCGCGGCGCTGTTCGGTATCCCCGCGGTCAAGGGGATTGAATTCGGCGCGGGTTTCGGGTTTGCAAAAATGCGCGGCAGCGAGGCAAACGACCCGTTCGAGTATTCCAAAGACGGCAGGGTGGTAACCACAAAAAACAACAACGGCGGAATTCTCGGCGGGATAACAAACGGAATGCCGCTGATACTGCGGGTTGCGGTAAAACCCACCTCCTCAATCTCCCTGCCTCAGCGCACCGTTGATTTGCATACCGGGGAAAACGCCGAAATCTCGGTGCGCGGCAGGCATGACCCCTGTATCGTGCCCAGAGCCCTGCCGGTCGTGGAAAGCGTGATGGCGCTGGCGCTGCTTGATTTGATGGAAGCCGAAAAGAGATGATTTTACCTTGAAAGGGCAGGATATAATGGATTTGTCTGAAATTCGCAGAATGATTGACGAGATTGACGACCATCTGATAGAGCTTATCTGCCGGCGGATGGACTGCTCATTGAAGGTGGCGAAATACAAGGCGGCGAACAACCTTCCGGTTTTAAGCCAGCAGCGCGAAAACCAAATTCTCGAAAAGGTAAAAAAACGGTGCGAGCAGTACCGCGCCGGATACGGCAGCCCAGCGTCGGTGGTCTTTGCCGCCGTTATGGACGCGTCCCGCGGCCTGCAGTACAGCAGGATGGATTCGGGTGCCGAGCTCAAGGCAAAGCTGCTTTCGGCAAAAAAGGCGCTTATCCCGCCAAACAAAGCGAGGGTGGTGTGTCAGGGGGTCCCCGGCGCCTATTCCGGTGAGGCTGCGTCCGCCCTTTTCCCCGGCAGCAGCCCCGGATTTGTGGACACCTTCGCCGACGTTTTCGCCGCGGTTGAAAAAGGACAGGCGGATTACGGGATACTGCCGGTCGAAAATTCCTCGTCCGGCTCGGTGCACGAGGTGTACGATTTGATTATCAAACACCGCTTTTACATCGCGGCGGCAGCGGAAATCAGGGTCAACCACTGCCTGCTCGCGGTCCCCGGCGCCGGGATTTCAGACCTTTCAACCGTCTACTCCCACCCGCAGGCGCTTGCGCAGTGCGCCGAACTGATTTCCTCGCTTAACCTTGAAGCCCGCTCGTACGCAAACACCGCCGCAGCGGCGAGGATGGTTGCGGAAAGCGGCGACAAAACCATCGGCGCAATCGCCTCGGCGGCGGCCGCCAAACTCTACGGGCTGACAATCCTAAAGCAGAACATCCAGTCGCTCGAAAACAACTCAACGCGGTTTATATCAATTTCGCGGGACCTTACCATTCCACAAGATGCCGATAAAATCAGCCTTATTTTCGCACTGCCGCACGTAACCGGCTCGCTGTACCGCACACTTTCGCGCTTTGCGGTAACCGGTCTTAACCTGACAAAGCTCGAAAGCCGCCCGTCCCGCAGCGGCAGCTTTGAATACCTATTCTACCTCGACTTTGAAGGCAGCCTCAACAGCCCCGAAACCCTTAACTTAATCTGCGCCCTGTCTGAGGAACTGCCCGCATTCTCGTTTATCGGCAACTACCGCGAGCTCGGCACGGTATAAAACCGCATTATGCTTTGCCAAATTAATAAAGGGCCGTTCGGCCCTTTAACCTGTCGAAAAAAGGCGTTTTCACGCGAGTGAAAGCGCCTTTTTTTATTCGCCCACCGCAAATGTGAGCTCCGCTTTTGCCGCTATCTCCCCGTTTACGGTAGCGACTGCGGCGCCGACCCCTACATTCCCGCGGGTTTTTATCATCTCAACCTCAAGCTCAAGCACATCGCCGGGCACAACCCTGCGCTTAAACCGCGCGTCCTTAATCCCGCCGAAATACGCCGTCTTGCCGCGGTTTTCCTTTGCGGACAAAACCGCCACCGCGCCCACCTGCGCCAAAGCCTCGATAATCAAGACCCCGGGCATTACATGTTGCTGCGGAAAATGCCCGCAGAAAAAGTACTCATTCACGGTAACGCATTTAATACCCTTCGCCCGTTTGCCCGGCTGATAATCTAAAATTTTGTCAACCAATAAAAACGGGTACCTGTGCGGTATTATCTGCTGAATTTGATTGCTGTTAAGCTCCATTTTTCCGCTCTCCCTTCATACAAATTTGCGGAAAACCAAAGAGGAATTATGCCCGCCGAAGCCCAGCGAATTGGACATCGCGTACTCAATGTCGCACCGCCGCCCGCGGTTTGGCACCACGTCCAAATCGCATTCGGGGTCGGGGTGTTTGTAGTTTATGGTCGGCGGCAGAAATCCCTCCGCCAGAGCCATTACGGTGATTGCCGCCTCAACCGCGCCGCTTGCGCCCAGCATGTGCCCGGTCATGGATTTTGTGGAGCTTACCGCAATTTTTTCCGCGTGTTTGCCGAACACCTTTTTAATTGCCGCGGTTTCGATTGAGTCGTTGAGCGGCGTGGAAGTCCCGTGCGCATTGATATACTGTATTCGGTCGGGCCGTATTCCGGCGTCCGTCACCGCCCGCTCCATCGCGGAGGCCGCCCCCGCCCCGTCCGGGCAGGGCGCGGTGATGTGATAGGCGTCGCAGGCGGAGCCGTACCCCGCAGCCTCGGCGAGAATTTTTGCGCCGCGCGCCAGCGCGTGGTTTAATTCCTCCAAAACCAGAATGCCGGCCCCCTCGCCCATCACAAAGCCGCTGCGCTCGGCGTCGAACGGGATTGAGGATCGGCTTAGCTGATTGTTCTCGCACAGCGCCTTCATGGACGAAAAGCCCGCAATCCCAAGCGGGGTAATCGACGCCTCCGATCCGCCGGCAATCATGATTTCGGCGTAACCGTCCCTGATATGCCTGAGCGCCTCTCCGACGGCATCGGTGCCGCTCGCGCAGGCGGTTACCACACACAGGCAGCTCCCCTTTGCGCCGAGCTCGATTGCGACATTGCCGGCGGCAAGGTTCGCAATATTCATCGGCACAAAAAACGGGGAGACTCTGTCAAACCCCTTTTCCAGCGCCTTCTGATGTTCTTTCTCGATGGTCGCAAGCCCGCCGATTCCGGAGGATATAATCACTCCAAAACGGCTGCGGTCAAACTCCGCGCCTTCAAGCCCGGCGTTCCTGTACGCCTCTTTAGCGGCCGCCACCGCAAACTGGGAAAAGCGGTCCATCCTTTTTGCCGCCCGTTTGTCGATATGCCGCTCCACATCAAAATTTTTCACTTCCGCCGCGATTTTAACCTTAAACCCGGCAGTGTCAAACAAGGTGATAAAATCAATACCGCATTTTCCAATCTTTATCCCTTCCCACGTCTTACCCGTGGTATTGCCGAGCGGGGTTACTGCCCCGATACCGGTAACCACTACCCGCCTTTTCATAAGACCCGTCCTTTCCGCTTTAAAACTACTCATCAGCCACCGATTTCACATATATATGCCGCCGTCCACATGGATTACCTGTCCGGTGATGTAAGCCGCCCCGTCCCCCGCAAGGAAAGCCGCCAGCGCGGCCACGTCTTCGGCCTGCCCCAGCCGCTGCAGCGGGATTGTTTTTTTGACCGCCTCCCTGATTTCATCACCCAGCGCGGCGGTCATATCGGTTTCGATATACCCCGGCGCAACCGCGTTCACCGTTACCCCTCTTGAGGCAAGCTCCCTTGCAAGCGACTTTGTCAGCCCGATAATCCCCGCCTTGCTGGCGGCGTAGTTTGTCTGGCCGGCGTTCCCCATAACCCCGACCACCGAGCTTATATTTATAATCCGCCCGTATCGCTGTTTTACCATGATTTTGGACGCGAGTTTCAGGCAGTTCCACGCGCCTTTCAGATTGACCTCTATCACCCTGTCGAAATCCTGCTCGCTCATCCGCAGTATCAGGTTGTCCCTCGTAATCCCGGCATTGTTGACAAGGATGTCCACCCTGCCGAACTTTTGGATTGCCGCGTCAAAAAGAGCGCTGCAGTCCTCAAACCTAGAAACGTCGCCCCGTACCAGCATCACATCTGTCCCCAGCCGCTCGCAGGCCGCGCGGGTCTCATCCGCCGCCTTTTGATTTCCGGCGTAGTTGATTACAAGGTTTACGCCCCGCTTTGCAAGCTCAAGGCAGATTGCCCTGCCAATCCCCCTGCTGCCGCCGGTTACCACCGCGGTTTTTTTATTCTCTTTCATAACCTCATCCCTTCCGGTATCATGATTTATCAATCTCTCTCAGCGCCTTAAGCGTATCATTCAAGGAGTCGGTATCTTCAACCCAAAACACCTTTACCGACGGGCAGGTCTTGCGGACAAACCCGCTCAGAACCCGACCCGGCCCGATTTCAATCATCACATCTACCTTTTCCCTCTCCATCCGCCTTAAACTGTCCTCAAAATACACCGGCGACATCACCTGCCTTGCCAGCAAATCCGGGATTGTCTGCCCGGCCTTTAAGGTGTCCGCGGTAGAGTTGAAGACCACAGGTATTTTCGGCGTTTTAAACTCAATCTCCATAAAATATTCGGCCAATTCCCTTGAGGCCGGCTCAAGCAGGGCGGTGTGGAACGGCCCGCTGACATTCAGCGGCAGAACCCGTTTAGCGCCGCATTCAAGGGCAATCCGCGCGGCCTTGTCCACCGCGGCGGCTTCTCCCCCAATCACCATCTGACCCGGACAGTTGTAATTCGCAATCTGCACCACCCCGCAGTCCGACGCCTTTTTGCAAACCTGCCGCAGCTTATCCCTGTCAAGCCCGATTACCGCCGCCATCTTGCCGTTTATCCCTTTCACCGCCCGCTCCATCGTAAGCCCGCGGAAGCGCGCGATTTTTATCGCCGTTTTATAATCAAACACGCCGGCGGCGCAAAGCGCCGAGTATTCGCCGAGGCTCAACCCCGCCGCAATATCCGGTTTAACCCCATGCTCGGCGAGCGCCTCGGCCGCGGCGGCAGCCACAGCCACCATGCAGGGCTGGGTAAACGCGGTCTGGTTTAATTTTTCGGCGGGCCCGTAAAAGCACAATTCCTTTAAATCAAAATCCAGCTCCGCCTCGTCAAAAACCCGGCGGGCGGACGGGACGCTGTCATAAAGGGCCCTGCCCATTCCGACTGCCTGACTTCCCTGCCCCGCAAACAAAAAACCGATTTTCATAAAAACCACCCTGCAATCAGCGCGTCAGCTCGTTTATCAGCTGTTTTACGCTCATCATTCTGTCAACGCGGTACGCGTTTTCGCCGCAGAAGAAAAGCCCGTTCTCCCAGTCCCCGGCAACCGCCGAAATCAGGGCTTTGGTAATGCAGTAAGGGGTACTTGCCGGGCTGCAGGTCTTAAGGCAGCCCACGCAATTTTTCGCCGGAATGCCGCCCGAACGTGAAAGCCGTTCTATCAGCGGGGATTTAAGTGCCCTGCCCGGCATCCCGACCGGACTTTTGATTACGGTTATCTGTTCCTTTTTGGCGCGGATAATCGCCTGCTTAAACTCAAAGGACGCGTCGCACTCGTCGGTGGCAATAAACCGGGTGCCGAGCTGGGCCCCCTCCGCCCCGCACGCCAGCGCTTTTTGGATATCGCCATATTCAAATATCCCGCCCGCGGCGAACACCGGGATAGCCCTCCCGATTTCGGCCTCAAAAAGCTTTAAGGCGCCGACCGTCTCGGCCACAATTCTGTCAAGCGTCTTTTGCCTGCCAGACAAAAGCTGGTCAAGCGAAAAGCCGAGGTGTCCGCCGGCTTTACCGCCTTCCACCACCACAAAATCGGGGTAAACCCCGTAATTCCTTTTCCATGACCGGCAGACAAGGGAGGCCGCCTTTGCGGAGGACACTATCGGGGCCGCCGCTGTGTCTGTGCCCAGAGTGTGCCGCGGCAGGTTGAGCGGCAGACCCGCGCCCGCGATAACCGCGTCCGCGCCGGCTTTCACCGCTGTTTTCACAAGCTCCTCGCTGTCGCTCAGCGCAACCATCACGTTTACAGCCACCATCCCGCGCCCGCGCGCGATTTCCCTGGCTTTCAAGATTTCGTTTTTCAGGGCTCGGCAGTTCGCCTGCCTGCGGTTTTTGTAAAAATCAGGGTGATTAAAGCCCGGATTTGCCGCCGAGATTACCCCCATCCCGCCGCACAGTGCCACGCTGCCGGCGAGCCTTCCGAGCGAAACTCCAATCCCCATACCGCCCTGTATTATCGGGATATCCAATCCCTTTTTCCCTATCGGAACAGATTTCAAAGCCACAATCCTTTCGCATCTGGGGAAGACCCCGCTTAAACCTTACCTTTCCGCAGTCCGGTTAAACTCTTTTTCCAGCCTTTCAAGCACATCGCCGGAATTTGAAAACAGACTTCGGATTATCTCGGCCACCGGCCGGACATGATTGCACATTCCGGCGACCTGCCCCGCCATCAGGGAGCCGTTTTTCACGTCCCCGTAAAGCACCGCGCGGCGCAGGGAGCCGAGTGTGTACTTTTCAAGCTCCAGCCTGTCCGCCCCTTCCTTCTCGCGCCTGATATACTCCCGCGCCATTTTGTTTTTGAGAATGCGGACGGGCACCCCCGCAATCCGCCCGGTAACCGTGGTATCGGTATCTCTCGCCTCAAGCACCGCTTTTTTGTAGTTTTCATGTATCGGGCATTCCTCGGATACAAGCAGACATGTCCCCACCTGCACTCCCTGCGCTCCCAGCGCGAAAGCCGCGACAAGCTGCCTTGAATCGGCAATTCCGCCCGCCGCAATCACCGGAATCTTAACCGCGTCCACCACCTGCGGGACCAGCGCCATTGTGGTGAGCTCTCCGATATGCCCGCCGGCTTCGGTGCCTTCGACTATCAGAGCGTCCGCCCCAATCCGCTCAAGCCTTACCCCAAGCGCGACCGACGGCACGACCGGTATCACCTTTATGCCGGCGGCTTTCCAGTCGGCCATGAATTTTGCCGGATTGCCCGCGCCGGTGGTTACCACCTTAACGCCCTCCTCAATCACAAGCCGCGCCATCCTGTCGGCTTCGGGGTTCATCAGCATGATATTCACCCCAAACGGCTTGTCGGTGAGCCTCCGGCAGATTTCAATGTTCCTCTTTAACTCCTCGGTATCCATCCCGCCGGACGCGATAAGCCCAAGCGCCCCCGCGTTGGATACTGCGGCGGCGAACTCGCCGGTGCCGATATTCGCCATCCCCCCCTGTATCAGGGGGTATTCGGTACCAAGAATTTCTGTAACCCTGTTCTTCACCATAAACCAAGCCTTTCCGGTAATTGATTTGCTACCATTCAAACATTACGGCGCCCCACGTCAGGCCGCCGCCAAACCCCACCAAAACGATTTTGTCCCCGCGGCTAATCCTGCCCGCCCTGTTAAGCTCGTCCAGTAAAATCGGGATACTCGCGGCCGAGGTGTTGCCGTACTTCTCTATATTCCTGACAAACTGACCCGGCCGACCGCAGAGCCTGCTTTCGGCCGCCGCGATAATCCGCTCGTTTGCCTGATGGCAGATGACGTATCTTATATCCTCAAGCCGGCAGCCCGACTTGTCAAGCACGGCGTTAATCGAGTGGGGGATAATCTCTATTGCGAACTGGTAAACCTCCCGCCCGTTCATTGTCAGAAACTTTGGTGAATACCCGTCCCCGTCCGCAATTTTGGCGCAGAGGATTTCATCGTCCCCTTTTGAGCCAAGACAGCTCACAAACCGTGAATTTTCATTCCTGCCCACAACCACTGCGCCGGCGCCGTCCCCGAAAAGGATACAGGTGCCGCGGTCGGAGTAATCTATAATCCTCGAAACCACCTCCGAGCCTATCAAAAGCCCGTATTTGCAGTCCGGAAGGGCCGACAGCATCGCGGCCGCGGCGGTCAGCCCGTATATAAAGCCGCTGCATGCCGCGTTGATATCAAACGCCGCAATTGGAATGTGGTTCAGCCCAAGGTGTTTTTGCACCATGCTGGCGGCCGACGGGGTGAAATTGTCGGGGGTGAAGGTCGCCACTATCAGAAGGCCGAGCTGCTGCGGGTCTATCCCGCTGTTTTCAAGCGTCTTCCTGCCCGCTTCGACCGCAAGGCTTACGGTGGTCTCGTCTTTTGAAATATACCTGTTTTTAATCCCGGTTCTGCTGGTAATCCATTCGTCGCTGGTGTCCACCATCCGGGTCAAATCGTGGTTGTCAAGAGAATGTGCCGGCACAGCCGAACCCGTGCCGTATATGGTAATGCCGCCCATTTTTCCTCCCGCTACCTCGGCGAGCAGTCGCCTATCCGCCGGTATTTTTTGTACCTTTGCTCAATCAGGGCACGCCTGTTCAGCTTTGACAACAGCTCAAGCTCAATCTTTAGCGTGTTTTTTATTCTCTGGTATATCGAGCGCGAATTCATGTCAAGCCCGCCTTTGGGCTCGCCGAACAGCTTGTCGATAATCCCCATCTCAAGCAAATCATAAGACGTCAGCTTCATCAGTTCGGCCGCTTCACGCGTGCGGGACGCGTCCTTCCACAAAATCGACGCAAACCCTTCGGGGGACAAAATCGAGTAGACCGCGTTTTCAAGCATCCAGATACGGTCGGCGACCGACAGCGCAAGCGCGCCGCCGCTGCCGCCCTCCCCGATTACGATTGCTATAATCGGGACCGCGAGCGACCCCATCTCCATAAGGTTTCGGGCAATCGCCTCCCCCTGCCCGTGCTTTTCGGACTCGATACCTGGGTGGGCGCCGGGGGTGTCGATAAAAGTGATAATCGGGCGTTTAAACTTTTCCGCCTGCCTCATCAGCCTGAGCGCTTTCCGGTACCCTTCGGGATTGGGCATGCCGAAATTGCACTTTACGTTCTCGTCAAGCGTCTTGCCCTTGCAGTGCCCTATCACCGTTACGGCGATGCCGTCAAGGCTCGCAATCCCGCCTATTACGGCGGGGTCGTCTCTCATCAGCCTGTCGCCGTGTAGCTCGTAAAACTCGGCAAATATATTCTTTATATAATTCCGCACGTTGGGGCGTGTTGGCTTGCGCGCAAGATACACCCTGTCGTAGCTGCTGAGGCTGCCGTAAGCTTCCTTGAGCAGCCGGTTTTTCTCTTTCAAAAGGGCTTTGCGCACGCCTTCGTCCCCGGCGTTTTTAAGCTGCTCGTCCAGCCGCCGGATTTGCTCCTCGGCTTCCTTTAAGGACAAGTCATCCACCCCCTTTTACCCGCGCGGACGGCGAATGCAGCCTGAGCAGGCTGCCCAGCGTGCTTTTGAGCTTGTGCCGCTCCACTATCATGTCAATAAACCCGTGTTCAAGCAGAAACTCAGACCGCTGAAACCCTTCGGGAAGCTTTTGCCTTATGGTCTGCTCAATCACCCGCGGCCCGGCAAAGCCAATCAGCGCGCGCGGCTCGGCGATTATGATATCGCCCAGCGACGCAAAACTCGCGGTAACCCCGCCGGTGGTCGGGTGGGTAAGGCAGGAGATATAAAGCAGTCCTGCCTGACTGTGGCGCGCCAGCGCGTTGCTTGTCTTTGCCATCTGCATCAGGGAAACAATCCCCTCCTGCATTCTCGCGCCACCGGAGGCGGTGAAAATGATTACCGGCAGCCGCCTTTTTGTCGCATACTCCACCGCGCGGGTAATCTTTTCGCCCACCACGCTGCCCATGCTGCCCATCATAAACCGGCTGTCCATCACACCAATCATCGCGCTGTGCCCCTCGATGGTGCAGACGCCGGTCACAACCGCCTCTTTCAGCCCGGTCGAGGCCTCAAGCGCGGCCAGCTTTTCGGAATACCCCGGAAAATCAAGGTTTTCGCGGGTGGTAAGCCCCGCATTAAGCTCCCTGACGCTGCCTTTATCCGCTATCAGCTTAATCCTGCCGTGCGCCGTAAGCCTTAAATGATAGCCGCAGCCGGGGCAGACGAAAAAGTTGGCGGCAACCTGTTCGGATATGAAATCCTGATTGCAGTCGGGACAGTGGGTATAAAGCCCCGCCGGCACCGACGCTTTCGGCCTGTCGGGTTTTTGCTGCATGGATTTAAAACGGGTCAGCTTCTGCCGCCTCTCTTTAAAAAGGGAAATCATCTTAATGCCGATATCCTTTCATTGAAAATAGCGATTTTCGCAAAATCGGATTTACCTTTCCACCAGCATGTGAAGGTTTTTTTCAATAAACCCGGTGTCGTATCGCCCTTTTATAAAATCCCTGTGATGAAGGATTAAATACAAAAGCTCGACATTGGTCTGAACGCCCTCGACTAAGAATTCCTCAAGTACGCGGCGCATGCGGCGGATTGCCTCGGCTCTGGTTTTGCCGTGCACTATGAGCTTTGCTATCATGTTGTCGTAATACGGGGATATCTCACAGCCGGGGTAAAGCGCGGTGTCCACCCGGACACCCGGCCCTCCCGGTATGTGCAGCCCCAAAATCCTGCCCGGGCAGGGGCTGAACCCGTCGGCAGGGTTCTCCGCGTTAATCCGGCACTCTATCGAACAGCCGCTGACCGCCACATCCCGCTGGGAGATATTCAACGACAATCCTGCCGCAATCTTTATCTGTTCACGGATAATGTCCACGCCGGTTACCATCTCGGTAACCGGATGCTCCACCTGTACCCTTGTGTTCATTTCGATGAAATAGTAGTTTCCGTCCCCGTCAAGGATGAACTCCACCGTACCCGCGTTTTGGTACCCGACCGCCCTTGCCGCTTTAACCGCGTCCTCGCCCATCGTCTCGCGCAACTTTTTGGTGAGCGCGCGGGAAGGCGCCTCCTCCAAAATCTTCTGGTTCCGCCGCTGAATGGTGCAATCGCGCTCGCCCAAATGAACGATATTCCCGTGGGTGTCGGCGAGTATCTGAAACTCGATATGCCGGGGGTTTTGTATCAGCTTTTCGATATACACCCCATCGTCTCCGAAACAGGCTTTGGCCTCCGACTTTGCGGCGGCGAACGCTGCTTCAAACTCCTGTTCAGAAAAAACCCGGCGCATTCCCCTGCCGCCGCCGCCGCTGCTGGCTTTAATCAGCACCGGGAAACCAATTTCCCTTGCGGTCTTCAGCCCCTGCTCGGCCGTTTGAACACAGCCGTCGGAGCCGGGGATTACCGGCACCCCGCACTTAAGCATACGGCGCCTTGCCTCGGCCTTGTCCCCCATAGCACGGATAACCTCCCCGCCGGGGCCGATAAAAGTCAGGCCGCATTTATTGACCAAATCTGCAAAGACCGGGTTTTCACTTAAAAACCCGAAACCGGGGTGAACCGCGTCGCAGCCGGTAACAACCGCTGCCGAGAGCACGTTCTTGATATTAAGATAACTGTCCGCGGCCTTCGCCGGCCCGACGCAGATTGCCCTGTCCGCGAGCTGGACGTGCAAAGCCTCACGGTCAGGCTCGGAAAAAACCGCGACCGTCTCAATCCCCATTTCCTTGCATGCCCTGATAATACGCACCGCGATTTCGCCGCGATTAGCTATCAAAATCCTGCGGAACAATTAAAAATCATTCCTTTCTGCTGCCGAGGGATTGCCTTTGCCGCTTTGATATGCAAAATCAAATCGGCTGTTCCTTTTGGATTAACATCAAAGGCTGGTTGTATTCCACAGCCTCCTCGTTGGAAACCAAAATCCGGCTCACCCTGCCCGATACCGGCGCCGGGATTTCGTTCATCATCTTCATTGCTTCCACTATGCACAGAGTCTGCCCCTTTTCAACATGGTCGCCGATTGACACGAAGGGGTCGGACTCCGGGGACGGCGCCGCGTAAAATACACCGACCACCGGAGAGCGCACCGCAATCTCGCTCTCGCTTTCCAATAACTCGCAGTCCTGCGCCGCGGCGCCCGCGCCGGGCTTATCCGCAGCCGCGTCAGGCGGGCAGACAGCGCGGACTGCCGCCCCCTCTCCGCCCTGTTTTTCGAGGGTCAGCTCAAGATTGTCAGTCTCAAGGCTCATCCTGTAAACCGGCAGCTTTGAAAACTCGCGCATAAGCTGCAGTATCTCGCTAAACTCCACAGCAAGCCCCCCTTACTGGCAAAACCGTGTTTAATAAAAATATTTTGATAATCAAACTATACCGGTCAAAAAAACCGGTCAAAAAATTCCGCTCTTTCAGCGGCCGCCGGCAGCTATTCGCTATCACTCTTTCGGCTTTCGATATAGTTTACGATATCCTCCACCGTTCTGATGTTCACGGCGGCGTCTTCCGGAAAAGTTACGCCGAACTCGTCCTCCAGCGCCATAATCAGCTCCACACCGTCCAGCGAATCGGCCCCCAAATCGTTTTGCAGGTCAGCGCTCAATACCACGTTCTCCTCATCGCATTTCAGGCAGTCGAGTATTATCTTTTTTACCTTTTCAAAAGTCATTTTATACACTCCTTCATCAAAAGCTGTTAAACATTATAAATTATTTGATTGTCAAAGTAAATAGTAAATCCGTGGTATTTAATATTTTGTTCACATTTTCCGGGCAGACAACAGTTTGTCCGAAGTTCCGCCGTTTTCCAGAAAACAGGATTCTGCCATGGATTTATTCGCTCACATTATCCAAGATATGCAAAACCGCAGGGCTTGGCCATATAATTTTCAGCACTCAACAATCAGGCGCCGGAAGACAGGACATTTTGTCCCAATCCCCCGACGCCGGCGTCTTAAATCTAAAATCTAATTCACAGCACCTTATTCACATTATACATCGACTCCAAAACCAGCCAGTTTTGCGGGAAAAAGCTGTTTACGGTCCAGTAGCTCACCCCGCCGAGGTTGTACCTGTCAACCAGCATGAGCTTTGCCTCAATACTCCGCGCGTCCTCAAACCACACCTCGTGCTCCCGCCCCTGCTCGTCGAAATAATTGAAAAACGGGCTTTGGGCTTCGGTGTCAAACATTATCTGAGCCCCCTCCCTTAAGGCCAGATTGACCGCCGCGGTATGGGAGATGGTGCGCGCCGCCGACCCCTGAACAAACGGCAGCGTCCAGTTGTACCCGTAATTCGGTATCCCCATCAGGATTTTCTGACTTGGGATTTCTGTTACCGCATACTGCAAAACCTCCTCGACGAGGTTGACGGGCGCCACAGCCCTCGGCGGACTGTATGTATACCCCCATTCGTATGTCATCAGAATAATATGGTCCACCGTGGCGCCGTGGAAGGCGTAGTCGTGAGCCTCGTAAAGCAGACCGCGCTGGTCTGCGCTGATTTTCGGGGCAAGGGCGGTGGTTACCGTATAACCCAGCGGGTGCAGGCGGTCGACCACCCTTTGCACAAACCGGTTGTACGCCTCGCGGTCGCTCGGATATATGTACTCAAAATCAATGTCAAGCCCGGTGTAGTTTTTGGATTGAATAGTCTGCACGACATTGTCGAGTACGGCGCTCACCGCCTGCTCGCTGTTGAGTATCGCGCTTGCGAGATCACTGTCAAAGCTGCCCCCTTCAAGGATATTGGTTATCACCATCAGGGGAGCTACCCTCTGCGCCCTTGCCGCCTCGATTATCACGGCGTCGTTCAGCGGCACAAGGCTTCCGTTTGCCCGCACCTGATAGCTGAACGGGCTGATGAAGGTCAGGTGAGGCAGAGTGTTCCGCAGGGTGCTTTGAGAAATGCTTGGGAACGCGTACCCGTTGACATCAATATTGCCGAGCTTGCGGTCGGGCACCGGAACCACAACCGACTGCCCCGGATATATGGCCGCCGGGTTGGTGATATCGGGGTTGGCCTCAAGAATTTGCGCCACCGTGGTGCCGTACCGGCGGGCAATCCCAAACAGCGACTCCCCCGGCGCTACGGTATGCCTGATTTGGTCCACCGCAACCACTAAAACCTGCCCCACCGCCAGCTGTTCGGGGTTTTGTAGCATGTTGTCGTCAATGATTTTCTGCGGCGGCACTCCGAGCCTTCTGCCTATCGAATAAATGCTGTCCCCCTGCCTTACGGTATAGATTACCATCTTCTTCACACCTTTTTTCTTTTTCTTATCATTTATATGCCGGCCGCCCTTTAATCATGCAGTGTTTCGGCAGGCGGCCCCGCGCCGCCTGCCTTGCCCGCTCTCGCTGCATAGCAAAAACGCCGACATTAGACGTCGGATTTTAGACGGCTGTCAAATCATCGGGGTCAAAGCACGCGGTATCTGCCCCTGTAATGCTGTTTTTCACATCTGCAACTTGACACCGACGCGGCTTTGCTGACCATTGACCTTTTTTTATATATGAGTTAAAATAAACAGACAAGTACCGAAAGTTTTGCCCGTAAAATTTGGGGAGGATTATATGAAGGTATCACCCTCAATTTTAACATGCGATTTTTCCCGTCTTGCGGACGAAATCAGATTCGTCGAGCGGACGGGCGCCGATATGCTCCATCTTGACGTGATGGATGGGGTTTTTGTCCCGAACCTGTCTTTCGGGCCGCCGGTAATCAAGCGGCTGCGCCCGCTGACAAGCCTTGTCTTTGATGTCCACCTGATGATGGAGTATCCCGACCGGCTGATTGACGCGTTCGCCGACGCGGGAGCGGATATCATCAATATCCATCTCGAATGCGTCTCCCCGATTGAGCGGACTCTCGATTATATAGACTCGCTCGGCAAAACGCCCGCCCTCACCCTGAAGCCCGCTACCCCGGCCGAGGCTGTATTCCCATACCTTGAAAAAGCCGGGTTAATCCTTGTAATGACGGTGGAGCCCGGTTTCGGCGGGCAGGCGTTCATGCAGGAGATGATGCCCAAGGTCGCCGCGATCAGAAAAGAGATAGACCGGCGTTCCTTAAACGTGATGCTTCAGGTGGACGGCGGGATAGACGGGGAAACCGCAGCGGTAGCAGCCAAAGCCGGCGCCGACGTCGCGGTTGTGGGCAGCGCGCTTTTCAATTCCCCCGACCCTTATGCCCTTGTCAAAAAAATTCAGGATATTACCTGAAGTAATATCCTGAATTCTCAATTGCTGCACTTTGACTTTTTTTCATGTGGGCTGCCGCTCGGTGCGGCTGCTTTTGTTCCGGGATACCGCCTCGCAAAGGCGGTTAAGCGCGTCCCCGACCACAATCGACTCCCCGTGCTCGGCAGTGTACGCGGCGGCCGCGTCCCCTTCGCCGGCGGGGCGGGCAAACTCTCCGAGGATATTGCCCATCTCCCTTGAAAGCGGAGCGCCGGGATATAAAACCAGCCGGTACCCCTTGTCAAACCGGTAGAGCGAACTGCCGTACAGCTGGGCGGCGTGCTCCCCCACGCTTTCGGCGAAATGCAGCACCGAATCGGCGTCGTCCAATTCGTATATGTATGGCCCGGCCACCCGTTTCATGCGGACCCGCCTGCTGTTGCATGTCGGAGTCAGCAGCAGCATACAGCCTCCGTCAACCGGCAACGCCTCAATAATAAAGCTGCCGGACGCGTCAAACCCTGTCTGCCGTTTGGCTTTTTCAAGAAGCTGGTGGAGCGCGCTGCGGGTGTTTTCGTTATTATAATCAAGGGCCCCAAAGGTGAGGTTGAAATCCCGTAATTCGTCCTCAGTCAGAAGTATTTTCAGGCAACCGTTCTCCAGTAAATCCATTTTCACGGCCTTTCCCCCTATGCGAGTGTTAATTCCGAATTCCAAAGAGCTTGCGGGCAGGGGCATATATCCCCTAATCCCTTTCCCCCTTTATACTATGATATTACCGGGACAGGCTCTTTGCAAGAGGTGAAAATCAGGATGTCGAAACTTACTAAAACAGGAATAAAAATCCCCTCGCTAAAACAGCCAGCCAACCAGCGGCCGGTTGTCGACATCCCCCTCCCTTCAAGGCTTTTTGTCCCGCTTGTCGCGGGGGACGGCGGTGCCTGCCAGCTGATTGTAAATGAAAATGAAACCGTCCAAAAACGCGCTGTCATCGCAATTTCCGGCACCGCAAACGGCTTTGTGTACTCCCCGGCTTCAGGCGTTTTAGAGGGCAGGCAGACGGTGTTCCACCCCCTGCTTGGAAATGTACCCTGCGCGGTAATCAAATGCGCAAATACAATAGTCGACACAAGGAAAAAAGTACCGCTCGCCAGCTTAGGCAGCGAGGAAATAATCAATATCGCGTATAAAAAGGGCATAATAGACGAGCTTGACGGGCAGCCGCTTGCGAAAAAGCTCTCCGCCTGTCGAAAAAGCAATAATCTGGTTTTGATTGCTGACGGCTCCGATTCGGAGCCCTATTCCTCCTCGTCATGGGCGGTAATCAACCAGTGGGGCGGCTTAGTATACAAGGGTCTTAAGTTCGCGGCAATCGCCGCCGGCACCAAAAACTATAAAATCGGCGTAATGATTGATAAAAACCGGTTTGCCGGGCTTTTGGAAAAATACCGGCAGATTATAAACCCGTCGGTATTCATCAAAGCAGACGGAAAATACCCCGCAAGCTATGATTTGGGCAGTCTGAAACATTTAAAAAAAGCGGATACCTGTCGGCTGGGGGTTCAGGCATGCCTTGCCCTTTACGAAGCTTTGGTCTTCAACCACCCGCAGATTGACTGCGTGGTTACGGTAGCCGGCGACTGCGTCTCAAACCCGCGCAACGTCAGGGCTCCGTTCGGCACGCCGGTGGAGCATTTGCTGAATTTCTGCGGGCTTTCCGACCAGCCGGAATATGTGATAATCGGGGGCGCGATGACCGGACTCGCCATCCAAAGCTCGGACAATCCAATCGTCCCCGGCATAACCTGCCTGATTGCGATGAAAAACCGGATACAGCCCCCCGCCCACCCCTGTATCGGCTGCGGGCGGTGCGCCGCCGCCTGCCACGTAAAGCTGCTGCCCTATGAAATCATGCGGCGGCTTGACAACATGCAGTACGAGCGGCTTGGCTACCTGCTGCCTGAGGAATGCGACGGCTGTGGCGTCTGCTCCTACGTCTGCCCGTCGGGGCTGGACGTCGCGGACAAGGTGCTTGAAGCGCGCGATTCCGTGGGCAACATATTCATGAAATGGGGTGCCGGAGATGAGTTATAAAAAGTATAAATTCGCCCGCGCCCCTCACTTGCGGCACAGCGACAAACCCTCGACCATGTGCGCCGACGTTCTGGTCGCGCTTGCTCCGCTGTGCATTTTCTCGGCGGTGTATTATGGCCTGCGCCCGGTACTGCTGGTGCTGACCGGCCTTGGAAGCGCGGTATTGTGTGAAACGATAGGCTGCCTTATTATGAGGCGCAAACCCACCGTGCTGGACGGTTCGGCGGCGGTTACCGGCGCGATAATAGGTCTTCTGGTCTCCCCGATTTCCCCGTACTGGGTACCGGCCGCAGGCGCGGCGTTTGCAATTCTGGTCGTCAAAATGCCGATGGGGGGAAGCGGCCGCAACGTGTTCAACCCCGCCGCGGCGGGGTTATCGGCGGTAACGCTGTGTTTCCCCGGCTTCTTTTTCAGGTACCCCGACCCGGGGACAGGGCTGCCGCTGCCTTTGTCCAATACCGTAAACGTCGCGGCTGTCCCCTCCCCTGCCTCACAGCTCGCAAGCGGCGGGAAAACCCTGTATTCCCCCATGACCCTTCTGCTCGGCGGGTTTCCCGGCCCCATCGGGGCGACCGCAATCATAATACTTATCGCCTGCGCGCTGTATTTATTAATCCGCCGCACCATTTCACCGCATATCACCCTGCCCTACCTTGCGGTCTGCGCCGCGCTGGCCTACCTTTTCCCGCGGGTAACCGCCGGCGCCGCCGGCAGCGTGATGGTGGAGCTGTGCTCCGGATACCTGCTGTTCTGCGGCATTTTCATTCTTAACGACCCGGTTACCGCGCCGAGGCACTGGCTGGGCAGGATTGGGTACGGGGTATTGGCGGGCGTGCTGGTGATGCTTACTCGATATTTCGGGCGGTTTGAGGAAGGCGCCTGCTTTGCGGTGCTGCTTGCAAACGCTTTCGCCACCACCCTTGACAGGTTGGGGTGGTACGCGCTCAACCTCCGCAGGATAAGAAGAAGGAGGCAATCCTGATGGACAAAACCAAAGACCGGCCTTTATCGGGAACAGTCGGGGAGGTTAAAACCACCTTTATCGACACCCTGTTCACCAAAAACATAGTATTGGTACAGGCAATCGGGATTTCCCCGATACTCGCCGCGGGCGTAACTCTAAAAAACGGGGTGGTGCTCACCCTGTGCACCGCCGCCGTCCTGATACCCGCAAGCCTATTCATGTCCCTGTTCGGCGAACGGCTGCCCACATGGGTGCGCGCCCCGATATACACTGTGGGCGCCGCTGCGATAATGCTCGCGGCCGCGGCGTTCATCGATCAGATAATCTCGCACGAGCTATACGCCGCGCTGTACGTGTTTTTACCTCTGACCGCTGTCAACACTCTGGTATCCTATCGCGCCGGTGGGTTTTCGATGAGCCAAAAACCCGTGATCGCGCTGACCGACGCGGTGGTCTCCAGCCTTGGTTTCGGGCTTGTAATCTGCATAGTATCCGGCCTGCGCGAAATCGCCGCGTACGGGACGTTGTGGGAAAAGCCCCTGAATTTCTCGGTGGTGCTCTCGGAAGCGGCCCTGCCCTACGCCGCATTTTTGCTGCTGGGGTTTATGGCGGCTTTTCTGCATTGGCTGAACTCCGTGATTGATAAAAGACGCGGCGGCCCCGAAATATAACCCGCATATTTTCCTTTTGAAAGGAAAGAAAAAGAATGCTTACCTTTTTTGATTACTTCCTTGCGGCGGCATTTTTACAAAATGTTGTATTGATGACCGGTTTCGGCTCCTCAGTGCTGATAAAATCCTCAAGGAAAAGAACCAATATCCTGCCGTTCGGCGCGCTGCTCTGCCTGTTCACCACTCTGACAGTGTTGATTTGCTACCCGCTGGATATCCTGATAGGCACCGGCGTGGTCGCCAAATGGCTGCGGCCGCTGATGATAATATCCATCACCGCGGTGCTATACGTTATCGTGGTAATAGTGCTGAATAAAAGATTTCCGTCCCTTTACAGGCGGATAAAGCGGCTTATTCCGGTCGCGGCGTTCAACAATCTTGTCATCGGTATCGCAATCATCATCAACCACCAGTTTGCGGTCTCTTTTTTGGGAGCGGTCGGGCTGTCGCTCGGAACCTGCGCGGGCTTTTTGCTGCTGTCATGGCTTTCGACCGAAGGGATTGAACGGCTGGACAACCCGGACGTCCCAAAAGCCTTCAGAGGCCTGCCCTCGATACTGATTTACCTTGGAATTTTGTCCCTTGCTTTAATGGGTTTTTCGGGAAGCGTTTCAATCTTGCAGTAAACGGTAGAATGCCGCATAATAATATATTGCAGTATTGCAGCAGTTTTAAGCGGGAAAAGGGAGGATGGATTAATGTCTTACAGGAAGGGCAGAAAAATCCGGCGGCGCGGCCCAAGCGTTTTCAGCCGCAGCAGGCGAAGGAAGGCAATACTTAAAAAAATCGGGACCTACCTGCTTGCCTTGCTTTTAATCCCTGCCGGCTTTTTTTCGGCCAAATTCATATTGGAGAACTTCCGCAAACCCGCTCCCCCCTCGTCCTCAACAGTTTCGACCATAACAACCTCCGCGCCGACCTCCACCACCAACCCGCCGCCCGCCGACCCGGCCGACAGCGGCGGAAAACTGCGCGCAATCTACATCCCGATATCAAAACTCGCCAACCCCGAAACCGTTGATACGCTTCTTAACAGCGCTTCATCGGCGGGGTTTAACGCCGTGGTGTTCGACTTGAAGAGCGCCGACGGGGTATTGCACTACCAGTCCTCAACCCCGCTCGCACAGCAGGCAAAAGCGGCCGACCAGAACGCCCTGACGACCGACCAGCTCAAATCACAGATAAACAGGCTGAAAGGCAAGGGTTTTGCCGCAATCCCCCGCGTTTTCGCCTTCCGCGATCCCCTTTCGCCCCGCAATCTGCCCACCGCAAAAATCACCCTCGAAAAATACCCGACCTACACATGGCTTGACAATTCAAAGGAAAAAGGCGGAAAGCCGTGGCTCAACCCCTACGCCCCGGACGCGCACAGCTACATCAGGGGTATCGTGCTTGAGCTGGAGCAGACAGGATTTTCCACAATCATGCTGGACGGGGTTCAGTTCCCCGACCAGACCTCGCAGGCTTATTACGGTACTTCGGAGCTCACCTCCCTTTCAAAGCTCAACGTCCTTAAAAAATTCGTCGGCGACATCAAATCCTCGCTGAAAGAGAACACCAGACTGATTTTGACAATGCCGGGCCTGTCGGCTTTCGGAACAAAAACCGAGCAGTTCGGCGGAAACCCAGTAACCCTCGGCGCCGACATCGCCGCGCCGGTGCTTATGCCCTCGACGCTCGGCAGCCGGCTGAAAGCCGGGGACAACCTGCTTGTAAACCCCGCGCTGGTGCCGTATGACGCGGTCAAGCTGGCGGCGGGACAAATCAGCCTGCGGCTTGAGCTCATGCCCGAAAGCGAACGGCCCGCGCTGATGCCGTGGCTGCAGTCGTACGACTACTCCGTCAACCAGGTTGAGGAGCAAATCAACGCGGCAATCGAAACGCTCGGCGACGACGCCTCGTATATACTTTACAACCCCGACGGAAACTACCGCTTTTCACAGTGAAAAATACCCCGAAAAAGGAAGCGGATAAATTGATTATAGATTTTCACACCCATATATTTCCCGACCCTCTTGCAAAAAAGGCGCTTGACCTTCTGACCAAAAGCCTGCGGGAACAGGAGCCCGACGTGGACCCGAACGTGCCGTACACCGACGGCACCGCGGCCGGCCTTTCAAAATCGGCAAAGGCCGCCGGCATTGATATATCCGTCGTTATGCCTATCGCGACCTCGGCAAAATCCTCAATGACCATAAACAGCTTTGCGTCGCAGGTTGACAAAATGCCGGGGCTTCGGTCATTTGGCAGCGTCCATCCCAACTATACCGGAGCTTTGGGCGAGCTTGAAACCATAAAACAGCTCGGCCTGTGCGGGATTAAGCTCCATCCCGAATACCAAAACATCCTCCCCGACAGCCCCAACACCGTCGCGGTCATCAAACGCGCGGCAGAGCTTGGGCTGTGGGTGCTGTTTCATGCGGGCGCCGACATCGGCCTTCCCCCTCCTGTCCACGGCACCCCCGCGCGTTTTGCCCGGCTTAAAAGCGCGGTGCCGGACGCAAAAATAATCCTTGCCCACATGGGCGGGTTTCGGATGTGGAAGGAAGCCGAACAGGTTTTCCGGGGGATGGATATTTTTATCGAAACCAGCTTCAGCCTCGACATCCACCCGGAGGAAGAGGAGCACTTTTTGGGGCTTATCAGGCAGATTGGCACCGACCGCGTGCTTTTCGGGACCGACTCGCCATGGGCCGACCAGAAGACCGTCCTGCAAACCGTTCAGGGGTTTTTATCCGAAAACGGCTTTACAAAAACCGAATCCGAAGCGATACTCGGCGGCAATGCCGCAAAAATACTGGGGCTCGGCTGAACTGGCACGCAGGGTTTAGCCCGTATTTCGCGTAGCCGCCCCAATCCGCACGAAAGGCATGGTAATTATGGAAATGCACCCGACCCGCAAAAAACTGATTACGGGCGCGGCGTGGGCAGGCGCCGTGATTTGGGCTTTGCTTATCATTGTAATCTCGCTGCTGCCCCGCAGAGTGTTCAACACCCTTGTGGACGCCGTCGCAGGCGGAATAATATGGCTGGTACATACCGTTTTTGACGTATCCCTTAACTCCACCACCAGATTAAATATATTCAACGCCGCTTTTTTGGTGCTGCCCTTTCTCGGTTTTTGTGTCTTATCCCTGTTTTTCTGGTACCTTCTGCGCACCATGGGGTTTAACCCAAAGCGGGCGGTAATCCTTTCCCTTTCTTCAATCGCGTTTGCGGCGGTGCTGTTTGAGCTGCTTCAGTTTTTTTCGGGCGAGTATATGCCGAAAGTATCCCACTGCCTTTTGAATATTGCCGGCGGCGCCTCGGCGCTGGCCTTCACCATATCGGTCTACCGGTTCCCCATGATTTTTAACCGCGAAACCGTAAGCTATGTGGTTTTCGGCGCGCTGACAACCGTGGTCAACATGGTCGTCTACGGGCTGTGTTATAACTACCTCGGATTTCACAACCTGATAAGCAACACGGTCGCTTGGGTCGCCGCGGTGCTGTTCGCCTATGTGGTAAACAAGCTGTTTGTGTTCAGGTCGCGCACCGGCAGCGCTTATCAGGTGCTCAGGGAATTCAGCCTGTTTGTAGGCGCGCGGCTGTTTTCGTTCGGGGTGGACCAGCTTTTTATGTGGGTGCTGGTGGACATCCTGCGTTTAAACGGAGGGTTTTCAAAAGCCGGGGTCAATGTGGTGGTGCTTTTGATGAACTACTTTTTCAGCAAAATGGTGATTTTCAAAAAAACGGACAAAGACAAGCAGGAATAAAAACCGCAAAAATATAGAAAGGACTAAATTCTATGACGGGTTACGGCAACAATAACTGGAATCCTCATTCTATGCACAGCCACCATCTAAAGCAAGCAATCCGGCGGGACTCCAATTTCGTCGGGCTGATATCCATTGCGCAGGTGATACTGCTGCAGGTGATTTCGGTGGTTCTGATACTGGGGCTTTCCTCTATCGGAATTGCCGACCCGACCGACAGCAGGTATTTCGGCCTTGGAAACACCGGTTTCCTCTTATTCTACTCGATTATCTACATTGTCGCGATCGGGCTGCCCGCCCCCATAATCGCGCTGATTGCGCGCCGCAGGATAAGCCCGTTTTCCGACCTTGAGCAGACCAGCCATAAAGAGCCGGGTTTCCTGCAGGTAGCGCTGGCGCTGATGGCGGGGCTTTCGCTGTGCATTATCGCAAATTACATAACTTCCTATATCGTATATTTCCTAAACGAGATCGGTCTCCGCCCTCCGGATATGCCCGTCTATGTCGAAAACAGTGTTGTAAGCCTTCTGCTCAACATGTTCACCCTTGCGCTGCTGCCCGCGGTGCTTGAGGAAATGGTGTACCGTGGGTATATATTAAGAACGCTGCTGCCGCATGGCAAAATGTTCGCGATTGTGGTGTCTTCGGCGATGTTCGCGCTGATGCACGGCAACCTGCTGCAAATACCGTTCGCCTTCATTGTCGGGCTTACATGCGGCTATCTTGCGGTCAAGACCGGGAAAATATGGGTGGCGGCCCTACTCCACTTTCTCAACAACTTTATGGCGGTGGTTCTGCAGTACGCGGGTATCAACCTGACCGACGCGCAGACCCAGAAAGTTGTGGCAATCGCATTTTCCATTCTCGGCATAATAGGGCTGTACTCGCTGATTGCGCTGTTTGCCGGCGGCGACCCCGGTATCAGAGAAGACAAAGACAGGCAGCAGCCCGCTCCCGCGATCAACAAAACCGGCGCTCTGCTGTCGGCGCCGGCCATTATTGCGTATCTTGTTGTGTCGGTCATCCTTATCGTGCTTACCACGCGTTTTGGGGGGTAGTCCGATGGCTTTAACCGCCGAGGAATACATGAGGCAGGCGCTTGCGCTTGCAAGGGAATCTGCGAAAGAAGGCGAAGTGCCGGTCGGCGCGGTTATTGTCAGGAACGGCGAAATAATCGGCCGGGGCAGAAACAGGCGGGAAGGCTTAAAAAACGCGCTCGCCCACGCCGAAATCGAGGCGATAAACAAGGCGTGCCGCCGGCTCGGAGGCTGGCGCCTTTTTGACTGCGATTTATACGTTACGCTTGAGCCCTGCCCGATGTGCGCCGGCGCAATCATCAACGCGCGGATTAGTCGCGTGTTTTACGGCGCAAAGGACCCAAAAGCCGGCTGCTGCGGCACGGTGGTGGATTTATTCTCTCTGCCCTTTAACCACCGCCCGGCCTGCGAAGGGGGTATCCTCACGCAGGAATGCGCTGAAGAATTAAGCGGATTTTTCGCCAAACTGCGAGGTAAGGATTAATTAATAAATAAAAATTAATAATGAATAATTGCGGTGTGGTTACAATAAAACGATTATAAACTGACCCTGTAAATTCCCTGTCGGGCTTGACAAACCATCATATAAAGCGTATATTGTTCTCAAACAGAATACCGTGCAAAAACAAGGGGTGCTGGCAAATCGGCCGGCTGAGATGGGGCCCGCGGCCCCGAACCCTCGCACCTGAACCGGGTAATGCCGGCGGAGGGATGTTTAAACGGCAGTCGTATTGCCAAACCTCCACTCGGTGGAGGTTTTTTTGTTAAACTTCCCTTTCGAAAATTGCCAAAAAACCGTGAAAGGGGTATTGACAAATGAAAAACTCAAAATCGCTTCTTTTGACCGAAAGCGGGATAATGCTCGCCTGCGCTACCATACTCAGCATGATTGAGATTGTAAGCCTGCCTTACGGCGGCAGCGTTACCCTGTTCAGTATGCTGCCGGTAATCCTGATAGCCTACCGGCGCGGGATTGGGTGGGGCTTGTTCACCGCGTTTGCGTTCAGCCTGCTTCAAATGCTGCTTGGGGTCAACAACTTGTCATACGGCACATCCGCCGCGACCGTCCTCGCGATAATAACACTGGATTATATCGTCGCGTTTACTGCGCTGGGGCTTGCGGGGGCGTTCCGGTCTTTAAAAAGTCAGGCAGCGGGGCTTGCTTTGGGCACCCTGCTGGTGTGCGCCATCCGGTATCTTTCGCACGTTGCGGTGGGGTTCACCGTGTGGAGGGATATATCCATCCCCGCAAATCAGGCGCTGTTGTATTCCTTCGTTTACAACGCGACATACATGGTTCCGGAAACAATGGTTACTGTAATCGGCGGGGTAACCCTGTCAAGGCTGATAGATATCCGCAGCGAGTCTTTAACCCGCGCGGCGGCGCCAAAAAAAGCGCCGGACCTCGCCGTGCTGTTTTCGGGGATTGCTAAAGCCGCGGCAGCAACCGCGGTCATAACCGACACCGCGCTTGTATTCTCAAAACTGCAAAACGCCGAAACCGGTGAATTCGACATACGGCTGATATCCTCGGTGGACTGGCCGCTTTTTTCCGCCGTCGCTCTCGCCGGCCTTGTGGTCGCGGCGCTGTTTTCGGTGCTGGCAAAACGTGTCCCGCAGGACAGCGATGTAAGCCTTAAACGGCTGTTTTCTGCAATCCCTCTTGTTTTGGTATTGGCCGCCGAGGTTGTTATCGCGGCGTTTATCGTGAATACCCTGAAAGAAGGCGCGCCTGACGCGGAAGGAATTATAAAAATAGCGGTATCAGCGGCTTTTGGGGCCGCAGCCGCGGGTTTTGCCGTCAGGCGGTATGCCGTAAAAAGGGCAAACCGGGGGTGAAACCTACGGGCGGATACCCTCCCCGCCCCCTGCATGGCACTATTTTATTGACATTTTGTGGTCTTCATACTATTTCATACTATTTATTATCAAGGTTACACTATCGGCAATAAAGGCTCTGTAAAGTTAAAATGAAAGAATAGCAGCCAAAATCGTACAAATGATTCATGCCACAAGCAGAAACTCCCGTTTTTGTTTTTTGGAAAGTTTAAGACCAGCAACCTGCGCCGGTGTCATACC
>FZPS01000022.1_pt164 | contig 85045 bp, 79 predicted proteins | sample 1817821 | NCBI WGS metagenome assembly FZPS01 (sample SAMEA104158645, study PRJEB21678) | metagenome | place: Germany | collected 2015-04-21
TATAATAAAAGGATGGTCCGGTAGCTCAGTTGGATAGAGCAACAGCCTTCTAAGCTGTGGGTCGTGGGTTCGAATCCCGCCCGGATCACATTGAAAATAAGCTACTTATCCAAGGTTTTTTAGAATTTGTTTTTTGCATCACACACAATTCACACACACACGACCGAAAAAGCATGAAAAAACCTCCCGAATATACCGTCGTTTTTGAACGATTTCATCGGGCACTTCCATCAAATAAAAAGGTTTGTTTTTGGTAATAACTCCGATAACTTTTTCATGGATTCCTTATCGCTTTAAAAATATAACAATTTCCTATTCTCTTTGTTTTATCTGGAATAATAACATAAGGTTATGGGGCTATAGGTTATAATGTGCCCTTTATTCTTTCCTGTAAATGCTTTGAGGCTATTTGAGGGTACAGCCTGCAATAACTATCAAAATAATCAATGAAATATATTTAGTTAAAAGTTGCAGGTCACACCCGTTTAAACTATTTGCTATAAACGATTTAAGGCTATTTATAGGTGTAACTTTTGATAAAATACCGTTAGGAAATACATTATTTTTCCCCAAAATCAATCAAGTTTACCATTCGAATGCGGTGACAAATATACACATTCGCCGCCAAATTAAAGAAAGTTCTTTGACAAATTTTCAATTAGCCCAAACCTTTCATACTTCTCCTGCTACCATCAGCAAGTGGAAAAATAGGGAAACGTGTGAAGACAAAAGCTCACGTCCTCATCAGATCGTATATGCTTTAAATGAGTTGGAAGAAAGTTTGGTCGTCTCCATCAGGAAAACTACCTGGTTGCCTTTGGATGAAGTATGGGAGATGCTTTTCGTCTATAATCCGCAAATGTAACAAGAAATTCCGTTTATAGAACATTTTGTAGGAGCCATCTCAATCAGGTCCCACAACAGGGAAAGGAAAAAGCCAAAAAGTTTAAAGAATATGACCCGGGCTATCTTCACGTGGATGTGACCTATTTGCCGAAGTTTGAGGGGATAAATCTTATCTTTTTGTTGCCATTGACAGAGCTACCCGAAGTTTGTTTTATCGAGTCTATGAAGCCAAGAGCAGTGAAAATACGGAAGATTTTATGAATCGGTGTTTGGAATTTTTCCCTTTCGAAATCACCCGTGTTTTGACCGATAATGGACCGGAATTTACGAATCGGCTTATTAAATCCAAGAAAGGAGAGCTCTGTCGGAAATCCTCCAAATCGGATGAAGTCTGCAAAGCCAATCATATTGAACACAGGCTGACCCAACCCAATACACCAAAAACGAATGGTATGGTAGAAAGAGCCAACGGAATAATCAAAAAGGAAACCGGTCTTAAAGAGAATTACGCAAATAAAGAAGAGATGAATGAGGCTTTGATGGCTTTTCCCGTATATTACATGCTCTATGGAAGACATGGCGGAGTGAGAAAAGAGTTGGGCGTAAAAACTCCTTTTCAGGCTGTAGAAAAACGGTTTATGTTAAAACCTGAATTTTTTAAGCAAAATCCTTGTGAATTTAAAAATAAAATTTTACATTTAAAGCCAAATAAAAATCCAAGTTTTCACAAACAACCTTGTGAAACGTGACAACTATGAATACAAAAAAAACACTTATTTGGACCTCAAGATTCATCTTATTATTTATTCTTTACTTTCCAATCTGGATTATAGGCACACTGGCAGTTGGGGACCTAATTCCTGAAACTGCATCACAACCCGGATTAATGAGCGACACAAGTGGAATGCTTATCCTGGGATTAATAAATACAACCTTGATCATTACACTTATTGTCACCTCCAAATGGCACGGATGGCGGCTTGCATTATTTGTAGGTATAGCATATTACGGCTCATTCACATTACTAACACAAATAGAAACATGGTACTTTCTGAAAGATGTAACCATAACATCCGAGCTACTTCCACGATTATTTATAATGGGATTGCCCATACCGCTTATATACATTCCCATTGCAGTTATGATTTGCGGAAAGTGGAAAAAAAGAGATGCAAACACCGAGAATATAAAGCTGGGAATGTCCAATAAGCAGTTGATACTTAAATTTGGCATACTCGCAATTATCTATCTGATAATATACTGGCTGGCAGGTTATTTTATAGCATGGCAAAACCCCGAACTCAGAGCATTTTACGGCAGTCCCGGTGAAATAACCCCATTCTTCACTCACACATATAATACATTTAGCAACTCGCCAAGCTTAATTATTCTGCAATTAGCAAGAGGAGTACTATTTGCAGCAATAGCTTTGCCCATAATCCTTGCATCCAAACTCAAGCCTTGGCAAACAGCGCTGTTGGTTGCATCACTTTTTGCAATTCCCCACTTAGTTCATATTAATTCAAATCCACTTATGCCGTTAGCCAGCGTAAGACTCAGCCACATGGTTGAAACTTTTACCTCTACCTTTTTATTTGGATTGATTACAGTGTGGTTGTTACATCGCAGACATTAAATTGTTAAAGATTTGTTTGGCAAAACTGTCAGTTTAATATTTCACTAATGTTAATTATCAACAGCAAAATACCGACTGTCAGAATTATTCCAAAAAGACTAAACGGATAGGTTGTAATTCCATTCAATTGAAGATTTGCTCCATTCATTATAAAAGTCACTCCCGGAGCAATCATACAAAATTTACCAATTATTAATTTATCTCCGATGAAGTCGTAATGGTACTTTACGTTTTTCTCAAAGTTCAAAGCATCTTCATAATCATCGTAATATGTATAATCGCCAACTACAATATTAGGATTAATTATAATGTTCTTGAGAAAGCATAGTCTTTTTTGTCCGTTTAATGGATATTTTTCGTTTTTATCGGGTCCTGTTCCTTTCATAATTTCTGTTTTTTTTATGTTTACTTTAAATTGAAAGCAGCAAATATATCGACTTAGTTATTTGCAACTGATTTTACTTAAACAATTGCATTATGTATTTCAGCAAACCTTGGTTATCTATCTAAGTGATAGGCAGAAATAAATAAAAACCAAACTATATTTTTTATGTCAAGATGATCAGTCTATGCTTGGCGTGTTGTATCTTTTGATTGATTGCATTGCTCAGCTATAGTTGCCTTGTCGGGTAATACTGCCTATTCACTTCTCCGCGATTTGAATTCAAGTATCACCTTTTTCGAAGTAATTAATGACAAAAAAGAAATTACCCGTTCGTATCACGGGTCAGCACTTTACTATTGATAAAGTGTTAATAAAAGATGCAATTGAGCAAGCAGACATAAACAGAGAAGATACGGTTTTAGATATTGGTGCAGGAAAAGGCTTTCTGACTGTTCACTTATTAAAAAGAGCCCGAAATGTTATTGCTATTGAAAACGACACAGCTTTAGTTAAACATTTACACAAGTTATTTTCTAATGAGCGAAATGTTAAAGTTTCGGGTAGTGATTTCAGAAGTTTTGAAATTCCTAAAACCCCTTTTAAAGTGGTGTCAAACATTCCTTATGGAATTACTTCCTATATTTTCAAAATTATAATGTATGAAGAAGTTGAAAATTTTCTCGGTGGTTCAATAATTCTTCAGTTAGAGTCTGCAAAAAAGCTGTTTGCTAGAAAGATCTATAATCCATACACTGTTTTATATCATACTTTCTTTAAATTAAAAATTACTCGTGAGGTAAGTCCTGAAAGTTTCTTACCCCCGCCAACTGTCAAGTCTGCTCTGTTACACATAAAAAGGAAGAATAAGTCTTTTGATTTTGAACTTAAAACCAAATATTTAGCGTTTATTTCATCTCTTTTACTGAAACCTGATTTATCCGTCAGAACAGCTTTGAAGTCGATTTTCAGAAAAGGGCAGATTAGAGCAATTTCAGAAAAGTATGGAATAGACCTAAACTCCCCAATCGTTTGTTTGGTGCCAAGTCAATGGGAAAAATGTTTTTTAGAAATGTTGGAAGTTGTTCCCGAAAAGTACCACCCTACGTAATTCAAAGTAGGTTTGTCTATACTTTTTTACTACCGTTCAGATAGTTCTATTTTTTCAGTGCTGCCTTTGAGAAGATATAATCCGGAATGTTCTGATTGAAGCGGATGTAGGTGATTTTAAACTCAGTGCCGTCACCACCCTGTTTCAACATATCCTCATAAAGTATGGTTTTTGGAAACCAGGTGCCATCAATCTGAACAACATCACTCAAAACAGCACGTTTGAGAAGCTTGCCACTTTTGGCATAAAACTCCTCTTTTAGAGGAATGTATCGCAAATCATCAGTTACAGACAAAGAAGAGGATTCAGAAAAAACAGATCCGGAGCATATGCACCAATCAGAGGGGAATGCGTTCGAGATTGTTTATCCTAATGGAGTTAAATTGCGTATTCCTGCAGGAGTTAAGCCGGTATCACCTAGATGGCAGGTACAACATATATAATAATATGACTTATCCAAAAGTTTTGATAATATGGCTGAAAACAGCCTTAGAGGCTTGGCACTTTACTACGCTTGGTAATAACACCTTAGAAATCCTTCGGTATAATATATCACCTTCGGATCAGCTTGTTCGATACAAAAGTAACAAATAAAATTAAATACAATTAAAGTGCTCGGTATTACGGGCTAATACAGATGAAGTGAATTTGTATATCATAGATTAAAAACTTAAACATCACATCATATTAAAAATAATTTTCTCGACAGGATCTATGAAGATTGAGAATAAATTCATTAATCCATGCAATACAACTACAGTCCAGTAGGGCGATTTATTGATTCTAACAATATAAGCAAACATCAATAAAGCACCGACAAAGAAGTTATAAATCACATAAGATAAACTATAGAAATGAATCAACCCAAATATCAGGCCCCCCCAAAAAAGACAATTAAAAACTTTCGTTGTTTTAGCCATCCAATCAAGGAGAGCAATTGGTAAGCCTGTAACCTTCCCTATTTGTAGGACAGTTTCGAGTTAGACAAAATTATTAACTTTGTTTGGCAAAGGAACAACAATGAAAAAGAAAGTACACAGCGAGTCAGAGAAAGTAAAGGCTGTCCATCAGTTAGAAAGTGGAGTGGATGCCGTAGTTGTAGCGCGTGAATACAACATTTCCAGGGCAACCCTTTATAATTGGAAGTCCAAGTATAGTGGAATGGAGATCAATCAAGTTAAACGTCTCAAAGAGTTGGAAGATGAGAACCGCAAGTTGAAACAGATGTATGCTGATCTTGCTCTCGACAACAAGATACTGAAGGAGATCATCGAAAAAAAACTCTAGAGCCCGAGGTAAAGAAGGAACCGGCAGGAGAGATAGTGGAAGAATATGGTGTAAGCATCTCTCGGGCGTGCAAGTTGATGGACATCCATCGCTCCTACTTCTATTATACTGACAAGAAAGATGACACTGAAGTTGAAGAGGCAATCCGTGCTGCCGCCGAGTTCGGTGATGGCTTCTGGAAAATTTATTCAAGGTTGAGGCGTGAGGGTAAGCCATGGAATCACAAGAAGGTTTACAGGGTTTACAAGGCAATGCACTATGAGAAACGAAGCCGATTGAAGAAACGTCTGCCTGCAAGGGTTAAGAACCCTCCGGTTATGCCTGAAGAGCCCAATGTAACCTGGTCAATTGACTTTATCAGTGACAGGATTGAGTGCGGAAGGCAGTTCCGTGTTCTTAACATCATAGATGATTCCTGCAAGATTGCCGTAGCGCAGGAGATATCGATGTCCATGCCGGCAAAGCGTGTCATTAAAGTTCCGGAAAAAATCATATGGCTTAATGGCAAACCAAAGAACATACGCTGCGACAATGGTCCCGAGTTTATCTCTCGGGTGTTCAAAGATTGGTGCAAAGGTAATGAGATAAACATCATGTATACTCAGCCAGGCAAACCCACTCAGAATGGTTACATTGAACGCTTCAACGGAAGCTACAGAAGGGCTGTACTTGACAGATATATTTTTCGAAATTTGTCTGAAGTCATCGAACTGACTGAGGCCTGGCGGAAAGACTACAACGAAGAACGACCGCATGAGGCGTTGGACAACATGACGCCCTTTGAGTATAAAAAAGAACTGATAAAACGAAAGGAAGCAGTATGACAGATGATCTGACAAGCAAAGGTAATACTAGCCGATTCAGCGGGCAAGACTGTCCGTAAGGGCACTCGTTTTGGCCTTGCCCGCTGAATCGGCTAGTATTGGGAATGGCTTATCAAAAATCTGTCCGACATCATAACATTAAATACATAAATCACTAATTTAGCAGTCTAATCAAAGACTGTCCTAAAAAGGGGTAGCTTACAAACGAATATTACATAAATTTATTGATCACCTTGAACAATCAAATATCTATTATTGGGAAAATGATAATGTACTAATTAACTTATTAAATACTGCTCTAACAGTCGAAGAACTAAGATATATAATAGCATTAGAAATAAGCTCATTGAAAGCAGTTATGGAAATCCTCGAATATAAAATACTTCAAGAAATAAGGGCTAATCTAAATATAAAGTATACAACTGAAGATGCCATAACACACTTAAAGAATGTTGAACAATTAATGAATGTAACAAAAAAAGTAAGTTAAACTAATCAACAGATATAACTAAGCAAATATTGTTTTTTTGGAAGATTTAGTAACCATATCAGCCAATTTAGGAAGTGAAGAAGATCCATTAATCGTACGAATGGGTATTACCACTCAAGCGAATTCACTAATGAAAGAAATCTTGGAGAATGAACCAAAGTTAGTGAACAACGAAAGGTGGAATAAGATAATGTTCGAAGCATCAAGGGAGTACCCACTAAAGAAAAAATAAAAGATGCTGATTTGTTGTATAATTTGTAACCTCTTGAGCACATTATAGAATCACCTAATATTGGAGGGTAAATGGTCTATTTAAAGTAGAGCTAAAACATACATGTTTAGTAATTAATTTAAGCTGAATATCAATGAATTAATGTTTTGAGAAATTACATAAAAAATATGTTTTTTCAAGCAGTTTTTATAGTTTAAATAATTATCTGTTTAAACTAAAAACACCAAAACTGTTCGGTAAAGTGTTCGGAATTCACCAGTAATTATAAATGAATTACTGCATGTAGTTGATATACAGAAGTATAAAAGAGAGTGGTTCGAATTCCGCCCGGATCACATTGAAAAAGAGACACTTGCCGGAGCAGTGTTTAGAAGTTGTTTTTTATATAAACACCTTCTATCACCACAGGTCCAAGCAAACCCGAAGGAACAACATCCCATTTATCGTATAATGTTTTTTCATAGTTGACATCCACGATATTGATGTCATGGAAAATTCGCCATACGATTCCCCTTCTATCGTAATCGGCAATTCGGTTGGCCGGAAGATTGGTGACCTCTATTTCAAGGGTGTTTTCACCTTGTTTCAAGTATTTGCCAACGGTTGTTTTGAATGGAACGGCAAAAAGCGTGTCCACAGGCACGCCATTTACCCAAACACGAGCGCTTTCTCTGACATCACCCAAAGAGAGCCAATATTCGTCGGCTGATAGTTTGTCGATGTTGAATGTTATTCGGTATTGGGCTGTTCCCGTGTTTTTCCGAGCATTCTCATTCGGTAGGTTTGTCCATGACCCCAAGGTATCGATATCGAAAGTTCCTTCGATGGCAGGTTCACTTTCGATAAACGAGAGTTTCCATCCGTTTTTGAGTATTATTTTTTCGTTTGAAGGTTGATAGTAATTTCGGGTTGGAACATTTACATCCTCATCGGTAAACGTTTTTAGTATTATTGATTGTCCGGGTTGCAACTGTATGTAAACTTCGGTTTTGCCGTTATTGTCTCTTATCCGGGCTTTTCCGGAAGTGCCGTTCAAAGGATCGAAAAATAGGGCCGATGTTGCTTTTACTCCCAATTGTACCCATCCGTCAATGGGGTTGTTGGTGAGCATGGTGAAAAAATAGTGATAACCGCTTTCGTTTTTTCGTCGGATGCATTGTCCGTTGAATTGGGCTACGAAACTTTCTCCCTGTATACCTGCCGCATCAAATAGTTCATTGTAATTTTTGCCGGTTATGATGTTGCCTTTTCCCAGTTTGTCAACTTGAGTTTTGCCGAAATCGACGCGAGGAAATTTTAGCATCAGTTTGTGTAACTCGTCTTTTTTCATCTTTTCATCTTTTAATCCCGGAACATCATCGGGATATTGATCGATGAATAGGATGGTTGCTCCATCGGCAGCCAGGTCGTATAATTTTTGTATCGTTTTCAAGGAAAGAAATTTTACTGCAGGTATTACCAGTGCTTTATAGGTTGTTCCGCCTGCGGTTTTGACCCATCCGTTTTCTACGGTTGACGATAGAATAAATTTGTCGGAAATGTAATCGACATCTCTACCGCTTTCTTTTATTTTTTCAACAGTTTCGTAGAATTTTGGAAGGCGCTTCTTCATATCGTGTATCGAAAAAGTCAGATAATAGTCGTCTTGCTGTTCATACCAGATATCGTAAATAGGGAAATATAACAACATGTCGTTATCGGGTTTTCCATACTGTAAAAAGGATTGTACACGTGTAACGTAAGAAAAGAAGGCGGGAGCGTCGTTCCAGAAAGTGTTTGTCGGCGACATGTTGATGGTAGCATAAAAGAGCCATCCCGGCCAAGGTGCTTCTTGAGGTGAATAGGGTGTGCCGTGAAAGAAGACATGATTTACTCCGGATGTGAACATTTGGTCTATTTCGGGTTTGCATTGCGATAAGGATGTCCGGAAATGTTCGGTCAGCCATGTGAATGTTTCGGCAGATGTAAATTTTTTTCCTGCAATATGGGCTGCGGAACTGGCGAATTTCAGTATTACCGGGTCACCATCGTTCTTTTTGATAAGGCTATCTTTGCGCAGACCGGGGATGTTAAAATCCGAAATACCGAAAATTTCACATTCGGGAATATCCACGGTTGCATACAAATCGATCAGGTTAGCCGGAGAACCATGCGCCTGATTACGTGTAATTGCTCCGTGTCGGTGAGCCCAATCTGTCCACTGCCGGGTAAATTTTTCCTCCAACATCTCTCCCAATGTCTCTCTGTAGTCGGATATGACGCGTCGCGAACGGTCGGTTTTGCCTTTATCGAGTAATTCGGGGAAATAGTTCTCCAACTTGTATCCTCTTCGTTTGTAAAATTCGTCCAACAATGTTGGGCTCCAATTTGCCCCATAAACTTCGTACGAATCATTAAAAAACGTATGAGGATAAGGAGTTTGATTGGCTGTAAATGCGTTTTCGAATTTTTGGAGATAATTTTTTACGGCATCGGCATCCAGATGATCCATTACATATCCTTCGCCGCCGGGTGCGGCACGTTTTACCTTTTGAAGCGTCTTCCCTTCAAACAAAGCGATCAGGCGCCATTCTCCCTTCGGAGCCTTCCATTTCAGTATGCTATCTTGCTGTATCAGTGATGTTAAATTGAGCTTTTCGCCTTTATTGGAATAGGCCATAAGACGAGAAAGCTTTGAAATGCCTACCTGTTTTTTATCGTTGACCACTATTTTCAGGTTTATTTCTTTATTGCCGGATACGCGATATTCTTGAAAAATTGCTTTGCATGCTGCATTGTCGAGCGTAACGTCGGGACCTCCGAACGGCCATCCCGTGCCGTTGTTCATATCGACCTGCATTCCCCATTTTTCAATTTCTCCATGCGTGTAAGCAAGCATGTTCATCCATTTGGGAGACAAATAGGGAATGTATTTGTCTTCATACCCTTTTACTCCGTAAATTGGCGTGATTTCTACACCGCCGATGCCGGCTTCTCCCAGTTTTTCAATATTGTACGTCAGATTTTTTTCGTCAACGGCGTTTCCAAACCACCACCATCGTGTCCAAGGCTTGCATTCAACGGTCTGTTGTGGCCATTTTGAATCTTTGTCAACCGTAAAAGCCGACAGAGATGTCATAATGAAAAAAAGTAAGGTGATTCTTTTTTTGTTCATAGTTTGAATCTTTTTTTTATTTCACGTCCTTTTTTAATTCATCGGGAGCATCCTTATTTGTTACTTTTAATCTTTCTCCTTGTTTTGAGTACAAATTTTCAATAAGAGAAAGATCGATTTCGTTTTCAGGATGAAACAAATGCGAGTTCATGTATTTTAGTATGGAATAACGTAGTTGTCGTGCTACCGGTCTTTCTTCCGGATTGTTTTGAATATCGGCACTGCATACTACAATTTTTCCGTTACCCACTTTTGCTTCGAAAAGCATTCCTAATTTTCGGTTGATAAACCATGTGTCTATGGGTTGTATGATGGGTTGAAACGATTTCGGGAAATCGGTTAATTCCATCACTTGAGCTTTATGCACCAACTCCCACCATTGCAGTCCCGTATAGAAATCGGTGGGGAAATCTTTAAAGATAGGATGAAAATCGTTGATTAAAGTACCCACCGTGTGAGGTGGACGCATCTTAAACCACGATGTATTCCAGAAAACAGGTGTCATGTATTGTATTACATCGCTTCCCTGCGTGACTTTTCCTGCCAATTGCAAAAGAACAGAGCCACCTTTTTCGAGTACTACGCGTGCGGTACTGTCGATCTGTGTACAAATGTAAACCGATGAGGTGTCCACCTCAGGGAGTGTTTCGGGATATACCCAAAAATCCCAATTGTTAGATATGTCGGTTCCTTGAAATTTGACTTCGAAATTTAATTTCTGAGCTTTTGTCAGATCCCGGAGAAGAAACGATACTTCGCCCAATGATTGGCAGTTGCCGATAGTAATATCTTTCTCCGAAAGTGAACCCTGTGAAATGATTTTTCCGTAAGGATCTTTTATTTTCCAAACGGTCTTCATGTTTTTCAACGGATATTCGCCAAAATGGGCGACTTCCACACGGGCTTTGAAAGTCTCGCTGTTTTTGAAAACGAATTTATCCATGCGCGATAAAAGTACGGTAGGTGCACAGAACCGGCGAAATTCTTTGGCCGTAATGTATCCTTTTTCTTCCCAAAACGCATTTAACACGCCTACGAGCGCCGTTCCCTGACCGGGATAGTCGTTCAAGCTCAACAGTTGAAACCCTGCGTATTTGGGCGTACGCAACATTTTTTCTATTTCGTGTTTGTAGCACAAGGCTTGAAGTTTTCCCGATGCCCGAAGAAAATCGGGAGCCAGTGTCCCCATTTCCCGATCAAATAAATCTTCCTGAAACAATTCCAAGTTGCGCGCCTTCATTACACCGGTATATTTTCTGATCTCCGTAAAGTCGGGGAAAACACACCATTGCCCCATTTCATGAGCAACATAAGGCTGTTTTACGGTGTCGAGGTTTGCCAAATAATCGGAGTTGGTTTCGAGACGGCGGTCCCATGTTAAGCCTCGTGCGCCGGCTTTCACATGAAATTGGCTTTTAGGTTGCCATGCCCAGCTGTTCCCAACGGATGCTCCGGTGTACACTCTTCGCGGGTCGGTTGTTTTCCAATAGTCGACAAATCGACTTACCCACGGCACCCAGCGTCCACGCGGTTCGTTGCCGATAGCAAACATACAAAAGGAAGGGTGGTTTCCGTAATCTTTTACAATCCTTTTAGCTTCTTCTTCGAGATATTTGTCCACAGGCCTTCCATCTCCAAGAGAAGAGCCGTGATTAGGCCAAGTAGGACCTTCTGGTTGTAGATAAAAACCAACAAGATCGGCTGCAACGAAAGCTGCCTTTGGCGGGCAATAGGAATGAAAGCGCATATGATTTAGTCCGAAATTGCGGCAAATGCGGAAAATCCTTTCCCAGGATTCAACATCCATTGCAGGGTATCCCGTAAGGGGGAATACGCAATTTTCCACCGTGCCGCGCAGCACAATTTTTCTGTCGTTTACATAGAAATAAGTCTCTTTGATGGTGAAATCCCGCATACCGAAATGAGTTTCTTTTACATCTGTTTCGTTTTTACCGGATTTCATCGTGATTTTCAATTGATAAAGTGTAGGATGAAATTCATCCCAGGTTTGCATGTCTTCTCCCATTGGTAATTCGACATCCAGTCGTAAACTGTCTTTATCGATCTTATAATTTCGGGTTACGGGTACAACACTGTGAGGCGTGTCTGAATTGAAGCTGTTTGCTTCCAGGGTGAGAATTCCCGAAGAGTTGCCACGCAAAAGCAGTTTGACCAGGGCTTTCTTGTTTTTCACATCAGGGAAAACCTGGATATCGTCAATGTACGATTTAGGTGTGGACAGCAGTTCTATTCTACCCACAATACCGTTCCAATTGCCTTGGGTTTGATCGGTAATGCTATGAGAATCTTTTCCCACGTCGATATCTTTTATGCGGTTGTCGACACGTACAGAAAGCGTGTTTTTCCCGGGTTTAAGATAGGAGGTGAGATCGTAAACATGTGGAACACATAAGGAATTTTGCATCCCTATCTCTTCGTTGTTTGCCCAGACGCGAGTTTCGATATGCGGTCTTTCCAGGAAAAGAACGATGCGTTTCCCTTTCCAATTCGCGGGGATAGTCACCTCTTTTTGATACCATGCCACCCCAACGTAATATTTCACGGGTGTCAGCCAAAATGGGAGTTTTAAGTTATCGGGATCGCGATACTTTTCCAAACGTGGATTGTAAAAAAAGGAACTATCGTAAATGCTTGCTGTCCACTGCGTGTGCAAGGTTACATCATCACCTTTGCGGTTTTCGTTCATTGATCCGGGCAGGGTTATTTTATCGGCGAGTTTTTTCGAGAACCGTTGTTCTTTTACGCCAACGTCGTTTCTGTCGATTTGGAATTGCCAGATCCCCGACAAGTCTAATGTCGTATTTTGGGCAACGATAATGGAACAATTGACCAAATGTAGAATCGTTATCAGAATAGGGAAAAGTGGGTTAATGTATTTTTTCTTCATTTTTGTTGATAAAAATTGTTCCATATGGTGGCGTGTCCCGTGTGCTTTCCTGTGAGAAAAGCGCATCGGGAAGGAGAACTTACTGCAGAACCGGCATAAGCTTGGGTAAAGCGGATGCCTTCTTCTGTAAGTTTGTCGATATTTGGGGTTTTAATGATGTTGTTTCCGTAGGATCCCAAATCGCCGTAGCCCATGTCGTCTGCAACGATTTGATATTCCGGTGATATCCACCCAGTGATTCCGGTGATACCCACCCACTGGCTGAACTATCAATTTGGCAAAGTTATCTTTTTTTTCTTAAACTATCTCCTTTTAATTCGATTCTATGTGAAGGAATCATTCTATCTATGAACGCATCCGCGATCGTTTCATCCGAGAACAGGTCGAACCAGCTAGCCGGAGGTAGCTGACTGGCTATGATGGTTGCTTTCCTGGTATGTCTGTCCTCGATTATTTCCATAAAATCCAGCTGCTGCTGATTGTCCATTGTACCGATACCAAAATCATCGAGTATCAATAAATCTGTCTTGGCCAGCTTTTCAAAGAATCGTATGGTGTCGCCTTCTACTCTTGCGATTTTAATTTTTGCCATCAGCTTTTGCATACTGAAGTAGTGGACGCTAAATCCCTGTTTGCATGCCTGATAACCCAATGCGGAGGCTATAAAGCTTTTCCCACATCCGGTGGCTGCGGTAATCAAAATTGATTCTCCCCTGCGAATGTAATTTCCCGTTGCCAGCGAAAGGATTTGTGATTTGTCTATTCCCCTGGATGCATCGAAACTCAATTCCTCGAGGGTAGCCTGATATCGAAACGAAGCGTTTTTTACCAAACGCGTATACCGGTTTGCCTCCCGCTGATCCCGCTCTCCCTGTATGAGCAGTCTCAGTCCGTCCGCCAAAGAGAGTTCATGGATTTTCCTGCTCTCCTCCAATGTTTTCAATGTAGCAGCCATGCCCGACAGGCGCAGGGCTACAAGTTCTGATTTAATCTGTTCCATTGTTTTGATAATTGTTTGATGAATTTATTGTGGGATTATTCCCCCGCATAATATTTTTTACCTCTAATATTGATGTGCTGTATGTTTTTATTTTTCCCGTCTTGACGTTTTTCTTCTTCCACATCATGCAGATACGCTTTGTTATCGATCACTCTTTTGATGGATTGATAGCTCAGGATATCGTTGTCCAATGCATAGCGGCATACCTGCTCAAAAATTACCGGATCTGTTTTTCGTTGAAGACTCAACAGCCCATCACATCTTTTATACTGTACCTCGGGCACCTCCGCTCTTTGAAAAATAACGGCAATCAGTTCTGCCAACAGCTCGGAGTGTTTGCCGGCTTGCCTGATATAGAACGCCGGGCTGCGATCCTGATAGAAGTTATGGCCGGAACCCATATGCTCTTTGACGGTAGTATATCCGAATCCAATAACGCGTTGGTGTGTGGCCATACATGCTCCCCGGACATAAATGCGAACCAAACTTCGGGTATAGATGACATCCGCCTTTTCCCCAATATACTGATAGGGAACTGAGTAGTAACGTTTGTCACGGGCAAGATAGATGCAGTTGTTTTGAGCTACCCTGAGCTTCGCATAATATTTTATCTCAAAATCTTTTTCCGGAAGTTCTTTCAGCAAAGGCTTTTCTTCCGCCGGAAACTTCTCTTCCCTGCAATATCCTTTTTGCTGCTGACGGGTTTGATTGTGTTCACGCGTTTTATCGGCTAAAGCCCGGTTTATCTCTTCAAGAGAAAAGAAGGTATGATGGCGAAGTTTGGCATAGACGCGCCTGTAGATGATTTTTACCTCATTTTCAACAGAGGCCTTGTCCTGAGGTTTTTTCACCCGCGCGGGCAAAACTACGAATCCGTAATGGTTGGCAAAATCATCCATCACCCTGTTCAGTGTGGGTTCATACCGGTCTGCCTTAATCACCGAAGCCTTCAGATTGTCTGTAACCACTATCTTGGGAGAACCTCCCGGATGTTTTAAGCAACAGGAAAGAGCGTAAAGAAAATCATCGGTGCTTTGCGAGGGAACGGCCATTACAAAAGCATAGTCGGAGTAGGGCAGGCAGGCTACAAACACCTAGGTCTGTATTACTTCTCCACTCTCCGGGTCGATATAGGGAAAGGTATCCCCGGCAAAATCCACAAAAAGCTTTTCGCCCGGGTTGTGCTGCAATATGCTTCCCGGTTTGCGTGCATGGAGGATCTGCCCTAAATGAAAACAGAACCGGGAGTAGCCGTAACCATCCGGATGGCTTTTCCTGTATTTCTCCCAGAGAAGATAACGCGTGACACGCGGGTTTTTGAGTTCTTTCTCCCAATAAGGAATCATACCCTTAAACTCTTCGAAACGATCCTGCTTGTAAGCGGGATTGCCGGCAAAGAGCTTACTCTCCAAAACCGGTTCATCCAGAGCCAGCAGCTCTTCTATGCTGTATTCATGCTCTTTGATCTTACGCACATAGGTATTGACCGTTCCTTTATATAACCCCAAATCACGGGCTATCTTTCGGTTTGAAACGCCCTGCACGTGTAAGCGAAGTACTTGTTTTACCTTACTCATGTTAATTATTATTCCTGCCATACGATGATGTGATTAGTATATATATCACACAATCTTATGAAAAATAATCAAGACAAGTGGGTGGGTATGCGCCAAAATTCGGATGTGGCTGATAATGGAAAGAGGCAAAACGTAGTATGCTTTTTATGAGCATGTTAAACTCGGGAAATGGGTGCATATGCTCCGGAATCGTATGAATTTTTCCACTACCTTGCAATGCTGGGTGCATATGCTCCGGAAAAGTGGGCGCAGAGCCTTTTATTCCCTCTTTTTTGCTCTCTTATTTTTACAATATATAAGCTGTTTTCTTGGATATATGACAAAATGGTTGATTTTCGAAGAATTTGCTATCTTCTTAAATCACCGGATTTTGACCGGAAAGTGGGTGGACATGCTCCGGATTATCCAACTATCTTCCCCATTTCCCACGAAATAGGAAAACATATAGATGTTTTTTGCGCATAAATTGATTGAATGTAATAGTGAGATCAATAGAATAAAGAGATTTCGCATAAGAAAATAGTATATAGTAATGTATCCGGGAGGGGATGGATACAGCTTAACCAAGCTCATTAATTAAATATACGGTGCTTATGAGTCTTTGTTTGTTATCGGTATAAAATTTCAGTTGGTTTTATTGGAATTGTGGACCTTTAAAATCCCATTCCAATTAAGGAAAAGTGTGTTATTATTTTCTAGTTTGATTATAGAACCCGGTGAAAAAAAATAATTTATTTTAGATAAACTTTTACCGGGATTTTTTTTGTATTTATTTTCAGATTCCGATTCTGTATTTTTCTCAATATCAAAATAACCTCTACCCGTAATTGGTTCTATATCGCCTTTAAATTGTAAACTCTTGTCATACTGAAGATGAGATATTATGGGTTGATTCTCTTCAATTTCTATCAAAAAGTCATCTCCATTTAGGTTTTTTTCTTCTATTGGAAATACTTTATTATTTAATGTAGATTCTAATTTTGCTAATCCAAACCCATAGCCAAGCTCTCCTCCAAGAGTCAATTCTTCAATGATATTGAAGTCATTTATAAAAATTCTATTATCTTCGATTTTTACATCTTTGTTATCCAGCTTAGTTCCCTTTTTTATACAAATGCAACCAATAATTTTTGTAGTTTTTACCTCTCTATTTTCATCTATATACTTATCTTTTATAAATTCGACTTCGTGAAGACTCTCGTCTTTTGCAGTCCCTGAATTTTTATCTATTGCGGTCAAAACTCTACTCCCGATAAATTTGTGTTCAAACTCCGGTAATAAAAGATTGCCATATTTTAGCTCATCATCGGCAAAACTGGGGGTATATATAGTTTTGTCATCATAAAGATAGAAGTATGAAAATCTAAAATTATTCTTTATCTTATCACCTACTTCTCTATAGTCGCTTCCATGAGGATCTTTATACAAATGTTCAGTTGTACGCTTTGTGATGGCACCCCAGAAATTTTTACCCGGAACGTAGTACCTTGTAGGTGATATTACAGAGCCCTTAAACGGAAGATATCCGATATGAAGGGGACTTTTTAATGTAAAAATAACATCAATTCTTGTCCACATTTTTTTCCTCTTTTATTTTTGCATGATATAAAGCATAGGTGAGAGTGCGTTCAAGGATTTTTTTAAGAAATAGCAGTTTATCAATATCCTTAGCAACTTCTTGAAGCTTTTCACAAAATCCTTCAAAGTCATCAGGAAAACTTTTAGAATCTGAAAGAAGTTTGCTTGTTATTTCCTTCTCATTTAGTAAACTGTTTAGCTTTTTTCTTATTTCATTATCTTTATTTTCGAGCCAGAGAAACATGGCATATACACCATCTTCCTGTAAAATACCAAGAGCTTTTCTAAAAATATTCTCGTCAGCTTTTACTATTAAATTCTGACCAATTTTTGCACATATATAATCAAGATTTATCATTTTCGTTACCCTCCATTTTATTATTTGACTACTCATCGTTTTCTAAGGTGGAAAAATCAACCCTTCCAAAACCTCGCGTTCCCATTCCACCCAGTCCAAGAAGTTTTAGGTATGGAAACGTCTCTTTTATCAAATTAACGATGCTCTTTACATCATCTCCCTTTCGGGTATCTATATCTATAACCATTTCAAATCCCAGAATTGTTCCTCTTGGTATTGCTTCATAAGTGAATAATGCACCTTCTGCGGCAGTTCCTGTTTCTGGATCGATCCTTACAGATGTGCGCACTTCTAAATTGTCATTAACTATATGAGAGAATAGTTTATCAGAGACTATCACAATCCTTTTTAAGAATTTATCAAGTTCCGGCGGCAATGTAATTTCTTTTCCTTCGTTAATATTCTGAGTATCCAATATAAGCCAGCCAAAATTTAGTGGTTCAGAACTATTGATTCCCTTTATTGCGTAGGCCTCATCTTTAATTTCTTCAGGAATTGTTATTGTTTCTCCCTTTTCATCTTTTATTTCACAGAGCCAATATTCGAGTAATTCTTTTGTTGTTATCCAGACTGTTCCTTGAATAGAAGATACGGGAAAAAAGATGATTTGCCCATCGTAGAACCTTAGCACTCCCTGTCTGTTTTCGTCACCAAAATATTTTTTGACTTCTTCTTCAGCATATTTTCTCTTCTCTTTTTCATCAGTTTTACTTTGGCAGGCATTTTTCATTGTATAGACAGTAGCGAACTCTCTTATTGCACCCCCAAGCGAAGTTCCCGGTATCTTTGGCACATCTGTAGCAGGTTCTCTCACTATGGTATTGTCTACTCTGCCGAGCCTATACCCACCGGCACCGATATGCACCGGATCAAGGGTTATTCCGAAATATTTTTTAGGTTTATTCATTTTGTTTGCCCTCCTTTTATTGTATGATTGAATAAAATTATTGTATCGAGTAAAAGTCCATTATATGCAGAGTTTAAAATAAGATCTTGCGTTTCTATTCTTAAATTATTCCAGTTCTCACTGAAGGCATCTTTGATCGTCGCTTCTGCAAATTTTGTAAAAACCTCTTTTTGGTTTGCATCATTTACCTTACGCCATTCTCGCAGTTTGTTTGTAAACATTTCTTCTATAAAATAGATCTGCGAGCCGGGAATATTGTTTGTTAATATTTCCCATAAGTCCATCATTTCTGCAAATTGATAAAAATAATAAGGTCGTTTGGAATAGAGTTTATAATCTTTACCGGCTCTCTTTTTGTCCTTGTAGAAGATATTGTATCTATCGTCGGTACCCAGAAGCAAATCAAAGTCGAAGTATCCGGCATACAATGCAAATTTTTTCCCTTTAGATAGGCGGGCCAGATCATCAAGATTGTATTTATGATCATCGAGTTTTTTCATTGGATAAAAACTGTAATATTCATCATTTTTAAGTCCATTTATATCCCACCATACATCCATCGACTCGGGATCTTTGAATTCTTTATTTTTAAACATTCTACCTCCGGCTTCCAGAAGCATATACAGGGGGAATTTTCTGTTCGCAACAAGCAAACCCATGTTAAGGGGCAATTTCCCAATTACTTTTTTAAACCTTTGATTATATAATTTTACGATCGACTCCAGAATTTTTATAGAATCTGATGCCGGTACAAGTAATCTTAGCGATAACGGTGATTTTGTGATTTCAATAAAGGGATAATAGTATTCTTCCGATATTTGATTCTTAATTTTTACATTTTGATCATTCTGCAGTAGATTGGTGTCAGGGGCATCTTCTGTTGAAATCCAGTTTATTCCTTTACGAAAAGCCTCCTTAACTGCTTCAACGCCTGATTTTTCTCCACATCTATACTTTTCAAGAGATTCAATGGTATAAAATTCACCATTTGTGGAATGAAATACAAGAACATTCTCAGGCGTTAAGTCTTTGATTTTTATTATGTAAGGAGTATTATCTTCTATTGTTGCATTTTGCTTTAGTTTAGATTTTAATTCATTATAATCCACAGAAAAGTTAATTCTTTTCCATTTATTGCGATAGATATTTGATTTTATATTCTGAGTAACTAAATCAAAAAATTCTTTTGTCTCTTTCCAGATACGGTATAAACGAGCTGGAGATGGGTTTTGAGTGAAAAGATGCCAGGCAAGATTTTCTTTAGTCAATTCTCTAGGGGCAATTTTTTCTTCTATGTTTGAAATATGTTTGTCAAGACTACCGCTATTCAAACCAATGTTTTCCTCAAAGAAAGTATCTAATAGCTTGGCTGCTCTTTCTTTATCAGTGACATTAAGTTTTAGAATCTCATCTATTATTTTATAAACAGAATCCTTATTTGCCTCTATCGAAACATTTTCTATTTTTTTCCACTTTTTGCTATTTCTCCAGTCCTCAAAACTCTGCGAATAGATTGTTCCTATCATTGTACCATCGAGCCATTTTTCAAGGTCAAAGTTCAAGGTAAGCAATGCAACTCGATTATTGGTGTCTGCGATCTCGTCGAGCCAGATGGTATTTTTTCTGTTGCTAAGCCATTCATTTAATCTGCCTATTTTTCTTTCTTCACAAACATTGCATCTTTCATTTTCTATAGATTTTGCTCTGAATTTACATACAGGGCAAATATCTACTTTATTTTTATCTTTATCTTTATATTTTGGAGTTGGCATATCAGGACTATCTAATACTTTTTCTTCTTTCCCATCAATAAAAAGTCCTGGGCTCATCTTTGGGATATTTCTCTTTTCAGCAGCAAATTTCAATTCTCCGGCAAGGATGGTGAGACTTCTGGATGATTTGCTTAATGTGAAAAAGGGCCATATTTCATTATTGCTAATATTATAAATAATCTTCAAAGCTTCTTTCGCACATTCTACTGCAAGTACTTCTGAATTTTCATTCAATGCAGGGAATGTAAAATAGATTCCATTAATATCTTCATAAATGACATTTCCGATTGGTATTTCAACTTCAAATTTTTCTGTCAATTTATTTTTGATATCTTCAATAATTTCGTTTCTATTCAGAATATCGGCAATTTTCCTACCTTTATTTATAAAACCAATACCATCCCAGCAAAATCCAAGAATTTGCCATTGCAATTTACTATTATCGGGATTTTCTCCAAGCACCATTGCACACAAGACAGATTTAAAAAGCGATGCAGTGGAATGCGAATGATCCCAGAGGGTAACATCGTTTGCAGGAATCCTTGTTTCCCCAAGGGCATGAGAAAAGGTGGTTTTGAGGTTATTGATAAAAGAGTTTCTAAGGCATTCTATGTTTACATTTCCAGAAATATAATTCTGAAATAAACCTGTTAAATTACTTTCCAGATCATCGAGTCTTTTCTGTAAACATTTAAGGTCTATAATTTCCTTACCAAAACCAAACGGCGAACTGATTATGGCATTATCTTTTGATTGTTTTCTTCTGACAATTCCTTTATCGTCAGCAGAATCGAGACGATCACAAGATTTTAATATATTGATGATAATATTATCATTCCTATTATGATGTTCTTTAATTAAAGAATATACACTGGTATTTTCATTATTGATTATAAATTCAAGTTTACTGCTCTTGACTAAATCAACAAATTTGTTCTCTAAAAATTCATCAATATTTGTATGATCAAAATTAGTTGGTGTATTCTCTATTGAGTTTTTTCCTATAAAATCGGGATGGCATTTCCCAATATCGTGGAGCAATGCACCAATCTCACCTGTTAGAATGTGCACTCTGTCGTTTCTTATTATATCAAGCATTTCTTCTCCTGTTCTCATTTTTATGCACCGTGGTTAACATTATTGTTTGCTTTGGGGTATAGATTTGAGAATATTTTTTTCCTTTTTTCAGGATAAATATCAATATTCGCTTCTAGTAAATATTCAATCACCCCAAACCCAGAGGTTTTTTTAGCTGAAAAGCCGTATGTATAAAACATCAGCTCCAATGCTTTTGCTAAAAAAGTCAAGTCTTTTTTAATTTCTTCTTCTTCTTTGAACTCGTCGCCTCTAGGATAAGGAAAATATAAGAGATGAAAATCACCTTTTTTGCCGGGTTTCATAACTTCTAAACTTATTGGACCTCTCTTTGTAGGGGTTCTGGTATCTCTTTTCAAAGGCGTTATTACATCTTTTTCTGCATCTTCATTGAAAAATGTAGGGAAAAAGTAAAGCCTCCCTTTCAATGGATTATCTTTTTCTTCCGGTTCTGAACCAAAAAGTCGTTTGATAATTATCTTTTTCTCCTCTTTTTCCCATTCCACTCTCTCAGCAGCAAATCTCAAATGCCCTTTCCATGTTGTAGGCTTCATCATAGGAAGTCCTGTGAACTTATCTCTGACGATAGGGTTTTCAATTATCTTTTGTTTTTTTACTTCTCTTCCTTTCTCTTTTTCTTTCCATTCTAGTAAATTAAATTCGCCTTCATCTTTGCTTGTATAAGGTTTTTTGAGGGTGAAGGAGATTTTTAAAAGAGTGGAGTTTTGAGGAAGATTTTTGAGATCAGAATCTGTAGGATAAAAATTGTAATCTTGATGATCATTTAATTTACCCATAATCTCTTTTTTCTTTTTGCCAACTTCTGATATCTGATCATCTATGTTTTGAACTAACATTTTGGGGCTAAGATAATAATCGTGTATCATTTTAATTCCTCCAATAATTTTTTTACTAAAGATTCCAATATTTTATCTCCTTGAATAAATTTCCAATTATTTTCATCTCCCCAGACATCTTCCAATCGTTTTTTCATTTGTTCAAAATCAATAATATCCGGTTTTACAAAACCAAATGTTCTAGGGGGATTTTTGAAGCTAAAAACTTTTTTACTCATTTTTTGAGAGCCTGCAAGCCACTTGGAGGCATCATTATTATTAATTAATTGATTTGCCCTATATTTTTTTCTCCCCAATACTTTGTTAAATGAACTATTATTATTGTTTTCACGAGCTAAATATTTACCATTTACACACCAGAAATTCTTTATGGATACCCAGGCAAAATCATTTTGATCAATATCTTTTTTCCACCTTTTAGATTTCACATATTTTTCTAATTTATCTTTTGTTATCATTCCTAAGCTTGATTCAATAACTTCAATTAAACCATAATCAAGATGATGAGATTTATTTTTTCTATTATTTTCATCAGAAGGTTTGAGGACCGTTTTGCCCCCTATTGCCCCATATTCAGCAATTAAATACAGGGTTAAATTTAGGAGTACCCATTCTTCATCTTCAATTTCCCTCAATGGTATAAAGTGGAATATCAATTCATCATTTTTTTGAATTGGATTTGTCTTTAGATTTTCATTGTTATCCAAAATATGTAATCTGAACTTCCTTGCCCAACCTGTGCATCCGAAAAGATAGCAAGCAGGACACATCTTAGAAATTCTTTCGTTTTCTGTTTTTTCTTTTCCTGAAAGTTGGCATCTATGATCGCTTGTTGGGTCACAAGCGGTTCCACCAAGCCCCCTGATTAATGCTTCATGCCACCAGCGTATACTGCCAATGATACCTGTTTCTCTTAATGTGGTATTTTTTCCATCTGCATCTCCTGTCCATATTGGAGTTAATGCTTTGATTTTGACGGTATATTTATTCATTGTATGTTGATTTTATAATTTTATAATCCCGGTTTTATTTGATCGTTGCTAGTTTTGTTTTTACTGTGAAATCTGAACCTGTGGGAAATGTGGACCTAAATAAGATAAGATTTGTCTTCTTTGCCTAAACCTGCTTAATTGAAGAAGGCATCATATGTTTATTATTTTCCAAGTATTTCATCTTCTGCTGCAATGTATTATTTAAGGATATATTTTTATTTATGAATTCGCAAGGTGGGCTCCTATTTCATAGAACAAGGGTTTTTGTTACGCAATACGCAATGAAATGATAAGTATCGAGTTTCACAAAGTTGTTTATGAAACACTTGGACTTTTATTCGGTTTCAAACATAAAATTTTATTTTTGAATTGGCAAGGGTTTTGTTTAAAAATTTCAAGGTTTTAACATATAGAAATACGTAAGTTTAACTTAAAAGTGTGAATTTCCCGGGCGGGGCATCGGACACGTTGGGCATGTTTGGAACGTTGGGGGCGTCATGCTTTTCACGGCTGCCCTGCTTGTCCTGTATATCTCGCTCTTCCCGAACGCCTTGTATGTCTGCGTTGCTCCGATGTTTCCTGCTTTTCGCTCTTTCTTTCGCTGCCGATCGACGTCCTTTCCGCACGGCAACCGTCCTGCGGTAATAGACAAGCAGGCGGTCCAGTTCGCCGATCAACTCCGCATACCCGGTTTTCCCGTCCAGCTTGGCAAAAGACACCGGCATGCCCATCAGCAGCTTCACTACTTCGTCCACCGATTTGCGGCAAATGCTGCGGTTTTGCCCTCGTTGCGATATCGAAATCGAGTATAAACACGCGTTTTGCCTGTTTTTCGATAACATGCTTTCATACTTTAGGGCCGCAGTGGTTAAATATGAGTAACACAATTTAACCGCAACGGCGGTTGTGTTGAAATTTCAATAACATGTTTCAATAACATGTTTTAATAACTACGGTCGTATTGGTTAAAGAATAATAATGAAATTGGAGCAAAACAATGTTCCCGTACAAAAATCAAAGTTGGGAAAGGAGGAGAAAATTGCTCCGAGAAGAAAATCAAGGTTGGAATGAGAGCGCGAAATTGTTCCGAGACAAAAACCGAAGTGCGAATGAGGGCGGAAAAATGTTTCGAGACTAAAATGACGTCCGGAAGGAAGGAGGGGTTGATTTAGGGTTTAAATTTCGTGCAGAAAAGGGTGTTTTTTGTCTTTTTCCGAAAGGATGATGTCTTTTTTGGGAATGCGCCAATCAATACCCAATGCCGGATCATTCCATAGAATACCTCCCTCGGATTGTGGCGAATAGTAATTGTCGCATTTGTATTGAAAGATGGCTTTTTCGCTCAATGTAATGTAGCCGTGGGCAAATCCTCGTGGGATAAAAACCTGCCGTTTGTCCTTATCGTTGAGTTCAACGGCAACGTATTTTCCGAAGGTAGGCGATTCTTTTCTAATATCTACCGCAATGTCGAGTACTGTACCGATTATCACCCTTACCAGTTTTGCTTGGGCATAGGGCGGTTTTTGAAAATGTAATCCACGCAACACTCCGTAGGTCGATTTAGATTCGTTGTCTTGAACAAAACGGGTGTCGCATACGTTTTTCGTAAACCATTGTTCAACGAAAGATTCGAAAAAATACCCCCTTTCATCATGAAAGATGCGGGGTTCAATGATTTTCACCCCGTCAATTTCCGTATCGATAATTTTCATCTTTTTAAAATTAATTGTTTTTGACTTTTCCCTTTCTCTCTTTTCAATTATCGTTTATCGTTAACGTTGCTGCTTCGGATTATTTTAGCAATTCGCGCAGATATCGACCATAGGGATTATTATTCATGCTTTCGGCCAGTTCCCTGAGTTTTTCGTCGTCGATCCATCCGTTTCGCCAGGCAATCTCTTCGAGGCAGGCAATTTTCAGCCCTTGTCGCTTTTCGATAACTTCGATGAAGGTAGAAGCCTCGGAAAGCGAATCGTGTGTACCTGTGTCGAGCCAAGCAAATCCGCGTCCGAAGAGTTGGACATGCAATTGATTCCTTTTTAAGAATTCTTGATTTACCGTCGTAATCTCGAGCTCTCCTCGTGCCGAGGGTTTGATTTGTTTTGCTATTTCAACCACACTGTTGGGATAAAAATATAATCCCACTACCGCATAAGGCGATTTGGGCTCTTTCGGTTTTTCTTCTATGCTCAACACATTGCCGTTGTCGTCGAATTCAACCACTCCGTATCGTTCGGGATCATTGACGTAATAGCCGAAAATTGTGGCCATTTGGTTGTTCTCTGCATTGGAAACGGCTTGTTTCATCATCTCGGGAAAACCGTGACCGTAAAAGATGTTGTCGCCAAGTATTAGGCAGACATTATCTTCTCCAATGAACTTTTCGCCGATAATGAAAGACTGAGCCAAACCTTCGGGACGAGGTTGTTCGGCATAGGTAAAGTGTACGCCATAATTGGATCCGTCTCCTAAAAGTCGTTCAAAAGCAGGCAGATCCACGGGCGTGGAAATAATGAGGATATCCCTGATTCCTGCAAGCATTAGTGCCGATATCGGATAATATACCATAGGTTTGTCGTAAATGGGGATCAGTTGCTTGGATATTCCCCGTGTAATGGGGTAAAGTCGGGTTCCTGCGCCCCCTGCCAATACAATTCCTTTCATCGATGTAATTTTTAAAGTCGGATGCACAAAGTTATAATAATAATCGAATATGTAAGGAAATAAAAAAATCATTATCTTTGTGCATCAATCTTCTAATAATAATGCTCAATATCCTTACGGACATGTCAGTAGAAATAAGAAAAGTAACCGATAAAGAAACGCTTAGAAAATTTGTTCAGTTCGGTATCGATTTATACGAAGGGAACGAGTACTTTGTTCCGCCATTGATTTACGATGAAATGGCTACGTTGAACCCAAAAAAAAATCCGGCATTCGATCATTGCGATGCAGCTTATTTTCTGGCTTATCGTGATGGTGCGATTGTAGGTCGCATTGCCGTGATGGTCAACTATAAATCGAACGAGATATGGAATGAGCGCAACGCCCGCTTCAGTTTTGTCGATTTTATCGATGACGAAGAGGTGGTCAACACACTATTTGGCGTTGCCGAAGAATGGGCGCGTTCAAGAGGAATGGAAAAAATACATGGTCCGTTGGGATTTACCGATCTCGACCATGAAGGGATGTTGATCGATGGATTTGATCAGATAGGTACAATGGAAACCATATACAACTATCCGTACTATAAAGATCATATGGAACGGATGGGTTATGTGAAAGATCAAGATTGGTTTGAATATTTGATTCCTATTCCCGAGGAAGTTCCCGAAAGGTATGCCCGTATGGCCGACGTGGTGAAAAAACGTTTCGGTTTGATGGTGAAACATTTGAGGAACAAAAAGGATGTGCTTCCTTATGCCCGCGATATATTTTTGTTGGTCAACAGGGCTTATAAGGATCTTTATGGTTTTGTGCCTCTCACCGATAGGCAAATCGATTATTATGTGGAAATGTACATTTCCATGATACGACTGGAATTTCTCACCTTGGTAATTCGTCAGGAAGACCATAAGCTGGTGGGAGTAGGTATCGGATTGCCCAGCATGGCCAAAGCACTGCAAAAGGCGAAAGGAAAATTTTTGCCTACCGGTTGGTATCATTTATACAAAGCACTAAAAGGGAAAAACAACAAAGTGCTGGACTTGCTGTTGGTTGCTGTTGATCCCGAATATCAAGGCAAGGGAGTGAATTCGTTGCTTTTCAGTGAATTTATACCCGCTGCCAGGCAAATGGGAATGGAAGTTGCCGAGAGCAATCCCGAATTGGAAGAAAATATGAGGGTTCGATCGTTATGGTCCGATTTAAATGCCAAACATCATAAAACCCGCAGAGCATATATTAAAACATTGTAAGTCATTGGACGTTTGTTGACCGGCAAAGGTCGACAACTGAAAATGGATTGAAAAATAAGTAGAAAAAAACTATCGGTTGTTTGCCGATAGTTGTGAGTTGAAAATATGACAGAATCAGATAATATTTTACAACCGACGACAGAGAATTATAAGGAAGAACATATTATTACATTGGAATGGCGAGAGCATATTCGTCGTCGGCCGGGAATGTATATAGGAAAATTGGGTGACGGATCGTCGCCCGACGATGGTATTTATGTTTTGTTGAAAGAGGTGCTCGATAACTCCATCGACGAATATATGATGGGGTTTGGGAAAACTATCGAGGTAAAAGTTGAAGGGACAAACGTAAGTGTTCGCGATTATGGTCGGGGCATCCCGCTTGGGAAAGTAAAAGATGTTTCATCCCGTATGAATACGGGAGCGAAATACGATTCCAAAGCTTTTAAGAAATCCGTTGGATTAAATGGAGTGGGAATTAAGGCCGTGAATGCACTTTCTTCCCGGTTTTTTATTGAGAGTTATCGCGACAAAAAAGCCAAAAATGTGCTCTACCAAAGGGGAATCGTAATGGATGAGAGCGATATCGTATCCTCTTCGGAAGCAAATGGCACATGGGTGGAATTTACTCCGGACAAAGAGATTTTCGGAGATTATCACTATCGCGAAGAGCATATCGAGCCTTTGCTGAAAAACTATGTTTTTCTGAATACAGGGCTGACAATCAATTTCAACGGACGCAAATTCTATTCCAAAAACGGTCTTGAAGATCTGCTCAACGAAAATCTTACTTCCGAAATACTTTATCCTATTATCCATTTGCAGGGAGACGATATCGAAGTGGCCATTACCCATACCAATCAATATGGCGAGGAGCATTATTCGTTTGTAAACGGTCAACATACCACACAGGGGGGGACGCATCTTTCGGCTTTTCGCGAAACCTCGGCTCGAACGATAAAAGAATATTTTAATCGCAATTTCGAGTATGCCGATATTCGCAACGGCATGGTGGCTGCCATTAGCATCAAGGTGGAAGAGCCGGTTTTTGAGTCGCAAACAAAAACCAAACTCGGGTCGAAAGATATGTCGCCCAACGGCGTTTCTATCAATAAATACATTGGCGATTTTTTAAAGAAAGAACTCGATAACTATCTCCACAAAAATCTGGAAACTGCCGATATCCTTCAGAAGAAAATTCTTGAATCCGAAAAAGAACGCAAAGCAATTGCCGGCGTAACCAAATTGGCGCGTGAACGGGCAAAAAAAGCAAGCCTGCACAATAAAAAATTGCGCGATTGTCGGATTCATTACAACGATGCCAAAGGCGATGATCGCGACGAAACCTGTATTTTCATTACCGAAGGTGATTCGGCCAGCGGTTCCATCACAAAAAGTCGAGATCCCAATCTGCAGGCAGTCTTCAGCCTTCGCGGCAAACCATTGAATTGTTTCGGATTGACCAAAAAGATCGTATACGAAAATGAGGAATTCAATTTGCTGCAAGCTGCCCTGAATATTGAAGACGGTATGGAGGGACTCCGGTATAATAAGGTAATCATTGCGACCGATGCCGATACCGACGGCATGCATATCCGCCTGTTGCTGTTGACTTTCTTTTTGCAATTCTATCCCGATCTGGTCAAGAAAAATCATGTGTATATTTTACAAACGCCACTTTTTAGAGTGCGGAATAAGAAGAAAACAATATATTGTTATACCGAAGAGGAACGTTTGGCTGCCATAAAAGAGTTGGGTCCGAATCCCGAAATTACCCGATTCAAAGGTTTGGGAGAAATATCTCCCGATGAATTTCGTCATTTTATCGGGAAAGACATGCGGCTTGAAAGGGTGACCATGCGTAAAGAAGATCTTTTAAAAGAGCTTCTTGAATTTTATATGGGAAAAAATACTCCCGAACGTCAGAATTTCATTATCGATAATCTATCGGTCGAGGTTGAAGCCTGATAGAAGGTCAAAACCGTTTGCCGAATCCCTCGCAGAGCGGTATTTATAGTCGAGGTTGAAGCCTGATGCAAGGTGAAGTTTTTAATGGGCGATTATTGGCTCCCCCGAATAAAATGAAATTTTCAACAACGAAAAATAATGAGACAACATTCTTCTCTTTCGGATTTATCCGTTCCTCGAAAGCGCATCGCACTTTTCCCGGGCACGTTTGATCCGTTTACCATAGGACATGAATCGTTAGTGAAACGGGCGCTCATGCTGATGGATGAGATTGTGATCGCTATCGGCATAAACGAAGCAAAACAGACTTTTTTTTCGCTCGAAAAAAGATTAACGACAATTCGCAATTATTATAAAGACGAGTCGCGTATACGAGTAGAGAGCTACGAAGGATTGACAGTAGACTTTGCGCTGCAAGTAGGAGCTAAATATATTTTGAGAGGTATTCGGTCGGTGAACGATTTCGAATACGAAAAAGCCGTTGCCGACTTAAATCGCACCATTTCGGGGATAGAAACTTTTGTATTGTTTACCGAACCGCAACTTACCCATGTCAGTTCTACGCTGGTTCGTGAGCTATTGCGCTATGGGCGTGATATAAGCGAGTTTGTACCCGCAGGAATGAAGTGGTAAATTCTTTTGTAATCAACCGGTATTTATATTATTATGTATAAGAGATCGATTTTTCTTGCAATCAGTGTTTTTTTCTTTTTTACAGGTGCCTTTGCCCAGTTTATGCCCGATCCTTTGGGGATTAAACTCGTTCGGACACTTCAGTTGGTAAACAATTTATATGTTGACGAAGTCGATTCGGAAAAATTAACCGAAGCCGCAATTCGTGCCATGTTGCGCGAGTTGGATCCGCATTCGTCTTATTTGAACAAGGATGAGGTGCGAGCAATGAACGAACCGCTGCAAGGCGATTTCGAAGGGATAGGGATTTCCTTCAATATGGTTACCGATACGTTGTACGTTATTGAGGTTATTTCTGGAGGCCCTGCACAAAAAGTGGGTATTATGCCCGGAGATAAGATTATTTATGTAAACGATACGTTGATTGCAGGAGTGAAGATGAGCAGCGAGGAAGTAGTAAAAAAGCTGCGAGGTCCAAAAGGTACTACCGTAACGGTAAAGGTGTTACGCCGAGGGGTGCCCCGGTTGTTGGAGTTTCGCATTGTGCGCGACAAGATACCCATTTATAGTATCGATGCTTCGTATATGGCGGATGACGAAATAGGATATATTCGGTTGAGCCGCTTTGCAGCAACATCGGCGAATGAATTCCGAGAGGCTGAGGAAAAATTGAAAGCAAAGGGAATGAAAAAACTGATTCTGGACCTTACGGGTAATGGGGGAGGCATCCTTCAGACTGCTACCGATATTGCGGATGAATTTTTAGATAATGGCAAACTCATTGTCTATACCGAAGGCAGAGCCCAACCCCGTTCCAATTTTACTGCTACTTCGAAAGGGCAGTTCGAACAAGGCGATCTTGTTGTACTGGTAGATGAGAGTTCCGCCTCGGCCAGTGAGATTGTGGCAGGCGCCATACAAGATTGGGACAGGGGCGTCATAGTAGGCCGTCGTACTTTTGGCAAAGGACTCGTACAACGCCAGTTGCCTCTTCCCGACGGAACAATGATCCGCCTTACGGTAGCTCGTTACTATACACCAAGTGGGCGGTGTATTCAGAGACCTTATAAGAGTGGAGATATCGAGGCATACAATATGGATTTCTTCAATCGTTATCGCAAGGGGGAACTGCTGCATGCCGATAGCATTCATTTTCCCGACTCGTTGAAATATAAAACGCTGGTGAATAATCGAACAGTATACGGTGGTGGTGGCATTATGCCCGATTATTTCGTGCCAATCGATACCACATCGCTTACCGACCTGCATAGAGATCTGATTGCGAAAGGAATCGTTAACCGTATAGCCATCATGGAGGTGGATAATCGTCGCAACTCGCTACTGAAAGCTTATCCCGATGTGGATGCATTTAAAAAGGATTATTCTATTCCCGCAGATATGGTGACAAAAATGAAACAAATGGCCGAAGAAGAGAAGGTGGAGTGGGATGAAGAAGAGTTCGAACGTTCCGAAAAACTACTTTTTACCCAGTTGAAAGCATTGATAGCACGCGATATCTACGATTCATCGGCTTACTTTAAAATTATCAATGACGAGAACGAAATATTTCAGGAAGGATTGCGGATCATTAAAACTTCCGAGAAATATAACGACTTACTGATGTGAAATTTATCGTTATATTTGTAAACATGATGCTACAATGAGCGAGAGAAATAGTTGAAATGCAAATTGACCGTAGCTTTAAAAGATCCATTAAATGACGAATATCGATTTTTTCAAACAAACCTGTTACCGAATTTCGGAGCTTATTACAAAAAAATACAGCACCTCTTTTTCCTTGGCCGTGTCTCTTTTGGAAAAGGAGGAAAGAAAAGCTATTTATGCTATTTATGGTTTTGTTAGGCTTGCCGATGAGATAGTGGATAGTTTTGATGGTTTCGATAAAGAATTTTTATTGGAAAAATTAAAAAGCGATTTAGACTATGCCTTATTGAACGGAATAAGCACCAATCCGGTTATTCTTGCTTTCGTGGATACCGTAAAAAAGTATCGGATAGAAAAAAAGTTCATAGATGCTTTTATAAGGAGTATGGAGTATGATTTGTACAAAACAAATTATAAGACACAACACGAATTGGAGCAATATATTTACGGTTCGGCCGAGGTAGTGGGGTTGATGTGTCTTAAGGTTTTTTGTAAAGAAGATGAGAATTTGTTTTCCGAATTGGTGCCCTATGCCAAAAGTTTGGGCTCTGCATTTCAAAAGGTTAATTTCCTGAGGGATATTAATGCCGATATGAATAAATTGGGAAGAATATATTTTCCCGAAATTCATAGCGCGACTTTTGACGAAAAGAACAAGCAGACTATTATCGATTCAATCGAAAAGGATTTTGAGCATGCGAAAAAAGGGATAAAAAAATTACCCGGGAAAGCGAAATTGGCGGTGTCGTTAGCTTATCATTATTATAGGAGTTTGTTGAATAAAATCAAAAAAGTTCCGGTAAGCGAAATTTTGTCTCGAAGAATCAGGGTGCCGAATCTTCAAAAAATCGCCATATTTTTAAAAGTGTACGTCTTAAATATCTTTTTTTAAATTTTTTGTTTCGGAAAACACTATTCTATAATTCACAAAATCATTACATTTGCACTTCAAAAAAGAAAAAGGGTTGGACAACGAAACAGGTGAATTGATTCAAATGGGATTTTCAAATTGGAATGGTCTCGATTTGTAATCACCAAAGAAAGAAAAGAAAAATATATATGATAAAGATTACTTTTCCCGACGGTTCGGTTCGGGAGTACGAAGAAGGAATAACGCCATTGGAGATAGCGAAAAGCATTAGTCGCCGCTTGGCTGAAGAAGTGCTTGCCGCAAGTGTAAATGATGAAACATGGGATTTGACGCGCCCCATTACGGAGGATGCAACATTGAAGTTGTTGAAATGGGAAGACGAAGAAGGCAAACATGCGTATTGGCATTCGTCGGCTCACCTCATGGCCGAAGCATTGCAGGAGTTGTATCCGGGAATTAAATTCGGTATCGGACCTGCCATCGAGAACGGTTTTTATTATGATGTGGATCCCGGAGAAGGTGTGGTAATTAAAGAATCGGATTTTCCCGTCATCGAAAAGAAAATGATGGAACTGGCTGCAAAAAAAGAAGATATAAAACGCCGGATCATTTCGAAAGAGGATGCATTGGAAATGTTTTCCAAAAGAAACGAAGAATACAAAGTTGAACTCATTAACGAACTTCAAGATGGCACGATAACGATTTATACGCAGGGTAGTTTTACCGATTTGTGTCGCGGTCCACATTTGCCAAATACTTCGTATATCAAAGCGGTGAAAGTGCTCAATGTTGCCGGTGCCTACTGGCGTGGCGATGAGCATCGCCGCCAGTTGACGCGTTTATACGGGATATCTTTTCCCAAAAAGAAAATGCTGGACGAATATCTGGCAATGGTGGAAGAGGCAAAAAAACGTGATCACCGGAAAATAGGGAAAGAGTTGGAGCTTTTTGCTTTTTCGCAAAATGTAGGTGCCGGACTCCCCTTGTGGTTGCCCAAAGGTACGCAATTGCGATTGTGCCTGGAAGATTTCCTAAAGAAAATACAGCGTCGGTTCGATTATGAACAAGTGATAACGCCACATATTGCTTCAAAACAATTGTATGTGCTTTCGGGTCATTACGAAAAATATGGGAAAGATTCGTTTCAGCCCATGAAAACTCCACAGGAAGGCGAGGAGTTTATGTTGAAACCCATGAATTGTCCCCATCATTGCGAAATTTACAAAACATCGCTCCGTTCTTATAAAGACCTGCCTTTACGTCTGGCCGAATTCGGTACGGTTTATCGTTACGAACAAAGTGGCGAATTGCATGGGTTGACGCGTGTACGTGGTTTTACACAAGATGATGCGCATATTTTTTGTACACCCGATCAGGTGAAAGATGAATTTTTGAAGGTAATGGATATTATTTTCATTATTTTCAATGCATTGGATTTCAATGATTTTGAAGCGCAGATTTCACTTCGTGATCCGGTAGACAAAGAGAAATATATCGGTAGCGACGAAAATTGGGAAAAAGCCGAACGTGCCATTATAGAAGCTTGCGAAGAAAAAGGGCTGAAAGCAAAAATAGAACTTGGTGAAGCGGCTTTTTATGGACCGAAACTCGATTTCATGGTAAAAGATGCACTGGGTCGACGTTGGCAATTGGGTACCATTCAAGTGGATTATAACTTGCCTGAACGTTTTGATTTGGAATATATTGGAGCCGACAACCGCAGACATCGACCGGTTATGATTCATCGAGCGCCGTTCGGGTCTATGGAACGTTTTGTTGCCGTACTTATCGAACACACTGCAGGAAGATTCCCTTTGTGGTTGTCTCCTACCCAAGTCGTGGTATTGCCCATCAGTGAAAAATTTAACGGTTATGCATACAAAGTTGCAAAAACACTGAAAAAATATGATATTCGTACCGAAGTGGACGATCGTAATGAAAAAATCGGAAGAAAAATTCGGGATAACGAACTCAAACGCATTCCATATTTATTGATTGTGGGAGAGAAAGAAGCACAAAATGAAGCGGTTTCGGTGAGAAAACGAGGCGAGGGCGATAAAGGTTCAAAAAATTTAACTACCTTTGCCGAGGAGGTTAAACGTGAAGTAGAAGAAATGACGAAGATAGAATAGCACTGAATTTTTAACTAATATAAGGAATTAACTATAAAAACAAAGAAGAAAAATTTTAACATCAGTTGAATGAAGAATAGTCCCAGAGATTCAAAAAATCAATACAGGGTCAACGAGCAAATTCGTGTGCCCGAAGTTCGTGTAGTGGGCGATAATGTTGAACAAGGAATATATCCTATACAAGAGGCTTTGCATATGGCAGAGGATAGAGGTTTGGATTTAGTGGAAATTGCACCTTCGGCCAAGCCGCCGGTATGTCGTATTATTGATTATCAGAAATTTTTGTATCAGCAGAAAAAGAGACAAAAAGAGCAGAGAGCCAAGTCGACAAAGATTGTTGTAAAAGAAATACGTTTTGGACCTCAAACCGATGATCACGACTATAATTTTAAACTTAAACATGCTAAAAACTTTCTCGAAGAAGGTGCCAAAGTGAAAGCTTTTGTATTTTTCAAAGGTCGCTCCATTCTTTTTAAGGAACAAGGGGAATTGTTGTTATTGCGATTTGCCAACGATCTTGAAGATTATGCGAAGGTAGAGCAGTTGCCGGTATTGGAAGGAAAACGTATGTCCATTATTTTAGCTCCCAAAAAAGGATCTTCTGCATCAAAATAAAAAATCGTAAGTGGATTTAAGAATAAAAGGGATCAAAAAACAACGGTCTCGAAAAAATTTATTATCTTTGCAAGCCGAAAAAATTATTAATCACTATATAATTAAGAATAACAAGAAATGCCGAAACTTAAAACTAACTCCGGTGCCAAAAAAAGGTTCGCCCTTACCGGAACAGGAAAGATTAAAAGAAAGCATGCGTATAAAAGTCACATTCTGACAAAAAAAAGCAAAAAACAAAAAAGAAGATTGACGCATACTACGCTTGTCGATAAAGCTGACAGAAACAATATAAAATTTTTATTAGGGTTAAAATAAACCCTTGTTGTTTGTTATTTAGTTTTTTATTAATCGAATGTATGCTCAAAAGAGTTCCGTAACAGCAGGAAACGCTTACATTCAAAACACGTAAATATTATGCCAAGATCAGTAAATCATGTTGCTTCGCGCAATCGCAGAAAGAAAATATTGAAATTGACCAAGGGTTATTATGGCGCCCGTAAAAATGTATGGACCGTAGCAAAAAATACATGGGAAAAAGGTCTTACTTATGCATATCGCGACCGTAAAAACAAGAAACGCAATTTTCGTTCTTTGTGGATACAGCGTATTAATGCCGCTGCCCGTGCCAATGGAATGTCTTATTCCCGTTTGATGGGTGCTCTACACCAAAACAATGTTGAAATCAATCGGAAAGTTCTTGCCGATTTGGCAATGAATAATCCTGATGCGTTTAAAGCAATTGTCGATAAAGTAAAATAAATAATTTTTTTTTTGTAAACGTAATTAAGGAAGAATCTATTGGGGGTTTTTCCTTTTTTTGTACACTAAATTCAAACCTTTTGATAAATTTCTTTTTTATTTCATGGAACAAAATTTTATTTGTGTTTGTATGTAAATTAAGAATTATAGTGTAAATTTGTTTTTCACTTGGAAATCGTCAAGATATGAAGACCTTTTCAGTAGAAGAAAAGGAAAATATAGAAAAAATCATTAACTCCTCCAAACTTTGTTATGTTGGTATGGTTGATGATAAGGGTTCACCTTATGTATTACCGATGACTTTTGGATACAATGAGGGGGTCGTTTACCTTCATTCTGCACAAGAAGGGAAAGCTATCCGCATACTCTGTAAGAATCCCAAGGTATGTATTGCATTTTGTACCGACCCCGAGCTTATCTGGCAACATCCTGATGTTGCATGTAGCTATAGAATGAGGGCGGGGAGCGCTTTATGTGAAGGGGAAGTGGTTTTTGAAGAGGATTTTGTCGAAAAAGAAAAGATATTACATATCATTATGCGTCATTATTCCAATAAAACATTTACTTTTTCTGTGCCGGCAGTGAACAATGTAAAAATATGGAAAGTAGAGATCAAAAATATGAGTGCAAAAGAATTCGGAGTAATGCGCCCCGGAAGCATTACGTAATGAAACACGCAAGAAGGTTATTGATGAGTTTTTGTCCATGAAAATTACAAGTCTTCAGAATGCGGCAATAAAGAATATTGTCAAACTGGCAAAAAGTAAAGAACGAAGAGAGCAACGGCTTTTTGTTATAGAAGGAGCCCGTGAACTATCGTTGGCCTTGACCGGAGGATATGTTTTGGATTCGGTTTATGTGTGTGCACAACTATTTGCCAAGAGCAAATATCCTGATGTAGTGGAGTCAATCGAATCCAATAAAATATTTACCGTTTCTCCTGCCGTATTCGAGAAAATTGCTTATCGCGAGAATTCCGATGGAATTGTTGCGGTGGCAAAGCCAAAATCGCATGCATTGAGCGATATAAAATTATCCGATAACCCCTTTGTTATTGTGCTGGAATCGGTTGAAAAACCGGGTAATTTGGGTGCAATTCTGCGTACAGCCGATGCTGCTGCAGTAGATGCCGTTATTGTATGCGATCCACAAACCGACTTGTATAATCCCAATGTCATTCGTTCAAGCGTAGGTACGTTGTTTACCGTGCAGACTGCCGTTTGTGCGTCGTTGGAGGCGATGGAATGGTTGCTGCAGAATGAGATTGCTTCTTATGCGGCCGAATTGCAGGCTGCCGAATTTTATCAAGATATGGATTTTACACACCCATCGGCTATTGTTATGGGTACCGAAGCCGAAGGACTTTCGGATTTTTGGCTTCAAAATGTAGAAAAGCGAATCAAAATCCCAATGAGAGGGAAAATCGATTCGCTCAATGTGTCTGTCTCCACTGCCATTCTTACCTTTGAAGCAATGCGGCAGCGCGGGTTTTAACTCGGTTGTTTAATTTTTTGCGATTTTTTTTATGACCTCTTCAAGGGGAATGCGTTGGCGTAACATATTATACGTTTTGCAATATGTTTGCTGTTTTCTTGCTGGTCAAAATCATGTTTTTTTGCGATTTCATTAGGTTCATGGATTGCAAAACAATGGTTTTGGTTTCATTCAAGATATTCAGGAAAAGAATGCTGCTCCTTGTTCCGGATTCATTTGCCTTAACGCGTTTAATTTGTTTTTTAGTGAGTTTGGCACATTGTTCAAGAATATTTTCCCGATAGTTTATGAGCATATGAAATGACGAATAATCATGACGGTTCATCATATCGATAAATTTCTCATACATTTCGATTACGATTTTGCTTATTTCGTGCAGTTCTTTTTCCTGATCGTCGCTAAATCCCTTATGGTTGTTGTCGATGTAACGATAACTTTCCGAAGTGATCGTTTTTAGTGCTTTGGCAATTTCATAAGTATAGTCTACCACTTGAACATATTCTTGTTCGATATCCAATTCATTTACACCAATGGCTTTTATTGTAGGAACCACTTCGTAAGTTCGTTTATTTTTATACCTCATGTACAAATCATCGGCTTCCCGAGAGATTTTGCGCAGCAAACGGCGATCTTCGTTTGTTAGCCCATATATATTTTGTTGATAGATACTCAACATTTTTTTTACTGTTTTTCTCACTTCCGAGGTACATGCTTTAATGACGCCTTTTTCATCTTCAAGAAGGGAAGAGTTGATTTTTTCTTTTTCTTTTCTTTTGCGGTGTGCTTCTGATGATTTGATAAAAATAAATACGATAAATGCCAGCAATGCAAAAATGGCTATTTTCCCGCCCCACATCAATAATAGACCGATAATAAAGGCAATTGTAAAAGCAACAAGCGCCGTAAAAAACCACCCTGTAATCACTGTTAAAACGCCGTTGATGCGGTAAACGGCACTTTCTCTCCCCCAAGCCCTGTCGGCCAACGAAGTTCCCATTGCTACCATAAAAGAAACATAAGTTGTTGAAAGGGGCAGCTTTAAGGAAGTCCCCAATGAGATGAGCAATGCGGCAATGGTTAGGTTTACCGATGCCCTTATTAAATCGAACGATGCGGAATTCGTCTCTTCTTTCGAAGGCATCATGCGATTGTTGATGGCTTTTCTTATTTTGATTGGGGTGTAGTTTCTGAGCACGCGATTGGTATCGACTGCAGCACGGACGATAGAACGAGAAAGAGGTGAAGACGAAAACTTTTCCGGTCCCCCATCGTATTGGCGCGCTAGATTTACTTCGGTTTCCGTTACCGTTCTTGCTTTTTTGGAGAACCATAAGGCGAGTACCATGATGATGCCTGCCCCCAATAGGTATCTCCAGTCCGCCACCACAGGCTCTTTCAATTTGTCCATATACAACGTTTCAATATTGCCTCCCGCGAGGGCTACTTGTGATGCGATTTGGTACGAACTCAATCCGGCCATAAACACGCCAATGAAATTTACCAAGTCGTTACTTGCAAAAGCAAGTGCCAATGCCATTGTGCCCATCAGGACGATCACTTTAAGAATATCGACCTTGAAAAGGTGCTGAAGGAGAGCCATTAAAAGTGTCCACCCGACAAAAGCGTAAAACAACGCTTTACCCATGTTGTTCGTGACATAGTGGAGGAAATCTTCCGATACGATGGCGCTGCCTTTTAATCCTTTGAAAACAATGAAATAAGTGATTGCCGTGAGTGCAAATCCACCCCATAAAGCACCGAAGTATTTAAAAGGTTTTCGGTAGTTGAAGGAAAAAATCAAGCGCGTGAAATACATGATTATGCTACCCGCAACAAAGGCTACGACTACCGATATCAATATACCTGAGATGATGGCCAATGCTTTACCTGAGTTGATGTATTCTGCCAAATTGCCGGCATTGTTTTTCCAGATGATATACAGCGAAACGGCAACGGCCGCTCCCAATAGTTCAAAAACCAACGACACTGTGGTAGAGGTTGGCAGTCCCAGTGTATTGAATATATCGAGCAAAATGACATCGGTAATCATGACTGCCAAGAAAAGCATCATGATTTTTGGAAAAGAAAACATATTGGGATGAAAAACGCCGCTTCGTGCTATCTCCATCATGCCGCTTGAAAACAACGTTCCCAAGATTACTCCGATAGATGCTACGGTAAGGATTACCCATAAAGGTGCGACTTTTGAACCTACGCTTGAGTTGAGGAAATTTACAGCATCGTTGGCTACGCCTACTGTTAAATCGAGGACTGCTAAAACCAATAAAACCAATAAAATAATCGGATAAATAAGATCCATCTTGTTCCTAGGTGCTTATAAGCAGTAATTTAAGTTAAGTTACTACTTGACTTAAAAAGTTGACAGTACAAAAGTAATAAAATAGTTTTTTACCTCGATATTTTTTGATGATAAGAATTAATAACTTAACAAAAATGTAACAAAAACGGGTGCCTGTTGTCACTTCATATACTTATGGGTTGTAAAAAGTTTTTGCCTATAAATCAGAAAAGCTATAAAGCAGCATACCGTAATAACTGCTCCTCCAATGTATGATATTGATTGAGGAAGTGAAAATCCTTCCGGAGCAAGCAGAATATAGGAAGAAACGACATAGGTCATAAACAAGGCGGGAAGGAGGGTAATCCAATATCTTTTTTTATTGAGAATCAAATATATTGTTATTGTCCAAAGTACCACTGTGGCAAGTGTTTGATTGGCCCATGCGAAATACCTCCAAATAATATCGAAATTGATTTGGGTTAAAAGAAAACCAACAGCAAACATAGGTAGGGTTATTACCAATCTGTTTACAATGGGACCTTGTTTTATTTTAAAAACATCGGCAACAATCAGACGTGCACTGCGAAATGCGGTATCTCCCGAGGTTATGGGAGCGGCAACTACACCCAGAATAGCCAGTATTCCTCCGAATTTACCAAGTAACGAATTGGATATTTCATTGACGGCCCACGCTGCATTTCCCTCGTGGGCAACCATTACTTCATTTAATTTTTCGACTCCTCCGAAAAAACTCATCCCGATAGCTGCCCATATCAGGGCAACAACCCCTTCAACAACCATTGCACCATAAAAGACCTTTCGTCCTTCTTTTTCATTTTGTATGCATCGTGCCATTAAAGGCGATTGCGTGGCATGAAAACCGGAAATGGCCCCGCAAGCAATCGAAATAAAAAGCATCGGGAAAATAGGGAATTGTTCACTGTTGTAGTGGAAATTGTGCCAGTTTTCGGCTGTCAGTTCGGGTATTTGGTATCCTTTTATAAAAAGGGCCGATATTAAACCTACGGCCATGAACAACAATGCAAAGCCGAATAACGGATAAATTCGTCCGATTATTTTATCGATTGGAAGAAGTGTTGCCAGAATATAATAAATGAAAATGATCGCAACCCAAAAATTCATGGTTGCATAATCGGGAGTCAAGCCGGCCAAAATGTTTGCAGGTCCTGTAATAAAAACGGCTCCTACCAGTATCATCAAGACAATCGTAAACAACCGCATCACTTGTTTGGCCGTAAGTCCCAAATAGATACCGATGATTTCGGTTATACTCAACCCATTATGTCTGAGCGACAACATCCCGGAGAGATAATCGTGCACGGCACCACCAAAGATGGTTCCAAAAACAATCCAAACAAATGCAACCGGCCCCCACATTGCACCGGCGATTGCTCCGAAAATAGGACCTAATCCTGCAATATTCAAAAACTGAATGAGAAATACACGCCACCACGGCATGGGAATATAGTCTACCTTGTCGTTGAGTTTGTAGGCCGGAGTGGGTTTATCGGGGTCTGCACCAAATGTTCGTTCAATGAATTTTGAATAAAAAACATAACCCAAAATTAAAATCGCCAGACAGATGATGAATGTTATCATGTTCTTATAAGTTTTAAATTCATGCAAATGTACGTCAATTTGCTGAATAACGATAGGAACTTTCATGAGAAAATTAAATATTGAAAAGGAATAAGGGCATAAAACAATAAAATTCTTTTTTACAAATCATTGCGTGTTGAACTTAATTCCTTGCAAATTGTTTTCCTACAATAGACGAAAAGGAAAGTTTCATGAATATTAGGTTGTCAAAATATCCTGTTGATGAGGAACAATTCGAATCGACTTTACGTGCTGTTAAAGGAATTATTTCGATAAGTATAGATAAAAAAACGGCAATGATGGTTTTCGACATCGACCCTGAATTTTCGGATGACGAAGCCGATATTATTCGCGCCATCGTGGCGGCTGTCCGTGAAAACGGTGGGGAGGTTTATACCGAGAAACGTTCCTATCCGGTGCTAAACATGACATGTGCCTCCTGCGCTTCTTCCACTCGGAATATCCTCTCTTTTGTACCCGGCGTTTTAAATGCTACGGTCAATTACGGAAACGAAAAAGGGACAGTTGAATACCTTCCCGATATTACTTCTCCTCAAAAAATGCGACAGGCTTTACAAGAAGTCGGCTACGATATGATGATTGAAGAAGATGAATTGTCGGCCGAGAATGTAGAATGCATACGTAGGGAAAATTATCGCAAACTCAAAAAGGGAACCGTTGGTGCACTTGTTTTATCGATACCGATAGTTATCATCGGCATGTTTTTCATGCATTGGCCATATGCCAATTATATCATGTGGGTATTGGCTACGCCGGTGCTGTTTGTTTTTGGGCGGCGTTTTTTCATTGGAGCATGGAAACAGGCAAAACATCGCTCGGCAAACATGGATACACTGGTGGCGCTGAGTACCGGTATTTCGTATTTTTTCAGTGTTTTCAACACGCTTTTTCCACAGTTCTGGGAAAACAGGGGACTTGAAGCCCATGTCTATTTTGAGGCGTCGGCCGTAATCATCGCCTTCATCTCACTCGGGAAATTGCTGGAAGAAAGAGCAAAAGAAAATACTTCCGATGCCATTAAAAAACTGATGGGTTTGCAGCCTTCGACGGTAACGGTTATAAGGGATAATATGCCGGTTGAAATTTCTGTTTCGGATATTGTCGTGGGCGATAGTGTGTTGGTGAAGCCCGGCGAGCGGATAGCGGTGGATGGTGAAGTAACGAAAGGTACCTCGTTTGTTGACGAAAGCATGATCAGCGGCGAACCCATTCCCGTGGAAAAGAAACCCGGCGATAAGGTATTTGCAGGCACACTGAATCGAAAGGGGAGTTTTTATTTTCGGGCGCAAAAGGTAGGTAAAGATACCTTGTTGGCACATATCATAAAAATGGTGGACGAAGCGCGGGGGAGTAAAGCCCGGGTAGAGGCCCTGGTGGACAAGATTGCGGCAATTTTCGTTCCTGTGGTGATCGGTATTGCCCTGACGAGTTTTATTGTTTGGTTCGTTTTTGGTGGCGAAAACGGTAGTGTTCACGGCATTTTGGCAATGGTTACGGTACTGGTGATTGCCTGTCCGTGTGCTCTTGGACTTGCCACGCCTACCGCTGTCATGGTGGCTATCGGGAAAGGAGCCGAAGAGGGTATCCTCATCAAGGATGCGGAGAGTTTGGAATTGGCGAAAGATATCGATGTTGTGGTGCTCGATAAAACGGGAACCCTTACCGAAGGCAGACCGGTGGTTGCTTCCATGAAATGGATTGCCGATGTCGAGCCCTTGTGGCGCAATGTACTGTACAGCATCGAATACAAATCGGGGCATCCGCTGGCAGAAGCCATTGTGGCCGAATTGCAGGATAACTGCACGTTTCTCGAAGAGGTGGGAATAACGCATGTAAGCGGACAAGGGGTCGAAGGGTTTTATTGCGGGAAGAAGTATTACGTAGGCAACGAAGCCTTTATTTTATCGAAAAACGTACCTGTTTCCACACATCTGCGCAGTCTCATTGCCGATGAGATGGATGCGGCCCGCACCGTTTCGCTTTTTGCCGATGAAGAGAAGGTGTTGTGTCTCATTACCATTACGGATCGATTGAAACCCACTTCCAAAGAAGCTGTCGAACAATTGCACCGGATGGGTATAGAAGTGGTTATATACACCGGCGATAACGAAAAAGCAGTAGCCGAAGTGGCACGGCAGTTGAATATATCTTCCTATAAAGGTAATGTGCAGCCCGAGGAAAAAGCGGAGCTTGTCAAACAATTGCAACAGCAAGGCAAGGTGGTGGCGATGGTGGGCGACGGCATCAACGACAGTGCAGCATTGGCGCAGGCCGACGTCAGTATAGCTATGGGTAGGGGAAGCGATATTGCGATGGACGTGGCAAAAATGACCATCATTTCGTCCGATCTTACCAAAATACCCAAAGCAATCCATTTGTCGAAACAAACCGTCGAAGTCATCAAACAAAATCTTTTCTGGGCATTTATTTACAACATCATCGGCATTCCCATTGCTGCAGGAGTGTTATATCCGTTCACCGGTTTTATGCTCAACCCCATGATTGCCGGTGCCGCAATGGCGTTGAGTTCGGTGAGTGTGGTAAGCAACAGTTTACGGTTAAAATCAAAAAAAATATGAAAACATTGCAATTCAAAACCAATATCCATTGTTCCAATTGTGTAGCAAAAGTTAAACCTTTTTTGGATAAAAAGAAAGGTGTTTTTTCGTGGAAAGTCGATATTGATCATCCCGACAAAATCTTGACGGTGGAAACCGAAGAACTTTCAGCGGAGGACATTATCAAGACGATCAAACGAACCGGATTTGAAGCCGAACTTTTATAAATCCGAGGTTAAAGTTTGTAAATATGTTGCATATTGTTTTTCTCTCTTATACTTTTGAGGGAAAATTGAAGGGAAATGAATTATCTACTTTCAAACAGATATTGGTGGCGTCACTTACAACTCACAAAGTCGTAAGGGAAACAGCCATGTCTTTTTTGAAGTAAGTAAATAGATTAAAGAACAGAAAGCCTGTCGCACCTTGCGACGGGCTTTTTTCGTTTTTACGATATTTTCAAATAAACGTTTTTCATTATGAAGCAATTTACAGTAAACAAAAAAGGGTATTATGGCGAATTTGGCGGAGCTTATGTACCCGAAATTCTTCACAAGTGCGTGGCAGATTTACAGCAAGTCTACCTTGATATTATGGAAAGCGATAGCTTTCAACAGGAATTTCAAGCGTTGTTGCGCGATTATGTCGGTCGTCCTTCACCGTTGTATTTATCCAAACAACTTTCTGAACGACACGGTTGTAAGATTTATCTTAAACGCGAAGACCTCAACCATACCGGTGCCCACAAAATCAACAATGCCATAGGGCAGGTACTCATTGCCCAACGAATGGGCAAAACCCGCATCATTGCCGAAACCGGTGCCGGACAGCATGGAGTAGCCACGGCTACGGTATGTGCCCTCATGCAAATGCCTTGTACGGTTTATATGGGGAAAACCGATGTGGAAAGGCAGCTTCCGAACGTGAAAAAAATGGAAATGCTGGGGGCCACGGTAGTTCCTGTCACTTCGGGGAATATGACACTGAAAGACGCCACAAACGAGGCCATTCGCGACTGGTGCAGTCATCCCGAAGACACGCATTATGTGATTGGATCGACCATTGGCCCTCATCCTTATCCCGATATGGTAGCCCGACTTCAGTCGGTTATCGGCAAAGAGATTAAAAGGCAACTTTTGGAGAAAGAAGGGCGCGATTTTCCCGATTGTCTTGTTGCGTGTGTTGGCGGAGGGAGCAATGCTGCCGGAACGATTTATGAGTACCTGGATAACGACAATGTCAAAATCGTACTTGCAGAAGCGGGAGGAAAAGGTGTGGACAGTGGTTACTCCGCTGCTACTATTCAATTGGGGAAAATTGGGGTATTGCACGGATGTAAAACCCTCATCATGCAAACCGAGGACGGACAGATTGTTGAACCTTATTCCGTTTCTGCCGGGTTGGATTATCCGGGTGTTGGCCCCATTCATGCCCATCTGGCTAAGCAACAGCGCGCTCGGGTATTGGCCATTACCGATGATGAGGCATTGAAAGCTGCTTTCGATTTGACCCGCAACGAGGGAATCATTCCTGCGTTGGAGTCGGCTCATGCTTTGGCAGCATTGGATAAAGTGGAATTTTCGCCTTCGGATATCGTGGTGCTTACACTATCGGGACGAGGCGATAAGGATATGGATACCTATCTTAAATACATGGATCAATTTAGCAAATAAATCATTGCGTCATGAATTATAATTTTCATACCAACACTAAAAAAATTCTTAGCGATCTTCACACGCCGGTGAGCACTTATCTGAAAGTGCGCGATGCTTTTCCGCAATCGGCCTTGCTGGAAAGTTCCGACTTCCATGCCAATGAAAACGTTACCTCTTATATTGGGCTCGAACCCATAGCCTCTGTCGATGTGAATAGGGGGCTTTGTACGATGAAATTGCCCGACGGGAATAAAGAAATCCGTCCCCTGTCGGCTTCTTTCACGATTTCCGATGCATTGAGCAGTTTCCTTCGAAAAATAAATGTGAAAGGCGAACAAAGCGATGCTTGTGGGTTGTTTGGGTATACCACTTTCAATTGCGTGAAATATACCGAAAATATACCTGTTCGCGAAAGCAGGGACGAACGCAGCGATGCTCCCGATATGCTGTATATTCTTTATCGTTACATGCTGATTTTCGATCACTTTAAGAACGAAATTACCATTGTTGAGCTTCTTGGCGATGGAGAAGAAAGTCGGCTATCGCGTGTAGAAATGCTGATGAATGTTCGAAATTTTGCGTTGTATAACTTTTTCCTCGAAGACAAAGAATACAGCACCATAACCGATGAAGAATTTAAGGCCGATGTGCGTCGCGGTGTTCAGCATTGTTTGAAAGGCGATGTCTTTCAGATTGTGCTTTCGCGCCGTTTTGTTCAACGATTTTCGGGCGACGATTTCAAAGTGTACAGGGCATTGCGTTCCATCAATCCTTCGCCCTATTTGTTTTATTTCGATTTTGGCGGTTACCGCATTTTTGGCTCTTCTCCCGAAACGCATTGTAAAATAAAAGGTTCGCGAATCAGTATCGATCCCATTGCCGGGACAACCCGCCGTACGGGAAATTATAAGGAAGATATAAAGGCGATGGAGTTTCTCATGAACGATCCTAAAGAGAATGCCGAGCACGTTATGCTGGTTGAACTTGCCGGAGACGATCTGAGCAGAAACGCACATGATGTAAAGGTTGATTTCTACAAAGAGCCGCAATTTTACTCTCACGTCATTCATTTGGTTTCGCGCGTGAGTGGTATGCTTGACGAAGGCACCGATCCCATCAAGGCCTTTTTCGATACTTTTCCTGCCGGAACGGTGTCTGGAGCACCCAAAGTGCCTGCCATGCAACTTATTGCCGAGATTGAGAAGCATAATCGGGGGGCCTACGGAGGCTGCATCGGGTTCATTGGATTAAACGGCGATCTCAATCAGGCCATTACCATTCGCACTTTCGTGAGCCGCAACAACGAACTTTGGTATCAGGCCGGAGCGGGGATTGTGGCACAAAGCAACGACGAATACGAGTTGCAGGAAGTCAACAGCAAATTACATGCTTTGAAGAAAGCCATCGACAAGGCATCCTCTCTGGTTAATGTGTAATAGAAAAAGAATACGAACCTGCAAAGGATGGCTATTAAAAACTTTTTAAACATAAACAATAATGAAAGAAATGCTATATAAAATATTCGATTACCGGTACCTTTCGCGTCAGGAAGCCAAAAAAGTCCTTTTCGACATTGTTGGCGGGAATGTGCCGGAATCGCAAGTTGCCGCACTCATCACTTCGTTTCTGATGCGCAGCATTTCGGTGGACGAAATTCTCGGATTTCGCGATGCCTTGTTGGAGATGCGTGTGCCGGCCGATTTGACGGATTTCGAACCGTTGGATATCGTAGGAACGGGCGGCGATGGCAAAAACACGTTCAATATTTCCACGGCAGCGTGTTTTGTGGTTGCCGGTGCGGGTTACAACGTGGTAAAACACGGCAATTATGGAGCTACTTCCATCAGTGGAGCAAGCAATGTCATTGAGCAGCAGGGAGTGAAATTTACCACCAACATCGATACGTTGCGTAGGAGTATGGAAAAATGTCATATTGCCTATTTGCATGCCCCCTTGTTCAGTCCTGCACTGAAAGCGGTGGCCGGTGTCAGAAAAAGTCTGGGCGTTCGTAACTTTTTCAACGTATTGGGTCCGCTGGTAAATCCGGTCCAACCCAACTATCAGATGCTGGGTGTATACGATTTATCCATGATGAGGCTTTACAGTTATATTTATCAGGAAGGCAAAAAGCACTTTTGCATTGTGCATACGCTGGACGGATACGACGAGATTTCGCTTACCGATTGTTTCAAGGTGGTATCCAACAAAGGCGAACAGCTTTTCACGCCCGATGATCTTGGTTTTAAGCAAGTGGAGCAACATGAATTGGATGGAGGAAATACAGTGGAGGAGGCAGCCGGGATTTTCAGGGACGTGCTTCGCGGCGAAGGTTCTGAGGCGCAGCGCAATGTAGTCGTGGCCAATGCGGCTTTTGCCATTCAAACGGTAGAACAGGACAAACCGATTGAGGAATGTCTCGAAATTGCCGGCGAATCGCTGTACGGAAAGAAGGCGCTGAAAACGCTGGAAAAATTTGTGGAACTGAATAAAGGATGACAGCGTGAAAGATATATTGGAAGAAATTGTCGCTTACAAGCGAATGGAAGTCGAAGAGCAGAAAAAACGTTGCGCTATAGACGAAATCTGTCGATTGTTGGAGAAGAAAACGCTTGAAGCGCGTTCGTTGAAATCGGCGTTGGAAAATTCCGATAGCGGTATTATCGCCGAGTTTAAACGTCGTTCTCCAAGCAAAGGTTGGATCAACGAATTTGCCGATGTAAAACAGGTGGCCCAACACTACGAAGCGAATGGCGCTGCGGCTTTGTCGGTGCTTAGCGATGAGCATTTTTTCGGCGGAACGGCTCATGATGTGGAAACGGCGTTGTCGGCGACACATATTCCTGTATTGCGAAAGGAATTTATTGTAGACGAATATCAGGTTTACGAAACCAAGTTGCTCGGGGCAAATGCCATTTTGCTTATTGCTGCAGCCATCAGCAAAGAAGAATGCAGACGATTTACAAAAATTGCGGAAGAGCTTCAGCTCGAAGTGCTGCTGGAACTTCACGACGAAAAAGAAACGGAGTACATCACTTCGCACTCTCTCATCGGAATCAATAATAGAAATTTAGGTACCTTTGCAACTCATGTGGAGAAATCGTTTCAAATGGCGCGTGTTCTTCCCAAGGAGGCTTTATGGATTTCGGAGAGCGGAATTTCGTCGCCAACGATGGTGAGTACATTGCGAGAAGCAGGTTACCGGGGTTTTCTTATCGGAGAAAATTTCATGAAGACTGCCGATCCCGGCGCAAGTTTGGGCGTATTTCTCAGCGAATTAAAAGAGGATTTTTAATTTTTATGGCTTTCAATAAAAACTTGGTTATCAAAGTATGCGGAATGCGTGATGAGGAAAATATTCATGCGGTGGAGCAGCTGGATGTAGACTGGATGGGATTTGTGTTTTATCCCGAATCGCCACGCTATATGGCTCAACCGTTGGGATTCAAGAATTTTCCTTTCGACGTGAAACGGGTGGGTGTTTTTGTCAACGAACAAAAGGATATTGTCAGGAAAACTTCTTTGAAAAACCTCATTCAAGTGATTCAGTTGCATGGAAGCGAACTACCTTCCTATTGTAGGGTTTTGCAGTTGGATGGATTTGAGGTGATGAAGGCGTTCAGTATCGATTCTGAGAGACGGTTTCCTGTAAAAAAAGTACGGCTTTACGAGAAGTGCTGCGATTATTTTCTTTTCGATACCCGCACTTCAGGTTATGGCGGATCGGGAAGGAAATTCGATTGGGATGTGCTTTCGGATTATCGAGGAGATGTGCCTTTTTTGCTGAGCGGAGGCATATCGCCCGACGATGTGGAAGCCATCAAAGCTTTTTCGCATCCCATGTTTATGGGTATCGATCTGAACAGTTGCTTTGAAATATCTCCCGGATACAAAGATACGGCATTATTGCAATCGTTTATAGAAGAAATCAGAAAATGAACCGAATAGATCAATTGTTTGACAAAAAGAAAAATAACATTCTTTCAATATTCTTTACGGCCGGATATCCCCGGAAGGATGATACTGTTTCCATTATTGAATCGTTGGCCGAAAACGGTGTGGATCTCATCGAGATTGGCGTTCCTTTTAGCGACCCCTTGGCCGACGGCCCGGTGATTCAGTCGGCAAGCACACAGTCTTTGAAGAACGGCATGAGCGTGAAATTGCTTTTTGGTCAACTTGCCGATATTCGTCAGAGAGTAAGCGTTCCCCTCATTTTAATGGGCTATCTGAATCCCATCATACAATTTGGAGCGGAAAGGTACTTTAAGACCGCAGCCGAATGTGGCATCGACGGACTAATTATTCCCGATTTGCCTTTTGACGAATACATGGAATCGTATAAAGAAATAGCCGAGCGGTACGGATTGCATGTGGTTATGCTCATCACTCCCGAAACATCGGAAGAACGCATACGACTGATCGATGAAAATACGGGTGGGTTTATCTATATGGTGTCGTCGGCATCGGTAACCGGTGCGAAAAATGCTTTCAGCGATGCCAATCTGGCGTATTTTCGACGAATAAATGCCATGCAGTTGCACCATCCCCGTTTGATCGGTTTCGGCATATCCAACAAAGTTACCTTTGATGCTGCATGCGAGGAGGCTTCGGGTGCCATCATCGGCAGCAAGTTTGTGTCGCTGTTGGGAACAGAAAATTCCATTGATGGGGCAGTAAGAAAACTGATGGAAGCAATTCGTTAGCTCACTTCCAGCGTTCTTTTTTCTTTACTGCTTTGAAAAGCCAATTCGATGATGCAGATAACGTTGCGCGCTTCTTCGGGTTTCACTGCAAGTTCGGCTTTCCCTAGGATGGCATCGCGCAGATTGATGAAATATTCGCGATAATCGCCGTTTTCGCTTTCGACTTTTCCCTGAATTTTCACTCCTTCAAATTCCGTATGGATGGTACCCCATATGCTTTCGGGTTCCCGTCCCCAGTCGTTGGTATTGGGAATCGCTCCCTTGTCGAGGTTTTCTTCTTGCACGTCTAGGCCATATTTGACATACGAACCTTTGGTGCCGTGAATCAGGTAGGTGGGCCCCGGGATGCGACACAACATACCGGCTTTGAGCGTTGCCGTAAATGTGGGGTAATGGAGGCGCACATCGAATCGGTCATCGGCTTTTGCCCAGGGGCGTTGCGAACAAATTTCGGCCGTTACTGCCTGTGGCATGCCGAAAAAGTAGAGCGCCTGATCGATGAGGTGCGAACCGAGATCATAGAAAATGCCCGATCCGGGACGGGGATCCTCACGCCAGTAGCCATTGGGGCGAGGATCGGGGCGGTAACGGTCGAAATGCGTCTCATAGTCCTTCACCTCACCGAGCAAACCGCTTGCAAGTAATTTTTTCACTGTTTTGGTGTCGCTTGTGAGACGACGGTTGTGATAAACCGTCAGAATTTTGTTTTGCCGTTTGGCAATTTCGATGAGTTCGTCGGCTTCGGCCACGTTGACCGTAAATGGTTTTTCAACCACGACATGTTTCCCTGCAAGCAATGCTTCGCGCGCCCAATAAAAGTGTACATCGTTGGGAGAAGTAACAATCACCAGATCGATTTCCGGGTCGTCGATAATGCCTTTTCCGTCGGGAACAACAGCCGTAACAGGGTAGCGTTCTTCAATGATGCGGATGTTTTTGGGATTTGTCGTACTGATTTTGCTAAGTTCGAAACCTTCCAGCACGTCTATGAACGGTGCGTGAAATACTCTGCCTGAAAGTCCGAAACCAATGATGCCTGTATGGATAATTGTTGACATAGAATTTTGTGTTTATTTAAAATAATTTTTCCGGATTGACCTTGATTTGACTTGTTTTTATCTCAGGTTAAAAGGAAATCCACCAGTTTTTGTGTTGCAATGGAACGGTGGCTAATGCGATTTTTAATTTCTTCTCCCAATTCGGCAAAAGTTTGGTCGTAACCCTCCGGAACAAATATCGGATCGTATCCGAAACCGGCAGATCCTCTTTTCTCGTCGATTATATGTCCTTTTATCTCGCCTTCGAAAAAGTATTCTTCGTTGTTCATCAACAAAGCGATCACTGTTCGGAAACGTGCCTTCCGGTTCGCGATACCTTTTAGATTATCGAGCAGTTTTTTTATATTGTCTTCGTCACGGCAAGCATCGCCGGCATAACGAGCCGAATAAACGCCGGGAGCATTTTCCAAGGCTTCCACTTCCAAACCCGTATCTTCGGCAAAACAATCGTATCCGTATTTATTTTTTATGAATCGTGCTTTGATGAGTGCATTTTCTTCTAATGTGTTGCCCGTTTCTTCAATCTCGTCGTTGCTGCCAATGTCGTTCAGACTGAGGATTTCTATTTTTCCTTCGGTAATTTTTCGAATCTCGTCCAGCTTATGTTGATTGTTGGTAGCAAATACAATTTTTCGCATCATTTATGTTTACTTTTTGTTTGTTGTCAAAATAACAAAGGTGATTTTTTCCCAAATCTGTTCATTACAACGTTTCATCGTTATTTATTGTTTTGTTTTCGGGAAAATTTCGGGTTTTTTTAAGAAATCGACAACCCTGTTTCTATCCTATTTGTATTACAATTTTTTCTTTATTATTTTTAATCCGAATTTTGAAACTCTAAAATATGAGTCCACTTGAATAAGTCTTATTTATCGAAAATGAGCAAAAATTCAACTTAAAAGTCAGGTTTTACAAAATTAATTTTCAGTATTTTGGACTTTTTAAAGCAGACTCACATATAAATTCAATTTTTGCATTAAAATGAAAATGAAAGTAAGACTTCTTGTATGTATGGGTTGGCTGATGACCTTTTCTGCTTTTGCCCGGTGGCAGCCGGCCGGCGATAAGATTAAAACCCGATGGGCATCGCAAATCGATGTAAACAATGTATTGCCTGAATATCCCCGTCCGATTATGGAACGTGCGGAATGGCAAAACCTGAATGGCTTGTGGAATTATGCCATACTTCCTATAGGAAAGCAAACACCTTCGACATTCGACGGCAAAATTTTGGTTCCGTTTGCAATAGAATCAAGCTTATCCGGTGTACAGAAAAAGGTAGGTAGGGAAAACGAATTATGGTATCAGCGGGAATTTACCATTCCTTCAAAATGGAAAAATAATCGGATATTGTTGCATTTTGGTGCAGTGGATTGGAAAGCCGATGTGTGGGTAAACGATATTAAAGTCGGTCGACATACCGGTGGTTACACGCCTTTCTCTTTCGATATAACGTCGGCGTTAAAAAGTGGGTCCAATACGTTGGTTGTAAAAGTCTGGGATCCGACCAACGACGGTTATCAACCTCGCGGGAAACAGGTAAATAGGCCCGAAGGCATTTGGTATACATCGGTAACCGGTATTTGGCAGACAGTTTGGTTGGAGCCTGTCCCGGAAAAATATATTACGAATGTAAAAATTACTCCGGATATCGATAAAAACATACTTACCGTGGAGGCATCGGTAAATGAAGTATCTGCATTGGATAAAATAGAAGTAAAAGTAATGGATGGTTCGCAAGTTATTGCTTCCGGTCGTTCCATCAATCATCTTCCGGTTGAGATTACGATGCCGGAGCAGGTAAAGCTGTGGTCTCCCGATAGCCCATTTCTTTATGATTTGGAAATTACGTTATGGAGCGACAATAAACCGCAGGATAAAGTAAACAGTTATGCGGCCATGCGTAAATATTCGATAAAACGAGATAATAAGGGGATTGTTCGTTTGCAATTGAACAACAAAGATTTGTTCCAGTTTGGTCCTCTCGATCAGGGTTGGTGGCCTGACGGTTTATATACCGCTCCTACCGACGATGCTCTGAAATTCGATATTCAGAAAACCAAGGATCTTGGGTTTAACATGATCCGCAAACACGTGAAGGTTGAACCTGCACGCTGGTATATGCACTGTGACCGGTTGGGCATGATTGTTTGGCAGGATATGCCCAATGGAGATCGTGGTCCCCATTGGCAGCCACGTCAATATTTCAATGGTGTGGAATGGCTCCGTTCTCCCGAATCCGAAGCAAATTATCGCAAGGAGTGGAAAGAAATCATCGATTTTCTGTATTCCTATCCTTGTGTAGGCGTTTGGGTTCCTTTCAATGAAGCATGGGGCCAATTTAAAACGAAAGAAATAGCGGAATGGACCAAACAATACGATCCTTCCCGCTTGGTTAATCCGGCTAGTGGGGGCAATCATTATCCTGTAGGGGATATGTTGGATTTGCATAATTATCCACACCCCGAATTGTATTTGTATGACGGTCAACGGCCAACCGTTTTAGGCGAATATGGCGGAATTGGATGGGCTGTAAAAGGGCATTTGTGGGAACCCGACCGTAATTGGGGATATGTGCAGTTCAACAGTTCCAAAGAAGTTACCGATCAATATGTGGAATATGCCGAGCAGCTTAAGACACTGATTAAACATGGTTTCTCTGCAGCAGTTTACACCCAGACTACCGATGTGGAGGTTGAAGTCAACGGTTTGATGACTTACGACAGGGAAATGATCAAGATGGATGAACAACGAATCAAACAAGTAAATAGTGAGATATGCAATATCTTAAACTATTGATTTATACATTGCTTTTTCTGTCGTGCAAGGGGAGTGAGGTAATCACTCCTCAGCCGACAGAAAAAGATAAATATCGGAATCCCATTATAAATCAAAGTTTGCCCGATCCTACCGTAATAAAAGCAAACGACGGTAATTTTTATCTTTATGCCACGGAAGATATTCGCAATGTTCCCATTTTTCGTTCGTCTGATTTAAGTAACTGGGAATTTTCAGGCACTGCCTTTACCGATCAAACTCGTCCTACTTTTGTTTCAAGAGGAGGAATTTGGGCTCCCGATATCAACTATATAAACAACAAATATGTGTTGTATTATTCCATGTCGGTGTGGGGTGGGGAATGGGATTGTGGAATAGGCGTTGCGTCTGCAAATAAACCTGAAGGGCCGTTCACCGATCATGGGAAACTTTTTCGGAGCAACGAAATCGATGTTCAAAACTCGATCGATCCGTGTTATTATGAAGAAGACGGGAGAAAATATTTGTTTTGGGGAAGTTTTCATGGAATTTACGCCATCGAATTGGCAGACGATGGATTATCTTTGAAATCCGGAGCAGAAAAAAGGCAAGTGGCAGGAACAGCTTACGAAGGGGCGTATATTCACAAACGAAACGGGTATTACTACCTCTTTGCTTCGACGGGATCGTGTTGTGAAGGGCTAAACAGTACGTATACCACTGTAGTTGGGCGTTCAAAAAATCTTTTTGGTCCATATGTCGACAAATCGGGAAGATCGATGATGGATAATTATCACGAAATCCTTATTCGCAAGAATACCGAGTTTGTCGGAACAGGACATAATTCCGAAATTGTATCGGATGATAAGAATCAGGATTGGATGTTTTACCACGCCTATTGGACGGCTCATCCCCAACAGGGACGGGTTTTGATGCTCGATAAAATACAATGGATAAACGATTGGCCTTTTGTGGCAGATGGAACGCCATCGTTACTATCCGACAAACCTGTATTTTTAAAATAAGATTGTTCTAACAAACCTAAGATATTGCTTCGATGGGATTCTGTTCAGCTTTTATGGTTTGAACGCAAAATCGCAACGATAAGTCCCAATCCCAAAATGCCGGCAATAAGATATCCGATAATTCCCAAGATGGAAATATCGGAAACCATAGGGCCAATCCCTTGTTGCAGAATTAAAGAAGATCCTACAATCAGAGCGGCGATAATCAGGCTTGCCGAAATTCGGTTGCTGGATCTTTTAATTTCTTGTGTAATATCTTCCAGCTTGTGATGTTCGAGTTTTACTTCAAACTGCCCTTCTTTCAATTTCCTAAGAAGATCGGATAAATTATGGGGTAAATATTCAATGAGCTCCAAGCTTTCATCTGCCACGTTTATGCTTCGTTCTTTCCAACTTTTAGGCGAATAAATTTTCCGGTATATTTTTCTAACAAACGGTTGTACCAGCGTAAACAAATCAAAATCGGGTTCCAATTGTTTGCCGATAGACTCGGCAATGGACAACGCCCTGAGCATCATCACCATATTTGACGGAATAGTCATTCGATGGCGCTTCATGACCTCCAAAATATGTTGGTTCATCTTGGCTAAACTAATGGTTTTGAAAGGGCGGTCGGTATAGAGTTCGAGCAGTTCGTCCAAATCTTGGTAAAGCGAAGCTTTGTCTATTTTTTGCGGTATCAACCCCAATTCTTTTATTCCCCTGATGATCCGGTTGTAATCTTTTTTACCGGCTGCGCGTAAAATTTTGGCGATAATGACAATGGTTCTCTCGTTAAGGTGGCCGGTCATTCCCACATCCAGCATGACAATTGTGGCTGGAGGTTGAATAAATAGGTTGGCAGGATGAGGATCCGCATGAAAAAATCCATCCAGCATAATTTGTTTCAGAAGCGCTTCCGCTGCTCGATCGGCAACTTTTTTGGGATCAAACAAATGGCGGTATTTTTCTTGAGTGATTTTGGTAATTTTTACTCCTTCGATAAATTCCATGGTCAATAGTTTTTCGGTAGTCAAATCCCAATATACTTTGGGTACTTTGATATAATCGATACCTTTAAAATTGTTTCTGAATTTATCGAAATTGTGAGCTTCGTTCACGAAGTCCAATTCTTTTCTGAGCGCTCTTTTTATTTCTCCAACAACAGCTTTTGGGCTTTGGAAGGGACCCTCAGGGAATCGTTTTTCCAATATATCGGCAAAATTTTCCAATATGGAAAGATCCAGTTCAATGATATGTTGGATGCCGGGTTTTTGAATTTTCAATGCTACGATTTCTCCGTTGTGTAAAACGGCTCTGTGTACCTGGCTTAAGGAGGCGGAAGCAACAGGTTGTTCTTCGAACTCCTTAAACAATTCGTTTATGGGCTTATTTAGCTCTTTCTCCACGCATTGTTGCATCTGATGGCTCTCCACAGGCAAAACTTTGTCTTGAAGTTTCTCCAGTTCGCAAATATATGCAGGCGGTACAAAATCGGGTCGGGTACTTAAAATTTGGCCAAACTTAATGAAAGTAGGTCCTAATTCTTCAAAAGCCATACGTAGCTTTTCGGGGTTGGATAATTTTTCATAACCTTTCCGACGACTCTGTATATTTCTAATAAAATTGATACGCGAGACATCAAAAAGATAATCCAGACCAAATTTCATGAAAACCGAAATGATCTGGCGTCTTCGTTTGACTTTTTCCCGATTGTTACGAAAACTCAAACCTGCCTGTGGGTAAAAGTCCGGCATTAAATCGGTTTTTTTAAAGATTGTTATTCTGTCTTATTTACTTGTCGAGCTAGTTCTTCCACTTTTTTCTTTAATTCTTCAAACTCCTTTCGTGAAGGAATATTCATTTTCGAAAGAATGGTCTCAACTGTTTTTTCTATTTTCTGTTCGATTTCCGTTTTGGTTTTTTCCGATTGATCTAAAATATCTTTTACAAATTTAGCTTTCTCGTTTTCGGACAGCTCACCTCGTCGAATAAGTTCTTTGGCAAATTCTTCGGCTTTTTCGCGGGTCAATGAGATTAACCCCAATCCTGCCAAAACCGTATTTTTAATGATGTTTGTCATAGCAATATCCTCCTTCTTTTTTAAAATTGATATTTTTTGTTGGCTTTGAAAACGTTCGTTTCAATTCTCTGTAAAGGTACAATATTTATCGAATATTTTGCTTTTCAAGCTTAACTTTTTCTTAAACTTGGCAGCAACGAATGGATTTTTGCGTATCGACTGAATTGGCTACGATAACGGCAACAATGGTTCCTGCCTATCATTTGGATTTTTTGCGTAACGATTTTACGGCTTTTGCGATGAAAAACATGAGGATAAGTACAAAAATGATGAAAGCTCCGGAAGGCACATTCAGATAATAAGATAGGAATAACCCAATGATGCAACCTGCAAAACCGATGATAGAAGAAAGATAAATGATATGGGAATATTTTGCTGTGAAGAGGTTGGCCGTCATTTGCGGAACGGTAATCAGCGACATGAGCATGACGATTCCAACCAGTCGGATGCTCAATACAATGGTGACGGCAATAAAAAACATCATTGTATATTCAATGAAGCGCGTGGATATTCTTCGTGTTTGTGCAAACTCGGCGTCGAAAGAAACAGACACTATGGCATGGTAATGTGTTAGAAAAAATAGGGCAAGTAAAACACATAGAGTCGAAAGCGCCCAAATATCGGATTTGGTAATGGTGAGAATATTGCCGAAAAGATATTCGGACAAATTGGGTACATATCCGGGAGAGAGAAAAGTAAAAATGATTCCCAATGCCATACCCAGCGACCAGAAGACGGCTATTGCCGAATCTTCGCGTACACCTTGTTTGGTAGATAGCCATTCGATTCCGAATGCCGAAAGAACGGAAAAAGCCATAGCCGAAAGAATAGGATTCAAGCCGAAATAAAAACCGATGCCCAATCCTCCAAACGAAGCATGAGTAATACCTCCGCTGATGAAAACCAATCGGCGTGAAACCACGTATGTGCCAACCATTCCACAAGCTATGCCGGCAAAAAGGCTACCCCATACCGCATTACGAAAAAAAGCGTAATCGAATAGTTCCAACAAATTCATCTTTTAAATAAATATCAGCCGTGTGCTTTCTTTGCACGCAAGTCGTCAATAACCATCAGTACCTCATCTTTCATCTGATCGGGGATGGAAATTCCGCGTAATTGCAAACTGTGTATCCATTGATGTTTTTCTTCGTCGAGAAGCGAGTAGAAAATCTCTCGGAATTTTTCTGTTTGTTCTTCATTATAATCGGCAGAGTCTTTACCTTTATATCGGTCAAGTTCTTCGTCGTCAAAATATTCCGGTTTTTGATTGAATGCAGCTAGCAGACTGTTGCGTTCGCAAACTTCATGCATGCCGCAACATCCCCCTTCGATAAGCGGTGGTTCAGGCTTGTTTTCTTCTGTATTTCCTTTTTTCCGCTGGATCGAATTCCAGATAGGAAGTGCGATCACGAAAAAAACGATAATTCCTAGAAATATGAACAGACTTTGCATGTTAATCTTCTTTTTCTTGTATGGTGAAACCTGCCTTTTTGAGATCGTTCCAAAAGTTGGGATACGATTTTGCGACAACCCTCGGATTATCGATAATTATTGACCCGAATGGTATGCACGCCGGAGTAAAAGACATTGCCATTCGATGATCGTTATAGGTTTCGATAACGGCATCTTTTTGTCGAAAACTTCGTTCTTTGTCCCATCCCAGCATTCTGTATTCGTTGTCGTCTTTCAATACATATCCAAGTTTCAACAGTTCCGTTTTTAATGCGTTAATGCGATCGGTCTCTTTTATTTTGAGACTTTGTACTCCCGAGAACAAAAACGGCACATTCAATAAACAACAGGCAACCACGAAAGTTTGTGCAAGATCGGGCTCATTGACAAAATTGTGAAAGAATTTTTTTGTCGATTTTTTTGTCTTTCGTATGATTACTCCATCGGAGATGAATTCGGTTGAAACACCAAGATCGGGAAAAAGGTTGACCAGGTTGGAATCTCCCTGCAAGCTGTTCTTGTTTAATCCCTGCAGCGTTACCTCTGCATCCGGAATTAATGACACCATTGCATACCAATAGGATGCTGCAGACCAATCGGCTTCTACTTTGATTGGAGCAGGAACATATTCCTGGTGTTTTACGGCGATGTCTTTCCCTTCCCATTTGGCTTTTATTCCATATTTTTCCATCAGTCCGAGTGTCAGATGAATGTAGGGTTTCGAAATCACTTCGTTTTCGAGATGAATGATGAGGCCGTTGTCCATTTTGGGAGCAATCATGAGCAATGCCGATACAAATTGCGAACTCATGTTGCCCGAAAGATATACTTCGCCTCCTTTTAGGTGTCTGCCTTTTATCTTCAACGGAGGATACCCCTCTTTCTCCAAATATTCGATTTCGGCACCTAATGCGATAAGGGTATTAACCAATGGATAAATGGGGCGTTCGTGCATGCGGTCATTTCCCCGAATGATCCATTCTCCTTCCATTTCGGCCAGAAATGCCGTCAAAAAACGCATGGCTGTTCCTGCTCCTTTGACGTCGAAAACATTGGAATCGGAGTTGAAAGCGTCAATAAGTACTTGCGTATCCTCGCAATCGGATAAGTTTTCAATGGGGTAAGGACTGCAACTTAAGGCATTCATAATCAGCAAACGATTGCTAATGCTTTTTGAAGGGGGAAGGGTAATGGTCGTTTGTAATTTTCCGGGTGGAAATATTTTATACTGCATGGATTTCCTTCATTATTTTAGGCAAAAATAATACATTTTGGATGAAGAGCCAAACACGCTCGAGAAACTTTTCTTCACGCTGTTTTTATGGAAAAACCTTGTTGTTTAACCTGTTTTTCGTTTAAATTATCACGACAACAAGCCGTAGAGAAATATGGCTAAAATTGCAAGGGGAGCTACATAGCGAAGAATAAAAATATATCCTTTAAGAAATCCCATACCGTATTTGATGGCTCCCTTATTGGTGATTTGAGCCATAATCAGTCTTTGATCAAGATACCAACCGACAAAAAGCGAGATAAATAACCCTCCGATAGGGAGCATGAGTTTTGCGGAAGCATAATCCAGTAAATTGAAAAATTCCGGCGAGAAACAAGAGATGGTTCCCGTAACGCATACGCCGATGCACACAAGGAAGGTTGCTTTTTTTCGCGAAATGCGGTATTCTTCCTGAAGATAAATAGTGGTTACTTCCATTAACGATATGGTAGATGTAATTGCAGCGAGAGCCAGAAGAACAAAAAAGAACGTTGACCACAATACCGATAACGACATTTGGTCAAACAATTGGGGTATTGTAATGAATAACAAACCGGGACCGCCTGCTACCAGATCGGATATAATCGTATCGGGATTGGCCGTCAGTGCAAAAGCAGAAGGAAAAATAACCACTCCTGCAAGAATGGCCACCAATGTATCGAGAACGGAAACCTGAACGGCCGTTTTCGTCAGGTTTACATCGTTTCTAAAGTACGATGCGTATGTTGTCATGCATCCCATTCCGATAGAAAGGGAGAAGAAGGTTTGCCCCATTGCGTCAAGGAAAACGGTGGATTTTACGTTTTTTATTTCGGGCATAAATAAAAAAGCCAATCCTTTTGAAGATCCGGGAAGTGTTACTGCGCGAATTCCCAAAATAATAAGAAGCAGAAAAAGGACCGGCATAAAAATCTTGGCCGATTTTTCCACCCCTCTTCTTACGCCCGATAGCGTAAAGAGAGCTGTCAGCGTGATGAAAATCAATGTCAACAGAATTTGTTTCAAATGATTTTCTTGCAGTTGGACAAAGTTGGCAGTATAATCTTTAACCGTAAATAATTGCCCCGTCAGTGATTGAAAGATGTAGTCGAGCGTCCATCCGCAAACTACCATGTAAAAACCCATGATCACAAAGCCCGTAAGCACGCCCAGGCGCCCTACCCATACCCACGATGTTCCCGGTGCCAATTTGCGAAAAGCTCCTGCCGTATTTGCTCTGGAAGAGCGACCAATGATAAATTCGGCTGTCATTAGGGGGATACCGAAAAACAATACACAACCGATATAGACCAAGATAAAGATGGCGCCTCCCCCATCGGCTGTTTGGCTTGGGAAACGCCAGATATTACCCAAGCCGACAGCGGAACCGGCTGCTGCGGCTACCATTCCTATTTTCGATACAAATGTTGCTCTTTTTTCAGCCATTATGGTATGGTGTGCTTTCTTATTTCAATTTCCATTCGAAACCGTCTTTGGTATCTTTGATTTCGAATCCCAAAGCAATCAATTCGTTACGTATTCTGTCAGCCATTGCCCAATCTTTTCGTTGTTTGGCTTCTTGACGGATGGTCAACAGGATATCGATAGCTTTGGCAAACGTTTCGTATCTTAAATCGTTATTTTTGTCTTCGTCTTTAATTCCTAGAATCGCAAATAAGAAGTCGTCGAAGAGGTTTTTTAGTTCGATTTTGTCTTCCGCCGTCACTTTTTCCGTATTGCTTAGCGCGGCATTTATGATACGTGCTGCTTCAAACAGATGGGCGATGAGGATAGGAGAGTTGAGGTCATCGTTGAGTGCGTCGAAGCATTGTTGGCGTAACGTCTTGAGATCGACCGTTGAGGTGTCGCTCTCCGGTATTTTTTCGATTGCATCGTATGCTTCCAGCAATCGTTTTAATCCTTTGGCCGATGCCTGTAAGGCTTCGTTGCTGAAATCCAGCGTACTACGGTAGTGTGACTGCAAAATGAAAAACCGTATGGTCATGGGCGAATAAGGCTGTTCCAGCGACGGATGGTTGCCGGTGAAAAACTCTTCGAGAGTAATGAAATTTCCCAGCGATTTGCCCATTTTCTGACCATTTATGGTGATCATGTTGTTGTGCATCCAGTACTTGACGGCGGGAGATCCTTGCGCTGCCATGTTTTGAGCCATTTCGCATTCGTGATGTGGAAACAGCAAGTCCATTCCTCCACCATGAATATCGAACTCCTTGCCGAGATATTTGATGCTCATGGCAGAACATTCGAGATGCCAACCCGGAAAACCCTTGCTCCATGGCGACGGCCACTTCATAATGTGCTCCGGAGTTGCTTTTTTCCAAAGGGCAAAGTCGTAGCTTTTGCGTTTTTCCTGTTGACCTTCCAATTGGCGGCTATTTTCGAGCAGCTCTTCGATATTTCGTCCCGAAAGTTTACCGTATGGGTAATAGTTGTTGTATTTTTCCAAATCGAAATATACCGATCCATTACTCTCGTAAGCAAAGCCGTTATCCAGAATGGCTTTGGCCATTTCTATCTGCTCAATGATATGGCCCGAAGCACGAGGCTCTATCGATGGCGGGAGCACATTGAGCGCTTCCATTGCTTTGTGATAACGTAGCGTGTAATATTGAGCCACTTCCATCGGTTCGAGTTGCTCTAGGCGGGCTTTCTTTTCGATTTTGTCTTCCCCCTCATCCGCATCGTTTTCAAGATGCCCTACATCGGTAATGTTGCGTACATAACGCACCTTATATCCGATGAATTTGAGATATCGGAACAGCAGATCGAAAGTGATTGCCGGTCTTGCATGACCCAGATGGGGATCTCCATATACAGTGGGTCCACATACATAAAGTCCTACGTGTGGAGGATGCAAAGGTTCGAAAACCTCTTTCTTTCGTGTAAGCGTATTGTAAATAACCAATTGTTGTTCTATTGAATCAGACATATCAATGATTTTATTTCGAAAATACAAAAATACGAATTTATATCTTACATTGTTGAACTTTTTCATTACATAAATCCTTATTTGCCACAAGATGACGATTTGGTTTTTTAAGAGGGAATAGTTACTTTTGCTTGCGAAATAAAAAATGTAATATCGACTATAACAATAATTTATGGCAACAACAGCTGATTTCAGAAACGGGATGTGCATCGAGATCGATGGACAATATTATTTTATCGTGGAATTTCTTCACGTAAAACCCGGTAAGGGAGGTGCTTTTGTGCGGACGAAATTGAAAAACGTGACAACAGGTCGCGTAATCGATAAGACGTTCACGGCCGGCGTGAAAGTAAATGAGGTCCGTATTGAGCGTCGTCCATTTCAATTCCTTTACAATGACGACATGGGATATCACTTTATGAATACCGAAACCTTTGAGCAAGTTTCGATTCCTGCCGAACAGATCGAGGGGGTCGATTTCCTCAAAGAGGGCGATATAGTGGAAGCCCAAGTACATGCCGATACGGATACGATTTTGACTGCCGAAGTACCCCCTCATGTCGTTCTTGAAGTAACTTACACAGAGCCGGGTTTGAAAGGCGACACGGCAACCAATGCATTAAAACCCGCCACGTTGGAAACAGGCGCAGAAATACGCGTGCCATTGTTTATCGATACCGGCGATAAAGTAAAGGTAGATACCCGAACCGGTAATTACGTGGAACGAGTAAAGGAATAAATGTATAAATTTTTAATTTAACCGGTAGAGAAAAGGACATCGGCCAAGTGGTGTTCTTTTTTATATTTTTTTTAATCGTTTTATTGAATCATGACCTCTCCCGATTCCGCGAAAATTTCCATCAAGCAATGGGCCGAAGAAGATCGACCGCGCGAAAAGCTGTTGATGAAAGGCGTTTCCGCTCTTTCCAATTCGGAATTGTTGGCAATACTCATCCGTTCGGGAAACGATAAAGAAAGCGCTGTCGAATTAAGCAGACGCATTTTACAAAAAGCCGATAACGATCTTGGCAAACTGGCTAAGTTTACGGTGAGTGATCTGATCAACAATTTTCGCGGCATTGGAATGGCCAAAGCAGTTGCCATAGTAGCCGCCATGGAATTGGGAAAGCGGCGAAAAGAGTCCGGTGTTGCAGAGCGAAAAAAGATTCTTTCGTCGAGAGATGCCTATGCTGTTTTTTCTTCTGTCTTTATCGATCTCAATCACGAAGAAACGTGGGTGTTGCTGTTGGATCGTGCCAATCAGGTGGTTGATAACATGCAGGTCAGTCGCGGCGGCATAGCCGGAACGGTAGTCGATATTCGTCTCATTTTGCGTGAGGCACTCAATAAATATGCATCGGGTATTATTTTGGCTCATAATCATCCATCCGGAAATTGTGTCCCAAGTGGCAACGATGTACAGATTACGAAAAAACTCAAAGAAGCTGCTCGGTATATGGATATTGTGCTGCTCGACCATCTTATCGTGACCGATCATGCGTATTACAGTTTTGCAGACGAAGGTGTGATTTGATTTTTTGCAATAAGGATTTTTTGATGAGTCGGGATAAACAATACGTATGCAAAACCGTTTATTAAGAAACCGTTTTTTTAGTGTAAAAACAAAAGACAATGAACGAAGAACTACAAAAGATACAAGATCAAATAGTGACCTTGCTTCGTACGGTATACGATCCCGAAATCCCCATAAACATCTATGATTTGGGAATGATTTATGACGTGGATGTGGATGAAAACAACAATGTAACCATAGAAATGACTCTTACTTCACCCGCTTGCCCTCTTTCCGATTTTATTCTTTCGGATGTACAAATGAAGATTGAATCCATTCCCGAAGTGAATCAGGTAGAGATAAATCTTACTTTTGATCCACCCTGGGATCAATCGATGATGAGCGATGAAGCCCGGTTGGAGCTGGGGATGATGTAAAACAATGCGGTACTTCTCTCTTCCGGCATAAAAAATAAGGATGTAACGGATGGTTCCGGGAAAAAAGATATATTTTCTTGCTGATGCACATTTGGGATCGAAATGGCATGCCGATTCTGTTGAAACCGAGCGGAAATTGTGCCGATGGCTCGATCGTGCCAAACAAGATGCTCAGGCAATTTTTCTTTTAGGCGATATTTTTGACTACTGGTTTGAATATAAGCACGTGGTGCCAAAAGGCCATACACGCGTACTCGGAAAATTGGCCGAAGTGACCGATTCGGGAATAGAAGTGCATTTCTTTATCGGCAACCATGATATTTGGCTTACCGATTATCTTACGAAAGAGTGTGGAATGATCCTTCATTTTGAGCCGTTTATCGTCGAGTGGAACAAGAAAAAGTTCTTTCTCGCTCATGGCGACGGGTTGGGAGATGATTCACCCGGATTTCGGCTGTTACGCAAATTGTTTCACAGCAAGTTCTTACGTTTTCTTTTTTCTGCTATTCACCCCGGGTTGACGGTCCCCTTGGCACACGCATGGTCCAATTACGGTCGGAAAAATGGTCGAATGGTCGATTATTTGGGTGAAGACAAAGAGTACTTGGTGCTTTTTGCGAAGGAAAAACTCAAAGAAATGCCCGATATCGATTATTTTATTTTCGGGCATCGGCATATTATGCTTGATTTGCCCATTGCCGAGCAATCGCGTGTGATTCTTCTGGGCGATTGGATTCGTTATTTTTCCTATGCCGTTTTCGATGGCAATGATGTAACCTTAAAAACATTTAGCGACGAGTGATTATCATGGCTATTCCAATTTTATACCAAAAACTCCTTTTCAATATACATGCGCTTAAAATTTCCAACGTAAATAGGTGTAAATGTCGGTGCGACTGTTCCCCTTAATCTGTTCTGTTCCTGATCCAATAACATCTTTGTTTGAATATTGGGTGAAACCTCCTTTCACCGAAAATGTCAAGTTTTTAACAATAGCAAAGCGTGCCGAAAGTGCAAGACGAATGCCTTTTCCGTAAAACGATGGCATATAAAATGTGTTCAAAATATTCCGCTCGTAGGAATATACTCGTGTATTATAGGTGTCGGTGTGGAAATAACCCGCAAAAAAATCTCCCGTCAGTTTGTCGTTGCAGCGGTATCCTATGTTTTGTGAGATCATATACCCATATTCTTTTGGGAAGTATTTTATCTGATGCATATTCATGTCGACCGTTGTGCGCATATTCCATCCGTTTTTGAAGGCATCGGCATATCGCAAACGTAATTTATGTGTGATATAAGGTAAGACCGTTGTTGTTTTTTCGTCCGGGTAAGCCGTATTTTTTTCTTTTCGCTTTATTTTATAACGGATATCGAATATGGCGTTTTTCGAAAAAGAATAGGAAGCCATAGCATAAACATCAAGTGCCGACGAAGGTTTATCGACATTATATCGAATTCGGGGAAATCGGATAACATCGGCAAACATTGTCAACGAAATCCGAGGGAAAGGATAAAACGTGGAACCGATATACAGGCCCTCTTCGTTTTGTACACGGCTACTTTCCGAAAACGCATTTGCATACAATGCTTGATATGCTTTTGAATAGTTTCTGTAGAGCAACGAGACGCAACCAATATGAGGCGTTGTCGGTTTCCACTCCAATGCGTTCGTTGTAGCCACGGCACCGTTTCGTGATATGGCGGTTTCGCCTGCAAAAACAAAGCGGTAAAATCGGTAAGAATAATCTATACTTCCGTTTGCGTTTATGCTGTCGCGCAGATAATACGCATTGTAGTTGCGCAACACAGGATTGTACATGCGGTTAAAACGATGATATAAACCATTGATTCCGATTTGAAATCGATTGTTGCGGTAATTTATATTCATACCCGTTACTTCTTCGCGGGTATTTTTTTTCTTTTCCATATCCAATGGTACACGGTGGTAACCATCGGTTTTGAATGAAGTGATGCTGCCTTCCTCTGAGAGAGTGGCATCGATGCGCTTGTTGGAATAAAATGCGGTAATCGTGATGTTTTTTATTCCTATCGTTGCTGCCGCACCTCTGAAAAAACCGTTTTCGGCAGTAGAAAAATGGCGCTTGGGTTTTATGGTATTGCGAATTACCGTGTTGGATGTCCCCGATTTAGAAATCGTGAAATCGTTGTTGAGCACCAAGCCTTGACCGAATGATAATCGATAATCGCCCAGAGCCAACGTTTTCAGTAGCCCTATATCGCGCACGATCAGATGAAAGCCGTAATGGTCGTAGCCTTTGGGATATCCGGTTTTCAGGAAGGGTTCACCGGCATCTTTTTCGCCTACGATGCCAAACTGGATTTTATCTTTGTATGTAAACGAATATTTTAGTGAAGTGTAGAAATCTTCTCCAAGGTATTTCCTATTGGGATAACGTGCGAGAATACTGTCCGAGAAATGCCCATAGCCGGCACGTTGGGTCAGGGTTTTATCGAACCGGTTTTGGATCTCGTTTTTGCCGTTTTTTATTATTTGATCAAATGTCTCCTTTTTTTGATCTGCGACTTCTCCTGCATAAAAGAAAGGCAACACCCGTTCTATTGTGGCATAATCCAATGCGGCGACATTACGCAATTCGTAAACGGTATAAACAGGCCTGTTTTTATCTAGAAAATCGGCTACTGCCAACGCCTGATCGATCGAAAAAAGCGGGAATCGTTGCAATTCATCCCGCGTCACCGCATTCAGGTTTATCGGATTACTTTCCAGGAAAGCAAGCTCTTCATACATATTTTCGATTGTTGCACCATCCATTTCTTCTTCGGCCAACTGTTCAAGGTATTCGCGCCACGTTTGATTTTGCCCCTTCGCTTGATGAATGTTCACAATACCTTCAAAAAGAGTAATCAGCAGCAAGAGGGGTATCCGATATTTCATTTGCGTTGTTATATACTGTTGTTTTTCTTTTTTTGTTTTTTACAAAAGTAAAGATTATTTGCGGGATTGTGTGAATATCTGTTCACTTGTTCCGATTTTGGTAATGGGGTAAGGTTATGCAAATCGGATAAACAGTGAATTTTTTTGTACCTTTGTGGCCAAATTTTCAGATCGTATAAGAATGAAAAAGAAACAGATGCATGCTTTTTTGAAGCATTCGGCAATGGTGCTTCTTGCAGCGATATCGATTTCTTGTCAGGGAGACAGAAAGAAAGCTCCGGAGTATGATTTTCCTCAAATTATGGAGCGAGACACGCTCAGGGTGCTGACACTGAATACTTCCTTATCCTATTTCATCTATCGTGATCAACCGATGGGGTATCATTATGAAATGATTAAAGATTTTTGCGACAAACACAACTTGATTCCCGAAGTGGTTCTTGCCCATAATTCCGAGGTGCTGGTAAACATGTTGAATAACAACAAAGGCGATGTTGTTGCTTACGATGTCCCTGTGGACAACAGCCTGAAAGATTCCCTTATTTATTGTGGATTATCACAGGTTTCGCATCAGGTGCTGGTGCAGAGATCCGAAAAAGGGGATACTTTATTGAAAGACGTTACCCAATTGATTGGGAAGGAAGTATATGTGCAAGCAGGAACCAAGTATTACGACCGGTTGGTGAACTTAAACGAAGAGTTGGGTGGTGGCATTGTTATCAAAGATGTGGATAAAGATACGGTTGTAGTGGAAGATCTTATCCGCATGGTGGCAAATCGGGAGATTGATTACACCATTGCCGATGAGCATGTGGCACGTCTCAACAAAACCTATTTTCGAAATATCGATGTGAGTTTGGCGGTAAGTTTCGATCAACGTTCGTCGTGGGCGGTGCGCAAAAATATGCCTATTCTGGCCGATTCGCTCAATAGTTGGTTTGCCCGCATCAATGTTGAGCCGACCTATCGACGCATTACCAAAAGATATTTCGAGGAAGCAAAAAGGCTGGCAGATGGAGGCCTTTCTTCGTTTCCGGTTTTTTTAAAACCGGGACAAATTTCGTCTTTCGACAACTATTTTAAAAAATATGGGAGAGAATTCGGTATCGATTGGCGGCTGTTGGCTTCGATTGCTTATCATGAATCTTCGTTTGATCCTCAGAGTCGGGCTTGGACAGGAGCCGGAGGTATTATGGGGTTAATGCCGGCAACAGCTGCAAATTTGGGTGTGCGGGGCAATTCGCTTTTCGATCCTGAAATAAATATAAAAGCAGGAACCGAATACCTAAAAAAATTGCTTGTTTCATTTTCTTCCATAGTGGACGTTCAGGAGCGTACAAAAATGGCGTTGGCAGCTTACAATGGCGGGATTGGACATGTGTTGGATGCCCGTGCACTTGCCGAGAAGTATGGTGCCGACAAGGATGTATGGGATGGGAATGTGGAGAAATTTTTACAGTTGAAACGATTGGAACAATATTATGAAGATCCGGTATGTAAAATGGGATATTTCCGTGGAGACGAAACGATTGATTACGTTCGTTGTGTTATGAATTTGTGGGAAGTATACAAAGAAAAAGTCAAGGGGTAATAAAATGGCTACTCACCAATATACCAAGAGTACATTTTTTCCACTCCCTCTTCAATTTCTATCTTATGGTGCCATCCCAATGCATGCAATTTGGAAACATCCGTCAATTTACGCATCGTGCCGTCGGGTTTTGACGGATCGAAAACGATACTCCCTTCGTAGCCGATGGTTTTTTTAATTAATTGGGAGAGGTCGTAGATGCTGATTTCTTTACCTGTACCAATATTGATATGACAATTTCGGATTTCCGTTTTGCCTTTTGCCAAGTCGGCAAAATCCACATTCTCCATGACAAAGACGCACGCATCGGCCATTTCTTCACTCCAGAGGAATTCCCGCATGGGTTTTCCGGTACCCCATAGTATCGTTTTATCGCCGAAAATGCCGTATTTCTCCAAGACGGCGAGGATTTCTTCTTTCGGGCTTTTCCCCGAAACATTTTCAACGGGTCGTTTATCCAGATCTTTTCGCAGGTCATCCCAATTGTCGTTCATGAGGCATTTGCCCAAATGGATTTTTCGGATCATGGCGGGTAAAACATGACTTTTTTCCAAATCGAAGTTGTCGTTTGGTCCGTAAAGATTCGTCGGCATAACGGCAATGTAATTTGTGCCGTACTGAATATTGAAACTCTCGCACATTTTCAGTCCTGCTATTTTTGCAATGGCATAGGGTTCGTTGGTATATTCGAGAGGGGATGTCAGCAAAGCTTCTTCACTCATGGGTTGAGGTGCTTCTTTGGGATAAATGCAGGTGCTTCCCAAAAAAAGGAGTTTTTTCACGTTATGCCGAAAACTTTCACCAATCACATGGTTTTGTATCTCCAGATTCCGATAAATGAAATCGGCGCGATAGATGTTGTTGGCCATGATACCACCCACATAAGCAGCCGCAAGAAATACATATTCGGGTTGTTCTTCGTCAAAAAAATGTTTTACGGCATCGCCATCCAATAAATCCAACTCACTGTGAGTGCGTCCCACAAGATGCGTGTATCCTTTTTCCTCTAATTTTCTCCAAATTGCCGATCCTACCAATCCGCGATGGCCGGCAACGTAAATTTTTGATTGTTTTTCCATAAAACGGTCTATTGTCGGTATCTTTTTACAAATTCCATATCGTGTTTCACCATGAGCTTTACCAAATCTTCAAACGAAGTTTTTTGTGGATTCCAGCCCAATAGTTTTTTTGCTTTGCTTGGATCGCCTAGCAGTTGTTCTACTTCGGCCGGGCGAAAATATTTCGGATCGACTTCCACCAATACTTGTCCCGTAGCCTTGTCGATTCCTTTTTCTTCGATGCCTTCTCCTTTCCATCGAAGATCGATCCCGGCTTCGGCAAAAGCCAACGTGCAAAATTCCTTGACGCTGTGCATCTGCCCGGTGGCAATCACAAAATCTTCGGGCTCATCGTGTTGCAGCATCAACCACATGCACTCTACGTAGTCTTTGGCATAGCCCCAGTCGCGCTTTGCGTCTAAATTTCCGAGATACAGCTTATCCTGCAAGCCTTGAGCAATACGGGCTGCTGCAAGGGTGATTTTTCGGCTTACGAAATTTTCTCCCCGACGTTCGCTTTCATGGTTAAATAGGATGCCGTTTACGGCAAACATACCGTATGATTCGCGGTAATTTTTTGTAATCCAATAACCGTATAGCTTGGCTACGCCATATGGACTGCGCGGATAAAACGGTGTGGTTTCTCGTTGGGGTATTTCCTGCACCAATCCAAAGAGTTCGGAAGTAGAAGCCTGGTAAATGCGGGTTTTATTTTCGAGTCCCAAAATGCGCACGGCTTCCAGCAAACGAAGGGTGCCCACGGCATCGGTTTCGGCTGTGTATTCCGGGACATCGAAGCTTACTTTTACGTGACTCTGTGCTGCCAAATTGTAGATTTCGTCGGGTTGAATGTTCTGAATAATACGTATCAGCGAACTTGAATCGGTCATGTCGGCATAATGCAGGTTTACGAGGCGTTGTTGTCGCATGTCGCGCACCCATTCTTCGAAATACAAGTGTTCGATGCGGGCGGTGTTGAACGAGGAGGAACGCCGTAGAGTTCCATGTACTTCATACCCTTTTTCGATTAACAGCTCGGCAAGATAGGATCCGTCTTGTCCTGTGATTCCGGTGATTAAAGCAGTTTTTTTCATTGGATTTTTTTTAATTGTTGGCGTTTGATTGGAGGAAATTCCTCACCATTTTGTGATTCTATTGTCGCAAATTTAATAAATTCTTGATTCAAATATTAATTTGGTTTAAAAATATAAGGAGGAAAACCGATAAATCTTATTTTAATCTTTTGAAAAAATCCCATATCACTATGCCTGCCGCAACCGATACGTTGAGCGAATGTTTTGTTCCGTACTGGGGAATTTCGATGCTTCCATCCGAAACGTCGATTACTTCTTGTTGTACACCATGTACTTCATGACCCAAAACAAGGGCATACTTGCCGGGTTTGTCAATTTGTAAGTGTTCGAGAGAAATGCTGTTTTTGGTCTGTTCGACCGAAAAAACCGTGTATCCACTCGATTTGAGTTCATCTACTGCTTGTAGGGTTTCATGAAAATACCTCCATTTCACCGAGTCTTCGGCACCCAGTGCCGTTTTATGGATTTCGGCATTGGGGGGTGTAGCCGTGATTCCGCAAAGCAAAATCTCTTCCACCCTGAAAGCATCGCACGTGCGAAACACGGAACCAATGTTGTTTTGGCTGCGCACATTATCGAGCACTACCACCAAAGGGATTTTTTTTGCGGCTTGAAATTCTTCAATACCGATGCGGTTAAGTTCTTCTACTTTTAGTTTTTTTCGTCTGCTTGTCATATTTTCTCTATTTCTCCGGTTTGATAATGGCCCTAATAACGAACCAAATATGATACAGAAAGGTGGAAACCTTTCCATAATGTTTTTCCATGATGCGGTAACGCTCTCGCAGGGAGGCTTTCCTGTTGGCGGTAGTCATGCCGGTATTGAGATAATCGACAAGGATCAGGTCGGTATTATAAATGTTTTTTGCCTTTTTCATCATTCGGATGCACCAATCGAAATCGGCCGAGAACCGATAGGATAGATCATAGGGCTCAACGAGTTCGCGTTTTACGATAAATGCCTGATGACATACCACCATGCCGTGTTTGAAGCTTTTCCATGTGAGGTTTTTGGGTGCTTGCAAACGGCGCATATGCAAAAACCGGCCGTTATCGTCTACGATTGCCGTTTCTCCGTAGAGAATGTCGGGGGAATGGTCTTCATCGATACTTGCGAATATTTTTTGCACGGTATCGGTGTCGTAAAACGTGTCACCTGCATTTAAAAAACAGAGGTAATCGCCTGTTGCCATTTTTATCCCCTTGTTCATGGCATCGTAAAGACCCTTGTCGGGTTCGCTAATCCATTTTAATCGTTCGTTTTCATACCGATGAATCAGCGCTACCGTTCCATCGTTTGAATTTCCGTCGACAATGATATGTTCAATAGCGGGATAGGTTTGTTCCCGGACGCTTTTCAGCGTTCGCTCCAACGTGTGCTCGGCGTTGTAAGTAACCGTTATTACCGATAGTTTTTTTGTGTTTGTGTGGTTAAGGTTATCGCGCATATATCTGTTTATATTGTGCTGAAACTATTTCCTGAGCATAGGTTTTCACTACCTTTTCCCGAGCATTGGCAGAGAGGGTTTCGGTGTCGGCTTCAAATAATGTCCAAAACAAGCCTTTGGCCAAATCGGTGGAATTTTTATATTTGGCCACATAGCCTGTTTTCAAATGATCGATCATTTCTGGAATGCCGCCGATGCAAAATCCAACGCATGGTGTACCGCATGCCATAGCCTCCATGATGGTGTTGGGTAGATTTTCCTGCAACGATGGGGTAACAAATACGTCGGCGGAATTATATACATCGGGCATGTTTTCAGGGGCAACGAACCCCATGCTTTGAGCGGGCAAGGCAAGTTGGTTTGCGATTTCTTTTCCGTTGTTGCCGACGATAAGGAATAGGACATTATCGGTATGTTGTTTCATTAATCGGCTTGCTTCGATGAGGTAGTCCGAGCCTTTGCGTTTATCGGATGTTTTTACGGCAGCAAACAATACGATTTTTTTATCGAGAGGCAATTGCAATTTTTTGCGTGTACCGATTTTGTCTATGGGGCGATAGTGTCGGGTGTCGATGGGGTTGGGTATCGAGATTACCCTGTGGGCTGTGGTTAGCGGGCTTTTTTCGGCCAGGTCTTTCAGCCAGTTGCTGCAGGCTACGAAGGTGATCTTTCCCAATGAATATGTCGTTTGTTTTTGTTTGAAAATTTTGTTGGAGAGATCGTTTCGAGAGGGGGCAACAAGATAAGGACACCGGCCGCACTCCCGGTGATAGTTTGTGCAATTTTCGGCATGATGGCAGATGCCGGTAAAGGGCCACATGTCGTGCATGGTCCATACCGCCTTTTTGCCGGAAGCGAGGATACGGCCGATTTCTTTTACCGATAGCATCCCCTGATTGATCCAATGGAGGTGGATGATATCTGCATGTTGAAATGCAGGGAGTTCGGTAACAGAAACACCGGTATTGGCAATGGATATGTCGAAAAGATTTTTCCGGGAAAAACGATTTGCCATGAATATTTTTCCCCGTTCCCAAAGAAAATTCCACTCATTTATGGTTTTATTGCCGACTTCGATCACGTTGCCGTTGGAAGAACGTTTATCCCGCACGAGCATGTTGACGTTCATTCCCTCGTCTTGCAAGGCATTCATCAATCGGAAAGCCGCAATGGCAGCTCCGCCATGCAAATCGGATGTGCTGATGAAAAGGATGTTCATTTTACGAGTCTTCTTTTGACTTTAGCCCAAAAAGAATTGGTCTTTCGGTAATATTGTTCGAATGCCCGCCGGGCATCTTCGTTTTCTTTGATTTCCGACACTTCCGTCGCGAGTTCCCCTTCGTATAAATCGGTGATATAGATGTTTTTGTTGCCACTATGGGTACCTGTTCCGTCGAAACCGATGTTTTGCACCAGCGACTTTCCGGCGTTGGCAGAAAGGATATCGGCCAAAAAGAGGGAAGCATTCCATCGGATAGCCCACGAATCGTTTTCGCCCTTTACTTGTCGACGTAGCATGCGCGTATAAGGATAACTTCCGTTAAAATCGAATGTTTTGGTCAGTTTCCTTCTTTCCAGTTCGTGAAGAAGATATTTGCCGTCGGGATTAAAATATTTCCATGCTCTTTCCCATGTTCCCCATCCCCAGCTCCCGGTCCACTTGATTAAAAATAGATCGGGAAGTCCCATATTTGGATAGCAGTAGCCATGTACATGTCCAATTTTTTTTTCCTTTTCAAATTTATTCAAGACATCGTTCATGAAGGTTAGAAAGAATGGCGAAGCGATCAGGTCATCTTCCACGACAATCACTTTTCCATATTCGTCGACTACACGGGTTACTCCTTCTATAATATTGGCGGCCAATCCTTTGTTCTCGGCATTTTCCCGAATTTGAATGTCTTTGAATCCGTCAAGAGATCGGATGATGCTTCGCACCTCTTCTACTTGTTGTCGGTCCATTTCATTTTTGTATCCATCCGAAAAAACAAAAAGCGTACTTTCTTTGCTTAGTGGGTTTTTCAACAATGCATCCAGCGTTTGTTTGGTATGTGCAGGACGATTGTAAGTAAACAGGAGAACAGGTGCAAGCGTCATGACAAACGGGTTTAGAAGTTGGTCTTTGTTGATAATGTATTTCTTTTTAGCACTTGCAACGATACTTCCGTTCCCACTTTAATGCCTTTCCGGGTGAGCTGTTTTTCAACCGTTTGATAAGCCAAGTCGGGGCGGTTGTTGTTACTGCTGAGATGGCAAAGCCATATGTTGCGTAGTTTCGACGAATAGTTCTCGGCCAGAAAGTCGGCAGTTTGCCTGTTGCTCAGATGACCCGAACCGGATGTAATGCGCTGTTTCAGCGGATAGGGGTAACGGCCGTTCTTGAGCATATCCTCATCGTAGTTGCTTTCAATGATCAGATGGTTGGCTTTGCAAATGTAGTGTGCCACTTCTTCGGTAATCGTACCCGCATCGGTTACCAACGTAAGTTTGTGTTCTTCGAATTCAAAAAAATATCCCACATTGTCACTGTCGTGAGGCACATCAAAAGCGGTGATTTTGACATCTTCGATTTGGAAAGGGACTCCTTTTTCGATGTATCGTTTAGAACCGTTCATCCGGGTTTTCGTAAGCGGAGAATCGGCAATGCCGCGGTGTACTTCTCGCGTGGCATAAACGGGAATCTGGAGTTTTTCGCCCAGATAACCCACCGATTTGATATGATCGTAATGATCATGCGTAATCAAGACGGCATATATGGAAGAAAAATCGATACCGTATTCGGCAAGCCGTTTTTTGGTTATTCGGGGGCCGATGCCCGCATCGATCAGTATTCCGTAACGACTGTTGCCCAGATAATAACAATTTCCGGAGCTTCCGCTCCCCAAGCTGAAAAAAGAGAATTGTTCCGAAGGAAAAAGTTCTTGTTGCATAATTACCGCAAAGATAATTATAATTGACAAATGGTCGATGAATGCGTTGTTAAAATACCGGTTGACTCTATAAGATTCGTCGTGTAAAAAACTTCTCTTTAATTTTCGTAATTTTTTATTAGCTTTGCCAATCGATTTCATGGAAATTAATTTGTAATTATCAATAAGTATATGAATGTTTTACTGTTGGGATCGGGTGGGCGAGAACATGCACTGGCATGGAAAATGAAGCAAAGCAGGGAGCTGAACAGGTTGTTCATAGCTCCGGGCAATGCGGGTACGGCTGCATTGGGAACAAATATTCCTTTAAAGGTTACCGATTTTGAAGGGATTAAGAAATTTTCGCTCGACAACGATATCGATATGCTTGTAGTGGGTCCCGAAGATCCTTTGGTGCAAGGAATTTACGATTATTTTCAAAATGACGAAGACGTTTGTCATATTGCCGTTATCGGTCCCTCCCGACGCGGAGCACAACTGGAAGGAAGCAAAGACTTTGCGAAGGAATTCATGATGCGTTACGATATTCCTACGGCAAAACACAAAACCGTTACGTTGGAGAGTGTGGAAGAAGGCAACCGTTTTCTGGAGTCGTTGCATCCACCTTATGTTTTGAAGGCCGATGGCTTAGCGGCAGGAAAAGGCGTGCTCATCCTTCAGGAACCGGATGAGGCTAAACAAAAATTATGGGAAATGCTAAACGGCATGTTCGGCGCGTCGAGTCGCAAGGTGGTGATCGAGGAGTTTTTATCGGGAATAGAATGTTCTTTTTTTGTGCTTACCGACGGCAAATCGTACAAAATATTGCCCGAAGCAAAAGACTATAAACGTGTGGGCGAAGGCGATACCGGTTTAAATACAGGCGGAATGGGGGCAGTATCTCCTGTGCCCTTCGTAGATGAAGTGTTTAGGGATAAAGTAGAGAAAAGAATCATTATTCCCACCATCGATGGACTGCGCGAGGAGAAAATCGATTATAAAGGGTTTATTTTTTTCGGATTAATCAATGTAAATGGTGATCCTTACGTTATCGAGTATAATGTAAGGATGGGCGACCCCGAAGCCGAAGTGGTCATGCCGAGAATCAAATCGGATTTGCTGACTCTTTTTTCCGGAGTGGCAACGGAAACTTTAGATAAACAATCTCTTGAAATTGATAATCGTTTTGCCGTTACGGTGATGATTGTTTCGGGGGGATACCCGGGCACTTATGAAAAGGGAAAACCGATTCATGGGCTCGACAAGGTGAGCGAGAGTATTCTTTTCCATTCCGGAACCACGCTTACGGAGAAAGGTATATGCACATCGGGCGGGCGGGTTATCGCCGTCACTTCATTTGGCGATACGTTGCAAGAAGCATTGGAAAAATCTTACGATAGTGTAAACAAAATATCTTTTGAAAACATGTATTTTCGTAGGGATATCGGATTAGATCTTCTTCAGTTTATAAAATAAGCTTTTACGGGATGGATAAAACGGTAAGGAATTTTAAGCATACGATTCTCGGAGGCCGTTTTTCGGGATTCGTTGCGGCGATTGCCGTTATTGTTATGCGTGTATTGATGTTTTTGAATGGAGACATCCCTCAAAATGAATTTTCCGATTCGAGTTTCGTATGGAAATTTCTTGCTCCTTTTTTTTCTGACCCGCGCGTTTCTTTTGGTGCTTCCACGTTGTCGATTTTCATTATTGCAGCAATTATTTCGCATCTCAATCGTCGGTTTACCATTATAAGGGGGCGTACCGTTTTGCCATTTGCCGTTCCGCTTTTTCTTTTCAGCCTTCATCCGTATTTTTTGGCAATGACGCCCGATTTTGTGGCTGTGTTTTTTTTATTGTGGGCTTTGTTCCCTTTGCTGAATTCGTATCATCGGAGCAATCCCCGGGTGTTTGCTTTTCAGTCTGCCGTATTGATCGGCATAGCCGGTGTTTTTCAAATTTATGCCCTTCTTCTTTTGCCGTTGTGGTGGTGGGGCGAAAGGATGGTAAGGGGATTTAAATTTAAATCGTTTGTTGCTTCACTGATAGGTGTCGGATTGGTTTATTGGTTGGTATTTGCCTTGTTTGTTTTTTGGGGGCGTATCGAAGAATTTACAGCTCTTTTTGATTTTATTGCTCGGATATCCATCACGCAATTTTTTGAATTTTCTGTCGTCCAATGGGTGTTTTCCGGGATAATTGTTGTTCTTCTTCTTGCCTTTGTTGTTATGGTGAACCGAAAATCTTCCCGCGACAAGGTATTGACTCAAATATTGTTGGGCTTTCTTAGTTTTATGGTGATTTGTACCCTTGTCTTGCAAGTTCTTTATCGGTCAAACACACTTTTTTGGTTTACTTTTGCACTTGCCTTGCTCTCTTTCCTCATTGCCTATTATTATTCGTTGGTCGAAAGCAAATGGCAGGTTTATTCGTTCTATCTTCTCTTTAGCGTATTTATTTTGATTTATTGTGCCAATTATTTTTCATTTATGCCTGCTTTTTTATAACAAAAGAGGGGCATTGAGCGTTAATAAAGAAAGGATTTGAACAAAAAGGAGGCAATCACATGAAAAAACGGTTTTTTTATGCTGCTTTGGTCTTTTCTTTCGGTTTGATTTTTCAAACAGGATGTAAAACTGCTCAGACTGCGGCCGAAAAGAAAACCAAAGCTGCCGAAATCGGTCAAAAAATCAACGATTTCGAATTCACATTCAAAGCAACGCATGCCTATCCAACCGGGTATCGGGCTATTTACTTGAGTCCGTATTATTATTTGAAAGTATCGAAGGATGCCGTTACTGCTTATTTGCCTTACTATGGACGTGCTTATACGGCACCTATGGATCCCGCGCAAGGAGGCATTAAGTTTACCAGTACCGATTTCGAATATGAAGTGAGCAAGGGAAAACGAGAGGGAAATTGGCAGGTGCGCATAAAGACACATGATACGGATCGCGAAATCATTTTATTTCTTGATATTTGGGAAAACGGATCGGCCCGGCTCGATGTAACCGACCCCAATCGTCAACCCATTTCATTTCAGGGAGATATCGAAATAAAAAAGGGATAAAAAAATCTTCCGGGAATATTTTCTCGTTCTCGGAAGATTTTTTTGTGCGGCTGAAGGGACTCGAACCCCCACGCCTTTCGGCACCAGATCCTAAGTCTGGCGCGGCTACCAATTACGCCACAGCCGCAAATCGAGAACAAAGATAATACTTTTTCTCCTATTTTTGATTTCGTACGCTTTTTTCCAAGTTGAACTTACGTCGCAATTTATCGGCGTTGTTCGGAGTCTTTCTCGTCGAATCCTTTGCAAACCTTTTTTGCTATTTTTTCTATTACCTGCGGATAATATTCATATTCCAGTTTATGTACTCGTTGAGCCAATTCTTCGGGTGTGTCCGAAGGCAGAACAGGGCAACGGGCCTGAAAAATGACCTCCCCTTCGTCGTATTGTTCGTTTACGAAATGAATCGTAATCCCCGATTCCTTATCCCCTGCTTGGATCACAGCCCGATGTACGCGATCGCCATACATGCCTTTCCCTCCATATTTGGGCAACAATGCAGGATGAATGTTGATGATACGTTGAGGATAGGCTTTCAGGATAGGATCCGGAACTTTCAGCAGAAATCCTGCCAATACAATGAAATCGATTTGGTATTCCCGTAATTTTTGAAGAACGGGATCTCCCTTGTCAAACTCTTCTTTGGAAAAAGTATACGAAGGGACTCCCAAATTTTTTGCCCGCGTGTGTACATAGGCATTTTGGTTGTTCGATAAGACAAGAGCTACCCGCATCTCTTCATTATCCTTAAAATACCGAATGATATTTTCGGCATTTGATCCATTCCCCGACGCAAAAACAGCTATATTTATCATATTGATGAGTGATTTTATGCACAAAAAATGCAAAAATGTGCAGTTTTTATGAATTTATTACCTAAAATGTTATGTGGTTCAGGAAAAAATACTTTACTTTGCATCGCAAATTTAGAAATAAAATTTTTTTATTTATTAATTAATATCGAAAATTATGTCTGAAGTAGCACAAAGAGTAAAATCGATTATCGTCGATAAATTAGGAGTTGAAGAATCAGAAGTAACAGAAACTGCAAGTTTCACCAATGATCTGGGAGCCGACTCTCTTGATACCGTTGAATTGATCATGGAGTTTGAAAAGGAATTCGATATTTCCATTCCCGATGATCAAGCAGAAAAGATTTCTACTGTGGGCGATGCTATCGCTTACATAGAACAACATGCAAAATAATCCGTTTTTAGGTAATTTATGGAAATTAAAAGAGTAGTAGTAACAGGTCTGGGATCCGTTACGCCTCTTGGCAACGATGTTGAAACAACGTGGAAAAATGCCATTGCGGGCAAGAGCGGAGCCGGACCTATTACTCAATTTGATGCTTCATTATTCAAAACCCAATTTGCCTGCGAAGTGAAAGGCTTCGATCCGAGTGAGCTTTTCGAACGAAAAGAAATGCGAAAATACGATCGTTATTCTCAATTGGCCATTAAAGCTGCCAAAGAAGCGGTAGAAAATTCGGGATTGGATTTTGAAAAGGAAGATACGAATCGGATTGGGGTTATTTTTTCTGCGGGTATTGGAGGAATAAAAACATTTGAAGAAGAGGTAGGCGGTTATTATCTTGCAAAAGACAAAGGCCCTCGTTTCAGCCCTTTTTTCATTCCGAAAATGATAGCGGATATCGCCGCAGGCCATATCTCTATGATTTATGGATTGAGAGGCCCGAATTATGCTACCGTTTCTGCCTGTGCTTCTTCTACGCATGCTATTGCCGATGCTTTTAATCTTATTCGGTTAGGTAAGGCCAATGCCATTGTTAGTGGTGGAGCAGAAGCTACAATAAGTCCCTCTGCCGTTGGCGGGTTCAATTCCATGCATGCACTGTCAACCCGTAACGATTCTCCCGAAACCGCTTCGCGGCCATTTAGTGCAAGTCGCGACGGTTTTGTGATTGGCGAGGGTGCCGGATGTATAATTCTCGAAGAGATGGAACATGCCGTTGCTCGTGGAGCAACCATTTATGCCGAAGTGGTAGGAGAAGGCATGTCGGCCGATGCTTACCATATAACTGCTTCGCATCCCGACGGACTCGGTGCCAAGTTGGTTATGCATAATGCACTGGACGATGCTCAAATGTGTCCGGAAGATATCGACTACATTAATGTGCACGGTACATCGACTCCTGTAGGCGATATTTCCGAGGCAAAGGCCATTATCGATGTTTTTGGAGAGCACAGCTATAAGTTGAATATCAGTTCAACAAAATCGATGACAGGACATCTGCTGGGTGCCGCAGGCGCCGTAGAAGCGGTGCTTACGATATTGGCCATGCGCGATTCCATTGTTCCGCCGACTATCAATCACGCCGAAGGTGATGATGATCCCGAGATCGACTATAATCTTAATTTCACATTCAATAAAGCTCAAGAAAGAGAAATAAGAGCTGCATTATCCAACACATTTGGCTTTGGAGGACACAACGCATCTGTAATTTTCAAACAATTTAAAAAATAGCGTGTTCAGAAAATTAGGTCGACAGATACGGGCTATTCCTCACAAAGGAAAAGAGCCTTATCTGTCGTTTTACAAAATTCTCGGATTTTATCCCGACCGTATCGATTTATATAAAGAAGCCGTTACCCACAGATCGTCCCCCATGCGTTCAAGTAATGGGAGATTGATAAACAACGAACGCCTTGAATTCTTGGGAGATGCCATTCTTGATGCGATCGTTGCCGACATCCTTTATAAAGAGTTTCGAAGCAAAAAAGAAGGTTTTCTTACCAATATGCGTTCGCGTATTGTTCAGCGCGACACGCTGAATAAATTGGCCGTGGAGCTGGGATTGGATAAACTGATTGTATCGTCCACACGGAATTTGGCCCATAACACCAATATCCACGGTGATGCACTCGAAGCCCTCATTGGCGCCATTTACTTGGATCAAGGCTATCGTGTGGCAAAGAAATTTGTATTCGAAACGCTCATCAAGCAACATTTGAGCATAGAAGAGGTAATGAAGTCGGAGGTTGATTTCAAGTCAAGATTGATCGAGTGGGGGCAAAAAAACAAAATCGATGTAAGTTTCAACGTCATAGAATCGTCATACGATGAGCACAACAATCCGGTTTTTGTGGCGTGTGTTTCCGTTGGCGATATAGAGATAGGAACAGGGATGGGATATTCGAAGAAAGAATCGCATCAGATGGCTGCAAAAGAAGCTATTCAACGAATTCGGGACGATAAGGCTCTTCGGCAAACCCTCATAAGTACAACCAAGAAAGATACCGATGAAAAATCGCCGGAGCCGAACGAAACCGATTTTGATGATCTAAACAACGAATTTTTATCCGAATCTTAAAGATTTCACTTATTCCCCCGACATTTATCGAATACCGAAAGATATGCCCATTTTTTTCCCTTGAACCACTAGTGGAGTATCGGGCGTTACCAATCGAAGTTTTCCCGCTACATCTTTAAGAGGAACATCCGTGATTTCGTTTCTGATTTTTGCGACCATACGTCCAAATTTTTTTTCGTGGATGAGTTGTACGGCATGTCCTCCGAATAATGTTCCCAAATTACGGTCGTATGGAGAAGGCGATCCCCCTCTTTGTATATATCCAAGCACGGTTTCTCGAGTTTCGAACCCGGTGAGTTTTTCTATTTCTCGGGCAAAAAACATAGCAGGTCGTTCTTTGCTCTTAGGAATTTTAATACCTTCGGCAACAGCCACGATGGAATATGCTTTTCCCACTTCCATTCGTTTTTTTATTTTTTCGAGAATTACCTCCATATCATAACCCAGTTCGGGAAGCAAAATTATGTCGGCACCCCCTGCCATACCGGCGTAAAGGGTTATCCAACCGGCGTGATGCCCCATTAGCTCGATAACCATCACACGGCGATGTGAGCTTGCGGTGGAATGCAATCGGTCAATGGCTTCGGTAGCAATGTTGACGGCCGAATCGAATCCGAAAGTAATATCGGTGCCATACACATCGTTGTCAATGGTTTTCGGTATTCCCACAACGTTTAAACCCAGTTGCGAAAGCATCCATGTGGTAAGCTGCGTACCGTTTCCTCCGATACAAACCAGTCCATCCAGATTTAGTTCGTGATAGCATCTTTTTATTTGTTCCCTGTCTTTTTCGTCGGGAGAAGTAATCATTTTTCGGAAAACCTTTTCGCGTGTTGTTCCCAGGATGGTCCCTCCTAAATTTAGGATTCCCGACAAGGAGGAATCGGTAAGTTCGACAACATCCTTATAAAGCAGACCCGAAAAGCCGTTGAGAATTCCAATGACTTCCATTCCGTAGTGATTGATGGCAGTTTTCCCGACTCCTCTGATCGTTGCGTTTATTCCCGGGCAATCGCCTCCTGAACTAAGAATACCTATTCTCATGTTTATGTTGTTTTTTTTCGATCAATCCGACACAAAGGAAATAAAAAAGGGCAAACAAGGATTCATCAAACCCATTTTTTTCTAAAATCTTTTTCGAGTTGAAAATCGCCGTTTATTCTTTTCTTGTCCTTTTTTCCTCTGTTTCGTCGGGCAATACCAATTGTGCCTCTTTATTGAAAAAAACTTTATACGCCTTGTGAACGAAGATCAGTACCGTGAATGCCACACTGCCCAGAATACCCAGCATAATGGCAATTTGGTATTTGATGGCTATCAGAGGCGATGTGCCCGAAAGGATTTGTCCGGTCATCATTCCGGGAAGGAAAACGATGCCCATTCCCAGCATCGAGTTGATGGTTGGGAGAATGGACGCATCGAAAGCCTTGTTGACAATGTCTTTTGACGCCATTTTGGGCGTGGCTCCCAGCATCAGCGCTCCTTCAATCCGATCACGTTCCGTTTGCATACTGTCAATCAGTCGGTTGATTCCCAGTGAAATTCCCGTCATGGAATTGCCGATGAGCATGCCTGCTATGGGGATAAAGTAACGCGGATCGTTCCATGTATCGCTGCCAATCACCACGAGCAGAAAATACATCAGGCTGAGGGTTGTTCCTCCGATGAGCGAATAGGCGGTTATTATTTTCAACTCCTTGTTCAGCGGCACTTTCACCCTTTTAAAGGTGTTGTTTATTGCGAATCCTTCCATCAAGAAGAAAAGAAGAATCAAGAACCAAAAGGAAGGATGATTAAAAAGATAAATGAGAACGTAACCGGCGATAATCAGTTGTAGTGTCATGCGGATGGTAGACGCTACGATGATTTTTTCGCGTTTTATCCCCATTATGCGTACGATGGCAAGGAGTACAATCACATACGCATAGGCAGCGATAAGCTGGAGGAGTTCAATATCGACGATTCCGTTTTTATGCATGTTGATTTTGTTTTATGGAAACGATTTCTCCGTTTTCTATTTCGATCATTTCTTCGGCATATTTCCATGCCATTGGCGAGGAATGGGTTACGAAAACAATCGACGACTCGTTTCTTCTCCCGAAATCCACCACCTTTTGCATCACCAGGTCTTCCGTGTCTTTGTCGAGTGCCGACGATGGTTCGTCGAGCAACCATACGCGAGGTTCCATCAGCATGACACGTGCAAGCGCAAGGCGTTGTTTTTCGCCTCCCGACAATCGATGTGCCGGTTCGTCGAGTTTTTTGTCGAGCCCCACGACATGCAACATATCCATGAGTTTATTGTCAGGCGGAAGTTTTTTCTCCGAAAATTTAAGGCCGATCAGCAGATTTTCCCGAATATTTCCTTCAAAAATCACCGGTGTTTGGGGCATCATGACCACTTCGCGGCGAAGGGTCACCGCATCAATGGCCTCCAGCGGAATATCCCGATAATAAATCGTACCGCTGTAAGGGGAAATCAATTTGTTCAATAGTTTTAGCAGCGTCGTTTTCCCGCTGCCGCTTCTGCCTACGATAGCCGTGGTTTTCTTTTCTTTTATTGTCAGTTTCTTTATGTAAAGAATATCCTTGAATTTTACCTTATTGAGTGTGAAAACAGGTTTTTCGCTATCCGGTGATTCCATACGCATGTTTATTGTGGTTAAGAAACCGTTTCCTTATTGATCTTTTCGAAGATGATTTGTGCCGCTCTGTCGGAAGCGCCGGGACTACCCAGCACCTCGCGCATCTCGCGGTAATTTTCCAACATGGTTTGGCGATATCGTTTGACAAATAAAAGGCGATACAATTCTTCCCGGATATTCTCGACGGTAAAAAATTTGGCAAACAGTTCTTTCACCACTTCCTTTCCGCAGATTAAATTGACCAGCGAAATATAAGGCGTGTGCAGTATATGGCGGAAAGCCCAATAGGAAAGGTGTGGCAGTGGGGTTTTGTAACATACGGCTTGCGGAACGTCGAGCAGAGCCGTTTCCAGCGTTGCCGTCCCCGAAGTCACCAGTGCGGCATCGGCTTGTGCCAATATGCGGTAGGTTTGTCCAAAAAGCAAGGTTGCCGGTTGCCCGTCGATAAACCGGTTATAGAATGCCGGGTCGATTCCCGGTGCGCCGGCAATAATGAGTTGATACCCGTCGAAACTCGTTGCAGCTTGCAGCATGGTGGGCAAATTAGC
>FZPS01000088.1_pt218 | contig 84530 bp, 70 predicted proteins | sample 1817821 | NCBI WGS metagenome assembly FZPS01 (sample SAMEA104158645, study PRJEB21678) | metagenome | place: Germany | collected 2015-04-21
GCAAAGTGGAGAACCGTCCCTCCCCGTGGAAAGTGAAGAACCGTCCCTCCCCGTGGAAAGTGAAGAACCGTCCCTCCCCGTGGAAAGTGAAGAACCGTCCCTCCCCGTGAAAAGTGCAGAACTGTCCCTCCCCATGGAAAGTGGAGAACCGTCCCCGAAAAAGAATTGCTGGAAGTGGACTTTTTTAAGTATTTGCTTGGGAAGCATGCCGGTGGTTTCGGGAATGAGTTTGTTTATTAGCGGAGCGTTTTTCAGGAATTTGAAGCATTTGTCGCGAAACTCGGCGGTGACAGGCCTTTGCAAGAATTCCGGCAAAGTACCCGAATTGTCTGATGCAAGGAAGTCCAGACGGAGCAGTTCGCAGAAAATCGAGTTTGTTCCGCCGTTGCTTTCGGCATTCCGTGCAGGTCCGCCAGAGACAGCATCATCTGGCGGATCATTATCTTTTACAACTGCACCCGATTTGCCGGGCAATACCGTGATACTCTGATAAAAACTGTACAGTATCAGATACAGATCCCTTACCGAAGATGGCAACTCCAGGTGCCCGTTGTCCCTGTTGTACACATAAAACCTTTCAAAGAACTCAAAAGGTGAATTGAAAAAGCTCCTGATCATATAGTCCAGTGAATACATGAACCTTCCACTGTTGTAATACCGCTCCAGAAGCTCCTCGATCCCCTTGAGCCTAATAAGCTCTTCAGCACTTATATCGTGTCCCGCCAGTATCTCGTATGGCGCGTGATCACAGAACCGGTATCCGTAATACTCTGCCTCATCCCTCAGTTTTGTACCCTTCAGGAATTTCAGGAAGCCCAACTGCAGGTGGTGAGGCTTCACAGAATACACATCACTGAAGGATTTCCCGAAAGATCTGAAATCCTCATAAGGAAGCCCGGCTATAAGGTCTGCATGCACATGTATGTTCCCGTTTCTCCTGATTTTTTCAATGTTGCTGAGCAGCTTCCCGACATCTGTCTTCCTGCACACAGCGGCCAATGCTTCCTCATTGGTGGACTGGACTCCTGCCTCCAACTGGATAAGGCCTTGGGGCGCGCCTGACAGCAGACCTATGAACTCATCATCGAACAAATCGGCTCCGACCTCGAAGTGGAAATTGCACACAGCAGTTTCGCCGCCTGTCAACTGTTGATTCAGTTCAAGGATGTACCTGACGATCCCCTTGGCTCTTTCGGGATTTGCATTGAATGTCCTGTCGACGAATTTGATCTGTTTGACACCCGACTTCACCAGCTTGTCCAGTTCCGAACAGACTCTTTCGAAAGAAAAAAACCTGGTACCCGCTGTAGCTGATGAAAGGCAATAGCTGCATGAAAACGGACATCCCCTCGAAGCCTCAAAATATACGATCTTGTTTGACAGTGACGAGATCATCTCCTCCGTATATGGGGACTTCAGGCTGTCCAGATCTTTTACCACGGCAGGTCTGGCTTCTGTTATCCCGCTGCCGGACCTGTACACAATACCTTCTATGCTGTCGATCCCGGCAGGTACACAGGATATGCCACCGGATCTGTCATTAGACCCGCTCATTTCATCAGTTCCGCGATTATCATATCTCTTCGCCAGCAGCGATAAAAGCCCCGGAAACGATATCTCGCCCTCACCGGCCAGTACAAAGTCCACGAACGGATAGTCACGAAGCATTTCTGCAGCACAATATGAAACCTCCGGGCCGCCCAGCACGATGGTCGTTGCCGGCAGCAGCTTTTTGAGACTTGATGCCAGGTCAAGGACATAACGGATATTCCAGATATAGCATGAAAATGCTGCAACATCAGGCTTGTGCAGGTAGATCGACGACAGGACCTTATCCTGATTCTCGTTGACAGTACGCTCCAACACAAGCACTTGGCCGCAGTCCGGACCACACGAAGTCTTCAGATACCAGGGCGCCAGCGCAGAATGGATAAATTTTGAGTTCAGGGCTATAATCAGTGTTTTCATAATTACCTCACTACTGAAGCAATTATAGCGGAACATGGTCACATATTCAAGGCGATCTGCTGTCTTCTGCAGTTTTGCACCTGATATCGCTGCAGCCGATCCCTGTTATTACAGGTCTGCAAAAATCCCTTCCCGGAACATCCTCCCCCAGGCATCAAAAATCAGGCTCAGATAATCCAGGTAATTAGTCTTTCTGATATCTTCGCTCACTGTAAGCATGTTTTGCGCCAGCACTCTGCCTTCCAGTACGAATTCAACATATCCGGATACTGATCCGGCATGCACCGGTGCATTGACGATATCCGGCACAAGCTCTCTCACCTTCAGCATCTCTGCCTCTCTTCGGCTCAATGGAAGCACAATGTCCCTGTCAGCTCTCAGGGCAACATACTCGGAGACGCCTCTGTAAACCGGTATCTTTGCATAAACTTCGCCTTTGCTCATCAGCTTATACATCCTGAAGTTTTCAAACCCATAATCCAGCAACCTTCTCGAAGCCTCCGCCCTCGCACTCCGGGTGGGAGAGCCCAGTACCACTGAAATAAGCCTCATGCCGTTCTTTTTAGCCGTCGATACAAGACATCTGCCAGCTTTCCCTGTATATCCTGTCTTGACACCATCGGCTCCCGGATATGACCCGAGAAGCTCATTGGTATTATACAGATTATGACCGGGAATATATGAGCTTACCGTAGATACCATTTCACAGAACAGGGGGTGCTTCAGGGCCTCTATCGTTATCAGCGCCACATCGTATGCAGTCGAATACTGATTTTCCCTGTCAAGGCCGTGAGGCGTCACAAAATTCGAGTTCACCGCTCCCAGCGAAGCAGCTCTTTTATTCATCATTACAGCAAATCCCTCCACTGAACCGCCTACGTGTTCAGCTATCGCAATGGCCGCATCATTGGCTGAGTTCAGCAGCAGTGCGTATAAAAGCTCCCTGAGTGTGTATTTTTCTCCCTGTCTCAGCCCGATGGTAGAACCTCCTATGCCCGCCGCTCTTTTGCTTACCACGACTTCATCCTCGACATTGGCATTCTCCAAAGCGACCAGGGCAGTCATTATCTTTGTAGTACTTGCTATAGATCGCCTTGCAAGTGCATTTTTATCATAGAGTATCCTCCCCGTTGATTCTTCTACAACGACAGCGGCCATTGCATTAATAGAAGGAGGCTCCACATCCGCTTTCGCCCCGCGGGCCCTGTCACCAGTCCTGGAAGCGCTGCGGGCTGAAGCCATGATGTCCGGGTTCCTTTCCGAAGCATAAAAGCTCTGCGTCACCTCCGCTGACACAAAACCAAAAGCTCTGTCTGCACCAGATCCCTCTCCCTCCGGTATATCAGATCCCGCACTGCCGCATACTGTAGTGTCTGTTCCACCGTCTGCTGAAGATCCCCTGTCATCGTATGCTCCATATTCCATCGGTAAAATGGCCAATCCAGCCAATACCGAATAAATTACGACAGCAAAGCAAATTATCTTCCTGTTATATCTCAGTTCCATCATCTCCATGATCCATTAGTTTCAAAACACCCCGTCACAGAAAAATTACCGTAAACAGGATTATTTCTCTGTCCAGGCAGTGTTTCAGCAAGGTCTGACATAAAACCTCGCTTTCTCTAAGAATAATATGAGACATGTAAAGAATAATTATGTTATCAATTGTCATGGATTTATCCGATATAATAAATGAGAGCATGGAATAATGGGTAATAATATAGTGAAGAAGCATATTTGCAGCATCGGAAATGCAGGCGCATCTCGTCATCATCAATGTGCACCTTCCAATTCCTCGGTAAATCCAGTGCTCATATGATAAAGCTGCAAAGGGGGTGTGTATATGAACGGCAACACTGTGTTCAAGAATGAATATGTGAAGATCTTCACAATAAACAGGGATGTCTTCGCTGAAACCTATAAAAAAGGCTTTCAGTTGGAACAACTGCACCCTCTTCTTGAAAATCAACCTCAAGTAGTGATCACCAGCCTGAATACTCTTCGCAGCCTGCTGCTCACGGCTCCGGCAGGCCCCAGAAAAATCGGGGAATTCAGAGATAAGATATATCTGGATATTTCCGCTGATGCATTGACTGCATATATCACATTCTATATGACAAAAGAAGAACTGTCCCGCCTAAGCAAAGACAAGCTCAAAAATGATGTGGCTGCTTTGCTGAAAAACAATGGTGTGGTATTCGGCACAGATCTCAGCTTCCTCAATGACGATCCGGAGCCTGGCCGTCCATATACGGCAGCCCGCGGCATCCCCGCTGAAGACGGCAAGGATGCGATCATACGGATGTATGAAATGACTGAAGCCAAGCCACAGGTCGCTGAGGGCGGCAGGGTGGATTTTTATGAGATGAAGCTCATAAACAGAGTTAAGCCTGGTGATTGGCTGGGAGAGCGTATAGAAGCGACGGAGGGCACACCTGGCAAAAATGTACTTGGCGAGGAAATCGAACCGGTAAAAGGCAAAACAGCACCTCTGAACTATGATAAAAAGACAGTAGCTGAAATACAGAAAAAAAACAGAACAACTCTTGTATCAAAAATCAGTGGCGCCGTAAATTACGTCGACGGAAGAATCAGCGTTTCAAATCACCTTGAAATAGACGGCGATGCAGGTGTCGCCACAGGAAATATAAAATTCGACGGATATGTCACGATTCACGGCACCATCAACGACGGATATTCAGTGGAAGCGACCAATGACATAGAAATAAACAGCCCGTATGGTCTGGGCAACATAAAAAGCCTGATCAGCACCAACGGCAGTATATATATCAAGGGTGGAGTCGCATCAAAAAACAGAGTTGAAATCATAGCCGGGAAAAACGTCTATGTAAAATTCGCAGACAATGCCAGAATCGTTTGCGGAGAAACAGCCCACATCGGATATTACTGCATCAACAGTGATATCGTGGCCAAAGGTGTAACTTTCGATTCATTCAACGGTCAGGTCATCGGCGGCAGCATCAGGGCGGAGGTTTATATATCAGTGCCTATATGCGGGTCTGAACTCGAGAGAAAAACAACCCTTGAAGTTACCGGATTCAACAGGCAGGCCCTTGTAAGGAGACTCGACGAATTGTTCCATGAAATAAGTACCCGGAAGATAGAAATGCAGAAATTAAAATCCCAGCCTGAATCCTCCGGCCGGAATTCCCTGTCCGAAAAGATGTCCATACTAAGAGACGAGATAAAGTCCATGGAGGCTGAGCGAAAGCAAATAGCGCTGTATCTCAAAAAGAAAGGCGATGGCGAGATTTCCGTCACAAAACGGATTTATCCCAACAGTTGCATAATACTTGGAGGTATGTTTGCCGAAATCGACCCTCAGGTGATGGCTCAGACCTTCTATCTGAAAGACGGCGAGATCAAAATGCTTTAAATAATTTATAAAAAGGGAAGCCGCAAAGAGGTACGGCTTCCCTTTTTAATATCCGCAAAAATCACATTTGTCCAAGGGCACTCTGGATTTTACCTGTCTCATCCCTGGCATTGGAAATATCCTGCTGGCTTGCCTGCTGCACCGAATACCAGCCTTTCTGTGCCATGATGTCAAATATGATCTTCTGATGCTGGAATGTTCTGTTCAGTATACCGGCAACATCATCGCGCAAAGCCTGGCTGGAACTCTCGAGTATCAGATTTGTCAATGATGAAGCGCAAAGCTTGTGTTCGTTCAGGAGCGTGTACATAATTTCCTTATCGCTTAATTGAGTCATGGTTTCCCCTCCCTATTGGATCTGTGTATTGGTTATGTGCTTGATCAGCGTTTGCATATCCTGCTGGTGTTCTCTCGCCAGGCTCTGGCACAGCCCTTTGATTTGTGCGTCGGATGCACTCCCGGCACATGCCTGCAGGAATTTTATCGAATTTTCCGCCATCTTGATATTGTCCTGGATCAGCATGAGCTCCTTATTGGTCAAAGACATATAATCCTTACCTCCTTCTGTTTTATTCGGTCATAGCTTGTACAAATGGAAGCAAAATATTCAAGTGGATATAAAATGCCGCACATGGCAAAAGCCGTTATCTCAGTATTTTCACATATATCCTGGATCATGCGGTGAATAACCATATCAGGCTTTGCAGACAATAACAGATGATTCATCAGGAGGTAGAAACATGCTGGTAGTGTTCGGACGAGCAGTAGTATTATACATCCTTGTGGTGATAGTCATGAGGATCATGGGCAAAAGACAGATAGGGCAGCTGCAGCCATTTGAACTGGTCATATCGATAATGATCTCAGAGCTCGCATCAGTGCCAATGCAAAACACCGGGATACCCCTTGTCTATGGCATCATACCAATACTGACTCTGCTGATACTGCAACTCCTTTTCTCATTTTTATCAATAAAAAGCATCAGGCTGCGGGCTTTGATCTGCGGCAAGCCGACAGTTCTGATAGAAAACGGGCAATTGCTTGAAAGCGCACTCCGCAATGAGCTCTATACACTGAACGACCTGCTGGAACAGCTGCGGATAAACAACTGTCCCAATATCGCAGATGTGGAATATGCAATCCTTGAGACCAACGGACAACTGAGCGTTATACCCAAATCACAGAAAATGCCGTTAACACCTGAGGATATGAATATTCAAACTCAGAAGCAGGGCATCATAATAGACCTGATAATCGATGGGCGCGTCCTGGCTGAAAACCTGAACATCGCCGGCAAAAACCGCAATTGGCTGCAAAAGCAGCTTCAAAAGCAAAATTACACCAGTCCGTCTGAAATATTTTACGCGTGTATCGATACTGCAACAGAAAAAATACATCTCCAGCCTCGCAAAAAAGGAGCTGACAGAAAAAAATGAAATATGGTGTGACATTCAGAGTGATAGGGGCTATAACAGTGCTTACCGCGCTTATAATAATATCTGGCCTCTTTACACTGCGAATACTTCAGAAGGATTCTGAAAAACTGACGGCAGGCATCGAAAGTATCCGTAATGATATCAGGTCCGGCAAGTGGGACCATGCTTCGGAAACATTGCACGATATCAGCAAAGACTGGGACAGCACAAAAAAAACATGGTCGACATTGATCGACCATGAGGAAATCGACAATATTGACATGACACTCGCCAGGCTTAAAGCATTTCTTGAAGCGGAAGATACATCCTCTGCCCTGTCCGAAGCTACGATGCTTATAAAATCCATCACTCATATACCTGAACGGGAAAAGTTGAGTCTCGACAACTTATTCTGATGCCATGCCTCTTTGCCTGGCAGACTCATATATGATAATAGAAGCTGCAACAGCAGCATTGAGTGACTCTGCCCTGCCAGGCATGGGTATCCTGATCAGCATGTCCGCATTATCCAGCGCCTCACTGCTGACTCCCTCCGCCTCGCTTCCAATCACAAAAGCTATATTACCTGACAGATCCGCATCATATATACTCACTGAACCTTCAGTATGGGACGCACATACCAAATATCCCTTTTGACTGCAAATATCGACGGCCTCCTTCGTGCTTCCGCAATGCAGGACAGGCAGATGAAATACTGAACCCATGGTAGATCTCAGTACCTTTGGGTTGAACAGATCGACACAGCCATCTGTAACAATGACACCTGCGCAGCCGGCCGCATCTGCAGTCCTTATGATCGTTCCCATGTTCCCGGGATCCCTGATCCCATCAAGAATGACTAAAATACCATCCTTAAGCGCAGCATCCTTCAGGAGATCCTTTTTCATACCCAATACTGCCAGGATCCCCTGCGGATTCTTTGTGTCGGAAACAGACTCAAAAAGGCTGTCGGTCATGCAATAAACCTTGATGCCCCTGTTGATACAAGGTTCAATAAAGCTTTCAGACCCGGCACCGGAAGCAAACGATTCGGAAACGACCAGATACCTGATATCAGGCATGCTGCCCGATGTGGCATGCTCATTCACAGCCTCCCCGACAAACCTGATCCCCTCTATGAAATACAGACCTTTCTCCTGTCTGTCGCTTTTGTTCCTCAGCGACCGTATCTCCTTCACCACAGGATTCTTGCTGCTGGTAAGCCTGATCATTTTCTCCCCTCATAAAATAATAGAGGGCCTGTCTGCCCCCTATCCTCAAAACTCCACATATATCCTCAGCTCAGGCATTCCGCACAGATTCCACCAACTGTGCAAAACCCTGTTCATCATTGACTGCCATATCGGCAAGTACTTTCCTGTTAAGGTTGATGCCTGACTTCTTGAGGCAGTTCATAAACTTGCTGTAGCTCATGCCGTTCATTCTGGCAGCAGCATTGATCCTTGTTATCCAAAGCTTCCTGAAATCTCTCTTTCTGGCCTTCCTGTCTCTATATGCATATGAAAGCGATTTCATCACTGCTTGATTGGCTACTCTGAAAAGTTTGCTCTTGCCGCCGAAATAACCCTTCGCCAGCTTGAGGACTCTTTTGCGTCTTGCGCGTGTTCTCATTGCACCTTTGACTCTAGACATAATGACCTTCCTCCTTCCTACTTATACGGTATAAGTCTTTTGATCGTAGCTGCATCGGCAGGAGAAGCATAAGCTCCGAGCCTGTGTTTTTTCTTAGCCTTTCTCGACTTGGAAATAAGCCTGTGCCTTCTGTAAGCATGGCTCATCTTAACCTTGCCTTTTGCGGTTATCTTAAACCTTTTCTTGGATGAACTGTGTGTCTTGACCTTTGGCATATCCATTCCTCCTGTTTTCTGTTTCATATCCGGGCCAGGCGGCTCGGATACTTATGAAATGCCTTACTGTTTAGGATTAAGTATCATTGTCATACTGCGTCCTTCCAGCTTAGGCTTTTTCTCTACTGTTCCCACGTCCTTCAAAGCTTCTGCGAATCTATTGAGCACTTCCATACCCAGAGACGTATAGTTCATTTCTCTTCCTCTGAACCGGACGCCGACCTTTACCTTGTCTCCATCTTTCAGGAACTTGTACGCATTCCTTGATTTGAATGCAAAATCATGTTCCTCGATATTTGGTTTTACCCAAACTTCCTTCATGGTGATGATTTTCTGGTTTTTCCTGGCTTCCTTTTCCCTTTTTGCCAGCTCGAACATATACTTGCCATAGTCCATGAGCTTGCAAACAGGTGGTACCGCCTGTGGCGCGATTTTAACAAGGTCCAGATCCTTTTCCATTGCTATTTTCTGTGCTTCTTTCGCTGACATGATGCCAAGCATGGTACCATCAGAATCGATAAGACGTACTTCCTTGTCTCTGATCTGTTCGTTGATCATCAATTCATTTCTTCTGATATCTATACACCTCCGAGTATTATTTTGATCCTCAATCATTCGCAATCCGCTCTGCAGAACCAATCATTTCCGCACCCGGGTCCGGCTGTACCGTCCGGGATATTAATTAAAAAGCGGACCGAAAGAAGGGCCTCCGATCCGCTGAAACAGCAATGTCAAAATGATTTTCTCATTATTGACCCTGACGGACGTGTCCGTAAGGTGAGAAGCGGAAGACTTCTTCTTTGTTTTACCTGCATTATAATAACAGAAACACTGACACATGTCAAGAAAAAAACTTCCGGCAAAGCCGAAACTTCGCCGGAAGCCTTGTTGTTCTTATTCAGAAATCCGATTTGCTGTTTTACTGTTTGCCGTTCCAGGTTTAGTTGGCGATGAAGTCGTCAAGAAGTGCCTGGATTGCGTCAAATTTCTCGTCGATTATCTCGGCAACAGTCTTCTCGCCTTTCAGCAAGTCGTCCTGACCGCTCCACCATGCTTCAACAACAGGCTGTACAGCAGAGAACAAGCCAGCAGACTTACCACAGTTGTTCTCATACATGTAAGCCAGCACTTCGATGGACTCCTGGTCGCGTACATTGTTGAAGTGCGGCTCCTGCCATGCATCAGGATCCTCCAGATCTTCGGGGAACGGCTCTGTCCACTTGTTCCAGATGAATGCAATATCTTCGATGTTCTTCGTATTCTTCGGGATAGTCTGGAAGTTGTGACCGGAAATCAGGCAGTAGTATTTCTTCTCAGCGTTGCTGGGGCCGATCGGCGGCATAACCAGACCATAGTCATCAGCCATGTTGTCTCTGAAATCGTCTACCTTCCAGTACTGATACCAGAACATTGCAGCTTTTCCTTCTTTGAATATGTTGGCTGCCAGATCCCAGGGTATCTCATCAGCAGGATAAGTAAACTTGTTGAATATGATACCTTCCTTACAGAGTCTCTGATATGTGTTGAATGCTTCCAGAACAGCAGGCTCTCTGAAGTTGAGCTTAGCCTGACCGTCAACTATGCTTGCCAGTTCTGCGCCATTGGCAACTACCATGGCAATATCCATGTCGATACCGGCAAGACCCCACTGATCTATTACGCCGTCGTTGTCAGTATCCTTTGTTGCCTTCCTTGCCAGCTCCTCCATCTTTTCCCATGTCCATTCGCCTTTTTTCATCAGTTCATAGGGATTCTCCAGTCCTTCTCTTTCAAATATGTTCTTGTTGTAGAAGAACATTCCTCTGGGCCACCAGTAGCCGGTCCCCATACCATATGTCTTTCCGTTTACAGTAGACAGCGTTTTGGCCATCTGATCCCATTTATCTTGATTGAAATCGAATAAAGGATCGAGCTCAGTACAGAATCCGCTGTTAGCAAGTCCGATCACCCAGTTGTCTTCCAGGGTTGCTATCTCAGCAAACGGATCTCCGGCCATTACTGAAGATGAATAGGTCTCAACTGTCTGATCCCATGGGATATTCACATACTCGAATGTGAAGTTATACTTCTGCTCCATTTCCTCTCTGCGAGCCACCTGACGGTCTCCGCCCGGAGTTCCGCCCTGGGGAGTCATATCCCACCATGCTGCGACCCTGATGACTCTGCCGCCAAGATCTCTGACTTCTTCCGGCTCCGGCTCCGGCTCCTCTTCTTCTGGTTCCGGTTGTGTCGGCTGGTCTACAGGATCCTGCTGTACCGGATCATCGCCAGCCGGATCCTCTGTTTTCTGACCGCAGCCTGCGATAACAGCTGTAAGCATAACTGCTACCAAGCACAGAGCCAATAATTTCTTAAGACCTCTTGACATAATGTAACCTCCCTATTTTTTTTATTTATTAAAACCCAATGGGTTTTAATCATAAAGCCTGACTGGAATGACATCACCGCCGGAACTTCTGCTATAATATATAGTTGCTTCCAGTAAAAAATTTACCAAAAACACACCATAGTGTCAATATATCCATGCCCGCCATAAGGCTGTTTACAGATATCCTGCCTTTTTACAAACAGTCCGGTCCAGCGCTGTCAGCCATTCCTTCCCGGCATCCGCTATCCAACGATACCTGTACGCTCGACGCTCTCCACAAATAGTTTCTGAGCGAACAGGTAGAGTATCAGCAGCGGCAGTACGACAAGCAAGCTGCCCGTGTTAGTATACATCGAGCTTATTGCCGGGGATAGATATATATCCACACCTATATCCGCAGAAAGATCTTTCATTATCTGGTTCGATACATTGGCTGCTGTTTTTGCCAGCACATCTGTTCTCATCAGGAACAGGCTCGAGTAGAAAGTATCAGTCCACTGCCACACGAATGAGAACAGGAATACCGTCACCATCGCCGGCACAGCACTGGGCAGCATTATCTGCCCGAAAGTCCTCAGCATACCTGCGCCGTCAACATAAGCAGCTTCTTCCAGCTCTTTCGGCATGCCTCTGAAAAACTGGCGCATGATATATATATATAATCCGTTTTTCAGACCCATCCCTGTCAGCGACATCAAAACAAAGGGCCAGTAACTTTCCAGCAGATTTATTCCCTTTTGCCCCGTGATCGCCGAAATGATCCCCAGCACATCGAAGTATCTGAAATGCAGAAACAGCGGGATCATCAATGTCTGAGGCGGCACTATCATCGTCAGGATGACCAGTGCGAACAAAACACCTCTTCCTTTGAACCTGAACCTTGCAAATCCGTACCCGATCACTGTACATGAAATAAGCTGCATTACGCTGGTCAGCGTCGATAGCTTGAAAGTATTCCAGAATGCCTTATTGTACCGCATGGCACTAAGAACGGTTTTATAGTTTTCCAGGGTCGGCGACTTCGGGACATACCGCACCGTCACATCGTATATGTCCTGTTCAGGCATGAATGAAACTGACAGCTTCACCAGCGTGGGATACAGTATAAGAAAGCATATCCCGGCAATTATCACTCCTCTGACAATCGACCAGCTTCGTCTTGCCATTGAATAATACAAATGCCGGCGGTGCATTCTGTCTTCTTCTGATTTTTTGCGAAAAATACTCTTAATATCCATAAAGACCTCCGACCCCTTTTATTCGTAGTAGAATACAACTTTGGAAACAAGCTTGACAACTATGCCAACGATCACAAGGATCGCCAAAAAGTACAGCCAGGCCATGGCAGAACTCAGACCGTAATCATTGGACGCAAATGCAGTATCCCTTATCATACCCATCACCACATTGGATGAATTGGTCAGCGAATCTATGATACTGTAGACTGTATTGACCAGTATCAGTGGACTCACCATCGGGAAAGTGATCTTCCAGAAATTCTCCCAGCCTGTCGCTCCTTCAATATTTGAAGCCTCGAACAATGAAGGCGATATTGATTGAAGTCCAGCCAGGAACACAAGTATTTGCACGCCGGAGGCCGAAACTATCTCGTATATCCTGTCCACGGCACTGATTATATAGTCTATGAATGTGGGGCTCAATCTGGATCTCAACAGCAGCCTTGCCAGTTCCACTGCTCTGAACGCCCCCTCCTGCCCGTCCGTCTGCGTCATTCCGAGTGAAGACTGCAGCAGATCTCCACTGTCGATAACCAGCATCACTCCCGATGTCAGTATGACAGGCAGGAAAAATATCGCCCTGGCCAGTGAACGGCCTTTGAACTTCTGGTTCAGAAGATTCGCCGCAAAGAAGCTGAAAATTATGATCAACGGGACATTGGTGAGCATATAGAGCACTGATTCCACCAGATCTCTCGCGTAAGTGGCATGGACCCTCAATGCCCTGTTGTAGTTCGAGAGCCCGACAGGCAGCAGATTGTATCCGCCTTCCACAACCTCCAGCTTATTGATGCTGAAAATGAAAGACTGGATCAGTGGTACCAGGAAAAATGTGATGAGCCCTATTATAAAAGGCAGTACGAACAGATAACCCATCATGGCTCTCTTTCTGTTGAGATTCAGCCCTCTTCTTTTCTTTTTCTTCGGGGCGGCTGCCACCTTCAAAGCTTTGTCTGTCATCATCGTCCCTCTCATCATTGACCCTCCTTAACCACTTTGAAATCAAGAGGTTCCACCTTAGCTCCATTGACTTCCACAGGCTTTGAGGTGTAATTCACTATTATTTCCTTCCCTTTTTCAAACGTAGTCTTATATACACCTTCAGCTATTTTCTCATGGTCTTTGATGGTCTGCCCCTGTACATCGGCCAGAGCTTCATTTGCCCTGTGATAGAACCTCCTGGCTTCATCCATCCACAACCTGTACTCATTGGAGTAATAGTGGTCAAAATATGTTTGTTTCACCAATGAGTTCTCCTCATAGATAAAGCTGAAATAGATGCCTGAGCCGGTCTCAATGGACTTCAGGAACGCTTTCCTGTAATCGGATGCCATATTTATCGGTGTCCCGGCATATGTGATATAGCCCCGCACCACCATCTGGAAGAAAGGTATGCTTTCATCCGTAAGGAAAAACTGATTCGAATCTTCAGGAATATTCAAAATATAATCCGTATAAGGAAGCGCATATGCATTGCCGCCCTTGGCCATGATCGACAGTCCTGAGTCCCGGATCTTCTTTATCTGATCTTCAACAATCACCCGCGCCTGCTGTCTGTCGACAAGCTTTGACTCCTTGAAGTCAGAATTCACCTTCATTGCAGCATCTCTCAATGATATACCGGGAACTGACAATTTCTTCAGGCTTTTTATCATTCCGTCGACGATGGACGGGATCCTGGTCGGACTTATCACATAAAAAGTACCCATTGCCCTGTATGGCATATTTGTCGCCAGATTGAACCTGAACACTGACGCTACTTCTTTCGTTATGTACCGTGAAGCATGGAGCAAAGGTATAAAACTGTCCAGCAGCTTATCCCTGTAATTCAGGATAAAGCCGAGCTCCGGAAAATACTCTATGCCCTTTCCATCAAGGAAGGACTGAAGCTTCTTAAAGCCTTTGCTTCCACCCAGCTTCCTCATCAGCTTCAGGCTTTTGGGAATAGTATGGTCTATGCCGCCATTTGCCCAACCGGTATATTTAAGAACTATTTCACTTATACCTGCATCATTCAGTTCATCTATTATCTCCATCGCCTGCTCGTAGGTCGTCAGTGGTTCCACCGTTTTCACCGGAATGCCCAGTATGGGCTTGACCTTGTCGATGGCCCCTATGACTTCGAGGAAGAAGGGGATGTTCTCCCGCGGTTTTTCTCTGGTCATCCCGAGCTTCTCCAGATAGCTGCGGTAATAGGCCGCCATGCCTGCATAATTTGCATCTTCGCCCTTCAGGAACTTATACCTGACTTTTATGTCGCCTTTGAAAACCCTGGGCTGATACACCATGATCGTATTGTTTCCGGAAAAGTCACCTATATCGAGCACATCATTCTGCACGAGTATGAAAGACGAATACACAGTATTGTATGAATTCAGCCTGCCGCTGATATCAGCCCAGACCCTTGACAGGGCATCACCGGATTCTATTATGGCAAAAAACGCATTGTCTCCCCTTTTCATGCCATAGACAGGGAGATATGCCTGTTCGATGATGCTGGTTCTCTCGGGTATCGGTATCGACTCATCGTAACCGTAAACATCTATGGCATATGCCTGTGTATTGAACTTTTTGTTGTTCAGGTATATAAGCGAACCAGATCCGTCCGGAACAAGGATATATCCGCTTTCATCTGTTCCCGCTGCTCCGAAGAACTCCAGCAGCGACATCGTATATATCGGATACGAATCCGCATTGTATTCGATTTCATCAGTCGGAACTCTGACCACCAGATTGTCCTCTTCCAGAGTATATTCCAGCGGTATTATGAATCTCTCTTTATTCTCTTCTGCCACAGGCACATTATTTGCTTCATGATCCTCATTCATATCCTCCAGCGTATAGCCGGATGATATGACTATCTCCTGCAGGCTTTCTTTCATGAAGTCCCTTATGTTGTCTCCCAACACGTACAGATCACCGTTTTCTGCAGTCGGGAAATCTTTCAGCATATCCTGACGCTGCTTCTCGGTTTTCGCCTTCTCCAATGAAATGAGTCTGTATCTGCTGACCAACTGCTTGCCGGTCTTTGCATCCAGATTCTTCAGGATCTTTTCTTCCATTCTTTCCTTGCTGATTATCTGGGGAAGGATATATATCTTCTCCTCCCTGCCGATCCTGTACACTATCCTGACACCATTATCGATAGGTGTTATCTCAAACTGTTCGTACCTGATACAGTCTGTATAATTGTTCATCAGCTTTTGCTGTGATGTCGGCGTAAAGTATGAGAGCGATATCTGTGAAGCCAGTTTATCCTTGTTGATAGCAGCGGCGATCGGGTCGTCAGCCCTGTCCGGAGGATTGGTATACCATACCTGACCTGTCTTTTTATCCTTCACGGCAGCTTCAGTGGTTTCTTCATTGATATACAGCGCCAGATAATCATTCTCAGCAACCATCTTCATTGATTGCAAAGCTGATTTGTCAGCCTGATCGCTGCCGGCATCTGCAAAAGCGGCACTGCAAGACATAAGAAGAGCGGCTGTGATTATCAGAGCAGTTATTTTTTTCATAATCATTTCTTTACACCCCCTATAGTCTCAGTGCGATTTCCTTATATATCGTATAAAAGAAGGAAAACATCTGTTGAAGCAGGCTGAAAAACAGCAATGCTATAAATATGATCAATCCCATACCTATCACAACGCAAATGCAGGTAAGGAATGTTTTTCCCAATGAATACTGATGCACGACGCTCGTGCCGAGAAACAGAAGCAGACCGGCCCATACAATGGACAATATATCAAAGAACACATAGAAGGCTGCTTCCTCAAGAGTGATAATATTGCTGAAAACGATGAGGGGGATATTGATCAAAACCAGCGGTACCAGCGCATATGCACTGGTTATCACTATATCCTTGAAGCTCCCTTCCCCGTCCATCAGCGTAGTCAGGCACCAGTTGGCCACACACCACAGGAAAAACGGAACCACAATACTGAGTATTTCTACGATCACATTGAGCTCCCTCAGCTTTACTTCATTAAGTATGAAGCCTGTAAGCTGCCTCCGCAGTATAAATGTGACACCCACCATTGCGACTATTATCAAAGCTGTCTTAAGGTTGCCCCTTTTTTCATGCTTCAGATCCCAGAAGCCGTCGAATGGGTGAAATATAAGATACAATGAATATCTCAGACTGCGTAATACTTCCATTTATGCTTCCACCTTTCCCATGGCTTTGATTTCTTCCCTTTTCCTGGTCCGTATCCTCTTCAGGATCTTAGATCCTATATACAGTACCAGGATCGCCAATACCACCAGGCCGAAGTTTTCACCGATAACTTCCTGCCTGTAAAGATCGAATGCCTTGCTGTAATAATCTCTTTTGTTCCCGAGCCTGAAATACTTCATAGCCTGCCTGAAATCGTCCTTCCTCAGCAAAGCCTTTCCCATTCCTATATACGCCAGTTCGCAGTTTGCATTGAATTTGAGCACCTGTTCCCATTTGGCAGCCGACTCGTCGTACTTGCCCGTGAGATGGAGTTCGACCGCTTCTCTTACCAGTCTTCCATATTCTGTCGGTTCAAACACAGTGATCTGGCTCATATTGAAATCGAGCACGACGAAATTATTGTCTATAACATCCAGGGCAACAGGGTCTCTGAAGTTGCCCAGCCGGTTGCCGATACCACCGAACAGGTAAAGCAGATTGCCGTCTGTGTCGTATGTGAAGATCCTTCCTTTTTTCTTATCCAGCACACTATAGATGCCTGAATCTTCAATACAGATATCATATAACTGGGAATTGCCTGCTTCCGCATAACCACGGGATCTGAAATACACATCTCCCACTGGCGGAAAATATCCGTTCCTCCTCAGAACATCAGTACCTGTCGGGTTCAGCTTCCTGACAGGAGCGAATCTGTCATCCTTCGACCTTGTGTTTATCGCATGTTCGATATCCTCCAATGCTATGCTTCCAGTGGTGACATAAATGAATCCGTCATTATCGATGGACAAATTGTTGTACTCAGTCGGCACGAACAGCTCCAGCCTTTCTCTCTGTTCATCCGTGGCTATGAGCTTCCAGAAATAATCGATCATATTGGGTCTGACCTTGCTGGCACCCATATAACCTACGAACATACCCTGACTGTCCAGTTCGATCAGTCCCTGGTTGACCCCCTGCGCCACTACATACAATCTGTTTGCCCTGTCCACCACCAATGCCGTGGGGTAATACTGAAAGTCGGCAGGGATGATCTCTGAAACAGGAGGCCCTATCTCCCTGACAAAATTTCCGTCAGCATCCAGATGGACTATCCTTGAATTATCCGTATCTGCCACATATATTTCACCGTCTTTTGTTACAAACAATCCCTTCGGGTTGTTGAAGGAATCCCGGGTCCCATTTTTGCTGAAGCCCTCAATTATCCTGTCCAGTTCCCAGTTTTCGTTTATGACCACTATCCGGTTGTTCCCCGAATCTGCGACATAGAGCTTGTTATCCGGACCGGTGAAAAGATCCGATGGCTTTTTGAATTCATTTATACCAAGAGACCTTCCATCAACTATCCTGGCCGGGACATATGCAGCCGGCGCCGGAATAGGAGACCCCCAGAAGTCATAATTATAGTTGTTGTATGGTTCGTCCGCATAGGCAGATGCCGGACACAGCAGAACGAAAATTATAAAAATCGCCAAAAACCTTTTGAATCTCAATGCCCTGCCCTCCCTTCTATTCCTTCAGTCCGGATGTGGACATGGTCTGGATGATGCTGCTCTGCGTGACCATGAACAATACTACCGGCACTATCATCATAAGGAGTATGACCGCCGCACCCACTCCCGCTCTGGCAAACCCGCCCATTAATATCTGGTTCAGCGCATATGGCAGTGTCTTCAATTCTTCACTGTATATGAAAGTACTGCCTGTCGCACCCCAGAGAGTCTGGAATGAGAAGATTATCAGTGTGAGCCAGGCAGGTTTTACACATGGCATCGCTATCGTCCAGAATGTCTTCATCTCCCCGGCTCCATCCATACGTGCGGATTCCAGCAGAGAATCAGGAATGGTGACCATGAACTGCTTCATGAGGAACAAACCAAGAGAATATCCAAATGCAGGTACGATCAGTGCAAGATATGTATCGAGCCAGTTGAGCCTGGCCATCACCAGATAGTTCGGTATCGCTGTTACGACAGGCGAGAACATGAGTGAGGTGACTACTATGTTGAAAAAGAGCTTCGATCCCGGGAACTTGTGCTTCTCGAGTGCAAAGGCTGCCATCGATGCTATCACTACATGCCCCGCAGTGCCTGCTGCCGTGGTGAATAAAGTATTGAATATATAGCGTGAGAAGGGCACCCATGACTGGGCCATCAGCAAAAACAGATCCCTGAAGTTGTCAGTGGTGGGGTTTCGTACGAAAAACCTCGGAGGGAACATGAATATCTCATCCAGGGGCTTGAATGCATTGGAAATAGCGTATATCATGGGAAGTACCATGAAGGATCCGAATATTACCAGGATCACGATATTCGCAACATCGCCCCCCAATGAACGGTTCAGCCTTTTTGGTTTGAGTTTCCGCATCTTCATTCTATCTACCCACCTTCTTCAGAAGATTCTGTACTACCTTGTTGCAGAAGATCATTGTCAGGAAAAGTACTGTTGCAATAGCTGAAGCATAACCCATTTCAAAACGGAGTGTACCGTAGTCTATAAGGTGATTGACCACTGTATGGGCTGCATAATCCACACTCGGCAGACCCGCAAGTGCTATGGTCACATCACTGACTGCAAAGGATGAAGTTATGGACATAACAGCACCGAACATCAGCATGGGTTTCATATTCGGCAAAGTAATGTACCAGAGCTCCTGCCAGCGATTCTTTATACCATCGACTATCCCCGCTTCATACTGGGCCCTGTCGATACCCTGCAGACCGGCAACAAAAGACAGGAACCCTGTACCGAGACTCATCCACAATACGACTATCATTATAACTGGCATTATATATCTCGGATCCTGAAGCCATATTATTGGTTCTGTGATAAAGCCCAGCTTCATAAGCGTGGAGTTCACATAGCCATATGCGTCACTGCTGAACATGACCTGCCATATCATGTACACATTCCCCGATATGGACGGGGCATAAAAGATCAGTACCATGAATGCCCTTATCTTCGGGGGCAATTCATTGATGAACCATGCAAACATCAGTGACGCAAAATATCCGATCGGTCCTGTGATGGCTGCCAGCAGAAAAGTGTTCTTGACAGACTTCAGAAAGACATCGTCGCTCAGAAACAGTCTTACATAGTTTTGCCACCCAATAAATTTGGGAGTCTCCAGAATATTAAAGTATGTAAAGCTGAGCCCCATCGATACAATTACCGGTATAACGGTAAAAACCATGAAAATGATGGCGAAAGGTGCAAGGAATAAATAAGATACCCTGTTTTTGACTATCTGATCTTTCAGGTTTACAAGCTTGCCCTTGAACGAGGAAGCTGTTCCCTGCACATGCTGTGACAACTTCTCTACTACAGCAGACATTTATTTACCCCCATCCCTCAGCGGTAAGCCGAATTCTTTTCTCTTATTGTCGATCTCTTCATTTATTATCCTGACATAGTCCAGCAGAGTTTCCCTTGGATCCGCACCCTCATTGTACACCTTCCTGAAAGCATTGTTCAGATGCCTTGGGGTGAAGTAACCGCCCGGGACCTCCGGATTGCCTTTGACCCAGCTTCTTTGCTCCGTCAGCGCATTATAGTCCTTTACTGGCCACGGCAGCCTCTTTGCTGCTTCAATGTTTGCAGTCGGATGACGCGCTGCCGCTCCCATAAGACTCTCCATCTCACGCCCGAATCTGACCTGCGTATCGGCGCTGACCCACCACTTCATAAACTCCCATGCAGCTTCCTTGTGCTTGGACGACTGCAGCATCATAACTCCATATCCGCCGCTGGTGGTAGATCTGTCGATGACTCCATCCTCTCTCAGCACACCTGGTATGGGTGCCATCTCCCAAAGCCCTCTCAGCTCCGGAGCAAATACCTGCAGATTGTTGTAAAGCCAGTATTCATTAAGGAGCAAGGGCATTTCACCTGTCCTGAAACGGTTCATTGCATCGAACTCGACAGGAAACTTATAGTTCACAAACAACTCAGTCCATTTTTTGAATGCACTGATTGCCTCTTCCGTATCAAGTGCACTTGATATGCCGTCTCCGTTATAAACCTGGCCTCCCTCCTGGTAGAGGAAAGTGCTGAATGTCTCCATAGCTCCCCATGTATCATTCAATCTGGTGACCGGGACACTTACATCCATATTTGACTTTTGTATGGTAGAGATAATCTGATAAAGATCTTCCCATGTGTCCGGCGGTTCCACTCCCAGCTCCTCCAGAATATCGGTGCGGTAGAACATCATGAGGAACTGCTGCTGCTCAGGCAGCCCATATATACCGCCCTGGAACCTGTATGGCAGTATCGTGGGCTCTGTGAACTCACTGAGCACCTCATTCAAATCAGGGAATTGAGTCAGATCCACAGCCGCATTACGGGTCGCATAGTTGACCGGCTCACCATTCCCTACAGAGAGAGCTACATCCGGTCCCCTGCCGGCAACAGTCGCAGGCAGCAGTACATCGGGCTGGACAAGCTCCAGGTTGACGGCCACGCCTGTCTCCGGTACAAATGAGTCATCTATCATCTTCTTGAGTACCTGTGCCTGGTCACGTCCGGTAGTGATCCAGACAGTGATGGCTTCGCCTTCGTCGTACACATTGCCCACACTGCTGTAATCCTCGGTAAAGGAAGCTATGAAAGCTGATATCTCATGGATGATACGCCTGAAGAAAGAAGCTTCTGCTTTGGGTATTTCTGCATCAGGTGCAGAGAAAATGAAGTAATCGATCTCAAAAGGCTGATTTCTGGTATCATTTATCCAGGTGCCAAGTGCACCGACATTGTCCTTGAATTGCTTCATTCTGTTTTGTATCGTACGGGGTCTTTCCGCCATATCCTCCAGTTGGTAGGAAAGCCTGTCCAGTATGGCATTGTGAGAACCACGCTGGCCGGTATATTCCACCAGGCTGTCGGAAAGCTCCTTTAGTATCTCACTCTGTTCCCTGAGGGTCGCCATGACACCGGGAAGTTTCTTATGCAACTGGTAATCCCTGTAGCGATCCGGCTCTTTGCCGGTTATCATGAGTATCTTGCGGTAAGCGCTGTTGAGCACATAGACGCTTTCCTCCGCCTCTCTCAGTATTTCTGCCAGATCGCCCAGAACTACCTCCATTCTTATCCTGTTTACACCCTCATTTAGATAAAAGAGGAAGGGACCATCTTCATTCCCCAGCACGAAGTTATTCCATATGGATGTAAAATTGAACTCGATATTCTCCGCTTCTTTAAAAGGAACTTCACCGTTTATGATAAGCCTTCTGTTGGCATACAGTCCGCGAATGATATTCTGTCTGCCTTTGATCGTTATCTGATAAAGACCGGCTTTTTCGACTTCGACATCCCACTCGATCCACTGTCCCGGAAGCTGCCAGTTCGTGCTCCCTATCGTATTCAAACGTATCTTGGATTTATGATATGGTACTGTGGCAGGGGATGTACGGTCGTTGAGAGGATAAAGCGTCGGATCTGACTTGAAAACAGCGCTTTCGCCCTGTACATATACAGACTCACCGTCGTAGACCTGGTATCCTTTTCCCTTCCACTCCTTCAGTTTCTCTTCATATGTCGGTAGCGTTTCATATTGCGTGAGCTTCAGGGACCTGATCACCATAGGCTCCTTTACGGATACAAGCTTTATGGTATTTTTGCCTTTGTTGAAGTGGAAAAGGTATGGCTCGTTATAATAGCCCATATAGTCACTGAAATATGAAGTTTGCCATTGGGGTTGTTCTATCTGGCGTGGTCTCATGTCATTATCACGGTTGTCACGTCTTATTTCCTCCGCATTGACCCACACCCTTGTAAAAGTGATATGCTTTGCATCATTGAAAGGACTTATTCCGTTTATCCATACCTCACGTTCTATTGCCGCGCTTCGGCCCTCTATGGGGAAATACTCTATATAAAGGCTGTACAACCCTTCCTCGGGCACATCCACTTCCCAGGTGACATATCCCTGCTCATCAGTCTTCAGTGATTTCCCTGATGAGCCCTCAAAATCCTGCAGTATCTCTGCCTTCATATCTATCTCAACATATTTATCTACTTCTATCTCTACTTCGGTCCTGGGTCTGGGAGCATCCGGATACTGGGAAATGTAGCGTTCATAAGTGTCTGCTCTCCGGATCGTCAGATCGTTTCCGGATACCGGATCCGATGGTGTAATGGTGTCGCCGTTGGAAATGCCTGTTCCTGAGAAAATGAATACAAAAATAAAAACAACTGCCAATAGCTTAGATACCTTGCGTACAGCTATCTTCTCCATATATACAACCCCTTGTTATGTTTTCGTATTTACACGCTCTTAAACAGTTTGTATATGATGTATACCTGATCTCCACATTATCAAACAATCTCAGGGACAATGGAAATAAAAAATAAAATAAAAAGATTAATCATTAAATTATTGTCGGTACATGATTTATTATAATTTTACTTTTCTTCCATGTCAATAACAATTTGCCACAAACCCTGCAAATGCGTTTAATGAAGCATTGTAAGCCAGTGTTCATGCACGTGGCAGCCCTTGTGAAAACGTCACACTAAACTTTACACCGCCTCTGGATATAACATTACTAATTAAAGTTGTAATGTTACTTTGAATCAGGTATTGCAGGTATCCATCAGCATTTGCCATGATGATGAGGAAAATACAGAGTTATTCTTCTGGTAAATCTATGTCCTCATCGAAATCTATATGATTTTCCTTGTATCGTTTTTTGATTTTTGCTAAAGTAGGATTAAATCATTTTCTGAAACAGAGTATGCAAAGGAGTGTTCCTTTTTGCCTTTTGACGGAATCGTTGCAAAATGCATTGTACGGGAACTGAGCAAAGAGCTCTCAGGCGGCCGTATAGATAAAGTCCTGCAGCCGGAAGCTGATGAAATAGTACTGGTTATAAGGGCACAGGGCAAAAACCACAGGCTTTTGCTCAGTGCCAGTCCACGATATCCCAGGATCCACATTACTGAAACGGTCAAGGAAAATCCGTCTGTTGCTCCTTCATTCTGCATGCTGCTGAGAAAACACCTCACCAGGGGAAGAATTCATTCATTCGAGTTCAATGACTATGAAAGGGTCATAGGTCTGAACATCGAAGCAGTCAGCGAACTCGGAGATATCTCATCCAAAAAGCTGGTCATAGAAATAATGGGCAGGCACAGCAATATAATCCTGCTCAACGAAAACGACAGGATACTGGATTCCATCAAACACGTGGATTCAGATGTCAGCAGCGTCCGCGAAGTCATGCCCGCAAGGCAGTACATACTGCCCCCTTCCCAGGACAAAATTTCGCCTTCACATCTTGACACGGCGCAACTGACACAATTGCTTGATTTTTCATCGAAGCCCGTCGAAAGATTCCTGCTGGATAATATAAAAGGCTTCAGTCCTCTGCTGTGTCGCGAAGTCTGCTACCGCGCAGGCATAGACGGTAAAAGGCGTACCGGAGGACTTACGGCCGAAGAGCGTATTTCCCTGGAAACGGCGCTTCATTCGGTAATCAAAGAAATCAGGAATGACGAGTATCTGCCCGCCGTCTATTTTGAAGACGAGCAGTGCCGGATACCGCTGGACTTTCACTGCCTGGACATAAAGCAATACGCTTTCAGGGAACAATCGGGCTCCATCAGCCATACGCTTGACAGATTTTATAATTCACGTGACAAAGCTGAACGGCTCAGGCAAAAGAAGGCCGACTTGTTCAAATTACTGAACAACTCCATCGACCGTTGCACCAAAAAACTGGCCATCCAGCAGGACGCATTACGCGAAGCAGCGGACAGGGAAAAGCTCAGGCTTTACGGCGAACTGATCACGGCCAGCATATATGCAATACCCAAAAACGCAAAAAGCGTGTCATTGATGAACTATTACAGCGAAAACGGAGAATACATCGACATCCCTCTCGATCCGAACCTGTCACCCCAGGCAAATGCTCAGATTTACTTCCGCAAATACGCTAAAGCAAAGAGCACCCACATATACACGACACGCCAGCTGGAGCAGACGCAGATCGAGCTTGACTACCTGGAAAGCGTTCTTCAGATGCTGGACAACTGCACATCTGTGCAGGAGATCGACGAAATCAGACAGGAGCTCTCTGACCAGGGGTATATGGTACAAAAGCGCAGACGGCATGGGAAGAAAGCCGCCTCTGCGACAGAGCCTCTGCACTACAGATCCTCCGACGGTTTCGACATCCTGGTCGGAAAAAACAATACACAAAATGACCGTCTGACCTTTAAAATAGCGCAGTCCGGCGATATCTGGCTACATACGAAGTCAGTACCCGGTTCCCACGTGATAATAAGAAAGAGTGGCCGTGAAATACCCGACAGGACTATCGAGCAGGCTGCCATGATAGCAGCCTGGCACAGCAAAGCCAGGATTTCATCCAATGTCCGGGTGGACTACACTGCCGTGAAAAACGTAAGCAAACCGTCAGGCGCAAAACCGGGGATGGTGGTCTATGTCAATTACAGGACGGCCATCGTCACGCCGGACCAGTCTCTGGTGGAAAGTCTCAGGGTGTAGTCTTTTACTGGTCGCAATCAGGGTTTGTCGTGCGCGGCGCCGGGAAAGCTCGTTTATGGAAGTCTGGTTGGATTCCGGATGCAGTTTCTATATAATAAAAGAGTACTCTCATCACAAATGGTACGTGGCTGCGGTTGATGCCGGGACATCTGGATCAGCTCAAACTGAAAGGAGATGCAGTATAATTGGAAAAAAACAGTTCTCAAACGACAAAAGCTGCGGAGAAATATATCAGGAAAGCCATCGAAATGGGTGCGGATCACGCTGTATTCTTCAGGACCGGGGATATCGAATTCGATCCCAGAACACTCCTGAAATGCATGTTCGGCTGTAACACATGGGGCAAAGGCCATACATGTCCGTCCAGGCCAGGCTCGCTGAAACCATGGGAATATGAGCAGATATTCAGGAAATACAGCTGGGGCATCATAATACATTCACATAGTAAAAAAATCTCCCAGGATGTCTCATTCTCAATAGAAAGCCAGGCTTTCACAGACGGTTACTACATGGCGTTTTCGCTGAGTGACTGCTCCAGCTGCAGTGAATGCGGCGCTGCAAGAGGCTCAGACTGCGCTGACCCCAGGAAAGCGAGACCCGCATTCCACAGTGTCGGTATAGACGTATTCAAAACAGTGAGGAAGTTCGGTCTGCCGCTGGAAACGCTCAGGACTCCGTCGGACGAGCAAAACTGGTACTCGGCAGTATTTATTGAATAATCGATCCTGCAACCGGACTGATGACCGGATACAAGGCTGGTCTAATAACTTGAACAGAGGAGTGGATAAAATGGTATCAGAAAAAGTACTCACCAATTTAAAAAAATCATCATGGATAAGAGCCATGTTCGAACAGGGGCAGAATCTCCGTCAGAAATACGGAGCCGATAATGTCTTTGACTTCTCTCTTGGCAATCCGGACCTGGAGCCGCCTGTGCTGGTCCGGGAAGTGCTTAAAAAGACTGTGCTTTCGGATATACCAAAAATGCATGGTTACATGAGCAATGCAGGATACCCTGAAGTAAGGGCAGCTGTCGCCGCAAAGCTGAAACAGACCACAGGCGTCCCTGTTGAAGGTTCTCATGTCATAATGCAGTGCGGCGCAGGCGGTGCCATGAACGTGGTACTGAAAACCATACTGAATCCTGGTGATGAAGTCATAGTACTCGCCCCCTATTTCGCCGAATACCTTTTTTACATAGACAACCACGGCGGCAAACCGGTCATCGTTGAAAAAAACCGGGAAACCTTCCAGCCTGATCCGCAAAAGATATATGACGCCATCACCCCGAGAACGAAGGCATTGATAATCAACTCACCCAACAACCCGACCGGGGCCATATACAGCCGGAGCTCACTGGAGGCTATTTCAGATGCTATCGAAAAACGGCAGAAGGAATTCGGTACAGTGATATGCGTCATATCTGATGAACCTTATGACAAGATAGTTTACGACGGTGCCGAAGTTCCGTCAGTATTCAAGGTTTTCAGGAACTCCATCATCGTCAATTCGTTCAGTAAATCGTTGTCTCTGCCCGGTGAACGAATAGGCTTCATCGCGGTCAATCCCCGCATCGATGATGCCTCGGCGCTGACAGACGGACTCATTTTTGCCACCAGGACTCTTGGTTTCGTAAACGCTCCTGCTCTCTTCCAGAGGATACTCCCTGAATCACTCGACGCAAAAGCAGATGTCGAGATATACAAAAAAAGACGCGACATGCTCTATGAAATCGTCACCGGCGCCGGCTTCAAATGTCTCAAGCCACAGGGCGCATTTTACCTGTTCCCGCAGTCGCCCATAGAAAATGACGTGGAATTCTGCAGCGAAGCACTCAAATACAACCTCATCATTGTACCCGGCACCGGATTTGGCTGCAGAGGTTTCTTCAGACTGGCATACTGCGTGGATGAAAAGACGATAGTCAACTCACGGAAGGCTTTTGAGGCTTTGGCAGCTCAATACAGATGAGTTTAATACCTAGCGCGGTACTCTGACATGCATTATCCGGCAAAATGCCGGATAGTATGTGTCTTGGTGCCGTCCGGGCATCTTCATTATTCCTTCGCCAGTATCACAAGGAGCAGTCCTTCCTTCACTTCGATATAGGCTTCTTCCTCTGAAAATCTGTTGCTGACACCGAGGGACGATCCCAGCTCCAGCACTGCTCCCTCCAGCGGAAAATAGAGACCACGGGTCGAAACACCCGAGGCGCTCCCTGCGACAGGCAGCAGGGTAACAAAAACTCCGTCTTTCCGTTTCAGCCTGATGCTGCCGCTTATCAGCCTTATCTCATTTTTTTCATCGGCAATGATACCCTCCACATTGGCATCATGGATTTTTTTCAACAAAAAGAGGTTGGATATCGAATGATCCAGCCTCGATCCGATCGCCCCAAGCAGGATGACCCTGGAACAACCCCTGTTTATCGCTATTTCCACTGCAAGCTCGCTGTCCGTCATATCCTTTTCCGCCGGATAACCAATCATCTCTACGCCTGCAGCTTTCAGCCCGATATAATCACTTTTGTCTATGGAATCAAAATCCCCCACCAGGATGTCTGGCACTATGTCCAGTGCCCTGCAGTGGCGGGCCCCGCTGTCCGCGGATATCACCAGTTCTGCTTTTTTGCAGTATTCTTCTGCATGGGCATAATCATCTATCCTGCCCCCACAGAAAATCACACAAGTCATACATAACCACCAAATGCATTCCGGCGCAGACTGCTTATCATTTCCTCCGCATCAGGTGCGCCGAATATGGTCGTACCTGCCACTATCACATTTGCTCCAGCCTGCGTCACTGACCTGATATTCGAAAGGTCTATGCCGCCATCGACTTCGATATCAAACTTCAGACTGCGTTTCACAGCCATATTTTTCAGTTCACGTATTTTGTCGGTCATACTTTCTATATACTGCTGGCCTCCGAATCCTGGGTCTACTGTCATCAACAGCACCATATCCACGTCTCCCAGCACGGCATCCAGCGTATTCAGCGGAGTGGCCGGATTCAGCACCACGGATGCCCTTACACCTCGCTCTTTTATCATCTCGATAGTCCGGTGCAGGTGCGGATTGTTTTCAACATGGACTGATATGATATCGGCACCGGCATCCGCAAAATCTTTTATGTAACGGTCCGGCTCCTCTATCATAAGATGCACATCAAAGGGAAGCTGCGTAACCTTTCTGAGACTCCTTATCACTGGCGGGCCGATGGTTATGTTCGGTACAAAGTGTCCGTCCATTATATCAAGATGGATCATGTCGGCACCAGCCTTTTCGACCCGCAATATTTCTTCACCAAGTCTTGAAAAGTCCGATGCCAGGATAGACGGTGCTATTTTGATCATTGTTCCTCATCCCTTTCTGCTGCCTTTTCTGTATTTTGCTGCGTCTTCCTGCTTCAATACCTTGTATAGTTCTGCGTAGCGGATGTATCTTCCTTCTTCTATCGACCCTTCATCAACTGCCTTCCTGACGGCACAGCCCATCTCATTGACATGGCTGCAATCGGTGAAACTGCATTTTGGGATATGCTCCTCAAATTCGGGATACAAATACTGAAGTTGGTCATAGCATATCCCGGAAAGCTCATATGAACTGAATCCGGGAGTGTCCACCAAATACCCGCCTTCAGGCAGTTCTATCAGCTCGGCATGTCTGGTGGTATGTCTGCCTCTCCCGATTTGACTTACACTTCCTGTCTCCATCACAACAGTATCCATGATCCTGTTGAGCAATGTCGATTTCCCGACACCCGACTGACCTGCAAACACTGATATATGATCTCTGAGAGCACCCTTCAGCTTATTGAATCCCTCAGTTTCCTCAATGCTGGTTTCAATGACATCATAGCCTGCTTTGGCATAAGGCAGACGCAACTTTGCCCTGTTACCATCTTTGTCCAGGTCAGTCTTGTTGATGCAGACAACTGCCTTGATGCCCTTTTCTTCTGCCGTCACAAGAATCTTGTCCAACAGCAGCAGGTCAGGTTCCGGAGATTCTACCGCTATCACGGCAATAACCTGATCTACATTCGCAACCGCCGGCCTGACAAGGACAGTACTTCTGTCGATTATCTCATCTATGTTGCCCTTTTTCTTTTCGGGATCGGTCACTGTAAAAGCTACCCTATCTCCGGTCAGCGGGGTCAACCCCTTTTTACGGAATATCCCCCTTGCCCTGCACTCATAAATACCGTCATCCTTCACTGAAACGTAATAGAATCCGGCTATCCCTCTTATAATTATGCCAAAAGGCAATAATCGAACCTCCTCATCTGCTGCCTTGATTTATCCATCATATCATCAGATACTTATCGAAACACATCGGTCACTACTGATTCCTGATATCAGTTTCCAAAGCCAGATCATTGTCGAGATAGACGATCACATGTGTCGTTCCCGTCTCTCCGATGGTCACCGGAAGGCTTATGGGGAACTGACTGCGTTTCACATACTGGTTCATCTCTATCTTGCGCACATTCGTATCAGACGGTGTCGATTCAACATAGACCAGTACTTCTTCACCATAGATACGGCTGGGATCCAGGGTGATCGTTATAAGCTTGGTCCTTTCACTTCCGCCCTGCTGAGGCTCTCCGTCATCGGGGTCGCCCGGCCTGTCATCGCCTCCGTCAACAGGTTCGTCTATGCCGAATGTCAATTCCACTGCTGTGTATTCATCATGCTCTGTATCCGGCAGGGGATATTGCTTTATGACTCTGGCCACATCGCTTATTATTCCTTCAGGCAGTATTTTCCCTATCGTAAGATTGCTCTTCAGTATGGCATTCTCAGCTTCGATCCTTGTCATCCCGATCAGATTGGGGACTCTCACCTTTTCCAGCTTCGGACCCGTACTCACATATACCTTGACAACTGTATCAGGCTTAACCATTTCGAATATCTCCGGCTCTGTCCTGATAACCAGTCCTTTGCCCACTGTCTCACTGTTCTCTCTCAGTATCTCAGGCACAAGCCCGGCATTGGTTATGTAAACCTCTGCCACTCTCGACTCCTCTCCCCTTATATCGGGTATCTCCACCATATGGGGCCCGTCGCTCACGGTGAAATTTATCGTGCTCCCGGGCTTCAGAGTGTTGCCCACTGCTATATCCTGTGATATGATGACGCCTTTTTTGACCTTATCATCGTATACCCTGTCATTATCAGAAGCAATAATGTCATATCGGCTCAGCAGCTCCTTCACTTCGTTGAATTCCATGTTCGTATAGTCTTCAACGACGAATGAAGCCGTATCGTCAGGCGTTATTATCGGAATAATGAGTTTTATGCCCAAGTAGACGATAAGTGCTGTTATCACCAGACCGGTCGCTATCCCGAGCCAGATGCTCACCCGGTCTCTTTTCTTCCTTGTTGCTGTATCATCCTCTTCTTCCATGTATTCTTCATCTCCATCATCGATATTCTCGTCTATATCAAATCCGGCGCTGACTGCCTGCATCTTTTTCGTCGGCAGCTCTTCTACAGCATTGCTCCCGCTGATTTTCGCATTTGGTTCCGACAGGACCATCTGCAGATCCGCAAGCATCTCGGATGCGGTCTGGTATCTGAGATTCTGGTCCTTCTTCATGGCTTTGACTATCAGGTCATTTACTCCCTTCGGTATCGATGGCTTAACATCTATTGGCTTTTGAGGCTTCTCCTGTATGTGCTTCAGAGCGATCGCCACAGGTGATTCCCCATCAAAGGGCACCTTTCCCGTCACCATCTCATATATGGTTATCCCCAGCGAGTAAAGATCCGATTTTTCATCGATAAATCCGCCTCTTGCCTGTTCCGGCGAGAAATAATGGACAGAACCTATGGTGCTGCCGACCATGGTGATGGTGGCAGAAGTGACAGCTCTGGCTATACCGAAGTCTGTCACCTTGGCAATGCCTTCATTTGTTATCATGATATTATGCGGTTTTATATCACGGTGAACGATGAAGTTCCTGTGTGCATGTTCGATGGCGGAGCATATCTGGATCGCTATGCTGACAGCTTCCCTCCAGGGCAGCGCACCCTTCCCGGCGATATACTCCTTCAATGTGATTCCGTCGATCATTTCCATAACGATGTACTGTATATCATCCTGCTTGCCAACATCAAAGATCGATACGATATTCGGATGGTTCAGGCTCGCTGCGGCCTGGGCCTCCACACGGAAACGCTTGACGAATTCCTCATCGTCGGTGAATTCACTGCGCAATATCTTAACGGCGACAAAACGGTTCAAAAGCAGACATTTCGCCTTATAGACGACTGCCATGCCGCCTCCGCCGATCCTTTCGAGCAATTTATATCTATTTCCCAATACCTGTCCTACCATATCCACACCTTCACTAACACTTGATTACGATGACTGTGATATTATCCTCGCCACCCTGTCTGTTCGCGGCTTCTATAAGCTTTGCACATGCATGCTCCGGCTCACTGCCGGCTGCTATGTCCGCAATTTCACTCTCACTTACCATATTGGTCAGACCGTCGGTGCAAAGTATGTATATATCATCAGCCTCGATCTGCTGGCTAATAATATCCACCTCCAAATCCGGTGAAGAACCGATGGCTCTTGTTATGACATTCTTCCTGGGATGGTTCTCAGCTTCTTCTTTGGTCAGTGTACCCTTCCTGACCAGCTCTCCGATATATGAGTGATCTTCAGTAAGCTGACTGATAGCTCCGTTCCGGATCAGATAAAGCCTGCTGTCTCCAACATGTGCGGCGGTAAGTGAAGAACCCGCTATCACTGCCATGGTCAGCGTAGTACCCATCCCGCTGACTTCAGCGCTTCCCAGCGATTTTTCATATACGGCGGCATTGACTCTTCTGAACAACTCTTCCAGCCTGCCTCCCGCATCCTCACAATCAAAGCCGCCTCCATCGCCAAAATCGTCCCTTATGTACTCAACAGCCATCCTGCTTGCTATTTCTCCGCAGTTGTGTCCTCCAAGGCCGTCAGCTATAACAAAGGCGCAGAATGTATCTGAACACCCAGGGATGATCATATAGCTGTCTTCATTTATGTCCCTTAATAATCCTTTGTCGGTACCTGCTGCATACTTCAAGCTATCAGCACCTGCCTTAAATATTGTTGTCCAGTCCTTTGCTATCCTGATATATTTCCCTTCACTGACCGCACTTTCCCCTGCGCTGACCTGTTTCTGTACCCCATACCGGATCTGCCGGTTTCCCGGAGCTGATCTCACGATGTCTCAACTGTCCGCATGCTGCATTTATGTCTGACCCCAGCTCACGGCGGACAGTCGTCTCGATACCTTTTTCCCTCAGCAGTGCAGCGAATTCCTCTGTGCGAGTGCGTCTGCTCTGGCGGTAACTGGTCCCCTTCACTGGATTGATCGGTATCAGGTTTACAAGGCACAACAGCCCTTTTAGCAGAAAGGCAAGCTCAGCAGCGTTTTCCAACGAATCATTGACGCCTTCTATCAATGCATATTCGAACATTATCCGCCGGTTGGTTTTCTCTGTATATATCTTACTAGCTCCAATGATTTTGTCAATACGATACTTCCTTCCAACAGGCATAAGCTTCGCCCTTATCCGGTCATTGGGAGCATGCAGCGAAATAGCCAGATTTGCCTGGAATCCTTCATCTGCAAACCGGAGTATACCTGGTACCAGCCCGCATGTCGAAACCGTCATGTGCCTGTACCCTACGTTCAGACCATGATGAGAATTTGCAAGCCTCAGGAATTTGATAACATTATCATAATTATCAAAAGGCTCGCCGATTCCCATGACGACCACGTTGCTCACCTTAATGCCGTGGTCACGCTGCATTGCCAGTATCTGCTCCAGTATCTCACCGGCAGTCAGGTTTCTCCTGAAACCGGATATCGTCGATGCACAAAAGCTGCAGCCCATTTTACAGCCTACCTGCGAAGAAACGCAGGCTGTATAGCCATGGTTATATTCCATCAGCACACTTTCTATGACATTGCCGTCATCCAGCTCGAACAGATATTTGACTGTGCCGTCGATTGCGGACTCCAGCTTTTTTCTTATATTTAGACAGGAAATACAGGCCAAAAGTTTCAACTCTTCTCTCAACTGCAGTGAAAGGTCAGTCATCTCATCGAAATCCACGGCTCCCTTTGCTATCCAGCTGAATATCTGCTTCGCCCTGTACTTCTTCTGCCCGATGCCTGTCAGGAACTCTTCGAGTTCACCGATATCCATATCCGGAAGATATCTCTTCACCGAGTCATTTGCCAATCCGACTATTTCCCCTTCCTAACCAGTCTCGCAATAAAAAATCCGTCGATCCCGTCCCTGTTGGGATAGGTCTGCAGCATACCGCCGCTGGCGTATTTTGAAAGCCCGGCAGGTAAAAAAGCTGCTATATCATCCTCATAAAACTCATCATTATTGTCCAGGAACTCCCTTATGATGCATCTGTTTTCTTCAGGCAGCAGCGTACAGGTGCTGTACACCAGCACTCCACCTGGCTTCAAAGCCTTTGAGACACTGTTTATCAGCCGGCGCTGCAAAGCCGTTATGCTTTCGATGTCCCTGTTTTCCCTTGCCCATTTGATATCAGGCTTTCTCCTTATAATACCAAGGCCTGAACATGGAGCATCCAGAAGCACCCTGTCATACATGCCCTCATGCTGCGGGACCGGTAGTGACGCATCATGCAGTTCTGTATGGATTATACCCGTCCCGAGCCGGTCTGACGCATCTTTTATCAGTTTCAGCTTGTGCTCGTGTATATCCATTGCTGTTATCAGCCCGTTGTTGTTCATCAGTTGGGCCATGTGTGTGGCTTTACCACCGGGAGCACTGCAGGCATCCAGCACCTTTTCGCCCGGCTGTGGCGCCAGTACAAGAGCCGGCAACATGGAACCCTCATCCTGCACCTGGAACAGTCCTTTCCTGAAAGCCTCCAGTCCGGATACCGATACAGGGCCTTTTATAACGACCGATTCCCTGACATATTTGCCCGGCAGCGCATCGACTCCTTCTGTCTTCAACTCCCTGATCAGTTCATCCGCGGTGATCTTCAGCATATTGGCCCTCACAGTAAGGTCGGGCACCTGGTTGCCAGCCTCCAGCAGACTTTCCGTGAATTTCTCCCCGAAAAGTTCTGCAAATTTTCCGGCTATCCACTTCGGATACGAATACCTGACCGAAAGGTACCCTACAGGGTCGACTGCCTTGTCAGGTATCACATCCTTTCCGCCGCCTCCTGCAATATTTCTCAGTACTGCATTGACGAATCCCGAAGAGGCCTTATGTCCGTACCTGCGGGCAAGTTTGACACTCTCGTTGACCGCCGCCGATGGCGGTACTCTGGTCAGATACTGCAATTGGTAAGCGCCAAGGCGCAATATATTCCTTATCCATGGTGACAGTTTCTCCAGTCTTATGCTTGAGCATGCTGAAATCATCCTGTCCAGTGTGAGTTTCCACTTCACCGCACCGTAGACCAGCTCGGTTACAAAGGCTCTGTCTCTTTCGGTAAGTTCATGACCGGAAAAATACTTATTCAATGCGATATTCGAATAAGCACCCTTCTCATTTATTTCATATAAAATTTTCAACGCAGCTTCCCGCGCAAGATCCAGTTTCATATCCATTCACCGCCCGGCAGCTTCACTGCAACCGCCGTATTCCGCTTCCTCCTCAGGCGATCTTATCATACTGTCCAGCTTGTCCCTGAGGACTCCGATATCCACCGTCGTGTTCACACAGGGCCCATTGGGCCTTTTGTTCAGCACTCCTATGACAGGTATGTTGCTGACATCGGAAATGCCAATGGCCAGATCCCGCTCGCACGCTACAGAAAGCACGATTTCAGGCTTTTCGTCGGCTATGGCCTTTCGCGCCGCAGTTCCGCCTGTCACGACCCGCAGCTTTACGCCTTTTTCCTTTGCCATCTCCCTGACAGCACCAATGGTACAACGGCCGCAATTAATGCAGTTTGCAGCATCTCCTGTTATTTTGCGGCTGCACTCGCTGTTCTGCAGGCAATGCGGCAGTAAAAGCATAATCTTATCAGGTTCTTTTCTTATATCCCCTGCCTCGACGAACAGGTTGTTTATATCTATGAACAGGCTCCGTATCATGTCCTTATCCTTTTTGAGAGCGCCGGCAACAAACAGGGCAAAGGGTATAACCAGCTTCATTCCAAGCCTTACCGGGAATATCATGACCGGATGGACTTTCCTGGTACGAAACGCAATAAAGATGACCGCCGTAGCAGCGGTCAGCAATACCATGACAGTTATGAAAACAGCGATAAAAACAGATATGATCCTGTTGTAAAGGTCTATTGAAAAGAAATCATGTACGTACATAAAAAGTACGACAATTATGCCAATTACCAGCAATAGTATAAATGCGTAAATCAGAAACCCTCTGAGACGTTTATCCAAACACTTCACCTACATCCATGTTATGTCCGCACTCAATGACGCACATTCTTCTGCAGTTGTCGAACTGCAGCTCTGTAATGCTCAGAAGACCACTGCCTGTTGCAACGATAAGGCCATCCTTCAGACATTTCAGCAACATGCCTGGTTTAACAGTATCAACTCCGGAATTCGGCAAAAATCCGTCATTCTCCTGGCAAACCGTTGTCTTCCATATCTTGAGCCTTTTGCCCCTGTAAAACGTATAAGCGCCGGGCCACGGATTTGTACCCCGCACCAGGTTGTGTATTTCCACCGCGCTTTTCTTCCAGTCTATAAGCCCCGTCTCTCTTGTCATCATCGGAACATAAACAGCTTTGGAATGATCCTGCGGCTTCCTTGTCAGTGTTCCGTCCCTGAGCGCTTCGAGTGTCTCCAGCAGTACTTCGGCTCCGAGGATCCTGAGACAGTCAAACAGCTCCTGCGCGTTCATATCCGACGGGATCCCGATCTCCTTCATAAGGAGTATGTCTCCGGTATCCATGCCTTCGTCCATCAGTATCGTCGTTACCCCTGTCTTGCTGTCGCCATTGATCAAAGCCCATTGTATCGGTGCAGCGCCTCTGTACTTTGGCAGCAGTGATGCATGTACATTTATGCACCCGTGCTTCGGTATATCCAGAACGGATTTCGGCAGTATCTTGCCATAAGCGGCCGTCACTATGACATCAGGCGCAATTGCGCTGATAGCATCAACAAATTCGGAGGTCCTGATTTTCTCAGGCTGGAGGATATTAGCAATGCCGAGCCTGATGGCCGCTTCCTTCACAGCAGGCGCTTTCAGCACGCTTTGTTTTCTTCCCACAGGTTTATCAGGCTGTGTAACTACAGCCGCGATGTCATATCCGCTCCCGGCCAGTGCTTCCAGGCAAGGCACAGCAAAATCGGGCGTACCCATGAATACTATCCTCATGATTCCTGCTCCGTCTTTTCCAGTTCTTCTTCATCAAGGAAGCGGATCGCCTTATCGGTGAAAAGAATCCCGTCAAGATGGTCTATTTCATGGCATAATGCCTGGGCCATGAAACCTTCCCCTTCTATCTTTATTTTTTCACCATTTCGGTCCAGTGCTTCCACGATCACATTGGCAGGACGCTCGACCTCTCCCCAGACACCTGGTATACTGAGACAGCCTTCGACAGCAGTCTGCTTGCCGGTCTGTTTCCTTATGACAGGGTTGATCAATTCCACCAGTCCGTCTCCTGTATCGATGACCACAACCCTTCTGAGCACACCCACCTGGGGAGCTGCAAGGCCTGCCCCGTTTACCTTGTACATAGTTTCTGCCATATCATCGAGTAATATAAGTATATTGTCGTTGACTTCAGTGACTTCACGAGATTTTTTCCTCAGGATCTCGTCCCCTTCTTTTCTAATATTTCTTATAGCCATACATACACTCCTAAATCTCGGCATAACGCAGGTCCGGACCAAACGAGCCCATTGGCTGCTTTTTGCTGTGTGCTCAGCATCATGCCGGAGTATTTTCAAATTATTATTACTTAAAGTTTACCATCCTGTCTATTATATCAAACAGGTTTCCGTGCTGCAATAAAGCCCGCACTGCAGAGCGCACAGCCGTGACAGGTGCCGCACAGTACTCACTCACATCATGCTGACAGGATCGATATCGACACTGATGTCCACGTCGCTGCTGCCCCTGTTTCTCATAAAATGATCTGTCAGCCGTGAAAGTACAGCGCACAGCCGGCTTTGTGAACCACACTTAACAAGCACCCGCCATCTGTAGCGGTTTCTCAGTCTGGCCATCGGCGCCCTCACAGGTCCTGGCAGCAGCACATCCCCGGCACCGGCGTCAATTCTGGCAGCCAGGAAATCGTACGTGTCTTTGGCCTTTGAAAAGGCAAGCTTATCTTTAACAGAACTGACAACGACCATACCTATATGTGTAAAAGGCGGATAATGGAGCCTTCTCCTGATCTGCTGCTCCTGTCTGAAGAAAGTCCCGTAATCATGGCGGCTGGCAGCAGTTATGCTGTAGTCTTCAGTGTTGTATGTCTGAATGATCACTCGCCCCGGCACAATGCCTCTCCCCGCTCTTCCAGCCACCTGAGTCAGCAGCTGGAATGTCCTTTCCGATGCCCTGAAATCATCCATGCCCAGCAAACTGTCCGCCGCCAGTACTCCTACCAGCGTAACATTCGGGAAATCATGCCCCTTCGCTATCATCTGCGTTCCTATGAGTATGTTGATATTATCATTTCGGAACGTATCCAGTATCTCTTCATGCGAACGCTTCCCGGTGGTAGTATCCATATCCATCCTGATAACAGAAGCACCCGGGAAGTGTTTGCGCAGTTCTTCCTCCACCTTCTGCGTCCCTGTTCCGAATTGCCGGATGTGGCTGCTCCCGCACTTCGGACAGGTCGCCGGCATCCTTACTGTGAATCCGCAATAGTGACAGATCAGCCGATCATCTGTAGAATGATAAGTCATTGTGATGCTGCAGTGCCTGCACTTCAGTCTGATCCCGCAGTTCCTGCATAAAACGAATGAAGCATAGCCTCTTTTATTGAGGAAAAGCATGGTCTGCTGACCGCTGGCAATGTTTTTTTCGATCTCGGCAGAAAGAAGTGAGCTGAATATGCTCCTGTTGCCCAGTTCCAGTTCCTTTCTCATGTCGACCATGCAAACGTCTGGCAGCAACAGCTCATTGGCCCTCTCCTTCATAACCACCAGACTGATTTTTCCGTCAAGAGCCCGCTGATACGTGCTGACTGAAGGAGTTGCCGAGCCGTATAGCAACACCGCACCGCTGTACATGCACCTTTTTGCCGCTATCTGTGCTGCAGTGTATTTGGGTGTGATCTCCGATTTATATGTAGTTTCATGTTCTTCATCGATGATGATGAGGCCGGGATTTTCAAACGGTGCAAACACGGCAGATCTGGCACCGACCACCACTTTTACTCTCCCATCCCGGATTAGCCTCCACTGGTCAAAACGTTCTCCAGGAGACAGTCTGCTGTGCATGACAGCCACCATGTCCCCGAATCGGCCTCTGAAGCGGTCCACCATCTGCGGTGTCAGCGATATCTCCGGCACAAGCACTATGGCCTGTCTGCCTTTTTCCAGCACATAGCCGATGAGTTGCAGATAAACCTCGGTCTTTCCGCTCCCCGTAACTCCATGCAGCAGCACCTCATTGAATTTCCCGGTATCGATGAGATTTCTGATGCTTTCCAGCGCCGACTTCTGCTCACGGGTCGGCTCCATGGGCTTTGTCGGTTCGATCTCCCTGTGCTTCAGTGGATCTCTTTCCACTTCGACATCTATATATCTTATGTACCCATACTTGCTAAGTGTATCCAGCACCGGAGGAGATACGCCGGCAAACCTGGCAAGGTCCGCCGCTGCTATATATTCATTTTCCAGCAACATCTCAAGGACTCGTATCTGCTGTATCCTTTTTATAACACCTGTCTCTATATCCGAAGACACTTCCTCTGGAGCCATGGCCAGGCATGCAGCCCTGACAGTCTTTGCCCTGATAGCCATTGAATATTGCTCTGTTATACTGATAAGACCCTGCTCAGCAAGCTCTCTTACATTTCTGCTGAAATTGCTTTTCTTTCCGTACATCCTTCTCAGCTCGTCATACTCAACACTTCCGTCCTTCGACCTGAGCAGATCGATCAGCAACCTTTTATTTGGTGTAAGCTTTTCATACTCTCCATCAGGCAGGCCGTCATCCGTATGACTGCCGTTGTCATCAAGCCTGACCACCCGAAGGCTTCTGACATCGATACCCGGCGGCAGCATGCATCTGATAGCCTGGCTGTATGTACAGAAATACCTGCGCTTCATCCAGACAGCAAGGTCTATTTGCGAAGGCAGCAGCACCGGTTTCCTGTCCACGACCTTCTTTATCTCCTTGAGCCCATCAAATTCCGAGCGCTCAGCAAAACCTATTACATAACCTTCCTTAGATTTATTTGCTCTCCCGAAAGGCACGATGACTCTCATCCCTGGCTCCAGGCTGTCACAGAACTCCCTGGGGACAAGATAATGATATTCTTTATCAAACTCACGGGTCGTACCATTTATGACTACAACAGCGATTCTTCCCATCTTCTCCCCTTCCATCCGATAAATCCCGGATCGATCCTTCCCCGTCAGAATACGGTTAAATCATAAAATCAGGAAACATCCCCTTCCGTATTCGATTAGATTATACAATAAGCGGACAACGTTTTCTATCTGCCATATCCTGAACTGCCAAAATCATAAAATGGTTATCAGATTTCTGGCTGAATTTGGGCACACATATGGCTGTGAGGACTTTAGCTGTATTTCTGCTCATACTGTGTCAATTGCCCGGCGGGCGGTTATTATTTCTTGTTTGCAGCCAAATGCTGGGGTATAATATGGTAAGATATGCGTTGGACTGGCTTGAGAATATTTTCAGGCGTATTCCGACACACTTATCCGGAACTTGCCGAAGGATTTTCAGAAGCGCGTCGCAGGTGAGATTTTCAGGATGCCCTCGGAACACCTGCTACGTGTTCCAGGTGCAAATTCCGGAATGCCTTGAGAATACACATTCATGAAAGGATGGACAGCAGCATGATCATAATCGGTGAAAAACTCAACAGCACCAATAAAGCAGCGAAAGCAGCCATCGAATCCCTCGATGCCGTGTTCGTGCATGATATGGCCAGAAAGCAGCTTGATGCAGGGGCATCGTATATCGATCTGAATGCAGGCATGTTTGTGGAAGGTGAACCTGAGAAGCTGGAATGGCTGGTCAAAACAGCACAGGAAGCCGTAGACGCGCCGCTCTCCATTGATTCTCCCAATCCTGAAGCAATAGAAAGAGCGTTGAAAATAACCGCATCGAAACCAATCATCAACTCCATCACACTTGAAAAGGAAAGATATGATTCCATACTGCCGCTTGTGCTTGAATATGGCACAAGAGTGATCGCCCTCTGCATGGATGACAGCGGGATGCCGGAAACGACTGAGGAAAGAGTGGCTATAGCAGACAAGCTTATCACCGGCCTTACTGCAAAAGGCATCGACATTTCAGACATCTTCATCGATCCAATGATCAGACCGGTAAGCACCGGTTCACATTACGGCACAGTGGCACTTGAGACGATCCGCAGTGTCCGTACGAAATTCCCTGGAGTGCATATAACATGCGGATTGAGCAATATATCCTTCGGCCTGCCCGCAAGGAAAATCCTGAATCAGGCTTTTCTGATCGCTGCTATGACCTGCGGTCTGGACTCAGCCATCCTGGATCCGCTGGACAAAAGGCTGATGGCTTACATATATGCGGCAGAAGCACTGCTGGGCAATGACGACTTCTGTATGAATTATCTGGAGAAATACAGAGAAGGTCTTATCGACCTGCCTTAGTATGAGCATTCGCACAGATGCCGGGAGGATCCAATGAAAGTTGTCGGTATCGTAGCTGAATACAATCCGTTCCATTACGGGCACCTTTATCATCTGCAGTCTTCCCGCAGTCTGACAGAAGCAGATTGTGTCGTCGTTGTGATGAGCGGCAACTATACACAGCGGGGCGAACCAGCCGTTGTCAGCAAATGGGCACGGGCTGAAATGGCACTGCTGTCCGGAGCAGACCTGGTGATCGAGCTGCCTGTCGCATACGCCATGGGCAGCGCTGAATACTTCGCATACGGCGCAGTCAGGCTGCTCGACAGTTTGGGCGTCGTGGATGCCATGTGTTTCGGCAGTGAGTCCGGCGATATCGAAGATCTGCAGGCAATCGCCTCCATCCTGGCTGATGAGCCGGAAGAATACAAGGATCTTCTTAAAAACCACCTGTCCGACGGCCACTCGTTCCCTTCCGCAAGACAAAAAGCTCTGTCCGGCTATTTGAGGGGCAGACACGGGAAAGCTGATCTTACCCGCTTGCTGAAGAGTTCCAACAACATACTGGGCATAGAATACCTCAAGGCTCTGCTGCGCCTGGACAGCAAAATAAAACCTGTCACCATCAGCAGGATCGGCAGCGACTATAATTCGACAGAATTAAGCGGCAAATTCAGCAGCGCCACTTCCATAAGAAACATTTTAAGTGTTAATCAATGGAGATGTGCAAAAAAACTCATCGAAGCATCCATGCCCACAAAAGCTCTGTCGGTACTGGAACGCGAGATCGAACTTGGAAGAGGCCCGGTTTTCCCGTCTGACTTCGGAGCTTCATTAATCTCGTTGATAAGAAGAACACCTGTGGATGAACTGAGAAGTCTCCCCTACATGGAGGCAGGGCTTGAAAACAGGCTCAAGCTGGCAGCAGAAAAATCCGGCACATATGAAGAACTTGTCAGCAATATCGCCACCAGACGTTATACCGGCACCAGGATACAAAGGATACTGTTCAGTCTGCTGATCGGGCTGGACAGCAGGAAATTCGCTTATTTCAACAGTCTCAAAGGCCCTTCATACATCAGGATACTCGGCTTCACCCAAACAGGCAGACAGCTCCTGTCTTCCATCAGGGGAAAAACCGGACTGCCTGTCATCACAAAGACTGCAGATTTCAAAACCTCGGATACCCCGGGCGTTTCGGAAATGCTTGCTCTCGAAAACGCTGCCACCAACCAGTATGTGCTGGGATATGAAAATCCATATTACAGGACATCAGGCAGCGATTTTACTCAAAATGTCATAAATGTAGACGGTTCTACAATAAAATAATAGAAATCTGCGAATCATTTCTTGTTTATTTCGTATACAGGAAGGAATTTTTCAAGGTATATAGAATAGGTATATATAAACATGATGGAGGTGTTGTATGAAATATCTATCCAATGCAGTTGATTTCACTATCAAAAACTGGATTCTCATCATCCCGCTGTTCGTGTTGCTGGCCATTTCAGCCCTCATAAGGGGTGCAGGAGAAGCGGCTGGTCTGGCTAGTATCCTGTCGCTGGCAGACGTCAACAACTTTACAAGTGCCGAATCATTGTTCAAAACGATACCGACTATACTGGCACTCACAGTGGGAAGCGGCATCGTCGCATTTATTGCACGGTTCATCTATGAACCCGCTACATATGGACTTATAAACAAAAGACTGGAAACAGGAAGTGCAACACTGAATGACATAGGGGCGGCAATAAGCGACAATTTCGTAAAGTTTATCATGTACTTTGTCGGAACACTGGTAGTCAACCTGGTTATCGGCATCGCCGGAGTATTGATCATGTTGCTTATGGTTCTGTTGGTGTCTCTTCTGAAAGGTTTTGGCATTGCGCTGATGTTTATAGTGCTCATCGCTCTTGCCCTCTTTGTCGTGGCATTCGGAGCACTCACCAGCCTCTGGTTCCCTTCAATGGTCGTCGACGGTCTCGATGTATTCGCTGCTTTCAAGAAATCCATCGAAATCGTCAGATCATGTTTCTGGACAGTGCTCGGCATCTCGGTGCTGGTCGGCATAGTTGCAGGTATCGCATCATCAATACTCGGATTTTTCGGCCGGATACCTCTTCTTGGCGTGATAATCCTCAGTGCAATACCAACGATCCAGCATTTTGTCATGGCAGTGTTCTCAATGATGATCTACCGCGAAAAAACAGGAAGAGCTGTTGCCTGAAGCACTTAAAAATCAAATCGTCAGATTTGCAGGGATACTCAAAGCAGTATCCCTTTCTTTATATTTCTTGAATAAATGCATACAGTATGGTAAAATACTCAAAAACTAAAGGGTAGGTAGCCATGACAAGCAATGTATATGATATTCTGAAGGAAAGGGGCTTCATAGCCCAGCTCACTCACGAAGAAGAGATAAGAGATCTTCTTTCAAAAAATAAGGTCACATTCTATATAGGGTTCGATCCGACGGCGGACAGCCTCCACGTAGGCCATTTCGTGCAGTTGATGGTAATGGCCCACATGCAGAGAGCCGGACACAAGCCCATAGCTCTGATAGGCGGAGGCACGGCCATGATAGGCGATCCCTCCGGCAGGACGGACATGCGCAAAATGATGACCCGTGAAACGATAAATCACAATGCCAGCAAGTTCAAGCAGCAGCTGTCGAAATTCATAGATTTTTCCGACAGTAAAGCTATCATGGTCAACAATGCAGATTGGCTGCTGGATCTGAACTATATCAAATTCCTGAGAGAAATAGGCGTCCATTTCTCTGTCAACAGGATGCTGACTGCTGAATGCTTCAAATCCAGGCTGGAAAAAGGCCTGACATTCATCGAATTCAACTATATGCTCATGCAGGCCTACGATTTTCTTATCCTGAATAAGGAATATAACTGCAACCTGCAGCTGGGCGGAGACGACCAGTGGTCAAACATCCTGGCCGGTATCGACCTTATCCGGCGTGTCGACAGCAAACAGGCCTATGGCATGACTTTCACACTGCTCACCACCAGCGAAGGCAAAAAAATGGGCAAAACAGAAAAAGGTGCGCTCTGGCTGGATTCCGAAAAAACTTCTCCGTATGATTTCTATCAGTACTGGAGGAACATCGATGATGCCGATGTTATTAAATGCCTGAAGCTTCTGACATTCCTACCGATGGATGAGATAAACAGGCTGGCACAGCTCAGATTTGAGCAACTCAACGAGGCCAAAAAGATACTGGCCTATGAGGTCACGAAGCTGGTTCATGGCGAAGATGAGGCAATGAAGGCAAAACAGCTTGCAGAAGCATTGTTCGGTAAGGGCGGCAGTACAAGCGACCTTCCGACGACCCAATTTCCGGCTTCAGAGCTTGAAAACGGCATCAATATAATCGACCTGCTTCAGAAGACCGGGCTCGTACAGTCGAAGAGCGAAGCCCGCAGGCTGGTACAGCAGGGTGGTATCTACATCGACGGTACTACAGTCGGCTCAATAGATCATATGGTCGTCAGGGATTCTTTCAAAGACGGCGAACTGATTATTAAGAAGGGCAAAAAGACTTATCACAAAGTCATTATTCTGCAGTAAAGCGAAATAAAACCGTATTTGTGCTGTAAGCCGGGCAAAACTCGGACATTATACCGGAACATACTGATATCAGATCCGGTTGATTGGAGGTCTTTATTTGGAAACACTCAACGCTATATCTGAAAACCTTCAGAAAGGGAAAGCAAATGCTGTGAAGGAGCTTGTCCAGACGGCATTGGAAAAAGGTCTCTCTGCCGAAAATATCCTCAACGGAGGCCTTCTTAGCGGGATGGACATCATCGGTGCGAAATTCAAAAACAACGAGATTTATATACCGGAAGTAATGATCGCCGCAAGGGCGATGAATGCAGGAATGGAGATCCTCAGACCTGTCCTCGGCAGCAGTGGTGTCAAAGCCAGAGGGAAAATCGTGATTGGCACAGTAAAAGGCGACCTTCACGATATCGGTAAGAATCTTGTGAAAATGATGATGGATGGCAAGGGCATCGATGTCATTGACCTGGGGACCGACGTGTCAGCAGAGCGCTTCATTGCAGCCGCTGTGGAAAACGACGCCCGGATCATCGCATGTTCGGCATTGCTGACCACCACGATGCCTGAGATGAAAAAAGTAGTCGAATTGCTTGAGGAAAGAGGTTTAAGGGACAGCATCACAGTAATGATAGGCGGAGCTCCTGTCACAGAAAGCTACAGACAATCCATAGGAGCTGACATTTATACACCTGATGCCGCGTCAGCAGCAGAGGAAGCCGCCAAAGTGCTGGGATAAATACGTTGACAAAAACGGTGCCTGTCACGTCGCATAGACGCATTCATCCAACAAGATATCTGTTGGTATGTGTCTGCGTTACGGGACAGGCACCGTCGATTTGGGGACACTCCCCGGCTGCAAAAGAATACCTCCTGCAGAGGAATGCCCCGCACTATTCAGATCTCCATTATGATAGGCAGTATCATCGGCTTGCGCTTCGTTTTTTCATACAGATACTCCCTGAGGTCATTCTTTATGACGCTCTTTTTGGCAGCCCAGTCATTGGCTCTTTTGCCATCCAGCCTTGACAGCGTCTTCTTTATGATCTCACGGGCATCTTCCATCAGATCTTCTGATTCCCTGACATATACAAAACCTCTGGAAATAATATCAGGTCCTGCAATGATCTGCCCTGACGCTTTTTCCGTCGTGATGACCACAACGATCAGTCCGTCCTGTGACAACAGCTTCCTGTCCCTGAGCACGATGCTGCCCACATCGCCCACACCCAGGCCATCCACCAGCACCCTGCCCGATGTGACACTTCCGTTGATCTTCGCTGAATTGTGACTCAGCTCGAGCACCTGTCCTATCTCCATCACGAAGATGTTTTCAGGCGGCATACCCATCCTGGCGGCCAGATTGGCATGCTGCTTGAGGTGCCTGTATTCACCATGTACAGGTACGAAGAACTTCGGCCTGACCAGATTGTGTATCAGCTTCAGTTCTTCCTGGCAGGCATGGCCAGACACATGTACATCCGCCAGTGTTTCATATATGACGTCTACACCCTTTTTGAACAGTTCATCGATGACCCTGAATATGGATTTCTCATTGCCCGGTATGGGTGATGCAGAAATGATGATAAGGTCACTGGGTTCGATCTCCACTTTTTTGTGTTCATTGACGGCCATCCTTGACAAAGCTGACATCGGTTCACCCTGGCTGCCGGTCGTTATGACGACCATCTTCTCAGGGGGGTACTTGTCGATCATATCCACGTCTACCAGAGTACCCTCGGGTACATTGAGATATCCCAGTTCTATGGCCACATTAACAACATTCACCATGCTCCTGCCTACGACGGTCACTTTTCTGTTGAATTTGCAGGCAGCATCTATCACCTGTTGGATCCTGTGGACATTTGATGCGAAGCTTGCCACAATGATCCTGCTTTTTGCATCCATGAAAATGTCCTCAAATGTCTCACCGACAGTCCTTTCAGACATCGTATAGCCAGGACGCTCTGCATTCGTACTGTCTCCCATGAGCAACAGCACGCCCTTCCTGCCCAGCTCTGCAAGCCGTGCAAGATCGGTCGTCTCGCCTTCGATCGGCGTGTAGTCGATCTTGAAGTCAGACGTGTGGACGACGACGCCCACAGGAGTATGCAGGGCCAGGGCGACAGAATCGGCAATGCTGTGGGTGGTCCTTATGAATTCGATCTTAAATGCACCCAGCCGGATAGTTTCCCCCGGTTCCACATCGACCAGCTTCGCCATCGACAGTATCCTGTGCTCCTCCAGCTTATACTTGAGCAATCCAAGAGTCAGCCTTGTCCCATATACGGGCACATTTATCTCCTTCAGGAAATAAGGCATCGCACCTATATGATCTTCGTGACCATGTGTCAGTATGACTGCTCTGACTTTATCTCTGTTCTTTATCAAATAAGATATGTCAGGTATAACATGATCTATACCGAGCATATCGTCTTCAGGAAATGAAAGACCACAATCGACTACCACTATTTCATCTCCATACTCGAAAACAGTCATGTTCTTTCCTATTTCCTGCAATCCTCCCAGGGGGATCACTTTCAGCTTTTGTTTGTTTTTTGCCACGATCTAACCTCCATAAAAACTCATATTTCTTATTGATAATTCCGTCCGTTAAGAATATTTTCAACAATTCAGTTGGCAATATGTATAAGGGAATGCATTGCATCACCGGATACAAACCACGTACATGAACATGTACATTCTCAAACAGCTCCGGTCTGTACAGAATCCGGCCTGAACGGATCCGGCCGCTCCATGTCGCTGCCAGAATATCACTTAACCTATTATAGCATTACAAACAATATTTGCAAAATACTTCTTTACCATTATGATGTACAGTTTTTCACTTCAAAATAAAAAATAGGTCTTTATTCTTATTGACATAGGAAATTTGTACTAGTATAATAAATTTACTAGTTAATTAAACGACTCTCTTTTGTTTTACCCGGATCGAAGATATTGTATTGACGGTATGGGGCCCATCAGGGCTCTATATTACCTTTTCAGCAATTTTATCAAACGACAGCAGCCCGGTGCTGCAAAATTGTTCTTAAAAACTCTTGCATAACCCATGGACAATGTGCTATAATAACGACTGTCGCAGATATTGCGGGATTGTGTAAGGGTAGCACTACTGACTCTGGATCAGTCTGTGAGGGTTCGAATCCTTCTCCCGCAGCCAAATACATCTTATATGAAACAAAGAATACGCGGATTTCGCGTATTCTTTGTTTTTTCTTGTTTCCTGTGTCATAACGCCAAGCCAACTGATCATCAGAGCAAAAACATCTAAATGCAAGAGAGTCAGAAAACTGGCGCAATTGAACTGATAATAAGAGGCGACATAAGGTGTACTGATGATGCAGTATTCCTGATAACTTGTCACCATTCCGGGGAAGCTGCTGCTGTTCAGGAGAACCGTCCCTCCTTCCGGAGAACCGCCCCCCTTTCGGAGAACCGTCCCTCCTTCCGGAGAACCGCCCCCCCCTCGCGGAGAACCGTCCCCCTGAATGCCGGCAACACAAAACGGGGCGGATGCACCGCCCCGTTTATAAGGAAATGTACCTGTTTTGATCATCCGAACAATGCCAGCAGGATACCAGCTGCAACGGCAGAGCCTATAACACCTGCCACATTCGGTCCCATGGCGTGCATCAGGAGATAGTTGGACGGATTGGCCTTCTGGCCTTCGATCTGCGATACCCTGGCTGCCATCGGCACAGCAGAAACCCCTGCCGATCCGATCAGCGGGTTGATCTTTCCGCCCGAGAGCCAGCACATGATCTTGCCTATTATCAAACCACCCACAGTACTGAACATGAACGCCAGCAGACCCAGACCTATTATCATGAGAGTTTCGAGTCTCAGGAAGTTCTCACCAACTGCAGTGGCACCGACCGTCACGCCGAGAAATATCGTTACGATATTTATCAATGCATTCTGAGCCGTATTTGAAAGCCTTTCGACGACTCCTGATTCCCTGAACAGGTTGCCGAGCATCAGCATACCAATAAGGGGAGCAACTGATGGCAGCAGCAATACGCAGAATATAGTGACAGCTATTGGGAAAATGATTTTCTCAAGCTTTGAAACTTCCCGCATCTGTTCCATCTTTATTTCTCTTTCCTTCTTTGTCGTGAGCAGCCTCATCAAAGGCGGCTGGATCATCGGTATCAGTGCCATATACGAATACGCTGCGATCGCTATAGCAGGCAGAAGTTCCGGAGCCAGTCTGGTCGTCAGGAAAATAGCTGTCGGGCCATCAGCACCACCAATTATCCCTATGGAGCCGGCTTCCTGGGGTGTAAACCCTAACACGATCGATATTATGAACGCTGCCGCGATACCGAACTGTGCCCCTGCACCCATGAAAAGGCTGGAGGGTCTTGCAATCAGCGGACCAAAGTCGGTCATAGTCCCTATACCGAGGAATATTAGCGAAGGATAGATCCCGAGCTTGACTCCCTGGTACAAATAATACAACAGGCCGGCCGGTTCAGTGGAACCCTCCTGCGGACCAGCCATCAGTCCTGCCAGCGGCAGGTTGGCCAGCAGCATACCAAATGCTATCGGCAGCAGCAGAAGTGGTTCAAATTTCTTCACTATTGCCAGATATACAAGTACACACGCCAGGAAAATCATCACACAGTGCTGCCATGTGATAGCAGCAAAACCTGAATCCTGTAATAAAGTTTTTATCGCATCCAAAAACATATTATTCACCTCTCTAATTCAGCACGGCAAGGACATCACCGGCATTTACGGATGATCCCTTGGCGGCCTGGATTTGAGCGACTGTGCCATCTGCAGGAGCCACAATCTCATTTTCCATCTTCATTGCTTCGAGTATCAGTATTACCTGTCCTCTTTTTACTGCTTCACCAACATTGACCTTTATGTCAAGTATGGTTCCGGGCATAGGCGCCTTGATAGCTTCCCCGCCACTCAAATTAGCAGATGCAGGCTGCGAAGGTGTCGCCTGTGCCTGTTCTGAAGGCTGGGGCTTCACTTCTGCTGCAGATGACGCAGGGGCGGCTGTCGATACCGTGGCAGCACCTGATACTTCCCTGGTACTGATCACACCGACTTTCCCATGATCCACTTCCACTTCATATTCTATATTGTTGATCGTTACTATATATTTCATATTTACCTCCGCTGCTTCACAGTAATTCCCTCCGGGCATCTTCGCATCACTGCCGGGGGTTCAATCATATACTTCTGCAAATATCCGGTTTTGGTTCCTGTATCAGAACCACTTTCTTTCATGCTGACGAATAATTCTTTGTACATTCACAAGCCCAGTTCTATACTGGCGTTTTCCCGGATTGGTTGTCCCAACAGCCAGTAATTATTTCGCCAGGCTTATGGACTTAAACACCAGTTCATTCAAAGGCGTCTTGGTTTCATGGCTTACGACCGCCATTATCATGGCTGCTGTCCTCTCGTCAACGCCATTCAGCTTCAGCCCGTTTACTGATGCATTTATTTGCGGGTCACGTGCTGCAGCAGCCTGGCTCTGGGTAACTTGTACAGCATTATTCTGTACTGCTGCCTGCTCTTCCTGTGCACTTTTGCTCTTCCTGAAAGCAGAAGCCAAAACCCGGGACAATATCAGTATAAGAGCAAACAAAACAGCCAATACCAAAAATACGACTGTCATGCAAATCAACCCGACAATCAAACTCTCAAAAAATGTCATATGGCACCCTCCCTTACTGTAATCTTAGTTGTATATATTGCTTAATTTTATGTTTACCAATCATGTTATTTTTTTGTCAAATGAGAACAAATAAAAAGAACCAAACCAGTTCTGTTTTTACCCTTAATTCCGCTACCGTAAACACGCGCAACTCATTTCATTATAAGAATAAAGGACCCAAAAGTCAATAGAAAAAAGGGCATCGCACCTTTTCGCGGTTTTCCGTTTTCAAGACAGCAAAATGGTGGTAGAATTATTGTAGGTTCGACTCTGAAAGGTCTTGCACAAGTATCCTTCCATCTGCCTGGATGCCGGGCTGACGGCCACTTGTGCCAGATCAGCCGGACCGTATCCTGTTTGTACACCGCGTATATGGATCCGCTCTTCATGAAGTATGCCGCAGTCGGCATCCGCCTGTTTTGCGGTATATCTGGCAAACAATTCTAATACACTGTGATTGAGGAGGTATATTGTATGAAAACTGAACAACTGTTGCTGTCAAGTCTCGATATAACGGAAGATGAGTATATCTTCAAAGGTCAATTCATCCTGTCCGGCAAAGGCAAGTCGAAACAAGTGGATATGGAACAACTGGACCAGCAGGCTTACCTTGAAGAACTGAAAGAATACTTCGATCTGGAAGAACCCACCTCTGAAATAAGGAACAAACTGATCAGCATGGTGGTGGAAAAAGCTCAGATCGGCTCTAAAATCGTTGATGGCAAGAACTACTGAGAACCCTGAGAAATGTAAAAACCTGCAGTAAATGAGCTGATCCACTGGCAGATGCGGCCTGCTTTCAGAACACTGCAGGCACTTATGTGGACTGTGATACCTGCAAGCCACTCTTAGACTGTTTTGCCTGCACGCTTACAAGGCAGTTGCCGCATGCCGGTCCGGACTCGTCGTCTGGTCCTTGACATACACAGTGTATTTGCGCTGCATATATTTCCTCTGTACCACCGGACACTGGATCCTCATTCCATATCAGCCGATTTGTCTGCTGCCTCATGCAGCTTTCTTATTACATCCCTCTCAGACAGAGGCCTGCTTATGTAGTAGCCCTGCAGCCTGTGACATCCGTTCTCTTTCAGATAATCGAACTGTTCCTTATTCTCCACTCCGTCGCCAACAATTTGAAGATCCGCACCCCTGGCGATCTTGATCATAAAATCTGTCAATATCCTGCTCTCTTCCCCAATAGTTATGATATCAGAGAAAGTCTTGTCGATCTTTACAGCCGTTATGGGCAGCTTGCGCAGATAATTCAGTGCTGAATAACCTCTCCCGAAATTGTCGAGGGCGATCCTGATGCCGTGCTCCTTAAGAATATTCAGCTTCTCTGCCACCAAATCATAATACTCTATGAGTATAGCTTCCGACACCTCTATCTCAAGGCTGTGTGGATCGATATCCGCAATCTCAACGATCTCCAGGACCGAATCGGCAAAATCCTCCTGCAGGATCTGCATCTTCGAAACATTCACAGAAACTATCATGTCCCCGTAACCTTCCTGCTGCAGCCTTTTCAGGAATATACATGCATTCCTCAGCACCCACTCCCCTATTGGAACGATCATATTGGTATCCTCGGCCACTTTCAGGAATTTGCTGGGCATGACAAAGCCCATCTCATCGTTTCTCCACCTGATAAGTGCCTCAAAGCCCGAAATCCCATCCTGCCCGACACTGTACTGGGGCTGGAAATATAACTCGAACTCACTCTTTTCCAAGGCATTCCTCAGATACCTCTCGGTGTCCACCCAATCGTGTATCGTAGTGACCATTGATTCCCGATATATGACGATTCTGTTCTTGCCGGACTCTTTTGCTTTAAAAAGAGCTATTTCAGCACATTTGAGCAACTCATTCGTCGATTCGCCGTGTTCGGGATACATCGAGACACCTATGCTCACAGTGTGGTAGAAAGGCTTGTTCTCCACAATGACCGCATCTTTGAAGCTTTTCAGTATCCTCAGGGCAAACTGCTCGATATCCAGTATCCCGCCAATATCCTTATAAATGACGATGAACTTGTCTCCTGCGAACCTGTAGAGATCACAGCTTTCTTCCATAAGGCCCGCCATTTTCATACTTATTTCCTTCAGTATCAGATTTCCGAAAGAATGTCCCAGTGTGTCATTTACATATTTGAAATTGTCTATGTCCATAAAAATCATGGCAAACCTGGTGTCTGTCCCCAGTATCTTCTCCAGGTCCACCTTAAGCGACATCTGATTGCGCAGACCAGTCATCTGGTCGAAATAAGCCATATTATACAGTTTCTTCCTCATGGCAAGCAGTCGCTCGTATGAAGAAGCCATCTCCTTCCTTGAACCCTCCACCTCACTGCTGATATGCATCAGTTCCATCTCCACTGCCATCAGCCTTTTTAGCAGATTATGCACGAGCACATATACAATGACTGCGGATACGACAACAAAAACCAGCCCTTTCGATATGTTGACCCATGAGATGATCCTCCTGTCATCTGCAAGCAAACCCAACAGACTGTCTGTCACAAAGATCCACAAAACGCCTGCTATCATATAGATCAAAGCTGTCTTAAGTGCTGTCATCCTCCTGTCCTTCATCATCGTTCCTTACCATCCTTCCTCCTTATCTCTGTCACTGTGCCGAGGCTTCAAGCGGCAGTGTAAAATACACAGTCGCCCCCTCATCCACCTTGCCTTCTATCCATACCTTGCCGTCATGCTTTTCAATTATTTTCTTCACCGTGACCAGACCAATGCCGCTGCCATCAAACTCATCTGGTGTGTGCAACCTCTGGAACAACCCGAACAGCTTGCCCGAATACTTCATATCAAAGCCGACACCATTATCCCTGACATAAAAAACATAACTGTCCTGTGTGATCGTACACCCCACAGCAATGAGCGCCTTGTCCCTTATGGCCGTAAACTTCATGGAATTCGAAATAATGTTCTGGAGCAGCTGCCTGAACAGTATCCGATCCACACTTACGCCTGGCAGACCGGTCTCGATGGTCAGTCTTATATCTCTGTCCGGATAGCCCAGCTTCAGTTCGTTGAACACTTCGGTCACCATGGCTTCCAGATCCACCGGTTCCCTGTTCAGGACAGCCGCCGAGGTTTTGGAATACTGCAGTATCATATTTATCATATCGATGGATTCCCTGCTTATGGTCCTTATGTTGTTCAGCATCTCCACAGCATCACTGTCCAGCTTATCGCCGAAATCCTCCAGCAGTATCTGGACATAGCCATCAACAGCCCGCATCGGGGATTTCATATCATGAGATACCGTATAAGCAAAGGACTCCAGTTCAGCCACGGCTTCTCTCAGTTTTGCTGTCCTGTCAGCCACCCGTTTTTCCAGTTCGATATTGAGCTGCCTGACCTCCTTCAGTGCCGTCTTATAGTCCGTGATATTCTCGAAAATAACTCCTATCTGATCCTTTGCTATCAAAAACGACTCAACAAGATAGTATTGTTTCTTCTGCGGATCATAGGATTCAAATCTTTCTGCCCATCCGGTATCGAGTAAATTCTGATAACGGGCAAGGTCCCTGTTCGGACTGCCGAAAACCTCCAGCCAGGTTTTACCGACGACAACCTCCTTCTCCATGCCAATGTTCTGGAAAAATCCTGGATTGACCATCAGAAACCGCATATCGACGATTTTCCCCACAGTATTGAATACCGGCTCAAATATGAAAAAGCCGTTCATCATTTTTTCAAAAAGCAGTTCCAGCTTATATTCACTCGTGCTCAAATCCTGCTGAACTGCTGTAAGTTCGTCATACTGCTTTTTGAGCTTTCTGCTCGCCAGCGACAGATCCTCGTATAAACCTGTAAGCTTTATATTACTTTCGGACAGCTCTTTTTTCATCGCCTGCAGTCTCTTGAGATAAAACAGCAGGATGGTAATAAACATGAGCAGCATCACTATTATCACTACAGCAGCCAGGACTGTCCCCTTGTTGTCTTCCAGGTATGTACCGGGTTTGTTTATAATTTCACTGTCTGCCGGCAACAGAGAAATATTGATGCCAAACCGTTGAAGCACCTTGTAGTCAAACACATAACGGGTAGTGTTCTTTTTCACAAAAGGTATATCTGAGATATCCTCTCCTCCAAGGACCCTTAATGCCAGCTTCGCCGCTTCCTCGCCCTGCAGTCTGCCTGAAACCATACTCCCGCCTGCTGCACCGTTCCCGAAGCCTATGTCATACAGAGAATAAACCGGTACTCTGCTCTCCCGGCACAAGGCGCTGCAAAAATGATCTATTCGGGACACGTCAGCAGCATTGCCGGCTGTAAGCGTGGTACAAATCACTATGCTGTCATCATCTGCCTTGCTGACTGTGTCTAATACTTTGACAGGGTCACTGCTGTCCAGTCCGATCACTTCAGCCTCTGCCGCATGACCTGCGATGGAGTCCACTGCTGCTTCACCCTGTATGATGCCATTTGCACTGTTGTCATAAACGACATATATTTTTCTTATATCCGGATTTATCCTGAAAGCTGCCTTAACCGTGCCGACAGGATCGATCTCTTCCGTAACCCCGGTAACATCGGCCCTGTCGCCGATTATTTCCCTGGCAGTGGTCTCATTTACGCCTGAAAAAATGACCGGAGCATCCGAAAAAAGCTCGGTGCGGTTATCCAGGGCAAATTGCAGGGCAACGTCACCGGTAGCTATAACAACCGCAATGTTCCTGTTCATGTATTTGTATCTCAGGTATTCTCTGAGCTGCTCCAGATTCTCATCTTCAGGGTGATTCCTCCAGTCCATGTACTCCACATAGATCCTGTAACTCGCCTCAGAATCCCCAAATATATTGACTATGCCTTCATTCTGCCGGTTGGTCCAGGCAAGCCCCTGGTCATATGAATGGAGGACCAGAACACTGTCTGTCCCTTCGCTCCGGACTGCAAAAACAAAGGATTTTGTCATCACGATAAACAGCAGTAAAGAAATAAACAGGAAAAACATCATTTTTCTGCCCGAAACATTGCATCTCAAACTGCTCACAGCAGAAACAATGCTCCGGGATGATCTGTCGTGCCTATTAGCTTGTCCTCTTCTGTAAAACATCATGATTCTCTCTGCTTTCGTTGAAATTTTACAATGATTCTCCAATTACAGCAAAAAAATCACTCTTTATTTATTCAACAAATTATACTAATATCCTTCATACAATTGACAATTACGAATATATTCCCCGGGAAATATGGACCAGGGTGCACAAAAAACGTACTGATCAGTGCTTGTCCTTAGCTTTTTCAGGGTTTATTGCAATAATCGGCAGCATAATATCCGTATAATCATTATGACAAAAGCAAATCTCACAATCGCACACAGGACTTGAAAATCCGTGCGCTCTGCATATTCATTTTCAATTCACTTTGTCAGGAGGTTTTCAGATGTTACAGGCAGAATAATAAATGGTATATCAAAGTAAAATGAAAACAAGATGAAAATGAAAGCACGGAACAATATTCGATGTTTTTCGTCAGAATATTGACTAAAGAAAACGGAGGAGCTAATCATGAGCAAGACATTGAGAAGTATCATCATAACAGTAATATTGTGTGCTGTTGCCGCTGCTGCAGCAGTAATAATATATGACCGGTATGTAAGGCGGGAAGCTGGACAGGAGCCTGCCCCCAATGGATATACGGATAATGGCCAATTGAACGATGGCGATCAGAAAAGGGATCCCGCGGTTGAAGACGGCACCGATGGTACCGGTGATGCTACCGATGGAACCAACGATAGCGGGACCGGAACACCGGCAGATGAAATCGACAGGGAGTTGCTTTATGACGAAAACGGCATCATCAAACCTGAATATGCCGAAAAGATCATAAAGAAAACCGCAGATAAAGTGATCCAGGCATTAAAGGCCAGAGATGCACAGGCCATCTCGGACTTTGTACACCCGGTAAAGGGCCTGCGTTTCACTCCCTATACATCTGTTTCTCTGGAAGATGACCTGGTCTTAAGTGCTGAAGAGGTCAGAAATTTCTTCAATGACAAAAAGAAATATATGTGGGGCTATTATGACGGCATAGGCGATGAGATCATCCTGACGCCTGCCGAATACTATGACGTTTTCGTTTACTCGAATGACTTCGCCAACGCTGAAAAAATCGGGTACAATGAAGTTTTCAGCTATGGCAACGCTGTTGAAAACCAGTTTGAAGCCTATCCCGGCTCTATCATTATTGAATACTATTTTTCCGGTTTCGATCCCAGGTATGAAGGCATGGACTGGCAGAGTCTCAGGCTGGTCTTTGAAGAATATGAAGGGGACTGGAAATTGTCAGGCCTCATCCACAACCAGTGGACGATTTGAAACCAGGCGCCATCAGTTCCATTGCGGCAGTCCATCATGTATCTGAAACAGCACACATCTGGCGGTATTGGAAAACGGGGTGTCAGCAGCCATCATCCGGCTGCCGGCACCCCGTTTATTACATTTGCTATACTGCTTAGGCCTAAATGACACAGGACTTTCATCCCGTCATCCCATATCAGTCAATGCCCGGTCTTACTTCCTGGGATTCTTCACCTGTGCCTGAGCGGCTGCCAGCCTTGCTATCGGCACACGGTAAGGTGAACACGAAACATAGTTCAGACCGATTTCATGGCAGAACTCGACAGACAACGGATCTCCGCCATGCTCTCCGCAGATGCCCAGCTTGATATCAGGCCTTGTTGCTTTGCCGCCTTCAACAGCTATCTTCATCAGCTTGCCCACGCCTGACTGGTCTATCCTTGCAGTCGGATCATACTCGAATATCTTTGCCTGATAGTAATCCTCAAGGATCCTTCCGGCGTCGTCACGGCTCAGGCCGTAAGTCATCTGGGTCAGGTCGTTGGTACCGAAGGAGAAGAACTCAGCCTCTGTCGCGATCTCGTCTGCCAGCAGCGCAGCTCTCGGTATCTCGATCATCGTTCCCACCATATACTGCAGATCGACACCAGCTTCGCTGATGATGGCATCAGCAGTCTTCGTTATCACATCTTTGACGAATTTGAGCTCTTTCAACTCGCAAACCAGCGGGATCATGATTTCCGGAATGATATCTGTTCCCTTTTTCTTTACATTTATTGCAGCTTCGATTATCGCCCTGGTCTGCATCTCTGCTATCTCGGGATAGGAAACAGCCAGACGGCAGCCCCTGTGGCCCATCATCGGGTTGAGCTCATGGAGGTTCTCTATGATATTCTTCAGTTCGTCAGCCGATATTCCGAGTTCCTTTGCAAGAGCCTCGATGTCATCTTCATCCTGAGGCAGGAACTCATGCAGCGGAGGATCCAGCAGCCTGATGGTGACAGGACGGCCTTCCATAGCCTCAAAGAGACCTTCGAAGTCTTTCCTCTGCACGGGCAGGATCTCATCGAGAGCCTTCCTTCTCTGTTCTTCACTGCTTGAAACGATCATCTTCCTGAATGCCGTTATCCTGTCAGCTTCGAAGAACATGTGCTCGGTACGGCAAAGGCCTATACCCTCGGCACCGAACTTCAGGGCTGTAGCAGCATCATTCGGCGTATCAGCATTGGTCCTGACCCTCAGATCTCTGATCTCATCCGCCCATTCCATGAAGGTGGCGAAATCTCCGGCCATTTCCGGCTCAACTGTCGGCAGCTGCTCACCGTAGACGTTTCCTGTAGACCCATCAAGTGAGATCCAGTCGCCTTCGTTATATCTCTTTCCATTCTTGTCGATGAAATACTTCTCCTGTTCATTGATTTTGATCTCGCTGCAGCCTGCTACACAGCATCTGCCCATACCGCGGGCCACGACTGCCGCGTGTGAAGTCATCCCGCCACGCCCTGTCAGGAAGCCCTGCGATACATGCATGCCTTCGATATCCTCAGGCGAGGTTTCCAGCCTGACAAGTATGACCTTTTTCTCCCCGGCATTGTATGCTGCCACGATATCATCAGCATTGAAGTAAACCTTGCCGGTGGCCGCTCCCGGTGATGCAGGAAGCCCTTTGGCAATAGGCTTGGCAGCTTTCAGCGCCTTCTCTTCGAAATTGGGATGGAGCAGCGTGTCCAACTGCTTCGGATCCACCTTCAAAATAGCCTCTTCCTTTGTCAACATGCCTTCATTGACCAGATCTACAGCTATCTTCAGAGCTGCACCGGCAGTCCTCTTGCCATTCCTGGTCTGGAGCATGAACAGCTTGCCTCTTTCGATGGTGAACTCCATATCCTGCATATCTTTATAGTGTTTCTCGAGTTTCTCGGCTATTTCGATAAACTGATTGTATGCCTCGGGGTTTATCTCCTTCATCTTCTCTATGGGATAAGGAGTCCTGATACCTGCAACGACATCTTCACCCTGTGCATTCATCAAAAATTCGCCGTACAGTTTCTTTTCGCCTGTGGAGGGGTCTCTTGTGAAAGCAACGCCAGTTCCGGAGTCGTCACCCATGTTTCCATATACCATTTCCTGTACGTTTACTGCTGTACCCCAGTCTCCCGGGATATCATTGAGCCTTCTGTAAACGATAGCCCTCGGATTCTCCCATGAACGGAAAACTGCCTTTACAGCCGCCATAAGCTGCATCCTGGGATCCTGCGGGAAATCACTGCCTTTTTCCTTCCAGTAGAGTTCCTTGTACTTACTGACTATCTCTTTCAGGTCTTCAGCTGTAAGCTCAGCATCAGTCGCAGCACTGCTTTTTTCTTTGACAGCATCGAAAATCTCATCGAACTTCGATTTTTCGATCTCCATAACGACATCACTGAACATCTGTATGAACCTTCTGTAGCTGTCATATGCAAAGCGAGCGTTGTTCGTAAGCTTTGCCAGCCCTTCCACAACTTCGTCGTTCAGACCGAGGTTCAGTATAGTGTCCATCATGCCTGGCATGGAAGCCCTTGCGCCGGACCTGACAGAAACAAGGAAAGGATTCGTGGGATCTCCGAATTTCTTCCCGACGATCTTTTCCGTGGCAGCCATAGCTTCATAGATCTGATCTTCAATCTCCTTTGCAATCACCTGACCGTCCTTATAATATCGGGTACAGGCTTCCGTTGTCACCGTGAATCCTCTTGGCACCGGAAGTCCGAGGCCTGTCATCTCTGCGAGATTGGCACCTTTGCCCCCGAGAAGATTTCTCATCGAGGCATTTCCTTCACTGAACAAATAAACATACTTCGTCATAGTTACCTCCATTTATGTATTATGTAATTTATGGATTGCAATTCAATAAGAAGCAATTACCGCTGATAGCCCATACCATTATAACAATAATATCGCTATTTGCAAACAGCTTTTTTGTATTTTGTATACCTTTCCCGCTATTTCTCATACATGCTGCAAACACTGATTTTAATAGCATTGCATCAGTGCCAACGTTTATTAACTTTTCCCAATAGCTCTGTATTTTATTACTATAATTTTAGAGGATATCGACAAAAGCCAAATACATGTATCCGGCAACCAGCACACCCTCATCTTTTGATGAAATCCCTGAAACGGCTGGAATACCTGTATTCTCCGTTGCTCAGCACCCAAAATGCCTCTGTTTCCGGCATCGATTCAATGAATTCCATCCCTTCCTCCAGCGACATGTTGAAAACAGCCGTAGATAATGCATCCGCCATTCCCGAGTCCTTGCAGACGATCGAAACCGACTTGTAATCCTCTGACGGATAAAGCGTATCCGGGTCTATGATATGGTGATAGTTCTTCCCGTCGACTGTATAGTATCTTTCATATATGCCGCTGGTAACCACTGAAGCATCGGTGATATCCAGGATGTAAAGTTCGCTGCTGCCCTCTCCCGGATCGGGATTCTGGATGCCTATGTTCCAGGGCTTCCCTGTATTACTCCTGGAACCGATGGCACGGACATTGCCGCCAACACTGATGAGCCCGGAAATAAAACCATTCTCGACTGCTATCCTGCTCACCTGCTCGACAGCATACCCTTTCGCTATAGCCCCTACGTCAAGGCTCATCTCAGGATCTGCAAGATATACAGTGGACGCTTCCTCATCTATAATGACCTTATTTATATCCGTGTGCTCCGAAGCCCTTTCCAATTCCTCCACAGGGGGCAGCCCGGCAGTCTCCGGTTCCTCCATGCCTCTTTCACGGTAATCGTGCCATATCCTCAGGACTGCGCCATATGCAACATTTATTTTCCCCCCCGTTTTCTCATGCCACTGCCTGGCATAGCTCAAAAGGTCGATAATCCTTCTGTCCACCTTCACCGGCGCCTTGCCTGCATAATCATTCACGGTTTTGAGGTTGTTCAGTCCCTCATAGCTGTTGTAGATGTCGTAGAGCTTGTGATATTCCTCAAGACTGTCATAAATCAACTGTGAGTGCCTGGCGAATTCATCCTTGTCATTTGTATAGGCAATTATAGTCGTCCTTGTATCGAACAGCCTGAGGAAAGTGGCCTCGTAGCGGACAGGCCGTGCATCACCACAGCCGGACAGGCTGAAAAACAGACCTGCCATAAAAACGGCTGATATCAGCAATGCGGCATGTTTTCTGCGCTTCATGACCTTCCTGCCACACTTGTGATCTTTCAGGATCTTTATCATATCAAGACCTTCCCGTTTGCCAAAAATAATCAGAGAGGCAATTCATGCCTCCCCGACCAATACTATCACAAATTTGTCGAATTTTCTATCTGGCGTTTTTTGATGCTTTCTCTATCACTGCGATAAAATCATTAACATGGACAGTCACCGAACTGGCCAGTTCAGCTTCAGCAGGCGCTCCTTCCTCATTCAGGGATATTCCGCTGACCTCACTGGCGGTCTTACCCTTCACGTATTCAGCAAATGCTGCGGCCTGTTCATTCCATTCCTTGCCGATCCCTGAAGCCTTCCTCATGCCATACTGATCTCCCAGCTCGTTCTTGGTCTGCAGAACGGCATTAGTCAGATCAGTCGTTATCTGCCCCATTGCATTGAAGTTGACATTGGACTGGGATGCATCGATGATACTGCTGGTGATTTTTCCGTCAGCACCGAAGGTAGTAGCAGTATACATCGAATATGCCTGCGCCAGGCCATCTTTGTCAGCAGTTGCATCGGCAGACTTGTCTATGGTGGTCACGATACCCAGACCGAGCTTGTCACCTGCCTCTGCTCCCAAAGCCTGTGCATTGCCGACTGCCTTTTCCAAAACGGCTATAAGGTTATCGACATGCATCGTCACAGATGAGGACAGCTCTGCCACAGCAGGTGCTCCGGTTTCATTCAGGGCTATGCCTTTCACCTCTTCGATGGTCTTGCCCTTCACATATTCAGCAAAAGCATCTGCCTGCTCATTCCATTCCTTGCCGATCCCAGATGCCCTGATCATGCCGTAATCCGTCTTCAGCTCCTGTTTGGTCCTGACCACGGTATCAAGCGGCGTAACTATCTTGCCGTCTGCAGAGAAATTGATCTTTGTCTGAACCGCATCGAATACGCAGTTCGTTATTTTCCCCTGGGCATCTACAGTTACTGCAGCAACTGTTGAATCGATCTGTGCAAGGCCCTCCTTGTCACCTGCATCTGTGGATTTGGCCACGGAGGATATGACAGCAAAACCTGTCCTGAGTTTGCCTGCAGCCGTACCATCACCGCCAGGTGTCTGTTTTGAACCCTGTCCGCACGCAGTAAGCACAGACATCACCATAACCAGACTCATTATTACTCCGATTATTTTCTTCATAAATAGCCCCTCCATTACTCATTTTCCTTAACCATCTATTTACGCAGCCTTTCAAAGGCCGGTATGATAAACTTCAGCAGCAAAGCTGTAACGATACCGGCACCAACGCCGGATATGAGCAAAACAGGCAGATATGCCCACAGATACATACCAGTGTAGATGAATGATATCGCAACAAACTGTCCCAAATTGTGAGCTATCGCCCCTGATATGCTGATCACCGCGTATGATGCTTTGTCCCTGAACAAAACCATAAGTATGAGCATTACTGTCAAGGATAGTATTCCACCCGACAGACTCAGTATTCCTGCGATCATCCCTCTCGTCATCGCAACAAACAGGCTTTTCAAAACCGCTATGGAATAAGCCTGGCCTTTCGAGAGGAAAAACAGTGCATACATTACTGCTATATTCGACAAGCCGAATTTTACACCGGGCACAGGCAGCGGCAGGGGCGGAAATGAGTTTTCCACGACCGACAGGATCAGGGCAAGTGCAAATATCATCCCTGTAAGCGCAATACTCCTGGTGCTCCGGGAATCCTCCCCGGCAGCATCCATCTTTGCGGGATGATTCAATATGCCGTTGATTTTCTTATCTGCCAATTTTCATCACACCCGTTCCGCGCCATCGACCTGCTGTTTTAAGCGCTCACTGCTCTCCACTGCTTCCTATCACGATATCGGGATCGCCCTCTTTCCATCCATCCGTCGGTACGATCTTCACGACTATACCATTGGGCAGACATGCGGCACTCTGTCCTGCCAGATGTATCCTGCCTGTCCTGATGCATACCTTGTCCGGACAATCGGACTGGATGAAACGGATACTCCCGTCTTTATCAACATGGAAAACCACATCTTCATCCTGCGGTATCGAAAAAGTCATTTCCTGTCCCGGGACAAGCTCCACTGCTTCAACCAGATCAGACCAGTAATAGATCTCAGCCCTGACCGGTCTTCCTGAAACCGTATTGCTGTACAGATACCATATCGCCATTGCAGATACAATGATCGCTGCTATTATCAGGATGTCGGTTTTCTTGAACAGCTTCATGGCTTTACCCTTCCATTTCGCATGTTAATATATACCCGCAGACTGAACACACAAACAACGTGACGGCTTCATTTTTCAGATACGCTGACAGCATGTCCCGGCCAGCCAGCTGCTGTGCCGCCGCTGCTCTGCTGAACACTGTTGATAACCTGAACATAACTGCATTACCCTCCGAACTGCTGCAGTGCAGCACTGATAAATACCGTGACCGTCAGCGAGCCCATAATTATTATATAGTTTTTGATGGATGTTATAAATGTGGCGGCTTTATCCTGCCGTTTCAGGAAAATGCTGATATTCTTCTGTACGGCAAAGATCGTCAGAAGTGTTAGCAGTGTGACCGGCGACAGTATCCTCAATGCGGCCATCGCCGCGATCGATGCATATGCCGCATAATACAGGAATGCAAACAGATAAAGTGCCTTCTTGCCCAGATAATAAGGTAATGTATACCTTTTGACCGCGATATCTCTCTCCAGGTCGCAAATATTATTCGCAAGCATGATGTTGGCTGTCGTGCATACCGGAGGCACCGACAGCAGAAGCACTGTCAATATCGGCACGACCCTGAACTCCAGCCTGATACTCTCCCATCCTGCTTCAAACGTGATGAACGTTCCTTCAGGCATATTGATATAAAGCAGCAGAAAAGGTATGAACAGCCCGTAAAACACACCTGACATCACTTCACCCAGTGGCTGTCTCGATATCGGAACAGGGCCATAGGTGTAAAGCACGCCTGCCAGGAAGCACAGTCCTCCCAGCAGCAGCACTACGATGTCTGTAAGATATGCCAGATATAGCCCCAGTGCCATACTTAGCCCGAACAGCACATAAATAATCGCCAGGGCAATGCGTCTTTCAAACTGGAGTACCTGTTCATTGGTCTTCGTATCGATATAATTGTTGATAGCTGTAGTCGTAAGATCGAACAGGAACATGGAAAGGAAAAAAACCCCGGTTCTCAGCCAGTCGATCTGCCAGCCCTTGTACGATATAAAAGCGATAGTCAGCAAAAATGCAAATGTGCTGGTTATTTTCGTTTTGATCTCGACATAGCTCAAAAATCGCTTCAGCAAAGCCTGTCCTGCACCTCTTCCCCAATTTCGTTCTCATCAGCATATGTCAGCTCTCTCCGCCAGGTCCAAACGCCATCCGCGTCCGCCTCATCTCATCAGCGCTCTGTCTGCAAGCTTCGCAAGCCGTTCTTTTTTGTCTTCAGATGTATCCAGCCTGTCCAGCAACCTTATGTACTTGCTGTGATACCTTTTGGCCACCATCCTGGTAAAACTCAGTCCTTCTGTCCTGACAACGGCCTCATTGATCTCGTCCCTCGTAACACTGTTGCCTGCCGCTCTTTCCTTCAGCCCGGAGTCCTTCTGGAGAGCCCTGATGACCGGCAAAGTCACCACACCTCTCTCAAAATCAGACTGTACCGGTTTCCGCGCAACGCTTTCATCAGCTTCAAAATCCATACAGTCATCTGTCAGTTGGAAAATCATGCCCAGATAACGCCCCAGCTTCTTATATGTAATAAACTCGGAACTATCACAGCCGGAAAGGACAGCCCCTGCGAAATATGAAGCTTCGAACAGTGCCGCTGTCTTTCCTGATATTATCCTGAGGTACTGATAGACAGAAAGATCGAAATTCCCGTTATTGATATGCTGGCTCAGCTCACCTGCACAGATCCTGGACACATAATCCGGCATATCGATATCGAGATAATCCTTTTTATTATCTATCGATGCCGCCAGCCGCAGGGCCGTACTCAAAAGATAATCGCCACATATCACAGCGGTTTTTTTACCGAATTTTTTCTGCAGTGTCGGCAGACCCCGCCTGGTATCTGCATCATCGATAACATCATCGTGAACAAGCGTAGCAAGGTGCAGCACTTCGATCGAGGCTGAGAGTCTGGCAGCATTGGTGTCGATCAGACCCTCTTCGTCCATCGCACAGGTCAGCAGCGAAACAGCACGGAAAAACTTCCCGCTGGTCTGTGCCAGGTAGCCCGTATACGTCCTGACTATCCCGGGGGAAGAGAAAAGCGCTCTGTCGACCTCTTCCTTCGCAAGTAAAAGAGCGCTGTCAAAATCAACAAGAGCTTTTCCGGCAGTGTTGTTATTATCTGTGATCTTTTCTGCAATAACACTGTCAGTCATGATACAAATACCACTTTCTAATCCATTTCACTTTTTTCCATCTTTCCTTCAATGCCGGCATTACATAATAATCAAGGCCCAATGTCCTGCCTCCTCCTATCAGGACGGCAATTGCGGCAAAGACCATCCAGAATGTGGACAGATAGAGACCGGTGGTGGTCACGAACATTGCCTGCAATATAAGTGACGCCGCTGAAGCAGGCGTAGTAAACAGGCCTGCGATCAGGGCAAGACCGATGAGTATCTCAGCCAGCACGATGAATATCTGCATGAACATCGTAACAGATTCATTTGGTAGTATCAGATTATTTATAAACGAGTTGACAAGAGGGACATCCAGCTTGAACGCATAATCCCCCAACGCTGAATTCACCGGATCCTTTCCGCTTACGAACAGTACCCTGAATAAGCCGAGGAAATCGAAATTGATGATTGCGGTCCCGGCTGAGCTCACAGCTTCTGCCGCCGGAGTTGCAGCACTTGCAGCGTCTGTTGCCATCCCTGTGGCTGCACTGATCACATCTGCTGTTGTACCGGTTGCCGCACTGACCGCGTCGGCCACAGCACCCGTAGCCGAACCCACCGCATCCGCTGCTGCCGGTGTGGCTGCACTGGTCCCGTCCGAGGCTCCGCCTGTGCCGCTCAATATATTGTTATACCACTGATTTGCCCCTGTGAAGAACCCTGTCAGCTTCGGTGAGACAAACCAGCCTTCCAGAATCTTCTTGATCCCCTCAAACACCCACACTGCTCCCAGCCACACCCTCAACGGCATCAGCAGGAAGCTCGGTGTCCGATTCGACAAATGTCCGCCCACGAAGCTTCTGCGATGCCGGATAGTGAAGAATTCCTTCTTCATGTAGCTGAAAACCTTGTTCCATCCCAGCAACTGCACAAAATAAACAATGTTGATGAAATGCTTGACAAACATGGCCAGGAACGACGGCAGGCTGAACATCCTGTTGGGCGTACCCACATACGCGACGCCATATCGTCCGCCTATGCTCACCATTATCCCATGGAAACTGGGATCATATTCCTTCATATCACCCTTGCCGGTGACAGCACAAACTATATTATGTGCCACTGTTTCGGCACTCTGCTCACAGTTTTCCACCACCTGTGGCACCGGATGCTTTTCGCCTTTCGGTATATAATACATGTTGTCGCCTGCAACGAACACACGGTCATCATCGACAGAACGCAGATACCTGTCCAGCTTTATGCGGCCTCTTTCAGCAGAATCCAGTTCCTCAGCCGCTTTCGACGTAATGTCGGCAGCTTCTATGCCGGCTGCCCATATCACTGTACCTGTTGCTTCACGGGTCAGCTTGTCATCAGTGCTGAATTCGATGAAGTCCGCGCCAATGTCTGTCACACGTGTATTCAATAGTACACGCACACCCATCTTTTTCAGGCGTCTCTGCACTTTGGCAGAAAGTTTCGGTGGCATCGTCGGCACTGTCCGGTCCAAAACATCTATGACCGAGATCGAAACAAGTTCCCTGTCGATCTCATATTTATCACAGAGTATCGGAACATACTCAGCCAGCTCACCTGCCATTTCCACACCTGTGAAACCAGCTCCTACCACATGGAATGTGAGCAGCCGCTTCTTCTCCTCCTCATCCAGCTCTCCGGCTGCTTTCCTGAACATGTCGGGTATCCGGTCCTTCAGGATGATCGCATCCTCATAGCTCCAGAGCCTGAAGGCATGCTCTCTGGCCCCTTCGATACCAAACCAGGTCGGCTTCGATCCGGCGCATAATACAAGGTAGTCATATTCATAGCGCTCATTGGTGCCGACCACTGTCTTTTTCTCAAAATCGATTTGCGTGACCAGATCCTGCTTCACATCCACATTCCTGCCGGCAAAAACCCGTTTGAGAGAGATCCTGATGCTGCTCTCATCCACGCGTCCCGCCGCGACCTCGTGAAGCTCTGTCAGCATTGTGTGGAAGGGATTTTTGTCAATGATCGTTATCGATACATCCCTGTTCTTCCTGAACCTTTTTGCCAGCTTCTTGGCTGTAAGGATACCAGCATAACCTGCCCCAACAATAACTATCTTCGTCTCCATGGTCATCTCCCGAATCACTGAATTATTGAAGTCTTAGCAGTACTCTGCTGCACTGTTAAACTTCTGACGATTTTGATCTTCTTTATTACATTCCCATTATTAGCATTTTCAAACGCAACTATTACGAAATAGATGTCGGTTCCGGCAAAAAAAAAGACAGTTCCTGCAAGTGCCGCTCAAGCCTGTCTATCAATGGTGTCTTTTACCGCCTGAGCTGCTTTCAGGAACTGTCTGTCCGTCAAAAGTCGAATTTGCCCTCGAAATACGCCTCCAGTTCATCGATCTTTATCCTGACCTGGTCCATCGTATCCCTGTCCCTTATAGTGACACTGGCATCCTCCAGCGAATCGAAATCGAATGTGATGCAGTACGGTGTACCTATCTCATCCTGTCTTCTGTACCGTTTGCCTATGCTGCCGGTCTCATCATACTCGCAGACATATTTTCCGGTCAGCCTTTCATATACCTTGAACGCCTCTTCGCCAAGCTTCTTTGAAAGAGGCAATACAGCCATTTTCACCGGAGCCAGCGCAGGGTGGAAGCGCAGCACTGTCCTCACATCACCGTCTGACAATTCTTCCTCGTCATATGCCTCACACAAATATGCAAGCGTCACTCTGTCTGCACCGACTGAAGGCTCGACACAATACGGTATATACTTCTCATTGGTAACCGGATCGAAATAGCTCATATCATCCTTCGAATGCTCCATATGCTGTTTGAGGTCATAATCTGTCCTGTCCGCTATACCCCACAGCTCGCCCCATCCGAACGGGAATTTGTACTCTATGTCCGTAGTGGCTTTACTGTAGTGCGACAGCTCCTCCCTGGAATGATCCCTGAATCTCAGGTTTTCCTCTGAAATACCGTAATTAAGAAGCCACTGATAACAAAAATCCTTCCAGTATTCAAACCACTCCAGGTCAGTGCCGGGCTTGCAGAAAAATTCAAGCTCCATCTGCTCGAACTCACGGGTCCTGAATATGAAATTGCCGGGAGTTATCTCATTCCTGAAGGATTTGCCTATCTGGCCGATACCGAAGGGGATCTTCTTTCGGGTAGATCTCTGGACATTCTTGAAGTTGACGAATATACCCTGGGCAGTCTCCGGTCTCAGGTAAATCTCAGACTGGGAATCCTCCGTAACGCCCTGGAATGTCTTGAACATCAGATTGAACTTCCGCACATCGGTGAAGTTGGATGAGCCGCAGCCCGGGCATTTCACACCCTTGTCCTTTATATAATCCACCAGTTGCTCATTCCCCCATCCGTCGACCGGAATGTCTATGCCATTCTCAGCATTCCAGTCCTCTATGAGCTTGTCGGCCCTGTATCTCACTTTACAATCCTTACAGTCGATGAGGGGATCGCTGAATCCTTCCACATGGCCTGATGCCACCCATACCTGCGGATTCATCAATATAGCACAGTCGATGCCTACATTATGGACATTCTCCTGGATAAATTTCTTCCACCATGCCTTTTTGACATTATTCTTGAGTTCAACACCCAGAGGTCCATAATCCCATGCATTAGCCAATCCGCCATATATCTCCGAGCCCGGATACACAAAACCTCTGTTTTTAGATAAAGCAACTATTTTTTCCATTGATTTCTCTGTCAACATCTTTAGCCTCCACATCAATTTATTCTATTCAAAATATGAGTCTGTCAAAATCCCGGCCCAGGTCATGTCAGTCTTTCGCAACCATGTCACAAAACTCGTCCAGGATCCTGTGAGCTGCTTCCAGCTTGCTCATCAGCGGCAGGTCTGTGATCGATCCGTCACGCCTGATAATTTTGATGATATTCGTATCGGTACCAAAGCCTGCACCTTCCAGCGTTACGTCATTGGCCACGATCATGTCCAGGTTTTTCGCTTCCAGCTTCTTTGCTGCATTTTCCATGAGATTGTCGGTTTCGGCACTGAAGCCTATGAGGGTCTTGCTGCCCTTCATCGTCCCCAGTTTTTTAAGTATATCGGGGTTTTTGACAAGTCTCAATACCATATCATCATCAGTCTTCTTGATTTTGAACTCTGACACCTCAGCAGGCCTGTAATCTGCTACTGCTGCTGCCATTACCAATACGTCACAGTTTTCGAAGCTGCTGAGAACAGCCTCGTGCATTTCATCGGCAGTGGTAGTGCGTATAAGCTGAACTCCCTCAGGACATTCGATCTCGACAGGTCCTGATATCAAAACCACATCGGCGCCGCGTTCACTGGCAGCACGTGCAACTGCATACCCCATCTTGCCAGATGAGTAGTTTGAAAGATAACGGACCGGATCTATGTTTTCCCTGGTAGGGCCGGCAGTGACGACCATCCTGATGCCCTTCAGATCCTGTTTCGGGCATAGTATTGAGCAGGCTCTCTCAACTATGGAAGAAGGCTCTGGCAGTCTCCCCTTTCCTGAAGTCCCCTCTGCCATCCTGCCGGTATCCGGCTCCATAAACATATATCCAAGTCCCCTGAGCATCTCTATGTTTCGCTGGACTACAGCATTGGCATACATATCGTGGTTCATCGCCGGCACTATCAGCACAGGCGCCTTCGTCGCAACAAGCGTGGTGCTGAGCATGTCATCTGCTATGCCAGCAGCCAGCTTGCCTATAATATTAGCTGTTGCCGGTGCTACGATGAACAGGTCAGCCTTCTTTGCCAGCGAAATGTGCTTTATATCCCAGTATTCCGGGTCATTGAACATATCAGTCACCACGGGTCTGTGAGACAGTGATCTGAAAGTCAGAGGCGTGACAAATTTCTGGGCATTGGCAGTCATGATCACATCCACCTCTGCTCCCATCTTCTTCAACCGGCTGACGACTTCGACGACTTTATATGCAGCTATGCCGCCGCAGACGCCCACGACCACCGATTTACCCTTCAGATCCATGATAACGCCTCCTTTCGATCTACATCTGATCATCATTGCAAAAAGGTTAAGGTACAATACAAATGACCTTAACCCTCCTCCCGGGACTGCATTTCACGCTGCCCCGGTACCCCTGCACTGTTTATGATGAAATCACTTGATACCGCTTTTTGTTCTGACAAAAGTGATCTTGTTTTCATTGATCTCATGCATCGCCACCGTGACCGGCTTATCTGATTCGCATTCAGTAAGCTTATTTGCACCGTCTGCCAGCTGTCTTGCCCTCTTGGCTGTCGCCACCACCAGTGTGTATCTGCAATCGACCTTATCCAACAGTGAACTTATTGACGGAAATATCATTCATCAGACCTCCTTCGCAGTCATGCTGATTATCTGTTCTGATCATACTCACAATCAGTCAGATTTGACACCAATATTTCTTCAAAATCCAGGCTTTCAGGTATCTGTTTTAGTCCCTGTCCTGCTCATCCTGGACTTCCGCATTTATTCCAGACTCTTTCGCACTCAATCTGTGAGCAACGGTTTCGGGCTGTACCGCCGACAGGATGATATGGTCGCTGTCCGTGATGATGACAGCCCTGGTCCTTCTCCCATAAGTGGCATCGATAAGCATACCTCTGTCCCTTGCTTCCTGAATTATCCTTTTGATGGGAGCTGACTCGGGACTGACGATAGCAACGAGCCTGTTTGCAGAAACGATGTTTCCAAAGCCGATATTGATCAGTTTCATGAACTACCCTCCTTAACTGCTGCACCTGCAACTCATTCTATATTCTGGACCTGCTCCCTGATCTTTTCGATCTCGCTCTTTACATCCACCACAAATCTTGTTATCTCCAGATCATTAGCTTTCGATCCGATGGTATTTATCTCCCTGTTCATCTCCTGCACAAGGAAATCCAGCTTGCGCCCGATGGGCTGATCCATATCGAGTATCTGCCTCAACTGTCCTAAATGGCTTCTGAGCCGGACCAGTTCCTCATCTATGCTGCACTTGTCGGCAAAGAGGGCAGCTTCCATCGCTATTCTGGTCTCATCGACAGGCTGATGTTCGAGCAGTTCGCTGATACGGTCGCTCAGTCTCGCCTTATACTCCTTTGGAACTTCCGGCGCCCGCAGCGCTATGCTTCCAACCATATCTTCAATGACATCAGCCCGTTCCAGAAGTGCTCTCTTCATTGCTTCGCCTTCGGCCTCACGCATTCCGACCAGCGACACAACAGCATTTTCCAACGCCGTCTTCAATATCTCCCACAATTGATCTTCGTCCTCTTCATCCTGCTCGACTTTAAGGACCTCCGGGTATTTCGACACCAGAGAGACGGTGATGTCGTCAGCCAGGGAAAACTTGTCTCTCAGCTCCTCCAGGGCTGTTATGTAAGCCTTTGCCAACTGTTCATCTATGGTTACATGTTTCGAGTCACTGCCATAATCGGTATATGTGATGAAAACATCTATCTTGCCGCGCGAAATCGCCTTGCTTACCAGTTCTCTGACCCTGTCCTCGAGGAAATTTATCTGCCTCGGCATCTTTATGAAAATATCAAAATACCTGTGGTTAACGGTTTTGATCTCGACGGTGAACTCCTTCCCGTCCCGGGAATGCTCACCCCTGCCAAAACCGGTCATGCTTCTTACCATAAGCACCTCATGCTTCCCATTCTTGTTCAATTGGTATTATAACACAATCTCTGCCAATTAAAAGGCTGTTTTGCCAAATTATTTGTCCCTGGGACCACCCATGTCGCCCAGCTCATACATAATCATCGCTGTGACCGCAACACCGGCAGTCTCTGTCCTCAGGATCCTTGGTCCCAGCGTGACGGGTATAAAGCCTGAATCCATAGCTTTCTCCGCCTCACTGCTGTCGAAGCCTCCCTCAGGTCCTATGAAGACAGCGATCCCACTGTCATGAGTCTCTGTCTCTCCTGCTGTATGATGCTTTCTCAGCATTTCCCTGAGGCTGCCTTCCCTGCATTCCTCATAGGGTAAAAGCTTCAGTGAATGGTTTCCCGCCAGCTGCAATGCTTCGTCCATTCTCACGGGATCGCTCACCTTTGGGATGATCCCTCTTCCACATTGCTTCGCAGCCTCCAGCGCAATGCGGTTCCATCTGTCTGTCTTTGCGGCTGCATCACGGGCACTGCCGAACCTGACCACAGTCCTGGCAGTAATGACAGGAACTATCATCCTTATGCCGAGTTCTACGCATTTCTGTATTATGTATTCCATTTTGTCAGCCTTGGGGATGCCCTGGAACAATGTGACCCCTATGGGCGGCTCCTCAATGCTCGGCCTTGCGTCTGTGACCACGGTTTCGATACTATCCCTGGATATGTTCTCTATAACCGCATCATAATCCATCCCGGCGCCGTCACAGAGCACAAGAGCGTCGCCCTTCGATGCCCTCAGGACATTAGTGATATGCTTCACATCTGTACCGGTTATAATGATCCTCCCGTCCTGCAAATCGACCGGATCGGTTTTTACGAAAAACTTTGCCATTTAAAAACCATCGCCACCCATTCTCCCATTTCATCTGCTTTTATCAGCTCAAAGCCCTTCTCATCATATGCTTCGATGACTTCCTGCTTCCTGTCCCGGATAATGCCTGAAACTATCAGGATGCCATCCTTTTTCAGATAGTCCCCTGCAGTGCCGGAAAGATCTATTATAACATCTGCAATGATATTTGCAGTCACGATGTCTGCTTTGACCGGCGGCAGATCGGAAAGGACTCCTTTACGGACAGTCACATTATGTCCAACGCCATTGATGGCACAGTTCTCTTTCGCCACGCTGACTGCCGTTTCATCGATATCTATGGCATCGACCCGGGATGCACCGAACTTTGATGCGATAATCGAGAGTATGCCCGTCCCGCAGCCGATATCCAGCACATGATCGCCCTCCCTGACATATGACTCCAGCAACCGGGCACAAAGCCTGGTGGTTTCATGAGTACCAGTGCCGAATGCCATCCCGGGATCCAATTCAATGACGATCTCCCCGTTTTTTCCTGCATACTCTTCCCAACTGGGTTTGATAACAACGCTCTCCGAGATATGGAACGGCTTGTAATACTTCTTCCAGGCAACAGACCAGTCCTCGTCGTCCACTGTCTCATAGCCTGCATATCCTTCGCCCGCATCAAGGAACCGGGATATGGTCCTGAGCCTTTCACGTATCTCTGCAACCAGCTCTTCGGGGGTATGCTCCTGATTGAAATACGCTTTTACAGTCACATCGCTGTCCAGAGAATCGAGGATACTTCTGTCAGCATAGTCTGGCGAACCAAGGCTTTCCATATGCCTTCTTATCTCATTGGGGTCCTCTATCTCCACACCTCCGGCGCCGATGGAAGTGAGCATCTCCGATACCGCATCGCACGCCTCTTCAGTAGTTTTTATACGAACCTGTATCCATTTCATCTGTCACACCTCTGTTCCTCTCAGTTCAGCAGCTTATTCCCAACATGCAGGGGCCGCTTATCCCGCTGGTTCAGAACGATCACTCAGCCGCCGGCCAGGTATCTCTGTCATTTTATTGCCTGACTCAACACTCGTCAACCATCGTCTAAGCGCCGCTGTCAGTCTGATCGCCCAGCACAGCACTCAGCAACTGCTGACTAAACATCTCTGTCAGCCGATCACCCGGCCTGACACGCTCATCAGCAGCTGACCCAACTGCGCCAGGCAGCTCGCCGTCATTCCCGTCACATCCCCAGCGCGTCTTTCATCTTGTCAAAGAAGCCCTTGCGCTGTTCATACACTTCATCCCCGCTTATTTCTGCAAACTCCCTCAGCAGTTCCTTCTGTTTATCACTGAGCTTCTTTGGCACTTCTATCTCGACCTTGACATACTGGTCTCCTCTGCCGCTCCCCCGCAGGTAAGGTATTCCTTTGTTTCTCAGTCTGAATATGCTCCCTGTCTGAGTACCTTCGGGTATACTGTATCTTACTTTGCCATCCAGCGTCGGGACTTCAAGCTCTGCGCCCAAAGCTGCCTGGACGAAAGTGATGGGTATCTCACAGACCACATCATTGCCCTGTCTTCTGAATATGGGATGAGGGTTGACGATCACAGTCACAAACAGATCTCCGGGCGGACCTCCTCTTACACCCGGCTCACCATCACCTCTGCTGGTAATAATCTGTCCATCGTCGATCCCTGCCGGTATTTTGAGCGTTTTCTTCAGCTTTTTCCTGACCTTTCCCATCCCGCCGCATCCGGTGCAGGGATCCACTATGATCTTGCCTTCGCCCCGGCACATATCACAGGTCCTCACATCGATGAACTGGCCAAATGGAGTCGCATGCTTGTTCTGTATCTGCCCCGTCCCATTGCACCGTGTACAGACAGTCGGGCTGGTGCCCGGCTTCGACCCGGAGCCTTCGCATTTCTCACAGTTTTCATGTCTCTCTACGGTTATTTCCTTCTCAACGCCGAAAGCCGCCTCTTCAAACGATATCTCAACGGAATATTTCAGATCCGCACCCTTCTGAGGACCTGTACGGCTCCTGGAAGAACGACCGAATCCTGTGCCTCCGAAAAATGACTCAAATGTCTCGAATATGTCACTGAAGCCGCCAAAGTCAAATCCTCCGAAGCCGGCACCGGCATTGCCAAAGCCATTGGGGTCGACACCCGCATGGCCGAACTGATCATATCTCGCCCTCTTCTGGGGATCGCTCAGCACCTCGTATGCTTCGCTCACTTCTTTGAATTTTGCCTCTGCTTCTTTATCACCTGGGTTGACATCGGGATGATACTGCTTGGCCAGCTTCCTGTATGCCTTCTTGATCTCGGACTCGCCGGCACCTCTCCCCACCCCCAGCACCTCATAATAATCTCTTTTTGACTGCGGCAATTCTCCAACAACTCCTATCACAGAATACTGAACTCAATATAGTATAATACAAATTCAAGCTAAACTCATCAAAAGGGGACAATAAAAATGTCCCCTTTTATGTCTGCTGACTCTGACTGGTCACGTGCAACAACGCTTCAGTCCGGATGAAATCCCCTCATGCCGGAGGATTTCGATTGTCTGCTTAGTTATCACTTACTCGCTCCGCTATTATAACACATAATTCACACAAAACTTCTGTTTGCAGAAAATTTTTTATCACAACAGTATTTCAACGAGGCGACGGAAATTTCATCGCCTCGTTTATACACTCATATCGTTTTGTGTTTCCCGGATCAATATGATTTCAGATCGGGCTCCTATTTTTTGTCGTCTTCATCTACGACTTTGTAATCGGCATCATACACATTGTCCTGATCCATCCCGGGACCTGCCTCCGGTCCTGCACCAAAGCCGGCGCCCTGTTCCGGTCCGCCCTGTGCTCCAGGATTCTGCTGATATATCTTCGCAGAGATGTCGTAGAACACCTGTGTCAGTGTTTCTGTCGCTGCTTTGATCTTGTCTGTATCAGTGCCCTTCAGCGCTTCCCTGACATTGTTTATCTCTGCTTCGATCTTCGACTTGTCCTCTGGTGACAGCTTGTCGCCAAGGTCCTTCAGAGTCTTTTCAGACTGGTAAACTATCGAATCGGCATTGTTTCTGATTTCTATCTCTTCTTTGCGCTTCTTGTCCTCAGCCGCATATTTTTCGGCCTCTTTGACCGCCTTTTCGATCTCATCTTCTGAAAGGTTCGTCGATGCAGTGATCGTTATCTTCTGCTCATTTCCTGTGCCCAGATCCTTTGCTGAAACATGTACGATACCGTTGGCATCGATATCGAAGGTGACTTCGATCTGAGGAACACCTCTTGGAGCCGGCGGGATACCTGTAAGCTGGAATCTTCCGAGCGTCTTGTTGTAAGCCGCCATATCCCTCTCACCCTGCAGCACATGGATGTCAACACTCGTCTGACCGTCTGCTGCAGTGGAGAATATCTGGCTTTTCTTCGTAGGTATCGTCGTATTCCTTTCTATCAGCCTTGTGAATACTCCACCCAGAGTTTCTATGCCGAGTGAAAGCGGAGTTACATCGAGCAGCAGCAGGTCTTTGACCTCACCCGACAGGACACCTGCCTGGATCGCCGCACCTATTGCGACACATTCATCAGGATTTATACCCTTGAACGGTTCCTTTCCAAGGTACTTCTTCACCGCTTCCTGAACTGCCGGTATCCTGGTAGATCCGCCAACCAGCAGGATCTTGTCGATCTTGTCCGGTGTCAGACCGGCATCCTTTATAGCCTGCCTTGTCGGCTCCATAGTCTTTTCGACCAGATCAGCAGTCAGCTCATCAAACTTCGCGCGGGTCAGCGTCATATCCAGATGCTTCGGTCCCGATGCATCAGCAGTGATGAATGGCAGGTTTATGTTCGATGTGGTTACACCTGAAAGCTCTATCTTTGCCTTTTCGGCAGCCTCCTTCAGTCGCTGCATTGCCATCTTGTCAGCTCTGAGGTCGATACCGTTTTCTCTTTTGAATGTATCCGCCATATATTCAATGATCCGCTGGTCGAAGTCATCGCCGCCCAGCTTGTTGTTCCCGCTGGTGGCCAGTACCTCGAAAACGCCGTCTCCTATCTCGAGAATGGACACGTCGAATGTTCCGCCTCCAAGGTCGAATACCAGGATCTTCTGGTCATGCTCTTTGTCGAGTCCGTATGCAAGGGCCGCAGCTGTCGGCTCGTTGATAATCCTGAGCACGTCAAGCCCTGCGATCCTGCCGGCATCCTTTGTGGCCTGCCTCTGAGAGTCGCTGAAGTAAGCCGGCACTGTTATCACTGCCTGCGTTATCTCTTCTCCGAGATAAGCCTCTGCATCCGCCTTCATCTTTTGCAGGACCATCGCGGATATCTCCTGTGGAGTAAAGTTCTTGTCATCTATTTTTATTCTCCTGTCGGTACCCATATCTCTTTTGATCGACATGACTGTCCGTTCAGGATTTGTTATCGCCTGTCTCTTTGCAACCTGGCCGACAAGCCTTTCACCGGTCTTTGAAAATGCCACTACAGACGGCGTTGTCCTGCCGCCTTCCGGATTGGTTATAACGACCGGCTCCCCGCCTTCCATAACGGCAACACACGAATTTGTTGTGCCAAGATCTATTCCTATTACTTTTGCCATAATGTACCTCCCTGAATAAGTAATATTAGTATTGAAAATTTAGGATCATCGACGCTTCTGATATATCAGGTCAGTTTGCCACCTTGACCATACTGTAGCGTATGACCTTGTCCTTGTAAATATAACCCTTCTGGAACTCCTCCACGACGACACTGTGGCCCAGAGACTCATCCTCCACATGCATCACAGCATTGTGGCGCATGGGATCGAAGGTTTCATCGAGAGCCTTTATCTCCTCGACACCGATGTTCTTCAATATCTCCATGAATTGCTTGAAGACCATATCAACGCCATCTTTCAGAGACTGAGCGGAGCTGTCGGCCAATACCGCTTCCCACGCTCTTTCCAGATTATCGATTACAGGAAGGAGCTCTCTGATAACATCGCACACGGCATCATCATACAGAGCTTCCTTTTCCTTGATCGTCCTCTTCTTAAAGTTATCAAATTCAGCAGCAGTTCTCTGGAGCCTTTCCAGATATTCGCCGCACTTTTTCGTCTGCTCTTCCAGTTCTGATTTTACGCTTTCCAATTCTTCCTGCAGAGCTTTTATATCCGAATTTTCGCTCTTGCCGCCGTCATCAGCTTTTCCGCCATCGGAACCGGCATTATCCCCTGTCCCGGACACATCTCCGGTTTGCTGGCAGGCACAGGCCGATGTCACACTGTCGGCAGAGATGTCATCACCGATATTGTTCAAGTTTTCAGCACAGTGTGCTTCATCCTGCTTCTTCCGTTTTTCTTCATTCATTTCGTCATCTCATCCTTTAGCAAATATTTCCCCCTCAGGGATATGAAAACTGTCCGGCAGGATCATCATGGACGCCTGCCGGACCGGGGCGCATATCTTCCTTGAAATTTATACACTTTCATGCTCATGCCCCAGTAGCCTGTTGATCTCTTCACACACCAGCTTTTTCATATAGCCGATGGAAGAAATGACCTTGCTGTATTCCATCCTGGTAGGACCAATGATACCAATGGTACCCACCATCGTATCAGCTACATTGTAATTGACAGTGACCAGGCTGCAGTCTCTGATACTGCAAAGCTCGTTTTCTGAACCGATCCTGACTGTGATGCCAACTGGTCGTGTTGAATCTGACAACGCCTTGCATATTGAAGTCTTTTCATCAAGCAGGCTCAGGAACTGTCTGGCTTTGTCCATATCCTTGAATTCAGGATGGCCGAGTATGTTGGTGGAGCCCTCCACATACATCTCATGATCCCCCATCTGATACATGCATTCGGCAGTCCCGTTCAGTATCGGCGTCAGGATGTCTCCCGTCACACCGATCTCCCTGGCCAGAGTCTTGATCCGTTCAGTATCTGCCTGCTCGAATGTGAGGCCGGCCAGTTTGTCATTGAGCAAATTCGTTATGCGGCCCAGCATCTCTGAAGTCGCCTGCTCGGAAACTTTTATCAGGCTGTTTTTTACGATGCCCGCATTGTTCACGACTATTACCAATGCCTTCCCGGCTTCTATCGGCACAACCTGTATCGCCTTTATCGTACTGCTTCTCAACTTTGGCGTCACGGCCATTGATGTGTATTTCGTAAAGTTCGACAGTACGGCGGTGGCATGCCTCAGCAACTGGCTCAGTTCATAAACCCGGTCTTCCGTTGCAGAATTCAGCTCTCTGATCTCTTCCCTGTTAAGATCATGTGTCGGCATCAGCTTGTCGACATAAAGCCTGTAGCCTTTGTCTGAAGGCACACGGCCCGCAGAAGTATGCGGCTGCGCGAGATAGCCCATTTCTTCCAGGTCTGCCATCTCATTTCTGATCGTAGCCGAGCTCAGCCCCAACTCATACTTCCTGGCGATTGTCCTTGAGCCGATCGGTTCGGCCTTATCGATGTAATCATCGATGATGGCCTGCAGGATCCGTTTTTTTCTATCATCCATTATCATCTCATACACCCCTGAAAAATAAACAATCACTCTACTATATTATTTTACGATGCTATTTATTTATTTGTTAGCACTCTGACCCGGCGAGTGCTAATCTACATTAAACATACCACCATGGAATTTTTTTGTCAAGATTTATTTATATGAACTCCACGAACACGGCATTTGCCAGATCGAAGCCCAGCCTGGTCAGCTTATATCTCGTATCGCTGTCACACCGGCACTTTCCGCCGGGTTCTGCAGTCAGCAGCCCTCTTGCTGTCAGCTTCTTCAGCTCATCTCCATATATATCTTCAGGCTTTTCCCCAAAGCGTTCTTCAAACTCTTTTGAGCTGACACCTTCAGTCAGCCGCAACCCCAGGATCATATACTCAGACATGGCTCCTTCCCTGTCTATCAGCTCAATGTTTTCGTACAGACCGGCCATACCATCGGAAACAGATGGTTTTACCGACGCTTTTGCGGATACTGTTGCCGACTCTTCTGCAAATACTTTTCCTGATACTGACGCAGATGCTTTCGCAGATGCCTTTGCAACAGTATCATTATGATCTGATATGCTGTAAGATCCTCTCGTACCAGTATAATCATGATCTGATTTGCTGTAAGATGCTTTCGCTGCCACATTATCATGATTTGATTCGCTGTAAGATGCTTTCGCTGCCACATTATCATGATTTGATTCGCTGTAAGATGCTTTCGCTCCTGCATTATCATGATTTGATTCGCTGCAGTTTTCTTCCATCAGGAATTCATTCCCGGTCCCTTCACAGCCTTGCCTGACAAAGATACTGCCGACTGCTTCGATATACTCCTCTATGCCGGCCACATTGCTGAACCTTACCGCATCGAGGTGTGAATGGGCCCCGGCTCCAAAACCGGCATACTCCCTGGCTTTCCAGTACAGCAGATTGTGTCTGCATTCATATCCGGGAACTGCGAAATTCGATATCTCATACCACCGATAGCCCTTGTCTGCCAGCACATCGACAGCCAGATGATACATCCTTCTGTCAAGCTCTTCATCGATCGGCTCAAGCAATCCGGCATCGAGCCTGTCCCCAAACACTGTCCTCTCTTCTATCTTCAGGCTGTAGCATGAAAGATGCTTGATCGCACCAAGCCCTGTCACCGCTTCAAGAGTCTCGGTCCAGTCCTCGAGAGTCTGGCCGGGCAGCCCGAAGATCAGATCGGCATTTATATTCTCGAAACCACATTTTACCGCATCCTCGACATTATCGACAAACTGCTTCCTGCTGTGGATCCTGCCGATGCTCTCCAAAAGCTGGTCCTGCCATGTCTGCAGTCCGATGCTCAGACGATTCACCCCGGCATCCCTGTAGGCCTTCAGCCTGTCATACGACAGCGTGCCCGGATTGCTCTCCATGCTTATCTCAGCATCATTATCCACATGGAAGCATTTCCCGCATATTTCAATAAGACCTGTGATGTATTGTGGTTCTGTCAATGACGGCGTACCGCCGCCTATGAAAATGGAGCTGACCCGCCGGTTCTCCAGAGACCTGCTCCTGATCAGTATTTCTTTATAAAGGGCATCAAAATAAGAACCGGCAAGATAATCCCTGCCGGCATAAGAATTGAAGTCGCAATAATAGCATTTGGATTTACAAAAAGGTATGTGTATATATATGCCTATGCTTTCATTTCTGTTGCTCATACTATCACCTTAAAACTTGCGGCTGATCCCCTGATCTGGTCCGGACAGTTCTGACCCGGTTCTGCTGGTACAGATCCGATACGCGCACCATTCCTGTATAGCTCAGTCTTGACAATTGTGTTTCCTGATCAGACCCGGACAATTCCAGCCTGATTAGGACTTTACTTGCCCGGCCGATTCTGTTTATCCGATTAGCTTGATCTGACTTGCTATTTCCCGGTTCGGTCTGAACTGAGACATTTCGGTCAGACCCGCTCAATCAAGCTTCAGCACGCTCATAAACGCCTCCTGCGGCACTTCCACCGAGCCGACCTGCCGCATCCTCTTCTTGCCTTCCTTCTGCCTCTCAAGCAGCTTCTTCTTTCTTGATATGTCACCACCGTAGCACTTGGCCAAAACGTCTTTTCTGTATGCCTTCACCGTTTCCCTTGCAATGATCTTGCTGCCTATGCAGGCCTGTATCGGTATCTCGAACTGCTGCCTCGGAATCGACTCCTTGAGCTTTTCTGCGATCCTGCGCCCTCTGGCATAAGCCTTATCCTTGTGGACAATAAATGACAAAGCATCCACAACCTCTCCATTTAGCAGGATATCTAGCTTCACCAGGTCTGATTCCCTGTACCCGATCAGTTCGTAATCAAAAGAAGCATATCCCTTGGTCCTGGACTTCAGCGCATCGAAGAAGTCATATATTATCTCGTTAAGGGGCAGTTCATAGGTCAGCATGACACGTTTCTTATCGATGTATGACATATCCTTGTAGACGCCCCTTCTTTCCTGTGAAAGTTCCATTATGTTGCCCACGTATTCCTCGGGAGTCATGATAGTGGCCTTTACGATCGGTTCCTCCATCATCTCTATGGAAGTCACAGGCGGCATATTCGTCGGATTGTCTATTTGCAGCACCTTTCCGTCTGTAAGCGTGATCCTGTAAATAACGCTCGGTGCTGTAGTGACAAGATCCAGGTCATACTCCCTCTCCAGGCGCTCCTGGACTACCTCCATATGCAAAAGTCCCAGGAATCCGCATCTGAAGCCAAAGCCCAATGCTACTGATGTCTCCGGTTCGAATGTTAGTGCAGCGTCATTGAGCTGCAGCTTTTCGAGCGCATCCCTCAGATCATTGTACTCCGCACCGTCAGCCGGATAAATGCCGCAGAACACCATGGACTGCACCTTCTTGTATCCCGGCAGCGGCTCACTGGCCGGTCTGTCTGCCGATGTAACAGTATCACCTATCCTGGTATCCCTGACATTTTTGATGCTTGCGGCAATATATCCCACATCGCCTGCCAGCAAAGCATCGCACTGTGCATATTGCCCGGGTCTGAAGTATCCGACTTCCGTCACGGTGAACTCTTTGCCGGTATACATCATACGGATGGTATCACCCGGCTTTACCGAACCCTCTACGATCCGGACATGTACTATGACGCCTTTGTAGCTGTCATAGAGCGAATCGAATATCAGCGCCCTCAGCGGATCGTCTGAATTGCCCTTTGGCGGCGGAACATGCTTTACTACCTGCTCCAGCACCGCATCGACGTTTATGCCGTTCTTTGCTGATATCTCAGGTGCTTCAGAGCAGTCCAGCCCGATCACATCCTCGATTTCCTGGCGGACAATATCTGGCTGTGAGCTTGGCAGGTCGATCTTGTTGATGACCGGCAATATCTCAAGGTCATGTTCAAGCGCCAGGTAAACATTCGCCAGCGTCTGCGCTTCGATGCCCTGTGTAGCGTCCACCACAAGGATGGCACCTTCACATGCTGCAAGGCTCCTGGACACCTCATAGTTGAAATCCACATGGCCGGGAGTATCGATGAGATTCAGGATATATTCCTGTCCGTCCTCTGCCCTGTAAATCATCCTGACAGCCTGTGCCTTGATCGTGATGCCACGTTCTCTCTCTATATCCATATTGTCGAGGACCTGCTCCTGCATCTCCCTTTCCGTCAGTGCACCGGTCATCTGGATGAGGCGATCTGCCAGTGTCGATTTGCCGTGGTCTATATGTGCGATTATGCAAAAGTTTCTTATCTTATCCTGTCTGTTGCCTGACATTAATCCTACTCCTTCGTCATATCCTGAAAAGTATATTTTATCATCCGCTGTGCTGTTGAGATCTGTCTCAACAAATGCAAAACAATTATAACACCGGAGCTTGATAAAATAAAGGCGTCACATCTCAGGCCGGTTCTCAGGCAAGTCCCAGCTTCTTTTCTGCTGATTCCACCGTCTGGTAAATCAGCCGGTTGATAGTCATCGGTCCGACTCCGCCGGGAACCGGTGTATATGCGGAACACTTGCTGACAGCATTTTCGAGATCTATGTCTCCAATGTTGCCGGGGTTGTATCCGGCATCCACCAGCACACAGCCTTCTTTCACCCAATCGGCCTGCACAAACCTGGGTTTGCCTACTGCGGCTACAACGATGTCGGCACGCCTTACTATACTCGGCAGATCTTTTGTCCTGGAATGGCATATCGTGACCGTTGCATTCTCGTTAAGAAGCATCATTGCCACAGGTTTGCCAAGGATCGGGCTTCTGCCTATCACTACAGCTTCTTTGCCTTCGATTTGGATATTGTAATGCTTCAGCAGCGTTATGATCCCATAGGGCGTTGCGCATTTGAACGAATCCATCTGCAATGCCATTCTTCCAAATGTGTTGGGATTCACCCCGTCCACATCCTTTGAAACGTCGATACTAAGGAAACAGGCCAATTCATCGATGTGAGCCGGCACAGGATGCTGCAGCAATATGCCGTGTACATTGTCATCATTGTTCAGTTCCTGTATCCTTGCAATCAACTGCTCTGTGGTCGTCTCCTCCGGCAATTCGACCTTCAGCGACTGCATCCCTATCCTGGCACAGGCATTGCCCTTCATCCTCACATATGTTACCGAAGCAGGATCGTCGCCAACTATTATCGTCGCCAGGATCGGCGTAGTGCCGGTTTTTTCCTTTATTCTCTCTACCCTGACTGCCAGCTCCTGCTCAACACTTTTTGCCAGTGCTTTCCCATCCAGTATCAGCGGTGTGTTCATAATACATCTTCCTTCCTTTTCTGTTGTTATATTTCTGTTGTATTGTTCTCTGTTGAGATATTTAGAGCAATAATCAAGTGACCATAAATATGGTCGATATAATTCCAGGCAGCATAATATATCCAATCATGTTGCGTAATAATCCGATCATGCTGCACATAACATCATGCAGGGTAATACGCCGCTGTTTTGCTGAATTAATCAATATGAGCAAAGCAGCACGGTGCTGCGATACTTTGTATAATAACACTGTCAGCGCAATATTACGCTATCATCCAGCATAATACAGCACAGCTTTTCAGAAAATCATTCCAAGTAATAATATCAAAACTTCCGGTAAAAGTCACTATTTGTGTTTTTGTTCAATTTTATGAAGACTGGATGTAAAAAGTTTTACTTTGCGTTCATTGGGTTAATTTCCCCGATATGGAATTATTTTTCGTGTCGGAATTCTCTTTTAAATGTACCCTTTCCATTTTAGTTGAACCCTATCTGTTTTCAGTTGATCCTTATCCATTTTAACAGATCCCTCTCCGTTTTAGCTGATCTCTGTCCGTTTTAACTGTCCCTGTACGCTTTAACTGATTCCTCTTCGTTTTAGCTGTTCCCTCTCCGTTTTAACTGGTCCCCGGCCGTTTGGACTGATCCCTATCCGTTTTAACTGCTCCCCGGCCGTTCTAGCTGTTTCCTGCCCGTCTTAACTGTTCCCCGGCCGTTTGGACTGATCCCTCTCCGTTTTGACTGCTCCCCGACCGTTTCCGCTGTTCCCTCTCCGTTTTAACTGCTCCCCGACCGTTTCCGCTGTTCCCTCTCCGTTTTAACTGTCCCTCTTCGTTTTAACTGCTCCCCGGCCGTTTTCGCTGTTCCCTCTCCGTTTTAACT
>FZPS01000154.1_pt93 | contig 84466 bp, 64 predicted proteins | sample 1817821 | NCBI WGS metagenome assembly FZPS01 (sample SAMEA104158645, study PRJEB21678) | metagenome | place: Germany | collected 2015-04-21
ATCTACAGCCGTGTAGTTGTTTTTTAATAAAAATTGATATAGATTATCTAGAAATCTACGTTTCTGCTCTTTGGGTAGAGCTTGATAATCTAATAAATTAAAATTATCCATAATTATTTTTTTGTAAAATTAAATAAAAATTATTTAATGGTAGTATAAAATACGTAAAGTAAAACAAAGAATATTGTTCCTCTAACCCCCATACAAAGCCTAATATTTCCAAAAAAAATTAAATTAAATGGTCAAAGCAAATAGTTTTTTAAAAAAAATTATCATTATTTTTTATTAATTTTACTTCTGATTTTTTTTTAATTAAACAGTATTTTTTTTTAAAAAACTATTTCATGGCAAAAAAACTCACACCTCTCATGAAGCAATATTGGGAAATAAAAAGCCAATATCCAGATACAATTCTTTTATTTAGAATAGGAGATTTTTATGAAACTTTTGGTGAAGATGCGCGTATAGCATCTCAAGTACTAGGAATAGTTCTTACCAAACGTCATAGTGGTGCAGCAGCAGATGAAGATTTAGCTGGTTTTCCACATCATAGTTTAGATACATATCTACCTAGACTTGTACGCGCCGGATATAGAGTAGCTATATGTGAACAATTAGAAGATCCAAAACTTGCCAAAACTATTGTAAAAAGGGGTGTTACTGAGCTTGTAACTCCTGGTGTAGTTTTTACTGATAATGTTTTAATGCAAAAAGAAAACAATTTTTTAGCGGCTTACTATTATGAAAAAGATCTACACGGTATAGCTCTATTAGATGTATCCACTGGTGATTTTTTTGCCACTCAAGGCGATAAAGACTTTATTAAACGTATTTTAGAATCACATCATCCTACCGAAGTTTTATTATCAAAAGAACAAAAAGAATATTTCTTAGATGATTTGGGCGATTACCCTGTGTTTACTTTTGACTCTTGGATCTTTCAATATGATTTTGCACGTGATAAGCTGATAGAACAATTCGAAACTGAAAACTTAAAAGGCTTTGGGCTCGAAGATATGCCATTAGCTCAGATTTGTGCAGGTGTATCTCTATATTATGTGAGTAGCACTCAACAGAGACAATTATCTAATATTACTTCTATTAGTCGTATTGATAATAATGATTATATGTGGTTAGATAATTTTACAATCAAAAATTTAGAATTATTGGAACCTCTACATAATGAAGGTATTTCTTTTCGCAAAATTATAGATCACTGTGTTACACCTATGGGTTCTAGATTGCTCTCGAGATGGATTATTATGCCCATTATTGATATAAATATTATCAATTGGAGATTAAATATTGTCGATTTCTTTGTAAATAATAATGAGAAATTACAACTTATAAGAGAAAATCTTAGCTCTATTGGTGATATCGAACGAATGGTTGGTAGATTAGCAAGTCAAAAGATAAATCCTAAAGAGTTATTACAATTAGCTAATGCTATCGATGTAGCATTTAATATTCAAAAAATATTAGATGATGTGCCTGATTTTTTTAATAATAAAAAAAAGATAGATCACAAACTAATAAATATCGTAAACAAAATTAGAAATACTATTGTAGAAGAACCTCCTGCTTCTATACAGAAAGGCGATTGTATTAAAGATGGTATTAATGTCGAATTAGACGAATTGAGAAATATTAAAAATCATAGCAAAGAGATTTTAAAGGAAATACTACAAAGAGAAATTAAAAATACTGGTATTGCAAGTCTAAAGATTGGCTTTAATAATATTTTTGGTTATTATTTCGAAGTTACAAATCCGCATAAAAATAAAGTACCCGCCTCTTGGGTTCGCAAACAAACATTAACGCAAGCTGAAAGATATACTACCGAAGAATTAAAAACTTATGAAGATAAAATCATAAGTGCAGAAACCAGAATTATGCAGTTAGAATTAGAAGAATATGATATACTATTAGATGGGCTAATACCTTACTGCAGAGACTTATTATACGCTGGACATCTAATAGCAGAGTTGGATGTATTAACTAATTTTGCTCATATAGCAATAATAAATGATTATAAAAGGCCTGTTTTAACGGATGATTTAATCATAGATATTGATCAAGGTAGACATCCAGTGATAGAAAAAATGCTAAAAGCTGGTGAGAGATATATACCTAATGATTTGTATTTAGATACTAATAATCAACAAATAATAGTATTGACAGGTCCTAATATGGCTGGTAAAAGTGCATTTCTTCGTCAAACAGCGCTAATAGTAATAATGGCCCAAATGGGTAGCTTCGTACCTGCCAATAAAGCAATTATAGGTATTGTTGATAAACTATTTACTAGAGTAGGTGCTAGTGACAATATATCTTTAGGTGAATCTACATTTATGATGGAAATGAATGAAACTGCTAGTATTTTAAATAATTTGTCCGAACGAAGTTTGATATTACTAGATGAAATAGGACGTGGCACTAGCACTTTTGATGGTATATCTATAGCTATGGCTATCATCGAATATCTGCATAATCACCCATATTATAGACCTAAAACTATCTTTGCTACTCATTATCATGAATTAAATGAAGTCGCTAATTATTTAGAAAGAGTAAAAAATTTTCATTTCAGTGTTAAAGAGATTGATAATAAAATAATTTTTTTGAGAAAATTAGAAGAAGGTGGTACTGAACATAGCTTTGGCATACATGTAGCTCGCATGGCTGGTATCCCTAATATTGTAGTAAATAGAGCTAATAACATTCTAAAACAATTAGAGGCTGACAGAGAAAATAATAAATGGGAAGAAAAACCATTAAATAAAGGCATACAGCTTAGTCTGTTCCAATTAGATGATCCATTATTAGAAGAACTAAGACAAATGATTCTATCATTAGATTTAGATCAATTGACACCATTAGAAGCTCTAATGCAACTAAATTTAATAAAATCAAAACTGAAATCTAGTAAATAATAGCTATTACAAAATCAATAATGAACAAACTAATAATAAAATCAAATATAGGTTTTAAATATCATTATACATATCAATTAATAAAATGTTAATTTATTGAACTGTAATATAAGGTAAAACTAAGTGATAAATACTATCATTTACTGATTTTAAATTTTTTAGTTCCTCAATAGATTTATAATTACCATGATTTTGTTTATAATTATAAATAGAAATGGCTAAATTATACCCTATATAAGGATGCTTAGCCATTTCTTTGATATTAGCATTATTGATATTAATTTTTTTAATCAAATATGGATTAATGGTTAAATAAGGTTTCAGTGTTTCTATTAGAGAATCATTAAATCCATAAATCATTTTTAATTGATCATAATCAATAAATCCACCTAATTTATTTTTTAACTCTAAAATTTTTTTTGCCCTATATTTGCCAATGCCGGGTATTTTAATTAAATCAATGCTATCTGCTGCATTTAGCTCTATTTGAACTTTTGCTTTATCCGTTTTTTTAGTAGTTTTGACATTAGAATACGTAATAGTATCTGGCAGTAATATATAAGGTGCTAAAACTGCAAATATATCATCATCTACAAAATATAATTTAAGTAAATCATTTTTTGTCTTAAAAGTAGCTCCTTTGCTTCTATAATTAATAAAAGTTTGAGTTTGTTTATCTGTAAATCCTAATTTTTTAAAATCATTAGCACTAATAGTATTCGGATCAAAAGGAAATGGATTTATTGAATTTACTCCCCAAGTTTTATAATTAGTTTGAAAAAGAGAATCTCTACTTGCTAATGCTAAAATCCTATTATTTTGTAATAAAATTGATATACTGTCTAAATCATCAAAATTTAAGGCAGTAGGTTTATAATGATTTTTTAATGTATAAGGTAGTAAGGATATGAAAAAAATCAAAATTGCTAATAAAAATATTCCTCTCCATTCTGAGATAGATAAATGAAAAAATTTGAACCAAAAATTTTTCATAATAATAACAAAAAACTACCTCTCAATCTTTTTCTGGCACCATCACTAAATAGTACATTCAGATAATAAACGAATGTTTTGGTATTATTATGTATTGTTTCCATATCAGATTTATCACCACCCCACCTTGTAAAAGGGTCGGTAGAGTAAAAGACTTCCTGTCCATTCAAACCATATATTCTCAATTCATAAGAAACAATGGGATAATTATAAGATATAAAAGGATAAAAATAATCATTTATCCCGTCACCATTGGGAGTAAAAGCATTTGGCATAATAACTAGTGGTTCTGAATAATCAGGATTAAAATCTATAGTATCTGTGATTGTCTGAGCATTGCACATTACTATTGAAACTGAAAAGATAATTATTAATATAGAAAAAATTTTTTTCATTTCTTGTTTTTTATTTTTACAAAATTAATTATTTTTTCTCATTTCAAAATAAACTAAGTACCTTTTATTACTTTTAAGCTTAGATCTATGCTACCATAGTGATGAGTCATGTAACCACTCGAAATATAATCTACACCAGTTTCTGCATAAACTTTTATATTTTTAAGGGTTATACCACCGCTGACTTCTAATTCTTTTTTCCCATTTACAATAGATACAGCTAATTTTACATCATCTACACTGAAATTATCTAACATAATACGTAATACTGAATCATAATTTAATATTTCTTTTACATCATCAATATTGCGTGCTTCGACTTCGATGGGTAATTTTAAATTATTTTTTGATAAATATATTTCTACTTTTTTAATAGCTTGTGATATGCCACCAGCGAAGTCTATATGATTGTCCTTTATTAATATCATATCATCTAAACCGAAACGATGATTGTACCCACCTCCTAATCTCACTGCTTCTTTTTCGAGTGTTCTGAGTAATGGAGTGGTTTTTCGTGTATCTAATAATTTAGCTCGTGTATGTGATATCTGATCTACCATTGCTCTAGTAGTAGTAGCTATGCCAGACATCCTTTGCATAAAATTAAGTAAAACCCTTTCTATAGATAGTATTGATAGTTGTTTGCCATAAAGCATGAAAATAATATCTCCAGCTACTATAGCATCACCATCTGATTTTAATAGTTTTATTGAAATATTCGGATCATAGTAATGGATTAACCGCTTGGCAAATGATATGCCTGCTATTACTCCATTTTCTTTGGCATACAAAGCTGTATTGCCCACAGCTTGTGGATCTATGATGGCTATAGATGTATGATCGCCATCACCTATATCCTCTATTAAAGCCCATTTGATTATATCATCTATAGATAATCTATTCATTTTTTTGATTTTTATATTTTTTTTTAAATTTTAAAGTTATCCCAATCAGAAGAGAACGGAAGCTTTTCTCTTATTTTTGTTAAGTGATCATAATAAGTATTTACGATAAAAATATTTTCATCTTGTTTAGCCTCCAAAACCACGCTACCAGCAGGATCTATACACATAGTACCCCCAGAGTATTCAAATCCATTTCCATCTTTTCCTACACGATTAACTCCTATTACATAAGCTTGATTTTCAATAGCTCTAGCTATTAGTAGATGCTTCCAATGGTAATATCGTTTAGTAGGCCAGTTAGATACATATACTAAAATATCGTAATCAAACTTATTATCTGTCTTTTTGTTTCTATTCCATACTGGGAAACGTATATCATAACATATATAGGGACGTATTTCCCATCCTTGATAAGAAATAGTAATTGTATTGCTGCCTCGAGTGAAATATATATTCTCATCAGCTAAGGAAAATAAATGTGCTTTATCATACTTAAAAATTTCTCCATCCGCAGAAAACCATATAAATCTATTATAAAGTTTGCCATTCTCTTGTATCATAAAGCTACCACAAATAGCCAATTGATATTTTTTTGCCATAGATAATAATCTATCTATCATAAAACTATCCATAGTTTGGGCTATTTCTGGATTTTTAGTAGCATAAGCAGTAGTACACACTTCGGGACAAACTAATATATCTGCATCAAAAGATTTAGATTTTTTAATTACAGTTTCTATATTTTTTAGATTACCATCTATATCCATCCATAATGTATTAGCTTGATACAAGCTCCATATTAGATTTTTTTTCATTATTTTTTTAATTTTTTAAATATAATTTAATTAATTAACATTACTCAATTTATATGAGAATAATTTATAAAAAATTTTGTTAAATAAATAAAGTTCTTAGTAATAAATGATTCTCAGGCTCAATTATCTGAAAATATTATTATTTCTTTTCGATTTTTTTAGATTTCTTGCCACCATCCATTATTAGCCAAGCTACAGAAGAAGCGATGAAAATAGATGAATAAGTACCTATTATTACACCTAAAATCATAGCAAAAGTAAAGCCTTGTATCACTTCGCTACCAAGTAAAAAGATTGCCAAAAGTACTACAATAGTTGTACCAGAAGTATTTATGGTACGAGATAGAGTAGCATTAATTGCTTCGTTCATATTTTGCTTTAATGGTCGTTTAGGAAACAGTATATTATATTCTCGTATTCTATCAAAAATTACAACAGTATCATTAATAGAATAACCAATAAGTGTAAGAATTGCAGCTAAGAAATTTTGATCTATTTCGAGATTAAAAGGTAAAATACCATAGAAGATGCTAAAAAATCCTATCACTATGAAAGCATCATGAAATAATGCTACTGTAGCTCCAAGGCTATATTGCCATTTTTTGAATCTGATCATTATATATATAAACATTGCTAAGAGAGCTATGGCTATAGAGATAAAGGCAGAACGTTGAATATCCTTAGCTATTGATGGACCTACATTCTGTGAACTCATTATACCTATTACTTTATTTGGATTATCAGTAGAAAAATCTTCAAAAGAAACAGGATTTTTATAAAATTCTTTTACCCCATCATAAAGTGCTTTTTCTATAATAGCTCCTACATTTCTTGATGTATCCTCGAGCATATATTTAGTTACTATACGGACCTGATTGTTATTGCCATAAATTTTTACTTCTGGTACTTCATTTAAAACTTTAAAAAGAGAAGATTGCACTTCGGTAGCTTTTACGGGTTGGTCAAAACGTATCACATAAGCGCGACCACCAGAGTAATCGATGCCTAATTGTAATCCCTTAGTTGATAGAGATACTATAGAAGCCAAAATAACAATACCAGAAATTATAAAAAATGTTTTGTACTTAGTGATAAAATCTATTTTAGTATTAGCTAAGAAATTTTCTGAAAATTTATGATAAAAAGTAACATTTTTGCCCTTATCTAGTAATAATTCAATAAACAATCTAGTAACAAATATCGCAGTAAATAAAGAAGTCAAAATACCAATCACAAGTGTGGTAGCGAAACCTTGTACAGGTCCCATCCCGAATATCAATAAGACTACACCTGCTATTATGGTAGTAACATTGCCGTCTATAATAGCTGAATAAGAGTTTTTATAACCATCTTTGATAGCTAGCCGTAGCCCTTTGCCAGCCCTTACTTCTTCTTTTATGCGTTCATTAATTATTACATTCGCATCTACGGCCATACCAAGTGTTAAAACTATACCCGCAATACCTGGCAGTGTCAAAGTGGCACCGATAGAAGCTAACACACCAAAAAGTATAATCAAGTTTAGCAATAAAGCTATACTAGCACCTATACCAGCAGTACCATAGAATGTTATCATATAGATTATTACTAAAATAAAAGCTATTAAAAAAGCAATCATAGTAGATTTAATAGCTTCTGAGCCTAATGATGGCCCCACTACATTTTCTTCTATTATACGAGCTGGAGCGGGTAATTTACCAGCATTTAATACAGTAGCTAGATCTTGAGCTTCCTCTATAGTAAAATTACCTGATATTTGTGATCTACCATTTGGTATTTCAGATTGTACGACAGGATAAGAATACACTAGATTATCTAAGACGATAGCTATACTTCTACCAATATTTTTAGCAGTTAGATCCTTCCATATTTTAGCCCCTTCAGAGTTCATTTGCATATCTACTATTACATTACCATATTGATCTACGTCTTGCCGAGCATTTACTATCACATCACCTTCTAAAGGAGCTTTATTAGTCAAAGGATTTACTTTTAAGGCAATTAATTCATAGACATTCCTCGTATTAGCAATAGGTTTAGCACTCCATAAAAACTTAACATCTCTGAAAAGATCTTGAGTCAAACGAAAATATTCATTGATTTTTGCTGTATCCTTAGCGTATGCATAACCAATTAGAGGTCCTTCGCCATAAAATTGTTGATTACCTTCTTGTCTTATATTAATAGTTAGATAAGCAAAAAGTGGATTTTCTTTTTTGTATTGTTCGAATTCAATATCTTCAGGGGTTTCTCCGAGAGGTTTGGTTTCTAATGCTTTTAGTTGTTGTGCTAGTTTACTAGTATCTTTTAAAGTATCTTTTTTGGGTTTAGATTCTACAATAGTCGCTGTGTCTTCGACAAAAAGAAGAGAATCTTGAGATTTGAGCATTTGAGCCAATCGTTTATTAGCTTGTTCGAGCCTGGGAGCTATCTCAGTCAGATTCCAAGTTTCCCAAAACTCTAATTTGGCAGTTGTTTGCAAAATACTTCTTACACGATTAGGATTATCTACACCAGGCAATTCTATCAGTATACGACTTTGCCCCACTAATTTTTGAATATTAGGTTGAGTGACGCCAAATTTATCTATACGTTTACGTATAACAATAAAAGTATTGTCAAAAGCAGATTTTATCTCTCGTTTTAGATAATTTATTACATCCTGATCAGTAGAATTTACATTTAAATAATCACTAGTTTCGCGAGATAAAAAATATGTAACAAGTGGCTGATTAGGATCTATTTTTTTTATTTCTTCTACAAATAAATCTACAAAAGACACATTACTGGCTACTTTTCTTTCTTGAGCTCTTTTTAGAGCTTCTTCGAGTTTGGGATCATTCTTTTTAGCAGCTAATGCCCTTATAATAGCAGCATCATCTACTTCGATTGTAAGATTCATCCCTCCTTTTAAATCCAGACCTAATTGCAGTTCTTTTTCTTTACATTCAGCATAAGTGTACTTTTTTATAAGTATATTATACACTTTTACATCCATCATAGAGTCTAGATATTGACTTTGTTTTTCGCGAGCGATAGAATCTAATAACATCATCATTTTAATAGAATCGCCCATAGCTAATTTCTCAGCTTCTTTATATGTAGCTTCGGAATAAGCAAATTCTTTAGCTTTGTTCTCTACTTTTCGCGTACAGAGTGTAAACGATAATGAAAATATCGAAGCTAATAAAAATAGGATTACAAAAAACCAAACAGTACCTTTTAAACGCATAATTTATTTTTTTTTAATTAACACTTTTGATTTGCAAAAATAAAAGAAATATTTTAATTATAAATAAAAAATTTAAAAAATTTTGATATATTAATTTTTTTTTGTAATTTTGTATAACCTATAAATATCGGGGCCGGATTGGTTTCGACAGCAGGGACAGTGGATTAGCTTGCATGCCGAGGATGGGATGTGACCTCGTAAATCATCATTCCAAACAAATAAATGGCAACGATTATTCTGTTGCATTAGCTGCCTAATCTAGAGATTAGAAGCTAATTGCCTCCCCAGAAGCTGTGCTCAATGGCGTCTGGGATAAGGTATCATAAAAATTGAGCTCACTTAGAGTGAAGCTACGACCTCTAAGTGATATATTGTAGCTTTGGAATTTGGTGGGAGCCTATCCCCTAACCAAATTCTGAAATATAATAGATAGGCTAAGCATGTAGACAGCTATTTTGCTGACTGCTTGGACGAGGGTTCGACTCCCTCCGGCTCCATTTATTTTCAAAATAATAGTTTCTTTAACAAATTTTATCATTTGTCTGAGAGTGTTACAATGCACTCAAAATATAAAATTATATATTTTATCTGTTACACAATATTGAACACAATCATATTTGATATTAGGAATTCGCAGATTACTAAATAATAAATTACAAAAATCATAGTGTGAGATGTATTGCAATGTTCTACTTAATCATATATCAGTAACCTGGTTTTTTATAACAATTTATTAAATAATATTCAATTTATAGTAAATCTTTTTAGAATTCAAGAAATATGAAAAACAAATAGTAATAGTGCAAGAGTTTAATATATGCTTTTTAATTTGAAATTTTATTTACCTTGTGAAAGTAAAAAAATTTAAATTGGGGAAATACATTATGATATATTTAACAGAGTCAACTGATTAGTATTAATATTTTTCTAATTATTATATTTCGAAATTTTTTTTATTAAATGTTATGATTATTTAAAAAATGTTTGTAATTTTGTATAATAATTTTATGTATTTGTTTTAATGTATATTTAAATAATAGCAATTAATCGATTAATTTATTTTTTATAATTTATTTCATATTTTTTTAGATTAAATATTATCCTAATAAATTTTAAAATAATCCCCCCCTTAAAAATATATAACATTATGAAAAAATTATTTTTAATTTCAATTTTGATTGTCATATCAATGACAATGTATGGGCAAAAAGCAGCCCTACACACAGCATCAGGAGTACAAATCTTCAATGGCTCCAATGCTTTCGTTAATGCACACAATGCAGCTAGCAGTGGCGATACTATTTATCTCTCTGGAGGCACATTCTATGCACCAACAAGCATTACTAAAACATTATATATTTATGGAGCCGGGCATTATCTAGACTCTACTCAAGCAACTGGTAAAACTATTATAAGTGGTAATTTAATACTTGATAGGAATACTGATGGCACATACATAGAAGGAATAGACTTGACAGGCGAAGTTAGATTACAATTTAGCACTCCTGATACTATTAGCAATATAACTCTTGCTTATTGTAAAATATCTGGCAATATTAATTTAAGCTATAACGGCAATACTTATAGCAATAATTTTGCACTCCAGCGTAGTGTGGTTATAGGCAGCATAAATTTCACACGCGCTACTAATGCTGCTGTATTCAATAGCATCTTACAAAGCCAATGCAATAGTTCTAATGGTGCACTTTATGAAAATAATATTTTGTTTTTTGCAATCGCATCTTATAGTAGCGGTTTTACTATTATTGGTGATAATAACATTATTAAAAACAATATATTTTTTAAAAATGACAATAAATCTGGAGTTGGTGGAAATGGAAATCAGTTTTTTAATAATCTATTTACAACTGCTACACCATATTTTGGTGGGTCATATACTGCAAGTGGAAACTATTATCCTGTAAATATAGATTCTGTTTTTGTAAATAATAATATTTATACTTTTGATTATTCTAAGAATTATCACTTGAAACATCCCGATACATATATAGGCACTGATGGTACCCAGATAGGCATTTATGGTGGCACATTCCCATACAAAGAAGGTGCTGTCCCATCCAATCCTCATATACAACTGAAAAATGTAGCTCCTACAAGCGACTCTAATGGACAGTTACAGATAGAATTTAAAATAAGTGCACAAGATGAGTAATCCAAGCTACTTTTTCAGTACAATACTAAAGACATTGTCTGTATTATTGTTTTTAGCAATGTCGCAGAGTATCTATGCTCAGCAAACTATTGTGGAATATGAGTATTGGTTTAATGATGACTTTAATAATAGAACAATTACTGCTATTACACCAGTATCTCAGTATCATTTAGATACAATGATATCTGTTTCCACCCTTCCTAATGGTATAAATGTGATAAACTTCAGAGCTAAAGATTCGCAAGGGAAATATAGCGTTATCACAAGCCAACTTTTTTATAAAAAAGAATTAACAGACTCGGATACTAATCACCTACTTTCTTATGAATACTGGTTTGATGATGATTTTCAAAATAAAACCGTAGTAGATATTTCACCTGCTGAGCAGACAACAGTATTAGCACAATTAGATGTGAGTACCATGAGCAATGGTATGCATTTATTTAATTTCAGAGCAAAAGATGAACGCGGATATTACAGTAGCATAGCATATCAGTTTTTTTTCAAAAAAACAGTAACAAGTTCAGATACTAATTACATTGTATCATATAAATATTGGTACGATGATGATTACAATAATTTAATCTATGTGGATTTACCTACGCCAACAAAACAACTTAATCTAATTGATAACCTTGATATGACGAGGATACCAAAAGGCATTCACACAATTAATTTTCAATTTAAAGATGATGCAAACTTTTGGAGTGTCATTTCTACTGATACAATAGAAAAGATTTCTCTGCCAATCGCTGATTATACTTATGAAGTATTATTATCTAATTGTGATTCCACAGTTATAGCATTTACAGACAATAGCATTGATGGGGACATGTATTTATGGGACTTTGCAGATGGCACTACTGATACATTAGCCAATCCAACTCATACATTTTATAATTCTGGCATTCATTCTGTTATTTTGACAATTACTGATACTACTACACTCGCTGATAGCACTAAACAAATGGATATTTTAATTACAGGCCATACTGCAAATTCATTTGCGGTTATGAATTGTGACAGTTACACATCTCCGAGTGGTAATTACACATATACAACATCTGGCGTTTATTACGATACTATTCCAAATCATTGGGGATGCGATAGTTTATTAACTATTAATCTTACTATAAACTATTCAGATAATATAACAGACGTTATCACAGCATGTGATTCATACACATGGATAGACGGCAATACTTACACAGCAAGTAACAATACTGCTACTTTTACATTGACTAATGCGGCAGGGTGTGATTCTATTGTATCGCTTGATCTCACCATAAACTATACTCCTGATAATACAATTACACAAATGGGGGATACTTTAATTTCTAATGCAGATGGAGTAAACTATCAATGGCTAGATTGTAACAATGATTTCTCACCAATATTTGGTGAGAATAATCAAAATTTCACGCCAACAGAAACAGGAAATTATGCTGTGGAAGTTACTAATTATGAATGTATAGATACTTCTGATTGCATAAATGTAATAATTGATAATATTTTAGAAAATACATTTGCAGGGAAAATCAAAATTTATCCTAACCCGTCAGACGGTAGTTTTTATATTGACCTTGAAAATTATTATGATAAAATCTCTATTTCACTTGCTAATGTGATTGGCGAAATTGTTTATCAAAACAATTATTATAATACAAGGTTAATTTTGATAAACATTGAAAATGCAAAAGGTATCTATTTTATTTCTATAAGTTCAGCAGATGAAATAGCAACATTTAAAATTATTTTGAATTAATCCATAAAAATTATTTATAAATTAATATTTTTGGTCATTTTTAAGTAGTTATTTACGTATTTAGTAAAAAATAAAAGATTATTTCCATAAAAACATATAAGAAGAATGTATTAATAAAACACTTAATACTTAAAAACAAAACATTACTATTAAGTCAAGAATTATAAAAATATTAAAAAACAGGCATTAAAAAAAATTATAATTTTGTCAAGAAATTAATTATTTATGAATCTACCTGTAAATATTAATTATAAAGAATTCTTTGATTTTATAAAGCAATTTTTGACAGATAATAGATTGGAAAGATTTTATAATGTCATAAATGATAGAATTACTAATGTACAAATAATATTAGAGGATATATATCAAGGGCATAATGCTAGTGCAATTATACGTACCTGCGATGCTATGGGTCTACAATATATCAATGTCATCGAGAAACGAAATAAATTTAAACCTAATAAAGATATATCCCTGGGTAGTGATAAGTGGGTAGATATAATGACTTATAGTGGCGAAAAAGGACTTAATGATTGCATTAAAGTCCTCAAACAACGCGATTTCACTATCGTAGCTACATCATCGCATTTGCCCGAAGCATATACTCCAGAAACATTACCAATAGATAAACCAATAGCACTAATCTTTGGCGTAGAAAAAGAAGGCTTATCAGATGAGGCTATGTCATTAGCAAATGAATATATGTATATTCCTATGTATGGTTTTGCTGAGAGCCTAAATGTATCCGTATCAGTAGGTATCTCATTATTTAGTATTACACATCGTATTAGAAAAGCTGACAAAATGTTAAAACCCTGTGGTGATGAATATTACAAGATTTTATGCAAATGGGCATTAGCTACATTATCAAATTCTGAATTTTATATAAAAACTTTCATAAACAAATAAAATCATGCCAAATAATAAAGTAAGAAATAAGGCTTTCACTTTTTTACTATTAATGGGTATTGTAAGTTTATTAGCAGACATGACTTATGAAAGTGCCCGTAGTTTGATAGGTCCGTATTTGTTATTTTTAGGAGCTAGTGCATCTGTATTGGGTTTCGTATTTGGCCTAGGTGAATTTATCGGATATACATTTAGATTGGTATTTGGTTTTGTAGTGGATAAAACTAAAAATTATTGGCTTTTTACTATTTTAGGCTATTCTATTAATTTAATTGCTATTCCACTCTTAGCTATTGTACCGCCTAATGGATGGATCTGGGCAGCTATATTAATCATATGTGAGAGATTTGGTAAGGCGGTGAGAGCACCAGCTAAAACTACTTTAGTATCATTCGCAGCTAAACGTGTAGGCACAGGTAAGGGTTTCGGATTTGTAGAAGTGTTAGACCAAATAGGAGCAATGTTAGGTCCTTTATTTTTATTTTTTATTATGCAATGGAAAGAATCTGCTGGCACACATGCTCAATATCAATGGGCCTTTGCTAGTTTGGCAGTTCCAGCAGTACTCACACTAATTGTTTTATTTATCGCTAGAGCAATCTTCCCAAAAGCAGAAAAATTTGAATTAACTGATAAAAAAACTAATATCACTTCACAAAAATTAAAATTTAAAGAAATCAAACCTATATTATTATACATTATTGCTATAGGATTACTAGCAATGGGGATGGCAGATTTTCCTTTGATGGCTTTTCATATCGAAACTAATAAAGTGATAGATGTCAAATATATTACTTTGATCTATATGATAGTAATGGGAGTAGATGGACTATCAGCCTTTATTTTTGGCAATTTGTATGATAAAAAAGGTGCTATGACACTCTTGATATCTGCTATTATTGGTTTGTTATTTGCTCCCTTGGTTTTTGTGTCAACAAATCTTACAAGCATTGTCATAGGATTGATATTGTGGGGAGTTTTGCTTGGTGCTATGGAGAGTGTAGCCTTAGCTTATATAGCAGATAATGTAGAAGTAGCTTATAGAGGTAGAATATTAGGTATATATTATACTTTTTATGGCATTACTTGGTTTGTTGGAAGCTGGTTAATGGGAATTTTGTATAATGTAAATCCTGTATATGTAGCCATTTTTTCAATTGTAATATTACTATCTGCTATAATAGTACTATGGCGACAAATAAAAATAAATAAACAATGAGAATATTTTGTGATCTCGATGGAGTACTTACTGATTTCGATGGTAGATTTTTTGAATTATTTGGTAAATATCCTAATGAATTTATTGACACATACGGCTATTCTTCATTCTGGGCATCTTTTACACGACAGGCAGAAGACTTTTGGAGTGGTATTAAATGGAAGAATGATGGAAAAAAATTATGGCAGTTTATTCGTCCATACAATCCAATTATCTTATCTTCTGTGCCCCCCTCCATGGCAAAAATAGCTACTAAATATAAGGAAAAATGGATTAGAGATGAGTTGGGTTTAGATATAGAATATTATATTACAAGTAGAAAAGAAAAACAAAATTACAGCGACCAAGGAAGCATTCTAATAGATGATATGAAAAAAAATATTGACGAATGGTTACTTCGTGGTGGTATTGGCATATTACATATTTCAGCAGAAAATACTATTAAAGAATTAAAAAAAATCGGACTATAACCTTCTCTACACCTCGTCAATATTTTTAATAATATTAAGATCTACATTTTCACCTTCTTTTATTGCTAATTTTGCTTTTTTTGAATATTTTAATAATAAATCTTTTAAAATATCTTTATTACCTTTTAAAACAATTCCGACTGGAGATGGTTCGCTCAAGCAATAGATGTCATAATTAGAATAGGCTATTTCATAAATTTTTTTATTCTCCTCATAATCTCTACCTATCATTATCCATGTATCATCTCTAATAAAATGTCTGCCAAATGTAATAAGTTCAGCTGTTATAGGATTAAAATCAAATGGGCCCTTTAAAACTTTCAAAATCCTATCGCCAATAACTGGATCTGCCAATAAACAACCACCTGCTGGGCTAGGTATATCTTTGATACCATATTTTTCTGCTAGCATTAGCTGCTCTTTGCGAGATCTACCCGATATAGCTAATAATTTATCTCTATCCACCAAACCATCCCTTTCTGGCTTAGTAGGGAAAAGTAACTTTGCAGATAATGGTCGAAGTAACAAATCCTCAGCTTTAGATTTTTGCTTTATTAATACTAATGCATTTTTTGTTTGACTCATTGGCCTCTGACCTATCACTTCTCCTGTAGCTATGAAATCAGCTTTTTCTTCTTTTAGCAGTTCACAAGCTTCATTAATCATTAATATTTTACAATCTATACAAGGATTAGCGTGGGAGCCATATCCATATTTAGGTTTTTTTAATAATTTTAAATATTTTTCTGTGATATCTATAATCTTGCCTTCATCAAATTCGTAATCTTCTATTTTTTTTAAAAATTTTTCTGGTTCTTTTTTTAATTCCCACCCAAAAAATGGCGTAATATATTTCAATGCTGTTACATATATTCCTTGCTCTTTAAGCAATTTTCCGGCTAAAATACTATCTAAACCACCAGAAAACAATAATAAAGCTTTAGTCATAATTACTTAAATAAAAAGACTATCAAAATTAATAAAAAATTATAAATTTCAAATCTATAACATGCTTATTTTCATACTTTCGCCACTTTATATTTTTTTTCAGTTTTTTATTAACATTTTTTTTAATAAAGTATAAGAAAGTAAAAAAAATCCGTTAAATGGTAAGTATCAAATGGAAAACGAAAGAGTTATTAGAAAATTAATAATTGTTTTACTTGAGGTAGTTTATTTATATTTCATATTCACTAGCCGCCGATACTCATCCTATGCCCATCTGTGCGAGGTTGCAAAGTTTTAAAGTCGACCAATGTCTGATTCAATCACGCTCGTCAAGTACTTACATGTGGTTATAGACCACATCTAATAGCTCTAAAATAGCATTAGAATTATTTGGTAAACATTCCTCTGAATCATTGCAACCAAACAACGGTAACAAAATAACTATATTAAAAATATAGTATAACATACTTAATGTATAACAATTATTTATTTTAGCAAATCTCGTTTCATCTACCACAAATCGATTTTAACTTTAATAGAGTCAATATAATTATTATTTAATAAGATTTACATAATTTCGAATAATTCAAGATTTCCAGATTTTATCTAAAATATTTAAAAATTCATATTCTAAATTTGGTGTAAAAAATTGTTTACCTAGTTGAGAAAAGATTTCTTTTTTTGTCCACCACCTCAGTTCATTAACTTCTTTACCAAGTTTTAATTGATTTTGATCTAATATTTTAGTAACAAAAACAAAAACTAATTCTTTTTCTATTTGCGACTCCCAAATATAATGATGAATGAGCTGAGGGATAAATTTTTTTAAACCTATTTCTTCTTTTGCTTCTCTAAATAAAGCATCTTCTGGTTTTTCATTATATGCGATATGTCCACCTACACTAGCATCCCATTTGCCAGGTTGAATTTCTTTTTTATTACTTCGCTTTTGCAAAAGCAAATTACCCTCATTATTAAAGACATATAAATGTACTACTGGGTGCAACATTTTAGATCCATTGTGCACTTCATCTCGATTAGCTACATTTATTATTTGTAATTGATCATTTAAAATAGGTACAAGCTCTTTTTTTCTATAATTCAAATTTATTTTGTTAATAATTAATTGTGCTATGAGCCAGACTCCCATTATAATATATAGTAATACACCACTAATAAATGCCCACCATTCATGTGATAAATTATATATAGAAAATACAATTAATGCAATATGCAATGTAAAAAGTATTAGGAGTGTTAGTAAGTTTTTTCGAAATTCTATTGTTTGCTCTTCTGTTATCTCTGGTATTTCCATGTAATGTCCCATCCATTTGAAAAGTATGTTTATATTAGTAAAATAAATAATTGCTAATAATAACACTAGCAAAGTTTCTATTAGTGCTGGTTTCCATAAAAAAAATACTTCATTATCAAAAATTATTGATATACCACCGAGTAATGACAATAGTACAGTGTCTAAAAGAATAAATTTATCCCATTGTTTTTTTATTATACCAATTAAAACAAATTGTATTATACCAAATGATATGGCTACACTAATGGCAGTTTTAGGTGGCAAAAAACTATCTATTATTATATAAACAAGTAATGGTAATAGACCAGGAAGTAATTTTAATAAAATTTTCATAATACATTAAGAGCGGTAAACGGGATTCGAACCCGCGACCCTCAGCTTGGGAAGCTGATGCTCTACCACCTGAGCTACTACCGCTTATTTAGATATACAAAATTAATAAATTTTTTTACATTTTTATATAATTTTGCTCATAAATAATTTTAAAAAACATTTATGAACTTTACTAAATCGCCAGATTGGCAAAGGGAACACAATTTTTATAAAGAAAAAAAAACTGCTGAACAAAAAACTTTAATTGTTATCATAATTACATTTATAACAATGTTAGCTGAGATAATAACAGGGTGGATATTTGGGTCTATGGCACTTTTTTCCGATGGATTACATATGGGTACCCACGTTTCTGCACTCAGTATTTCTCTGTTTTCTTATATACTTGCTAGAAAATATGCTAAAGATATTAGATATACTTTTGGCACATGGAAATTTGAAATCTTAGGTGCATACACTAGTGCATTAATTTTAGGTTTAATGGGGTTATTCGTTTTAATAGTTTCTATTAAGCGTTTTTTTAATCCAGTTAAGATCAGCTATGACTATGCGTTACTAGTAGCAGTTATTGGTTTATTGGTTAATGTTGTGTGTGCTTTTATTCTACGCGATAACAATAAGCATGAGCATAATAAAGATTTAAATCTCAAATCAGCTTATCTGCACGTAATAGTTGATGCGTTGACATCCATTTTAGCTATTATTGCTTTGCTAGGAGCCAAATATTTTAATTTGAATTTTTTAGATCCATTAATGGGATTTGTTAGTTCTTTTTTAATTTTTAGATGGACTTATTTTCTCATAAAAGATTCATCTGCTATATTACTCGATAAGCAAACAAATCCAACATTAGTAGAAAATATTATCCAAATTATAGAATCAGATGGCAAAAGTAAAGTAATAGATTTACACTTGTGGAAATTGACTTCTGATAAATACGCTTGTATAGTATCTATAGATACTTCAGGTTTATATAGTATATACGAATATAAAGATCGATTAAAAAAATTTGAAGAATTAGCACATATAAATGTAGAATTACATAAAAATAATGGTAATCTTAGAACTTCTTAATAAATTTACTAATAAAAAATTATTTTATCTTTACTGATATTAATAGCTAGTTTTTTTTGTGTACTTATTTTTATTTTACAGATTCAAAAAAAAGTTTATAATATTTTATATTTTTGCAAATGAAAATAAAGTAATATTTTTTCTAAAAAAAATCATATATGAGAATAGCTGTAAATACAAGATTTTTGCTTTATCAAAGATTAAGTGGTTTTGGCGTCTTTATTGAAGAGATCTTTAGTAGATTAGTAAAAGAACATCCAGAGGTAGAATTTACTTTTATATTTGATAGGCCTTATCATTCATCGTTTATTTATAATACAAATGTTACTCCTAAAGTTTTGTATCCACCTGCTAGACATCCTATATTAAAATATATTTATTATCAAATCTCACTCAAACGTTATATTAATAATAATAAATTTGATTTATTTATTTCACCAGATTCAGAATTGCCATTACATTTAAAATGTCCATCATTATTAGTATTACATGATCTTAATTTTATGTATGATCATAAGTATTTACCATTATCTGATCGACGGTATATGTTGTATTTTACACCTAAATTTTTAAAACATGCTACACGCATTATTACTGTAAGTGAATTCAGTAAACATGATATAGAACATAATTTTCCATTTACTAATAATAAGGTAGGTATAGTCTACAACGCGGCATCTGAAAAATTTAAGCCATTATCAGAACAAAAAATTCAAAAATTTAGAGAAAAATATTCAAAAGGTAAACCATATTTTTTATTTGTAGGAGTAATAACTCCGAGAAAAAATCTTGCAAATTTATTAAAAGCTTATAGTATTTTTAGAGAAATGTCTGATATAGATTATCCTTTAATAATTGGTGGCAATAAAATTCATAAATATAAAGAGTTTGAAAAAGAATTAAAAAATAATAAATATTCTTCAGATATTTTCTTAATAGGCAAGGTACTGGATGAAGAAATAGCAAGTTTAATTGGTAGTGCATATTCCTTAGTATTTCCTTCAAAATTCGAAGGCTTTGGTATACCTATAATAGAAGCTATGAAATCAGGTATACCTGTCATCACTTCTAATGTAAGTTCTATGCCAGAGGTAGCAGGTGATGCTGCCTTATTAGTAGATCCATATAATCCTAGATCAATTGCCGATGCTATGTTATTATTAACTAAATCAAATGATTTGTATGTTGATCTAAAAAATAAAGGATTAGAGAGAGCTAAATCATTTTCTTGGGACATTTCTGCTAAAAAAATGTGGGAAGAAATAGAAAAAACTATAGGTATTTCTTGAGATATCTTAATTTTCAGAACTTTATATCTGACATTAATTACAATATAGCGAGCTATATTAAACTAAATTATTACAATTATTAAAATAAAAATTTTTAGATTAATCATCAAAAAAGATGAGGGTCAGACATAATAAATTTTATCAATTTAGATACAGCTTTAGCTCTATGACTTATTTTATTTTTTTCATAAATATTCATTTCAGCGAATGTTTTGCTATAACCATTAGGAATGAAAATAGGATCATAACCAAACCCATTTACACCACTTTGATACTCCGCGATATGTCCATTTATTATACCTTCGAAAAAATTAACTTTATCATTAATGATAAGGCAAATAACTGTTCTAAATCTTGCTTCTCTTTGTTTTATTCCTTTTAATTCATCTAATAATTTTTTTATATGAGGATCGAAGCTATTATACCCCTCACCTGCAAATCTAGCTGAAAAAACACCTGGTCTTCCATTTAAAGCTTTCACTTCTAAACCTGAATCATCTGCAAAAACAGGCTTATTATATATTTGATAAATTGTATTTGCTTTTATGAATGCATTCTCTTCAAATGTTTGACCAGTTTCATTTATTTCTCTTGAATATCCTATATCATTTAAACTTAGAATTTTGATATTAGAACCTATCAAATTTTGAATTTCTTTCAATTTCTCCAAATTATGAGTTGCAAAAATCAATTCCATATTATTTTTTAAATTAACTAATGAATAAAAATTAATATATGATTACTACTAGTATTTAAAATAGATTTATTAATTATTTTTCGTTATATTTATTGATTAATTTCACAAAATCAATCAAACAATGACATAGTATCGTCACTACCTTTATATTTAATACCCAGGTGCTCATAAGCTAATTTAGTAGCCTCACGTCCACGAGGTGTGCGTTTTATATATCCTTGTTGAATCAGAAAAGGTTCATAAACTTCTTCGATAGTACCAGGATCTTCACTTACTGCTGTAGCTATAGTATTTAAACCTACGGGGCCACCACTAAACTTTTGAATGATAGTTGTTAAAATTTTGATGTCCATCTCGTCTAGGCCGTGTGAATCTATATTCAAAGCATTAAGAGCGTAGAGAGTTATTTGTTTTTCTATTATACCAGATCCCTTAATCTGTGCAAAATCTCTCACTCTGCGGAGCAATAAATTAGCTATGCGAGGCGTACCTCTACTACGGCGAGCTATTTCTTCTGCTGCATTAATATTTATCTCTACATTTAATATTTTAGCAGAGCGAAGAACTATCTGAAGCAAGACATCAGAAGTATAATAATCTAATCTAGAATTGATACCAAAGCGAGAACGTAAAGGAGAAGTAAGAAGTCCTGATCTAGTAGTAGCGCCTATGAGAGTAAATGGATTCAATTTTATTTGAATAGATTTAGCATTGGGACCAGACTCTATAAGTATATCAATTTTATAATCTTCCATAGCAGAATATAGATATTCCTCTACTACGGGGCTCAATCTATGTATCTCATCAATAAATAGAACATCAAAAGGTTTCATAGAAGTTAATAATCCAGCCAAATCGCCAGGTTTTTCTAATACAGGACCGGAAGTTACTTTTATATCTACACCTAGTTCATTTGCAATTATGTAAGACAAAGTTGTTTTACCTAATCCAGGAGGTCCATGTAGCAAAACATGATCTAGAGCTTCATTGCGAGCTTTTGCTGCTTTTACAAATACACGTAAGTTTTCTATTATTTGCGTTTGACCAAAAAATTCTTCAAAATTCTTTGGACGTATCAAGCTCTCATATTCTCGATCTTTTTCACTTAGTTGATTTTTATCTATACTTAATGCATCATTTCTAGACATACTAAAATGGATAAGTTTTTTTCAAAGTTACTAAATAATATGAAATTAATAAAAAATTCATTTCATCTTTTGTTTTCAAAAAAACTCTTCATTAATTTAATGGCATCATCTTTTAATATACCATTTTTAACTTCAGTTTTTTTATGAAGGATTGAAGGATGAAATAATGTATATCCATATTTGATATCAGAAGCGGCATAAATAATTTTACTGATTCTTGTCAAAGACAAGGCACCAGCACACATAGGACAGGGTTCGATAGTAACATATAAAGTACAGTGATCTAAATATTTATTATTAAAAAATTCTAAGGCAGTTGCAATAGCTATCATCTCTGCATGTGCTGTAGGATCTTTTAATCTCTCAACTTCATTGTGAGCTTTACTGATTATTTTATTATTAGCTACAATAATAGCACCTATGGGCACCTCACCGTATTCAAAAGCTTTTTGAGCCTCTTTGAGAGCTTCTCTCATAAAATATTCATCTCGTGATATCATTAATTTATTTTTTTATTAAAACTATTTCCACCCTACGATTTTTTTGCCTACCTTCATTAGTTTTGTTAGTGCTTATAGGCTTTTTGTCTCCATAACCTACATACTGCATTCTAGCAGGAGATATTCCTTTATTAAAAAAATATTTATAAACAGCTTTTGCTCTCTCGGTACTCAACCATTTATTATAAAAATCGCTACCAATGTTGTCTGTATGACCATTAATTACAAATTCTATTTCTTGATAAGTTTTTAAAAAATCTACTATTGAATCCAAATAAATTAAAGAATTAGCAGATAATTCATAACTATCAAATGTAAAATATACATTATCTAATACAAAAGGTTGATTCAATGGCAAAACATCTAATTTTTTCCAGATATTAGTTTTAGTAATTAAAGATACTTCTAAGAAGCTATCTGTTTGAGTACATATAGTATTAATGATCAAATCATTAGGATTTTTTAATTCATATAATTTCACATTGTCAATAAAACAGTAAGCATAATAATCCATCTCATTTATGGATTTATTTTTTCTTATTATTTTGGTATTTTGTAAATTATATGGCACAAAATTTCCTATAGTAATATACTTTTCATCACCCGAAGCTATAAAAAAACCCACAAAATCCATCCATTCTTGATTATCAATTATAATACTATCATGCAAAAATATCTGCGGTTTATAAAATATATACTCATTATATTCATTAAAATCTGGTAACGACGAAGATAGATAAACACCCAATCCATTAGTAATAATTCCGGAATTAGGAGCTGATTTATATGAAAATGATAAAGCATAATAAGAATTCTTTTTAAGCGATATAGCTATCTCAGTGGATATATGCTCTACATATCCTTTATTATATTGATAAGAGGCTGTGTCTACTCTTAGTATTATTCCGACAAAACCATCCCCAGACTTAGGTTCAGAACAACCTGCAAAATTGCATGGAACGCTCACATTAGTACCTTTAGCGCATCTATGAAAAAAATCAGGTGTTGACCTATTAATAAAATACCAAAAGGGTAAAAAAATATCATTAGTATCTACATTTAAATATTTAGTATGAGAATTAGGGCAACGTGATATTATTTCGAAATCGCCATTTGGCAAAAGATTTTTTTGAGCAATTAAAAAATATGAAATAAAAATAATTAAACAAGTAATTAATTTTTTCATCGAATATTTATTAGATTTTTTAAGTTGTTAAACAAATTTAAAAATTATTTTTCACATTTTCTATATTTTTCATTAGATATTAAATTGCATTCACTGAAAAATCAGCATTTATATTAATCTATATTGAAATGATTTTTGATATATAATTAAATTTTGAGTGGAGAATCAGTCAATATAAACGAATGTAATGTGGTGAGTAGATATAAACAAATCATTGTTTTACTTGAAGTAGTTTATCTATACTTTGTATTCACCAGCCGCCAATACTCATCCCACGCCCATCTGTCCGAGGATGCGAGGTTTAAAAGCCGACCAATGTCTGATTCTATCTCACTTGTCAAGTATTTATGTGTGATTACAAACCACATCAGATAGCTCTGGAGATATTTAGTAGCCACACCTCTAAATCGCCGCAACCAAACCTTGAAATCGTTTATATGCTTATCGACTACTTTATACACTGTATACACCGCGACTAATTATTTAATTATACTATAAAATACGTAAAGTAAAACAAATGATAATTGCCTCTAATGCCCTTACAAAGCATAATATTTATAAATAACTTACTGGTATATTTTTAGAATGGAGCTTTTCTTAGTGCAAAATGATGCCCCATAGCAATAGCTAAAAGTGTCGAAATCATAGGATGTGAAATAGGATTATTAGTAATAGCAGCTATCATCATTGATAATCCAAATAATAAATAAAATGGAGTAATGAATATCTTGAATTTTTTATTTTCATATTTAATTATTGGAAATAGATACCAAAAAATATAAAGTATTATACCAATGATACCATACCTCCACAAATAAAGTATATATTCATTCTCTGAATATATTGTATAAGAATAAAAAAAGTTTTTATATGGTCCATAACCAAAGATTGGTTTTTCTTTCCACATATCGATTAAAAACTTCCAAACATCTAAGCGACCTCTCACAGATTGATTGGTAGATACAATATTTTCTCCACTCTCCACAATATTTTTGAAAAAATCAGAAAAATAAATAATTGAATATTTATTTGTTATACTAAGTATAAAAAAAATAAAAGCCGTTCCCAATAAAATACAGATTAAATATTTAATAGGTTTATGATAAAAAATAAAATAAATTATTGGTATAACTATAATAATAACTAAAGCTGTGCGAGATTGACATAAAATAATAGCTGTGATAGATAAAAACAAAAATATCCATTGAAAATACTTAATCTTTTTTATTTTTTCATCAAACATAGACCATAAAAACCAGCAGAAATAAAACAAAAATATCAATGCATTATTATTAGGATTGCCTGCTGTGCCGAGCATACGTTTGGGACCTGGCTGCCCTAGTGAATTTTTACCAAAAGTAGACCAGTGTAATAAAGAAGGATCATAATATGGTACTATTAAATCATGAAAATGAAAAATATTGAAATATTGGAATAAATTAATAATCAATAATAATATAAATGTAATCTGGATAAATAAATTAAAATGATGTGGAAAATATTTAAAATAGGATATAGTTATTATTGTTATGATAATAAATTTTATAATTTTATAAAATTCAAAAAAATCATTATAAGAAACATTAGAATGATTAACAATCAAACAGATGGCTATCCATAATGCGAAGACGATAAAAAAAATAAAAGACTTTGGAATTATTCGATTTTTATCAATAATAATTAATAATAGACTTAATGGTACAAATATATCTACAAACCTAAAATAAATACCCAATCCAATATCAAAAGGGGGTATAAAAATATTAGAAATAAATATTAAATAAAAGCAAATAGCATAAAAAAAAGGGAAATTAATTTTTATAGATTTAATTTGCATAAAAAAATTTCAAAAACAAAAAAAAACAAAAAAAAACCGTGAAAAATTTTAGTTTTCACGGTCAAATTATATAAAATATTTCAAATTATAATTAACAAAAATTCTAGTTCAAAAATTTGGTACCTCGGGCGGGACTTGAACCCGCACGGCCATAAATAAGGCCACAGGATTTTAAGTCCGGCGCGTCTACCATTTCCGCCACCGAGGCCCTAGAGCGGAAAACGGGACTCGAACCCGCGACCCCAACCTTGGCAAGGTTGTGCTCTACCAACTGAGCTATTTCCGCATTTATTTTAAAAAAATTACATCTGCAAAATTATTAATATTTTTTAAAATAAAAAAATTTTTTACAAAATTTTATCTAATTTAATTGTAAAATGTCTCATAATAGGAGCTTCTTCTACTATTCGATAACCATGCTTAATCTGATCACGTTTTTCATAAACAGCTTTTAATACTTCGCCCACATATCTTAAATGGTCATTAGAATAGATGCGACGAGGTATAGCTAGACGTACCAATTCCAATGCTGGATAACGATCTTGTTTAGTTATAGGATCTCTATCAGCTAATAGAGTTCCTATTTCTACACCTCTCACTCCACCTTCTACATATAATTCTACTGCTAATGTTTGTGCTATATATTCTTCTTTTGGCACTTGAGGTAGAAACTTTTTAGCATCTACAAAAATAGCATGTCCTCCAGCAGGTTTTTGATATGGTATTCCGCTCTCTTGTAAGATATCTCCTAACAGTTTAACTTGCTTAACACGATAGTCTAAATATGTAAATTCAGTAGATTCATCTAAACCTACAGCCAGAGCATTCATATCTCTACCTGCCATGCCACCATAAGTAACAAAACCTTCAAACATAACATTAAATGTGCTAGTTTGTTCCCATATTTTATGATCACGCATAGCAATAAAACCTCCAATATTTACCAATCCATCCTTTTTAGCACTCATAGTCATGATATCAGCATAAGATAGCATCTCTTTTACTATTTCTTTAATATTTTTATCTTCATAACCTTTTTCCCTTGTCTTTATGAAATAAGCATTTTCGGCAAATCTAGCACCATCTATCACTACTAATTTATTGAAATGATTAGCTACTTCGCGTACTTGTTTTAGATTTTCCATGCTTACGGGTTGGCCACCAGCAGTATTATTTGTAATAGTAACAATAATAAAAGGAATTTTAGATGCTTCATTAGTTTCTAATACTTTAACTAATTTATTAATATCCACATTCCCTTTAAAAGGGTGAATGATATCTGTATCAAAGGCTTCATCAATAGTACAATCTATTGCTGTAGCTTGTCTATATTCGATATGTCCTTTAGTGGTATCAAAATGACTATTACCAGGAATAATATCCCCAGATTTTATTAAAACTGAGAAAAGTACATTCTCAGCGGCTCTCCCTTGATGTGTAGGCATGAAATAAGGAAAACCTAAAATATCTTCTATTACCTTTTTTAAATTATAATATGATGAAGCTCCGGCATAGCTCTCATCTCCAAGCATCAAAGCAGACCATTGCCTATCGCTCATAGCGCCAGTACCACTATCTGTCAATAAGTCAATAATCGTCCTTTCGCTGGGCAAATTAAATAAATTATAATGAGCCTCTTTGATCCATTGTTCACGTTCTTGTTTAGAACTCATATTAATAGGCTCTACCATTTTTACTTTGTAGGGTTCAAAAAAAATTTCTTTCATAAATCAATTATTTTGGCAAAGTTAATTGAAAAATTACATATTATTAAAAAAAATTTAATATTTTAAAGTTAAAATAAGCTTATGTAATGATTTTTTAAAAAACGAAATAAATAATAATTAAGTTTAAAACTGTGGGATAATATTTAGATAAAAATCAATTAGTTCCCATTGTTCTTGAGTTTTATTAATATCTTTTCTAATTAAACCGATTTTTTTAACATAATAATATCTTTCGTAATCTGACGTATCAGTATATGTTTTAATATATTTAAATACTTTTATATTATTGTAGCAACGTTGACCAACATCTAAAGAATCTAGATTTTTTTCATAAATTAAATTATTATAATTATAGCCTCTTGGCTTCATACTAAAAAACTTAGGTCCATTACCATATTGGTTTAAAACACAAGTTTGATAATCTAGATAATATTCAGCGGTTCCCATGTATAACATATTAGCTTTTTTACGAGTAGAATATATAAATTGGGAGAAATATTCATATTCGAAATCTTTTTCTGTAGATTCGTAAGTACCCATCTCGCCCCCTATAACCCTTAGAGTATCTTTCTCATTTGACAAAGAATCCATATATATCCAAAAAGTACCTATGGGAAAATAAGTATAATCTTTTATTTCTTGATCTAATGGATAGAGGACTTTTTCTTCTTCACAGCTTATCATAATCAAAACTGTAAAAACTATTATAAAACTAACCAATATATTTCTTTTCATAATTTATTTTTTTCAAAATTAAATAAAAAATTTAATTAAACATAATTTTAAAAATTTTTAGAAATTTTTTCACAGAGTCCAATATTTGAACTTATTAATTTTGCCTCTTAATATTCCCTTTATATCTACTACTATACCTTTACCATCATTACGTAGCAATTGCGTTAAATCATCTTCAGTCAATTTCTCATAATTTTTATGTTTTACTGCTAATATTACAGCATCATAATTATTACCAGGTATATCTTTTAGTTGATAGCCATATTCTTTGTAAAATTCTTTAGCATCAGCCATATAATCTACAGCATCTACATTAATGCCATAAGTTTTTAGTTCAGATATCATATCTATGATGCGTGTATTACGAATATCTGATACATTTTCTTTGAAAGTAACGCCTAGTACCAAGACATTAGTTTCTAAAATATTTTTACCAGTAGCTATCAACATTTTAGCAGTTTGCTCAGCTACATAATATCCCATAGCATCATTTACCCTTCTGCCAGGCATTATCACTTGTGAGAGATAGTGATATTCATAAGCTTTATGCAACAAATAATAAGGATCTACACCGATACAGTGTCCACCTACAAGTCCTGGTTCAAATTTCAGAAAATTCCATTTAGTACTTGCTGCCTCTAATACATCATAGGTATTAATATTCATTTTATTAAAAATGATTGACAATTCATTCATTAGAGCTATATTTATATCTCTTTGAGTATTTTCGATAATTTTAGCAGCTTCGGCTACTTTGATTGTAGGAGCTTGATGTATACCAGCTTCTACTACCCAACTGTAAATGGTAGTGATCTGTTCTAAACTTTCTTTATCGCATGCAGATACGACCTTTATAGTATTAGATAAAGTATGATTTGGATCACCAGGATTAATTCTCTCAGGCGAATATCCATATTTGAAATCTATCCCTGCTCTTAAACCACTGATATTTTCTATTACAGGAATACAATCTTCTTCAGTAGCACCTGGATATACTGTAGATTCATAAACTACATAATCACCTTTTTTGATTACTTTACCAATAGTTTCACTAGCTTTAATAAGTAGACTAAGATCTGGAAAATTATGTTTATCTACTGGTGTAGGCACAGTAATAATATAAAAAGATGCATTATGTAAATCTTCATAATTATTAGTAAAGTCTATATCACAATTATCAAATGCTTCAGATGGCAGTTCATTGCTTGGATCTACATGTTTTTTTAATAATTCTACTCTATCTGGCTTGATGTCATAGCCAATAACATGTACACATTTAGCAAAAGCTAAAGCAATAGGTAATCCAACATAACCTAAACCTATAACCCCTAATGATTCTCGTTTAGATTTTAATTCTTCTGAAATCATAATTCTTTAATTATTTGATTTGCAATAGGGTGGAGATCGCCATGTTTAGCATTTGGTGTACTATTGCGTATAAAATGTGCTAATTCTATCGATGCCCGAGCATCCTCGAGAGTAAAACCTTTACCAGTTAAAATTTCTTTATAACTCTCGGTATGAAGCTCAGTAAATCCTTCAGAAAACTCAAATTCTTCATTATTTAATAAAATAGACCGATAAGTTCTTTTTCCTTTATTAATAGCTTGTTCGGGTAAATCTGATGCGTTAATGGAAAGAAACCATCTAACGCGCGCTTTTTCTAATTCTAGATATCCAGCAGCTCTATCGCGCGTATGAAAATGTACATAAGAATCTTTTACACTACCAAAAATCCATAATAACATATCAAAAAAATGAATACCAATATTAGTAGCTATACCACCTGATTTTTGGATATCACCCTTCCATGAATAAAAATACCACTTGCCACGAGAAGTTATATACGTAAGATCTACATCTACTTTGCGTTTATCAACTGAAGTTTCTATTTGTTTTTTTAATTCCTTGATCTTGTCATGTAATCGTAATTGAAGAATGGTATTAATTTTATACCCAGTTTCTTTTTCAATTATTTGCAAAGCATCAATGTTCCAGGGATTGAGGACAAGGGGTTTTTCACAAATAGCATTAGCTTGATTTCTAAGTGCTAATCTTATATGAGCATCATGTAAATAATTAGGAGAACAGATGCTAACATAATGAATTTTTTCTTTCTCTCCTTGTCGACGAAGTTTATCCAAATGCCTATCAAAGCGTTCGGGTTCTTTGAAATAATCAGCTTCGGGCGCAAACGAATCAATAATACCTATCCCATCATAAGGATCTAAAACTGCTGTTAATAAGTTGCCAGTATCTTTAATAGCTTTCATATGTCTAGGGGCTATATATCCTGCTGCTCCTATAATAGCAAAATTAAATTTATTCATTTTATTCTAATTTATTTTATTCTAATTACTTTATTATCTATTAATTGGTACAATTGATGACTTTCGGGGCATTCTGCAATGTCATTATTATTAAAAAATAATTTATGACCATATTCACTCATCCAGCCAATTTGTTTAGCTGGTGTTCCTACAACTAGAGCATAAGGTGATACATCTTTAGTAACCACAGCGCCAGCACCAATAAAAGCATATTCACCTATCTCGATTCCACAAACAATGGTAGCATTAGCTCCTATTGTAGCGCCTCTTCTAATAATAGTAGTTTGATATTGATCTTTTCTAACAATGGCACTACGGGGATTAATAATATTAGTAAAAACCATACTAGGACCTAGAAATACATCATCTTCGCAAATGACACCTGTATAAAGCGAAACATTATTTTGTACTTTTACATTATTACCTAACCGTACTCCAGTAGCTACAAATACATTTTGCCCGAGAGAACAATTCTCACCAATGTAAGCACCAGACATAATATGGCAGAAATGCCAAATTTTAGTTCCTTTTTTTATAGTAGCTCCTTCATCAATAATAGCTGTAGGATGTGCATAATATTCAATACTCATAATTATTTATTTAAAAATTCTAAAACTGAATTGGTAATATATTCTAATTGTTCTTCATCAAGCTCTGTATGCATTGGCAGAGAAAAAACTACTTTAGATAAATGTTCAGAAATTGGATAATTCTCACCAGCTTTTACATAATGCTGATAAGCTTTTTGCAGATGTATAGGCACTGGATAATAAATCATAGCAGGTATTTGCTTTTCTTTCAGAAAATCTATCAACTCATCTCTAGAAAAATCTATAGCTTGCAATGTATATTGATGAAAAACATGAGAAGATTTAGCAAAACGTTGAGGTATTTTTAATTTTGGTTCAATAGTAAAAGCTTTATCATAATAATCTGCAGCCTTTTGCCTAGCAGCAATATAATCATCTAAATATTGCAATTTTACTTTTAAAATAGCAGCTTGTAAAGTATCTAAACGAGAATTTACACCTATATATTCGTGATGATATTTTATTTTCATGCCATGATTAGCAATATAACTTAGTTTATCAGCAAGCTCGTCAGAATTAGTGAATATAGCTCCACCATCGCCGTAGCAGCCTAAATTTTTTGATGGAAAAAAAGAAGTACAACCAATATCTCCAATAGTACCAGCTTTCATGGTATTGCCATCTGCAAAATTGAAATCTGCACCAATAGCTTGGGCATTATCTTCTATCACATAAATATTATTTTCTCTAGCTATATTCATTATTACCTCCATATCAGCACATTGGCCAAAGAGATGAACAGGAATGATAGCTTTAGTCTTATCAGTAATAGCATTTTTAATATCATCTACATTAATATTAAAAGTATCAGGGTCTACATCTACGAAAACTGGCTTGAGTCCTAGCAGAGCTACTACCTCTACGGTAGAAATAAAAGTGAAAGTAGGAGTTATAACCTCATCTCCTGGCTTCAAATCAAGAGACATTAAAGCTAGCTGAAGAGCATCAGTACCATTAGCACAGGGAATGACATGTTTTACATTTAAATATTTTTTTAAAATATTTTTTAAAGCATTTATTGCTGGGCCATTGATAAAAGCAGTAGTATCTATCACATCCTGAATAGCACTATCTATCTCAGTTTTTATTTTTAAATACTGAGTTTGTAAATCAACCATTTTTATCGGTTTCATTATAATATTTTTACAAAAATATAAAAATTTTACAAAATTTACAAAAAAATTATTAAATTATTCAAATAAAAATTAAATAAATGACTGTAATTCCCCCTATTAAGACATGTCTATAACATTTTTGAGAATCTGTAAATTTTTAAAAATATTCCTAGTACAATTATCAAAATATTTCAGATAAATACGCAAAATTATATTAATTTTTTAATTCATTATTTGCAATATTCTTATTATGTTTGCATAAAAAAAATATGTATAAGGATTTTCAAGAATATTTAATCAAAGAACTTGCTTCAATCTACGAAGCTGGTTTAGCAAAAGAAGAGCGTATAATAGTATCGCCCCAAGGGGCCGTAATACGCCTCGCCGATGGCAAAGAATTATTAAATTTCTGTGCTAATAATTATCTAGGCTTATCTAATCATCCACGTCTAAAACAAGCTGCCACTAAAGCACTCGAAACTCATGGCTATGGTATGTCTAGTGTTAGATTTATATGCGGAACTACTGATCTGCATAAGGAATTAGAAAGAAAAATAGCTGAATTTTTTGGTACCGAAGATACTATTCTCTATGCAGCTTGCTTCGATGCTAATGCTGGATTGTTTGAACCATTATTAACTGAAAAAGATGCTATCATAAGTGATGCTCTCAATCATGCATCTATCATTGATGGAGTGAGGTTATGTAAAGCTCAACGTTTTATCTACGCTAATGGTGATATGAATGAGCTAGAAGAGCAACTTAAAAAGACTCAAAATCTACGTTTCAGAGTTATAGCTACTGATGGAGTATTTAGCATGGATGGTAATGTAGCTCCTGTTGATAAGATAATTGAATTAGCTAAAAAGTATAATGCTATGGTGATGATAGACGAAAGTCATTCTGCCGGAGTGGTGGGTGAAACAGGTAGAGGTGTTACTGAACTCTTTAATTGCAAAGGACAGGTAGAAATGATTACAGGTACTCTTGGTAAGGCTTTTGGTGGTGCTATCGGTGGATTTACTACTGGTAAAAAAGAAATTATAGAAATGCTTCGTCAACGTAGCCGTCCTTATTTATTTAGTAACTCACTCCCTCCTATGATAGTGGCTGCTGGTATCGAAATGTTTTATATGATAGATGAAACTAATGAATTACAAGACAAACTCCATGATAATGTAAAGTATTTTATGCAGCAAATACAAAAAGTTGGCTTTGATGTTAAACCTACCCAGAGTGCTATCGTCGCTGTTATGTTATATGATGCTAAGGTGGCTTCTGGTATGGCTAAAAGACTTAGTGATGAAGGTATTTACGTGACTGGTTTCTCTTATCCAGTAGTACCTAAAGATCAAGCTCGCATTAGAGTACAACTATCAGCAGCTCACGAATACGAACATATTGATAAATGTGTTAATGCATTCGAAAAAGTCGGAAAAGAAATGGGAATATTAAAGTAAAACATATTTTAGAAAATATAAATATATTTGATAAAGGGGCAATAATTAATCATTGTCCCTTTTTATAATTTTAATTGTTTAGTGTTGTTAAATTTTTAAAAAAAAAAATAATTTTTTTTGCTATTTTAAAATATAATTTTATTAATTTTGTAAAAAAAATTTTTTATATCACTAAAATAGTATTGTAAATGTATCCAACTAAAATAGCATTAGTAACAGGTGCATCGTCTGGTATAGGCAGAGCTTTATGTATTCAATTAGCTAAAAAAGGATATTTTGTAGCTGGCATGTCTAGAAATATGGAAAAATTAATTAGTCTACAAAATAAAATTAAACGATTTAACATTGAATTTTTACCTGTACAAGGCGATGTAAGAATAGAATATGATTGCAAAAAATTTATTGATACTGTAATAGAGAAATGGGGACATATAGATATTTTAATAAATAATGCTGGTATATCTATGAGAGCACTTTTTGATGAACTAAATTTAGAAGTGTTACACGAATTAATGAATACTAATTTCTGGGGTACTGTATATTGTACATATTATGCCTTGCCTTATTTATTAGAAGCTAAAGGTAGCTTAGTAGGTGTATCATCTATTGCAGGGTATCAAGCATTACCTGCACGTTCTGGTTACTCTGCTTCTAAATCTGCTATTCATGGTCTTTTGAATACTATTAGAATAGAAAATTTATATACTGGATTACATGTAATGATAGCTTGTCCAGGCTTTACCTCATCTAATATCAGAAATACTGCTCTTACTGCAGATGGTTCTCCACAAAACGAAACTCCGTTAGAAGAAGGTAAATTAATGAGTGCTGAGATGGTAGCAAAAAAAATAATAAAAGGAATAGAAAAACGTAAAAGACAAGTAATCATGACTACAGAAGGTAAATTAACAGTTTTCTTAGGAAAATTTTTCCCTGCTTTTGTTGATAAACTTGTTTTTAAAAATTTGCTTAAAGAAAAAAATTCACCATTAATAAAAAAATATCAATATGGAAAAAATTAAAAAATTAGAAATTATCCCATTAGAAGGTTCTAATTTATTCAAATTTGGAGATTCACAAGATCTAATATTAGAAACATTAGGAGAACCTGAAGATATCGAACTATTCGAAGATGAAGATGAGGATGAACCTAATACCAGTATATGGTTTTATGAAAACAATATTTCTTTGTTTTTCGATGAAGTAGATGAAGACTATTTCATATTAAAAGCAATTGAAAGCTCTTATCCTGAAACTTATTTTAAAGGTACTAAAATAATCGGTATGTCTGACAACGACTTAAAAAATTTTCTAAAAAGCATAGGTTATGATAAATTTGATGAAGAAATCGAAGATTGGGGCGAAAAACGTATCTCCATCGAAGAAGATATGATAGATTTTTATATCGAAGATGATACTGTCATTAGCGTAGCCTGGTCTAGTGAATATTAAAAATATATAAAAAGAATTTTCTTTAAATCTATTTTTAATAGTCATCTCTAGGAATTATAAGTACTTATAATTCCTAGTTTTGTTTTGATTTTTTAAAAAAATAAATGTAACAGCATATTTAAAATTCCAAAAATATTACACTATAAAATAGAATATACAATTACGTTGCTTGTTTTAAATTAATTTTTGTATTTTTTTTGTCAAATCTGATAAAATATATTTAATTTTATAAAAAAAAAAGTGAAACCTATAATAGAAATTGAAAATTTAACCAAAATATATAGATTGGGAAAATTACATGGCTCATATTTGACTTTTAGAGACGCCATCACTCAAGTATTTAAAATTAATAAAAACAGGCAAAAAAGACAGTATATCAAGGCTCTAGACAATGTAAATCTATGTATTCAAAAAGGTGAAAAGATAGGTATAATAGGCAAAAATGGTGCAGGCAAAAGTACACTTTTGAAAATTTTATCCAGAATAACATATCCTACAGAAGGTATAGCTATTTTGCGTGGGAGAACAGCCAGTTTATTAGAAGTGGGTACAGGTTTTCATGGAGAACTAACTGGAAGAGAAAATATCTATCTAAATGGTGCTATTTTAGGTATGAAACGTCATGAAATTACTGAAAAGTTTGATGATATTGTAGCTTTTTCTGGAGTAGAAAAATTTATTGATACACCAGTAAAGCATTATTCTTCTGGTATGCAGATGCGTTTGGCTTTTGCTGTTTCTGCTTTTTTAGAAGCTGATATTATGCTTGTAGATGAGGTATTAGCTGTAGGCGATGCAGAATTTCAAAAAAAATGTTTAGGCAAAATGGGAGAAGTATCTACTAAAGAAGGTAGAACAATAATATTTGTAAGTCACAACCTAAATGCTATCGCAAATCTCTGTGAAAAAACTATTCTATTTGTAGATGGGCGAGTAGAAATGTTTGACTATACTGAAAAAGTAATAAATAAATACATAAATGAAATAGCTCAACATGAAACTTCTAAATATTGGGATAAATTTGATAATAATTATGTTAGACCTATTTCTTTTAAAATATTAAATTGTGAAAATAAAGAAAAATTTAAGTTTCAAAATATTGAGGATATTTATTTCGAGATAGTATATGAAAAATTATCCGATGATGATACCTATCCTAATATTCATCTTTTGACATCTAATAATCAATATGTATTGACAAGTATAATTGATGATAATAAATTACCCAAGGGCAAGGGAATATTCAAAGTATATGCTAAATTAGAAAAAGAATTATTAAACCAAGGACTATATCATGTAGGGCTTGCATTTACAAATTTTAAAAAAAATCGAGTTGATTTTTTCGAAAATTATTGTATTAGTTTCGAAATAGTAGATATACCTGAAAATCGAAAATATCCTTATTTTGCTCCTTTATCAGGTATTATAAGAAGAGAACTAACATGGATAGTATGATTTTTTTTTAGTATATTTGATAAAAAATATTATTTATGGATATTTTTGAAGCATTACTTACCAGGCGTAGCATAAGAGAATATACTGGTGAAGCAATAGAAAAAGAAAAAATTATAGAAGCTCTTAAATATGCAATGTATGCGCCATCAGCTCATAATAGTCGCTCATGGCGTTTCATACTTACATCTAAAAAAGAGCATTTGATTAAAATATCAGAAATACATCCTTATGCTAAAATGCTCCCAAATGCATCTTGGGCAGTATTATTTTGTAATGACTTGGATGCTGAACCTACAGAAGGCTATGGTGCTCTAAACGTAGCCGCTTGTATAGAAAATTTTTTATTAGCAATACACGGTATGGGCTATGGGGCTGTATGGATCGGTATATATCCAAGAAAGCAAAGAATTCAAGCTATTAAAAAATTTTTTGAGTTGCCAGATAATCTTTTGCCAATAGCTATTTGTTCTGTTGGGGTCCCTGCCATTAAACCAACAACAGTAGATAGATATGAACCAGAAAAAATTTTAAAAATATATGAATAGTATCTTAAAAATAACTTTTATTTTTCCATTCGTGTCTTTGCTTGATAAAATAATCTCTAAGAAACTATAATCTCAATAAAAAATTTATTGAGTAAATATAGTAACAAATATACATATCAAACCATTAATAAAATAAAATATTGATGATAAAATAAAGAAAATCTTGACAGAGCTTAGTCGATTAGTTTGTTTACCAGCATAAGTACCAACAAATAAAAAAAGTAAAATAAGGACAATAGTATAAATAAACGATCTTGTAAAATTAGTAAAAATATAGCTGACCCCCAAAGCTGCTATAAAAGATTCGAAACTCATAGAAAACGACAAAGCTATTACATTTCTAAATTTACCAATATCTACTATTAGCTCACTCAATTTGCCTTTTGCTATACTCAGATACATTCTGATAGATAAAAATAAAAATAAAATGATACTTATAATAGATGGGTTAAAAGGCATACCATATCTCGTAGCTAACCCTAATTGGAAACCTAAAAAATACATTAAAATAGATAAAATAGCAAAAATCAAATTAACATAAATAATTTGAAAATTTGATTTAAAAATCAATGCATGCCTATAAGATGTAGCCATCAAAAAAAATCCTATGCTAATGCCCGCTAAAATAGGTATTATATCCATAAAAAATTATTTACTTGCAAATCTATGTAATTTTTTTTACGTGACTATATTTTTTAAATTATTAAAATTATTTTAGTCGTTTATTTTGATAATGTTTATTCTTTATTTCTTTGTGTTAAACAAAAATATGATTCTCAATTTTTGAATTAGTCATATATTATTATATACCATCACACTATGATAGCATAGTATTGTCTGTAAATATTTATTCTTTAGTTAATTTGCCAGTTTTTATTATTTCGTTATTGCTATAAAGTCTAAAAACATAGTTACCACTACATAATTCACTCAAATCAATTTGAAATATGGTACTGGGGGGAGCATCTTGTTTTAAAATTAATTTACCATCGAGAGAAAATATTTCAATAATTGCAATAGGTTTATCAGCCTCGAAGGTTATAAAATCTTGAACTGGATTGGGAAAATATTTGACATGAGATGATATTGCTTGCGTTATATTAAGAGACGGATCTACATTTACCCAAGATATTTGAGTTGGTTGCAGATTATTATTTAACGTAATAGTAGCTAAGGGGTATAATAAATTTTTCATCTGAAATTCTATACTATTGGATTCTAATGTATCTCCATATACAGGCATCCAAGATAATCCATATAATTTAGCCAATAAAGTAGTAGTATCTTTACTTTGTACTAATGTTTTTAAAGTTTGAAAATCTCCATTAGGCAATTTAGTAGTCCCCCACCCAACAGCCTCTCGCTTTACGTACTTTTTTAATTCTACAGCAACACTATCTATATATATGTTATTTATTGTAGTATCAATGCGCAGTTTAGTTTTGATTTTAGGATAACTCTCTACTACTGTTCCCATTGTATAAGGGAATGTATAAACGAGCTCTGGATATAAATATTTTAAATACGCCGTTATATTGAATTCTTCAATAGGGATAGTCAAACCTACGATAGCTAAGTTATTAGTAGTGTGTGAAATAATAGTATAATAAGTATTTTCTAAAGAAATAGCATAATTACCATTAGGATATTGATCTGCAAATGATAAAGTCGATAAATCAACTAAATCAATACTTAGATAATCATTAGGAGTTAAATTAGAGAGATTCCACGTTTGATTAGCTCCATTATTAGAAATATCAATACCACCTATGACTGATGTGGAATTTTGAATAATAGAAAATGGAATAGGAGGCATATCATCATAAGTAATCGTGATCTGTCCCATTAACATGCATACACTAAGCATTAATGTTAATAGTAAAATGATTGTTAATTTTTTCATAATTTTAATTTTAATAATTTACACAAAATTAAATAATTTTTTATTAGAAATTAAAGAAAATTATTTAATTTTGTATTTACAAATATTTTTAAAAAAATAAGATTATGAAAAAACTTTTATCATTAATTATCATTTTGGTATGTAGTACCATTGTTTATGGACAAACATTAATAGTAGATGAGAATTTTGATTCTTATATAGCTGGTAATAAATTTGTTCAACAGGCTGGCTCCCCTTGGACTACTTGGAGTAATCAGCCTGGTAGTTCAGAAGATCCAATAGTTTCTGATGCACAATACGTATCTTCTCCTAATTCTTTATATATTCAAAATAACAATGATTTAGTATTAAAATTAAATGCCTATACTACGGGTCGTTATTCGATATCATTTAAAATTTTTGTGTCTACAGGTTCTTTGGGATATTTTAATATACTAAATAGCTTTGCTGGTAGTAGTAGTGTATGGGCTATGCAGGCTTATTTTAAAAATAATGGTTATCTAGTAGTAGATGCTGGTGGTGCTTCGATAGATAGCATTGCTTATACTCAAAATGACTGGCATGATGTCCTAATCGTAGTAGATTTAGATAACGATATAGCTACGATAGAATTTGATGAACAATTTTTTCATCTGTGGAAATTTAGTAGCGGTACTTTTGGAGATGGTAATATGAAAAAATTAGATGCTATAGATTTCTTTGGCTGGTCAGAAGGTGGATTAAATGCTAATTTTTATATTGATGACATGAAAATACAAGAAATGCCTGCGCCAGAAATGCCCATAAATCTTACAGCTACTCTACAAAATCAATTTGATATACATTTAAATTGGACAGCTCCCACTACTATTCCTAATTGTTACTTGCTTGTACGCAATGATCGATTAGCAGCGATAATTAATGCAAGCGAAACTGAATATATAGAAGCTCATGTATATCCTCAAACCGTTAATTATAAGTTATTTAGTTATGTAACTTCACAAGGCGCATCAGCACCAGCTTTAACACAAATAACAATACCAGGGGGCGTAGATAGAAATTTTGTATTATTCGAAATAGCTACTGCAACAAATTGTCCATATTGCCCGAGTGCTGCTAGAGGGATAAATGATTTAATCACCAATAATGCTAATGTAGCTGTAATAAATTATCATATCGGCGATAGCTATGCTACAACAGATTGTAATACACGTTTATCATTTTATACTAGCCAAGTAGGAACTCCTACTACTTGGGTTGATGGCGTTTTAAATCTTTCTGGCGGTGCTACTGGTACAACAAGCTTATATTCTGCGTATAATCCAATGTATCAAAGCAGGATATCAATACCATCAGTCTACATTAATTATATAAATATAAACAAAGTAAATGATAATCAATATGAAGCCAAAGTATCAGTAAAAGAACATACAAATTTTTTTACTTCAGGATTAAAGCTACATGTAGCTTTAGTAGAAAGCCATATACCACAAACATGGTATACATTAAGCGAATTAAACTATGTATGTCGCAAAATGTATCCTAGTGGTAATGGAACAAATCTTGACTTTTCACAAAGCGACTCTTTATCATTTACCTTTAATATCAATGTAGATGCAGGAATAGTGGTATCAAATTGTGAATTGATTGCTTTTGTACAACATCAACCTACTAAAGAAGTTATTCAAACCATTAAAGCTCCATTAGATCCATCAAGCATCATACAGTTAAATACTAATAATATAAATATATATCCATCACCAGCTTCCGATTATATTTATGTATCCGAAGCTCAAGGTATGCATATGCAATTTATAAATCTAAATGGTCAAATAGTAAAAGATCAACTAATATCTTCTAGCAACTTTCCTATTTATGTAAATGATTTACCTAGCGGTGTATATATAGTTACTTTTGCTGAGAATCCGCAGATTAAGCAAAAAGTCATAATAATGCACTAAACTATATACAATATTATAATAAAAAAAACCGACTATTAGTCGGTTTTTTTTTATTATTTATTTTCAATTTTATTATCTAAAATGCTAATATTATGTCCCATTTTAGTTGCTTTAGTTTGCAGATAAAATCTATTATAAGGATTAGGCTCTATCTCGAGAGGTATTGTCTCTACTATTTCTAAACCATAACCTTCGAGAGCTATTTTTTTAATTGGATTATTAGTTATTAATCTAATTTTTTTAGCTCCTAAAGCCCTTAATATTTGTGCCCCTATACCATAATCTCTTTCATCATCTTTGAAGCCTAGAGCTAAATTAGCATCTACTGTATCTAATCCTTCTTCTTGTAAATGATAAGCTTTTAATTTATTCAAAAGTCCAATACCTCTACCTTCTTGATTCATGTAAACTATAACTCCTTTTCCTTCATTTTCTATCATTTGCATAGCTCTATGTAGTTGTGGTCCACAGTCACATTTATAACTACCAAAAATATCACCGGTTACACAAGAAGAGTGCACTCTTACCAAAATAGATTCATCTGCTTCCCATTTTCCTTTTACAAGAGCTAAATGCGGTAAATTATTTGTAATTTGCAAAAAAGCTTTTAATTGAAAATTACCATATTCTGTTGGCAAAAAAACTTCTTCTACTTGCTTAATCAAAGATTCGTGCTTGAGTCTATACTGTATTAGTCTTTTTACACTAGTTATTTTAATATCAAATTTTTTAGCAATTTCAATTAATTGCGGTAAACGCGCCATAGTACCATCATCATTCAGTATTTCTACTAAAACAGCAATAGGTTTCAATCCAGCTAACCGACATAAATCTACAGAAGCTTCTGTATGTCCAGCTCTTTGTAACACGCCACCTGGTTTAGCTATTAACGGAAAAATATGCCCGGGTCTACCGAAATCTTCTGGTTTAGCATTATCTCTTGTTAACCAATAAATAGTACGAGCCCTATCAGCTGCTGAAATACCAGTTGTATTACCATAGCCTAATAAATCGATTGATACTGTAAAAGCTGTATTATGGGTAGCTGTATTATGTTCTACCATTAATGGCAAGTTAAATTTATTAGCAACTTCCTGAGAAATAGGTGTACATATCAAACCTCTACCGTGTTTAGACATGAAATTAACAATTTCAGGAGTTATCTTTTCAGCTGCTAATATAAAATCTCCCTCATTCTCTCTATCTTCATCATCTACTACTATTATCAATTTACCTAATCTAATATCATCTAAAATATCAGGAATATCATAAATAATATTATCCATAATTCTACCTCATATTATATTATGCAAAGATACATTATTTTTCAACAATGTAAATAAAATTTATTTAGAATGATTTTGTAATTAAACTGAGTAATTGATATGGAGGGAATTAATAAAAAAATTTTTCATATTTTTACAAAAAAATATGAAAAAGTATTTATTTGCTCTATTTATTTTATTAGCATTTTCTATTAATAATTATGCCCAGAATATAAAAGCTACTGATACTATAAATAATGATAATGAACCTATCTTTGCACTAGTACAAGAACCCGCAAAATATCCAGGTGGTGATGAAGCTTTATTAAAATTTATTCATAAAAATATAAAATATCCTAAACAAGCTATTAAAAATAATATATCAGGCACTGTATATGTACAATTTATTACAGAAAAAGACGGCTCAATATCTGATGTAAAAGTTATAAGAGGTATAGGTGGTGGTTGTGATGAAGAGGCAGTAAGAATAGTAAATAAAATGCCTAAATGGATACCTGCCAAACAAAAGGGTGTACCCGTAAGATATTTAAATGTAATACCTATTACTTTTAAAATCAAATAATTATTTAAACAAATCACATAATTATATTACAAATAATAAAAATTATATTCTATAACACATAGTGTAAGTAATCAAATTTTAGTTTTACATAAGTATTAGCACGTTTATTTTATTTTTTTATATTGAAAAAAATTATTAATTTTATTATTTAGATCTAAAAGCCAATTTCTAATGAAATTTAAACTAGTAAGTGAATATAAGCCAACAGGAGATCAGCCAGAAGCTATAGAGCAATTAATAAATGGTATATTGAATGGTGAGCAATATCAAATATTAATGGGAGCTACTGGTACAGGCAAAACATTTACTATGGCAAATGTAATAGCTCAGTTACAGCGTCCTACTTTAGTAATAAGTCATAATAAAACTCTTGCTGCCCAACTATATCAAGAATTTAAAAGGTTTTTTCCAGACAACTTGGTTGAATATTTTGTTTCTTATTATGATTATTATCAGCCAGAAGCATACCTCCCTTCTACTAACACTTACATTGCAAAAGATTTGTCTATTAATGAAGAAATTGAAAAATTAAGATTAGCAACTACATCAGCTTTAATGTCAGGCCGTAGAGATATAATAGTGGTAGCTTCAGTTTCTTGTATTTATGGATTGGGTAATCCTAATGATTTTTTAGCTAATTCTTTTCAAATAAGACTAGGTCAGCATATCAGTGCTAAACAACTAATTGAAAAATTGGTGAATGCTATGTATCACCGTGAAGATTATGAGTTAAATATTGGGACATTTAGATTAAAAGGTGATACACTAGAGATAATGCAGGGTTATGGAGAAATAATTTATAGGATCCTTTTTTTTAATGACCAAATCGAACAAATTGAAAGCTATAATGGTATAGATTATACATTATTATCTATTCCTGAGGAGGTAACTATTTATCCTGCTAGCATTTTTATGACTACTAAAGAAAAATTATTTAAAGCAATAGATCGCATAGTATTAGACCTGGGCGAGCAATTAAAATTTTTAAGAAATCAAAATAAGTTTGAAGAAGCTCAGAGATTAGAAGATAGGGTAGTCAATGATATAGAAATGCTTAAAGAGTTAGGATATTGTAGTGGTATAGAAAATTATTCACGATATTTTGATGATCGTAAACCTGGCGAGCGTCCTTTTTGCTTAATAGATTATTTCCCAAAGGATTATTTGATGTTTATTGATGAAAGCCATGTTACTATTCCTCAAATTAGAGGTATGTATGGTGGTGATAGAACAAGAAAAGAAATTTTAGTAGAATATGGATTTAGATTGCCTTCAGCTCTTGATAATAGACCTCTTACTTTTGATGAATTCGAATCGCTAATTAATCAAGTTATTTATGTTAGTGCTACACCAGGAGATTTTGAATTTTTGAAAACTGAAGGTGCTTATGCCGAACAGATAATAAGACCTACTGGCATACCTGATCCTGAAGTTATTGTAAAACCCACAAAAAATCAAATAGATGATTTACTGGCTGAAATTAAAAAAGTTAGAGAACATGATGGTAGAATACTTGTAACTACATTAACTAAAAAAATGGCTGAGGAATTGTCTACTTTTCTAACAGATCTTAATATCCCAACTAGATATATTCATTCTGATGTGGAAACTCTAGATCGTGTAGAAATATTAAAAAGTTTGCGTACAGGTGATTTTGATGTATTAGTAGGTGTGAATTTGCTTCGAGAAGGTCTAGACCTACCAGAAGTAGAGCTCGTCGTAATATTAGATGCTGATAAAGAGGGATTTTTGAGAAATTATCGAAGTCTCATTCAAACAGCAGGCAGAGCGGCCAGAAATGTTAATTCTAAAGTTATACTTTATGCTGATAAAATAACTGATTCTATCCATAAGATGATAACTGAAACTTCTCGTCGCCGTGAAAAACAAATTAAATATAACGAAGAGCATAATATAACTCCTACATCTGTGATAAAAGAGATTAGTTATTCTTTGATTTCTGATGATAATAAAAATTATATTTACGTTAATACCAATGATAATATGAGTATTGCCGAAAAACAAGCAGTATATTATACTGAAAGAGAAATTAAAGAAAATATTAAAAAATTAGAAAAAGAAATGAAGCAAGCTTCTAAAGAATTAGATTTTATTAAAGCCGCTTACCTACGTGATGAAATAATAAAACTTAAAAATCTTTTACGTAAAAACAAATAATAAACTATTACAAAACATGCATAAGAAAAAATATAAAAGGCAAGGATAGAAAGTTTAGTGTAGCTTTATACTCTATCCTTCCATAATCTAAGTAATATTATTTCTGATATTAATAGTATGATAGAAGAGATCACAAAAATCAACCATATAGGCAATTTTTTAGTATGTATGATTAAGTTTGATGGGCCAAATGCCACAGGATATTTACCTATTACAATATTATTAGAATTTTTTATTAAACTATCTAATTCACTTTTTGACCAATAGCGTGGATCAGACTCATGCCTTGGATAATTAAAAGCTAAGGGTAGTTTATTATCTTTATAATACAAATAATAAATATCAGCTCTACTAATTATGTTTTTTAAAAATAAAATTGGCTGCTTTGCTTTGCTAATGAAAGGTATATATTTTTCATTTTTAACTAGATCTAATAAAAAAATAGCCTCATCTGTACTTTCTAATATATCACCTCGAGCTGGCAGTGTAAATGGTACTGGAATGCCAGTCTCTTGATTGATATAATAATAAGGATCTAGAGCTTGAGCAGAGCTAAAGGCTATCTGCAAAATTATAGGCACAAATAGCTGATGTTGAATAAGCGTAGTATACTCACTCTGTAATGGGGAGGCAAATATATAAATTTGGCCTTTACCATGATTTATTTGTTTTAGAAATGGATCATTATTAGTTAAGCTAAGCAGGTTAGTCCCTTTAGATATAGGTAAGCGATAATGTTTAAAAACTAATGGAAAATCAAAATCTCTTGGAGTACTGGTAAACATACCTTTAAAAAATGGACTGTAATAAGCTATATTTTCAATTCTCAATTGCTGCTTATCCATAACATCACTAAATGAAATACCTAAATTTGCAATTAAAGAATTCAAATAATTGGCATTTTCTTTGGGTGGTATTATCAGTAGGGCATTACCTCTCTCTACCTGAGTCAATAAATGATTAAATATATCAGGGGATATATTTTTTAGACTTTCTAATATATATAATGTGGATTGATGATTAGCAGTTAGAGGCAGCTCATCAATATTAATCTTATTATATTTGAATAAACTATCTCCTTTGAATATAAAAGATATAAAAGAACGTATCTCATCACTAGCTAAATGATAAACCTGAATAACGGAAGGGATATTAATAGCAAAAAACATAGAATTGTCGAAATCATAACCATCATCCACGATACTTACCTTGCCTGTGATATAGCTGCCATCAATCACTGGAAAGCTAATTTCTTGCGTTGTTTGTGTATTTGGTGGTAAATTAGAAATAGCAGAACCTACAGATTTATTATTAATATATAGATCTATTTTCACTCCCTCTTCTATATCATTATTCCAATTTTTAAGCTTAATATATAAGGTTCCTTGAGTATTTTTCACAATGACAGGAGCTCCCAGATAAATACTATCAATAGATATATTAGTGATGCTTGATCTTTGTATTGGCATCAAATAAACCATGGATTCCATGCTATCAAGGTATTGAAAAAACTGCAAGGGAAAGTCTGTTTTTTGAAAATCACTAAATATGATGATAGATTTAGCTTTGCTTTCAATAAGTGTATTCAAAAATGTTTTATAATTCAAAATCTGTGAAGGTCTATAAGTAATAGAATCAATAAAATGCGTACATTCATTTTTGAGGTGATAATCTGGCTTTACACTAGTAGATGTAGGAATAATGCTGATAATGGTAGAAGCTGATTGGTTAGCAACAGCTTCTTTAGCTAAATCTTTAGCTTGCTGTAGCAAAGTAAAGGTGCCATTAAAAGATCTCATACTGAGACTATTGTCGATAGCTATTAATAGTTTGTCTCCACTTGTAGTTTCAGTGATTTCAGATTTTCGTACAGGCATACAAAATGCTAAAATCAAAAAACCAAAAGCTAAAAATCTAATGGCAAATAATAGCCAACGCTTGAGTGTTTGCTCTCTTTTTGTTTTTTCTGCTAATGCTTCTAATATCTTAATATGTGGAAAATATGCTTTAATAGTTTTTCTGAAATCAAATAAATGAATGATTAAAGGTATTAGCAATAAAAGCAAAAACCAAAGCCTTCCTGGATATAAAAAGATCATAAAATAGTTTTATACAAAAATAAAAATTATTATTTTATCAAAAGGTAACCTGAGTATTTTTTACGTGATCATATTTTTGCCAAAATCTGATCTGATCATTCCTTTTTTTATTAATGACAACACACCTTGTGCTTGTATCAAATTTAATGATTTGATATCTAAATTAAGATCTTGACATGCTTTTTCTATCAATTTATTATTTTCAGCATCATATTTAGATCCTTCATTTATTATATGTTCCATTAGATTCATTAAGCCATATCTCTCTGCATACCATATTCTCAATGGCAGAATGCAATTAGCTAAAATGATTTTTTTATTTTCTATTGTTAAAATTTTATTTAATTTTTTAAACCAAAAATCACAGCCATTTATAATTAACTTATGAAAAAAATCAGCTTCATTAACTAAATAATAAAAGCACTCGACAGCTTTAGGTATACGTATGATGGGGTATGCATTAGGCCTAATTCCTTTATGCATCCAGATATCTTTAGACAAAGGCAAAAGTTGATACTTCTTTGATATCATTTCGATACTAGGATTTATCTCATTATAAAGTCCGGAAGCAAACAAATAAGCTACTTTTATTTCATTTAGATTGTATCTATCATAAAATATCTTGTATGAAATCTTATTAGCTAACATTGTCATAGGTATAGCATTATCTTTGAGCCCCATAGCTCTAAATAAGCTTATATACAAGGTAAATATTAAATCATTACTAGCAAAATCATTAATTAATTGATTCCCGATTTGACGTAGTCTACATATACCTTCTAGCAATAAATCATCATACGAAAATTGATAGTTTTGTTTATTATTATTATCATTCAAAATAATTTCAGGTGATACTTGTATTCTAAATGGTATCTCTAATATAGGCTTAGATGCAGGAAAGCAAAAAACATGAAGTATAACATTAGTAAAATGAGGATTTTCTATGTGACGATGTCTTCTATAATCTTCCTCACAAATATGTATCTCTGTATTTCCAATCAATTTGATACCATCTACTTCTATAGTAGTACCTAAAAAATCCGGTCCATCATGCAAATTATATTTTCCAGGTTCTATTACCTTGATTAATTTATCATCTATAGTAGTAAATGCTTGCATATCATTACTAATCCACCACTTATGAATAATTAATTCTTTCATTTAATTTCTAATTTTGTATAAAATTAATATTTTTTATGAAATCTTTGAAAATTTCTCCATCATATCTAGAATTACATCTAATGGTTTTGCTATTTGGTATTACTGGGGTTTTAGGTAAATTAATTTCTCTATCAGCACTATCATTAGTTTTTTATAGAATGTTAATAGCCGCTTTATCTTTATTGTTTTGGTTAAAAAGAAAAAATTTAAAACTAAATCTATCTAAAAAAGTATTTTGTATTTCTATATTTACTGGTATTATAATGGCATTACATTGGTATTTATTTTTTTATGCTATTAAAATATCCACTGTATCATTAGTATTAGGATTATTAGGCACTGGCACTTTATTCACTTCTTTTTTAGAGCCTTTGATATTAAAGAAAAAATTTTCTTATTTAGATTTTATTTTTGCCATTCCTATATTGCTCGGAGTACTATTGATATATTGGGGTGAGCCAGTACAATGGAAGGGTTTAGTGATAGCTATTATCTCATATTTACTTTTTAGCTTATTCAGTGTGATAAATAAAAAAATAGGCATAGACTACGATGCAGTAGTGATAAGTTTTTGGGAATTTCTCAGTGGTAGCATCTTTATGTTGATTTTGACTCTAGCAAATGAAAAATTAACTTTGCCAAATATAACAGATAGTATTTATTTATTAATACTAGGTGTAGCCTGCACAGCTTATGCTTTTTCAGCATTGATTAGGTTAATGCAAAAATACAGTGCATATTTAGTAGTGATGCATGTAAATCTTGAACCAGTTTATGCTATTTTACTTTCATTATTAATATTCGGTGAATCAGAGCAATTGAGTCTTTTGTTCTACTTAGGTGCCAGCTTAATAATATTAACTTTATTTCTTTATCAATTAAAAGGAAAACAAGAAATTTAATATTTATGATTCTATTCAGAAATAATGTTGTTATACAATTTTTCATTCTATATGATAAATTTATTAAACTTTTCTTTGTGAACTTAGTGGTTAAATAATATTAGAAACCACAAAGCACACAAAGATATTACGCAAAGAACGCAAAGATTATTATTCATAATTCCGATATACCTATCGGAAAACAACATTTTCTTTAAGTAGAGCCAAATTTATTTAATGAACATATTAATTTTATTGAAATAACTTTTATGCTTAATTAAAAATTTTTAAAAATAATTTTTTTTATAAAAAAAATTATTTACTTTTGTAAAATTTTTAAAACCTTTTTTATGAAAGTAGAAAAAAACAAAGTTGTTAGCATTGCTTATACAATATATGAGCATGAACCTGATGGCGAAGCAATATTAGAAATACCAGAGAATGATCCAGAAGTATTTTTATTTGATGATGAGACCGAAGAAATTCCTTTTTACTCGCGACTAAAAGGATTATCTATAGGTGATACTTTTAGCTTTGTATTAGAACCCGAAGATGCTTTTGGAGAATATGATGAAGATGAAATTATAGATTCTTCTTTGAGCGATTTCGCTGATATGACTGATGTAGATGCAAAAGATATAGAAAAAGATATGTACTTTTCCTATTATAATGATGATGGAGAGGAAGAATTTTTTAAAGTAAAAAATATTAACAAACGCTCTAATAAGATTACTTTAGATTTTAATCATCCTTTTGCTGGTAAAAAAATCAAAGTTGAAGGTAAAATAATTGATATAAAAGAACCAGATAACGAATAAAAAAATAATTTTTTTAAAAAAATTTGTTATTTAAAAAATATTATTTAATTTTGCATAACAAACCCTTAAAAAAATATGATTATGAAAGGATTAAAAACAATTTTATCATTAGCTTTAATGCTAAGTGTAGGTCTCTTAATGGGACAAAAGCAAGTGTCCAATGAGACAAAAAATGAAATATCAGTTAAAAAGACATTAGATGCTTCGATGCCTGTAAAAAATACAAATGAAACTACTACAGATACCATTGGATGGACACCTGGTAGTATACCAGAATTTGGATATCCTAATTCTGGACTTCATATATATGGTTTAACTAGTGGCGGATATGTAGGTGGAGTAAATGGTTCAGATATCGATTATTGGGCTCAATGTTATGTTTTAGAAGAATCAGTATCAGCTATAGGTATATTGGCTTGGATAGGTATTAAAGATAATATATCAGAGGATAATAATTCTGTTCTTACTGCTAGCTTATTACCTACTAATGAAGATGAAGCTATAACTGGATTTGATGATCAAGGCAATCCAACTTCTTATGGTCCTGGTCCTGATTATTATAGTGGAAATATATTAGCTTCATCTAGTGTAAATATTAATGATTTAGATACTACTAGTTATGCTGATCCTAGCCTTTGGCAATATTTCCCTTTTACAAATCCAGTATATATTAGCAGTGATTTTTGTATAGTAGCAGATTTTAAATCTTTGCGTTTAAATAGTGATACAGCTGCTTTAGTATGGGATGAATTTGGTAATGGATTAGGATTAGGATATTCACAATATTGTAAAGATCCTACTGAATATTACTGGGTTGCTTGCAATTGTGGGCTTACTTTTAGTGGAGGCCAAGGTTTAGATGCTAATATGTCTTTATTCTTAATAGTAGAAAAAGGTAGTGATGTAAACTCAAACTCTTATTTCCAAGGTATGCAATTAACCTTTCCTAATTTAACTAGTGATCCAGAACTAATAGTGCAATTTGCTCTGCAAAATGCATCTAATACTTCTATCGATATCATTAGCGTAAATGGTCAATTAGTTAGATCTATTGATCTAGGTATGAAAGAAGCTGGTTCACATCATACTACTATTGATATTTCTAATTTACAATCAGGTATGTATTTTGTTTCTCTAAACTCTCAAGGTTCTAGATTGATCAAAAAATTAGTTATAGAATAAATTTTCGTTCTATCTCAGTAAAAAAAAAACCAGATGTCAGAAAACATCTGGTTTTTTTTTATTATATTAATTAATTTATTGAATTAGATGTTTAGATTAAAAAAAATGGACTTTTGTACGGTCAATTTACAAATTACCTCCTAATATATTATCATATGAGCATATAATCATACGTCCACAATAGCTACGTTTAGTCAGAAAGTAAAATGCTAGATAGTAACCCCGACCTTTAAGTCGGGGAATAACAAAAATAAAGGAATGAGCTTTAGCTCAGAAAAACAAATTTAAATATAATATTATTTTTATTAGTTAAATGTCTAATATAAAAAATCTATTGATAGATTAAGTAATATGATATTTATCATATATTCATATTTAATTGATTTGTAGTTAATTACAATTTATATAATAATTATTCTTAATAAACAATAGTTATTATATAAAAATAATTATTTAATTTTGCTTATAAATTTTTATAAATCATGAAAAAATGGATCCTCTAAAAGTACTAAAAAAACACAATCTAAAAGCCACAATACAACGTATAAAAATACTCGAATACCTCATGAATACCACTTCACATCCAAGTGTAGAAGAAATATATTCAACCCTCAAGCTTATTATGCCTACGATTTCATTGTCATCGATTTATAATATTTTATCAGAATTTGAAAAAAATAATATAGTAACTAAATTGATGACATCTGATAATATAATAAGATATGATTATAAAAAGGACAAACATCATCATATTTATTATGAAGATGGCAAAATCGAAGATTTAGAAGATGCAGAATTAGATAATATACTAAATGAATATTTCAAAACTAAATATCCCCATCTAGTGAATGATAATGAAATAAATTTAATAATTAATATAAAAACAATAACCCCAAAAAATAAAAGATTATGGAAACAGGAAGAATCCCCTTAATAGGTGAACCATTACCACAAATGAAGGTATTAACCACTCATGGTCCCAAAGTAATCCCTGATGATTATAAAGGAAAATGGTTGATACTGTTTAGTCATCCTGGTGATTTCACACCAGTATGTACAACTGAATTTTATGCTTTTTCTAAGAAATATGATGAATTCAAAAAATTAAATGCTGAATTACTTGGACTCAGTGTAGACCAAGTATTTGCTCATATCAAATGGGTAGAATGGATAGAAGAAAATTTAAAACAAGAGGTTCCATTTCCTATCATAGCTGATCCACTTGGTAGTGTATCTAATGCTCTGGGTATGATACATCCAAACAAAGGATCAGAAACTACAAGAGCAGTATTTATCATAGATCCTAATAGTATTATTCGTATCATACTTTATTACCCCCAAGAAATAGGCAGAAATGTAGATGAAATCATTAGATCTTTGCGAGCTCTACAAATGAATGATAAATACAAAGTATCTCTACCGCACAACTGGCCTAATAACGAACTAATAGGAGATAAAGGTATAATACCACCACCTAAAAATATCGCTGAAATACCAAAACGTAAAAAAGAATACGAAGGCTACGATTGGTGGTTTACGTATAAAGATCTCAAATAACACCTTTCATTTAATTCATGACGTTGAGATTCAAAATTTTGGATCTCAACGTTTTTTTTATTTGTAAAACAATCGTTATTTATCAGTTTTAGGATATAAGTTGGATTAAACTAAACAAATTTGATAGAATAGAGTATGGCTTCGAGATCCATCATAAGATTTCTTTTTTCTTCACTAGGATAATAAACATAAGCATAGACGGTGATCAAATGAGTTTTATCTTTGCTCAAAAAAGTATGTGAACGAAAAGGACCACCCATAAAATCACCCTGTACTCCCCATAAACCTGTGAATACTATTCTTTCGATATCATTTATAACGACTCTATCTATTTTTAACTTTATGAAGCTATCATCTATTTTCATATATGTTCCTTCGAATTGACCTGGAATATGCAATTTTAGTGTGCTATCTATCCATGGTCTAATGTGAGATGGATTAAATTGATTTTCAGATATTAATGGTTCTTTCATAAGTATAAGTCCTTGGCTATAATTATTAGTTTCTAATCTTAACCACATAAAATCTTTAGTAGATTTAGCTTCAAAAAAAAGATTGATCAATTGTAAGTCTATACCAAAATTTTCATTTATTTTTTTCTTAATATCTACAGCTGGCGATTTAGACATTATTTCATATATTCTACGATATTCAGTATTTTTTAGAGTATTTATAATAAGATTTTCTGATTTTTCGATCAGTTTTTTAGCACTATCAGGATGCGAAGATCGTATAAATAGAATAGTTTGTGGTGTAGCGAAAACATCTTCACTCATAAAAATACCATCTTTTTTTACTGTATCAGATATGATGAGGTATATTATATTTCTGTTTTTTTTCAATAAATCTGTCAGATTAGCTTCTGTAACATGAGCTACGTCGAATAATGATTCAGATTGTGGCATGCCATAGATTTCTTGAGTAAGTATAGAGTCTAAGGTTTTGGAGGCTGGGGTTTGAGACACTCCGTTTCTCAATACTACAATTACACTATTGATTTTACCAATAGAAACTGGCATATTAGCTTGCTCTTTACAGCTCAAGGATACAAGTAATAATAATAAAATTGCAAAAAAATATTTTTTCATGGTATAATTAATTTTTGTCCTACTACTATTTTTGTTGATTTTAAATTATTTTTTTTCATTATTTCATTTACAGTTGTATTATATTTCAAAGCAATACTAGAAAGGGTTTCTCCACTTTTAACCATATGTACTTTATTACCAGAACTGCTAATAGATTTTTGAGTGGGATTAATGATTAATTTTTGTCCTACTACTATTTTGTCACTAGTTAGATTATTCCATTTTTTAATATCAGTAATAGTAACTCCATATTTATTAGCAATACCAGAAAGGGTTTCACCACTTTTAACTATATGAGTTATATTTTGAGTTTTTGTAGTTACATTAGAGCTAGAGCTAGTTTGACTTTGACTGCTTTTTTCTGACGAAGTAGAAGCTGTGGTAGAGCTAGAGGTACTAGTAGGACTTTTTGCTGGTGTATTTGTATAAATTTTTAATTTTTGTCCTACATAAATCATATTACTTTTTAAATTGTTCCATTTTTTAATATCTGAAACCGTTACTCGATATTTTGATGCAATGCTAGATAGAGTTTGGCCTTTTTGTACCTTATGGTAGATAACATTAGAAGCAGGTGGAGTTTCTGATTTTACACTAGATGAATAACTAGTATCCACTTTATCACGCTTGACTAATAAGGAATCATAAAATTCTTGTTCTTTACTATAAAATAGCATTCTATATTTTCTAGGTATACGAATACAATACATCTGATGTTCTGTAGATGGGACAACATCTTTAATAAATTGAGGGTTTAGAAATTTTAAATCTTCATAAGAAATATTAAAAAAATCACTAATAGCTTTTAATGAAGTAGAATATCTGATAGTTACTGTATCTATTTCAACATCTTTAAATTTAGGAGGTGATGGTGTGATATTTAATTCTTTATAATAGGTCATAATGTATGAAATAGCAATAAATGCAGGTACGTAATTTCTGGTTTCTTTAGGTAAATAAGGTAAAATTTCCCAATAATTTGTTTTACCACCAGAATTTAATACAGCTCTATTTATCCTACCTGCACCTGCATTATATGCTGCTAAAACCAATGCCCAATCATTATAAATATCATACAAATCTCGCATATGCCTGGCAGCGGCTTCTGTTGATTTATATGGATCACATCTATCATCTACATAAGAAGTTACATTGAGATCATAAAGTAATCCGGTACGATACATAAATTGCCATAAACCCATAGCACCAGCTCTACTTTTAGCTTTAGGATTTAATGCAGATTCCACTACTGCTAGATATTTTAGCTCTAGTGGTATGTCGTATTTACTGAATGTCTCTTCGAAAATAGGAAAATATAATTCGCTCAAGCCTATAATTCTACCTAAAAATTGACGATGACGCAGATAATATTTGATCCACTGCTTTACATCTTTATTATATCTATATTCAAAAGGAGAATTTACATTCATTATTGCTATTCTCCTTGCTATTAGACTATCATTTAATAAAGCTTCTAACTCATCATCTGTAAAACTTCTATAATAATTTTGCTCAATAGATATACGTTCAAAATTAGATGGATAATTATTATAATATAATTCTATAACAGCTCTATCAAATGCAAAAGCTATGTCTGAAGAATCTATATTAATATCAATATTGTCATCTATCTGTGAATAAACACATATTGGGTATAAAAATGCAATCACCCAAATAAATATTACATAAATTAATTTTTTCATCATTTGCAAATATACAAAGGAAATATTATTACAAAAAAATTTTTTTAATTAGTTTTCTATCAAATTTATTGTAAATTTGCATTAAATATTTAATTTTTTTTTAACAAAGTAAAATTTTTTTTAATTAAATATTTAAAATTACACAAAAATTAGTATGACAGATTTATACACAAAGAGTTTAAATAAAGAACAACTAGAAGCTGTAAGATACCTTGATGGTCCGATGATGATAATAGCTGGTGCTGGTAGTGGCAAAACGCGTGTACTCACATATAAAATATTATATCTATTAGAGCATGGGTATAGCCCCGAAAATATTATGGCACTTACATTTACTAATAAAGCTGCAAACGAGTTAAAAGGTAGAATTTATCAATATGTAGGTGTAAATAAAGCAAGAGCTATCTCTGCAGGTACTTTTCATAGTGTTTTTTCTAAAATTCTTCGCAAAAATGCAGAATATATAGGACATAATAGCAATTATACTGTATTCGACTCCGATAATACTAAAAGTTTATTAAAAGAAATAATAAAATATCTAAAGGTAAGCGAAAAGCATAAAGTAGATATAGTGCAACGTCGAATTTCTCAAGCCAAAATGCAACTAATAGATCCTTTTCAATACGCAGATTCTCAAGATCTGATCATAGATGATACTAAATTTGGATTGCCTCACATAGTAGATATTTATTTAGAATATTGGCAAAGATGCAGAAAGATGAATGTATTAGATTTTGACGATCTTTTACTTTTTACACATAAATTATTTGATAAATTTCCAGAAATATTAAGAAATTATCAAGATCAATACAAATACATATTAGTAGACGAATATCAAGATACCAACTATGCTCAATATGTAATAGTAAAGCAATTAGCAGATTTGAATGAACAGTTATGTGTAGTGGGAGACGATTCACAAAGTATATATTCATTTCGTGGTGCTAATATTGGCAATATATTTCAATTAAAAAAAGATTTTCCTAATCTCAAAACTTTTGTACTAACAAAAAATTATCGTTCTACTCAACGCATCGTACAAGTATCTAATAACCTAATAAGTCATAATAAAGCTAAAATTGATAAAAAAATAGTCACTGAAAATGAGTTAGGCGAACCAATCATTTTATTTCAATGTAGTGATGAACATGATGAAGCACGCAAAGTAGTAGGTGCTATTTTTCAACTAATACAAACTTATCATTATGATTATAAAGACTTTGCAATATTATATCGTGTAAATGCACTATCTAGAGCCTTAGAAGATGAGCTACGACGACTAAACCTTCCTTATCGTATCTATGGCGGCATGTCTTTTTATGAAAGAAAAGAGATCAAAGATGCTATAGCATATTTTCGCTTTATTTCAAATCCTAATGATGTAGAGTCTTTTAAACGCATTATAAATGTACCACCTCGTGGCATTGGAGATATAACTGCTATGAAATTACAAGAAGCCTTTTATTTAAATGATGTGCCTTTTACTACTTTACTCGCTCACATTGATGAATATAACTTAGATATTAATAAGCCTACACAATTAAGAATAAAAAATTTTCATGCTTTGATGGAAAAGTATCGTCAACTTGCTAGTAAATTAGATGCTTTTGATATGGCTAAAAAAGTGATTTATGATACAGGTTATTATAAATATGCTGAGTTAGATAGCCACGAGAGAGCCGAAAATCTAGATGCTTTATTATCTGGGATTCAAGACTATACCGAACATTTTATTGATGAAAATGAGGGTCTAAGTCCTACCATCGAAGATTATTTATCTGTTATTTCGCTTATCACTTCTAATGACGAAATACAAGACGATAATGTAATATCACTGATGACTATTCACAATGCTAAAGGATTAGAATTTGACAACGTTTTTGTAATAGGAGTAGAAGAAAATCTTTTACCACATTATAATAGTCTAATGGATCTACGAGATATAGAAGAAGAGAGACGTACTTTTTATGTAGCTATCACAAGAGCAAAAAAAAGATTATATTTGAGTTTTGCTTTTTCTCGATTTAGTCATGGAGTAACAAGGTTTAATGAACCTAGTAGATTTATTTTTGAAATGGAAAAAGAACATTTCGATACAAAATCTAAAAATTTATTTTTAAAAAATCCATATCAGCGTCAAAGTATAACTGCTAATAATAAATCTGATAATTATAATAAAAAAGCCCTAGGCCCATCATCTAAAACAAAAATTGGGAAAACTAGTTCTGATGTCGAGACTGCCAATTATTACTTGGGTATCAATTTATTAAATAAATTGAAAGAAGGTATGATAATAGAACATAATAAATTTGGTAGAGGAGAAATATTAAATATAGAAGGCAATAGTACAGAAGCTAAAGCTACTGTCAATTTCGATAAAAGTGGCAAAAAACATATTATTCTAAAATTTGCCAAAATTAGAATTTTAGACTAAAGTATTTAAAATATTACTATAATAAAAGCTAAATACGTGACGAGGATAATAAATGGTAGAATGTAACAAAAAGAAGTGGAAGCAAATGAGAAGTATAAAAATTTTTTTTAAAAAAAAGTCACGTGTTTTTCTCTGAATTTAAAAAAAAATAAATACTTTGGGGTATATATAGTATATATACATTACGAAAGATAGCGTATTTTTGTGTTTTGAATTTTTATTTTTTCGCCATCTTGTATAATATATTTTTGATATTTAAGTAAAAATAGTGGAGCATACCGGATTTGAACCGGTGACCTCTTGCATGCCATGCAAGCGCTCTAGCCAGCTGAGCTAATGCCCCTACGTAATATTACTTTATAAAGTGCAAAATTATAAATTTTTTTTAAAATCTAAATTTACAATAAACTTCAAAATATTTTGTTAAAATACAAAATTTTACAGAGTAACCCTTATAAATAATTTTTTTTTGTTTAAAAAAGTACTAGCAAATTTAATATACAAAAGTATACACATAGTGTGATTAATATTTGTCATGTTTTTAGTTATTTGATTTAATATCTATTAATTTTGTAAAAAAATTAATAATTATGAGAAAAAAAATAGTAATAGTAGGCGGCGTAGCTGGAGGATCATCAGCAGCTGCGAGATTGAGAAGATTAGATGAATTTGCAGAGATTATAATATTCGAACGTGGAGAATATATTTCTTTTGCTAACTGTGGATTACCTTATTACATAGGTGGAATTATCACAAATAAAAATGCACTTATTATACAAACTCCAGAAATTATGTCTAAAAGATTTAATTTAGATATACGTACTAATAATGAAATTATAAAAATAGATCCTAAAAGTAAATATGTAACTGTAAAAAATTTAAAAACTAACGAAATATACAATGAATCTTATGACAAATTAATACTTTCCCCTGGTGCACAACCCATCAAACCATCTTTGCCAGGAATAAAAAAATCTGATAATTTATTTACTCTTCGGACTATTCCTGATGCAGATGCTATTATATCATATATAATTGAAAAAAAACCTAAAAATGCTGTGGTAATTGGAGGTGGATTTATAGGTATAGAAATAGCTGAAAATTTACATGCGAGAGGTTTGCACGTCTCAATAGTCGAATTGACAGAACAGATATTAACACAAATAGATCTAGAAATGGCCTCAATCTTACACAATCATATCAAATCCAAAGGTATAGAATTAATATTAGGAGACGGGGTAAAAGAATTCAAAGAACAAGGAGCTAAGATTGTACTTAATAGTAATAGAGAATTATCTACAGATCTTACTATTTTAGCTATAGGTGTAAAACCCGAAATCAACTTGGCTGAAAGTGCAGGATTAGAAATCGGAGTTACTGGTGGAATAAAAGTTAATGAGTACTTACAAACATCCGATGAAAACATTTATGCTATAGGCGACGCAATAGAAGTGAGAGATTATATTACGGGTCATCCTACTTTGATACCATTAGCAGGACCAGCTAATAAGCAAGGTAGAATAGTGGCTAATAATATTTGTGGTAAAAAAGAAAAATATTTAGGTACACTTGGCACCTCAGTCGTTAAAGTTTTTGATATGACTGCCGCTTTTACAGGTAATAATGAAAAAATGCTCCAAGCTAAAGGTATAACATATAAAACAATTTATATTTCTCCGTCTTCACATGCAACGTATTATCCAGGTGCTACATCTATACATATGAAATTGATTTTTGATAGCGAAACTGGTAAAATATTAGGTGCTCAAGCAGTAGGATATGAAGGGGTAGACAAAAGAATTGATGTAATTGCATCAGTTATGAGGCTTAATGGAACAGTATATGATTTAACAGAATTAGAATTAGCATATGCCCCACCTTATTCTTCAGCAAAGGATCCAGTAAATATGATAGGTTTTGTAGCTGAAAATCAATTAGAAGGTTTGGTAGATGTGGTGCTTTGTAGAGAGCTAGAGGAATTGGACAGAGAAAATACAGTTATATTAGGGGTATTCTCTGAAGAAGAATTTCAAGTTGGATCTATTGAAGGAAGTATAAATATACCATTAGAAGAACTAAGGGATAGACTTGATGAATTAGATAAAGAAAAACTATATATAACATATTGTGCTGTTGGACTAAGGGGATATATTGCTGCAAGAATTCTCATGCAACATGGATTCAAAGTTAAAAATTTAGCAGGAGGATTCAATATGTATAAGAAGTTTCATTTTAAGCATGATGAAATTATATCTAATTCAGATGATATTATAGAATTTAACGATTCTGGGATTCAAAAAATACAAAATAAAGCAACTGGTGAAGTATATAAACTAAATGCATGTGGACTTTCCTGTCCTGGACCTATAATTAAAGTTAGTGAAAAATTGAAGACATTAAATGAAGGAGATAGGCTTGAAGTTATATCTACAGATCCTGGATTTATGAATGATATAAAATCCTGGTGTAAAAATACTGGGAATACATTGATAAGTGCAGAAAAAATAGATGATAAGTATGTAGCCATTATTGAAAAAGGTAATAAATCTAAGAAAGAATCAACAGAAGAGATGGCTCCAATAAAAGATGGCAAAAATTTAATAATATTTAGCGGTGACTTAGATAAAGCAATTGCTTCCTTTATAATTGCCAATGGAGCTAGAGCTATGGGTAAAGAAGTAACTATGTTTTTTACCTTTTGGGGATTAAATATAATTAAAAAGGAAACCCAAGTTAAAACTAAGAAAGATTTTATGGCTAAAATGTTTAGCAAAATGATGCCTAAAAATAGTAAAAAATTAGGCTTATCTAAAATGAATATGGCAGGAATTGGACCAAAATTAATTAGAAAAGTAATGAAAGATAAAAACATTCAATCTTTAGAAGAATTAATAGATGAAGCTATGAAGTCTGGTGTTAGAATGGTAGCATGTCAAATGTCAATGGATGTAATGGGAGTAGCAGCAGAAGAACTATTAGATGGAGTAGAAATTGGTGGAGTAGCAACAATGTTAGCTGCATCAGATGAATCTAATATGAGTTTATTTATATAATGGGACAAATTGGGACGAAGGGTCAGACCTTTTGTCTCAATTTGTTTGAAAAATTAAAGCAAAACTATGATAAAATGCTTAAAGGTTAAAGTTTTAAGAAATAGTAAAATTCTTTAAAAATAAAGTGCTTTATATTGTAAATATTTTGGAAATTTTCCCTACATGAATTTTGTAATTTCAAGACTATAAAAAATAAACACGTACTATAAATCTTAAGTATTTATTTGATTCATGTGATGTTTTATTGTTTTTTATATAGATAATAAGTTGAAATAAAAAATACGAAGGTAAAGAGGTTGATAAGGGAATGATAGATCTCATTTAAGTGTTTAAATAAACACAGGACTTGCTCTCAAGTCCCTATATACATACCACGCTCGCCTGTCTGATGATGCGAGATTGAGCATCCTACCTACATCGGGCACCACATTGTTTAACAAATATTTATGCATTACTACATACCACATAATGTAGCTCTGCAAGTACTTAGTAGCCACACCTCTGAATTGATTATTTATCCAACCAACAAAAGTATTTACATGTCGTCTAATGGTTGCTACACTGTATACTCCTCGTTTCCTTACCCTATCTATCACTATTTCTTTTCGCTCAAGATTCTGACTCTTCAACTTTCTAAACTCATCATTGTGTCCGAAACATATCACACTATTAGCTGATACTTTGGTATTTAGCAATTGCTCGATTTGCTCACATTTTATTTTACCTAACCCTAATTGCTTAAAAAGCATATTGCCAGTCCTATCTTTAGATGCTATCACGGCTACTTTTTTCTTTTTCTTTTCTCGTGCTTCTGCTAGCTCTTTTTCATTTCGATAGCGTCTTCCTTTTTCGGAGTAATTCATTAACAGTTCCTCTACTTCCACGATTCCGAAGAAATTGACATTGGCTTCGAAATTTCTCAAAGCTGCTAAAATCCTATGACGCCAAGCGAAGCTTGTAGGTAGGCTAATGCCCACTTCTTTAGCACAAGCTCTGAGAGTTTTGCCCTCGAGCATACAACGAATGTAATCGAGCATCTTTTCCTTCTTTTGTATTCGGTAAACGAATGTGCCTGTTGTTACTCTGAAATGCCTACCGCATTTTCTACATATATACATCTGTTGTCCGCCTTGGAATCCATTTTTTACTATGCGATTGCTCTGGCAATCTGGACATAATGGTGGTGCATGGTGGATCTTGAGTCCTTGATAGTCTACCGCATCAGCGTTGATTTGGTTCATTAGGTGATAGAGCTGGTCTAGAAATTCTAAGTTCTCTTGTTTGCTCATAGATAAGTATTCTTCCAAGTTATCTACAATTTCTTTCATAATTTTTTATTTTTTGCAAATTTAATAAATTTTCTGATATTAATCCTGTATAAATTTTAACAGATATACATTATATCTTTTTCAATTTTCTTAACTACACAATATACTGTGGCCATTTAAATAAATGCCCCTTACTACTTATAATATTGAGTTCGCCGAGAATAAATCTAATTTTTTTAAAAAAAATAAAAGTAAAAAATAAAAAATATGATTAATTTTATAAAAAATAAGTATATAAAATGATTATACGTAAAAAAGTGCATAATATAATTGAGAATTACAGTAATATATTGATAGGTAATTCGATAAAAGTTATAAAAAACAAATTTATTAAATTATTTATTTTTATTAATACTTTACTTTTTATTAGTATGGCAAGCATTCAAAACTGCTGTGCTCAAGGTTCAAATAGTTGGGAATTAAATGGAAATGCTATATATGAAGCAGAATTTATTGGGACAACTAATAATATGCCATTAATTTTTAAAACTAATAAAAACGAAGGATTTAGGTTAAATTCAAATGGTAATGTAGGTATAGCTAATACATCGCCAGTTTACAAATTAGATGTTTGCGGTACTATTAGGTCTACTCAAGAAATAATAGTTGAACCAAGTGATTCATCTTGCCAATGGCCAGATTTCGTTTTTGATTCTTCATTTCAGCTTCAGTTATTTAATGAAAGAATAGAATTAATAAGATCTCAAAAACACCTACCTTTTATACCTTCGTCAACTGACATAAAGGACAATGGTATGCCCGTTTATGAAACTATCAAAGGAATTATTCAAAATATTGAAGAGTTATATTTGTATATGGAACAAATGGAAAGAAGAATAGAACAATTGGAAGAAGAAAATCATAATTTGAAAGAATTATTACCAAAAGAATCATTAAAATAAATTAATTTTATTACAAAAATTTTTTGGCAAACTTAAAGTCTTTATTTTTTAGCAAAAGAAATGTAAAATAAAAATTCTAATTATTTTTGCAATTATAATTTTAAAATTAATTAAATATGACAAAAATAAATGTATCATATTTAGGAATGAATTTATCAAGTCCTATTATAGTTTCGAGTTGCGGATTAACTAAATCTATTGATAATTTAAAAGAATTTGAATCTAATGGTGCTGGTGCAGTCGTTTTAAAATCATTGTTTGAAGAAGAAATAAGACATGAGGTTTCCAATTTAGTAAAATTTTCAGGTGAATTTCCCTATCCTGAAACCGAGGATTATATTAGAGCTTATGTTTCAGATAAATCTACTAATGAATATTTAGAATTAATAAAAAAAGCTAAATCAAGCATGAGTATTCCTGTAATAGCCAGTATAAACTGCGTTACGAGTCATGAATGGGCAAATTATGCAAAAGAAATTGAACTTGCTGGTGCTGATGCTTTGGAGTTAAATATTTTTATTTTACCAACTTCAAAAAATCAAACTGCTGAAGAAATAGAAAATAATTATGTGAAAATCGTAACTTCTGTAGCCAAAAAAATCAAAATACCAATAGCTGTTAAAATCACGCAGCATCTGACAAATCCTATTCATACAGCGTATTCTATGGAATTATCTGGAGCTAAAGCTGTAGTCATGTTTAATCGAATGTTTAGACCTGATATAGACATTGATAATCTACTAGTATCACCTGGTAATATATTTAGTAGTCCAGAGGAAATTCAAGAAATTATTAAATGGATAGCTCTCACTTATGCAAATGTCGATATAGATCTTTGTGCTACTACTGGCATTCAAAATGGTAAAACAGCTATTAAAGTTATGCTTGCTGGGGCTAATGTTGTAGCTATTTCTAGTATCTTATATAAAAAAGGCGCTCCTGTAATAAAAGAAATGAATGAAACTATAAATACTTGGATGAATGAAAAAAAATTTAAAAATACACAGGATTTCATTGGTAAACTTTCATATAAAAATATCCCAAATCCAGCTGCTTTTGAACGTATACAATTTATGAAACATTTTTCTGGTATAGAATAAGTTCATTTATTAAATTTAATCATTATTTCTTTTTCAATAAAACAATATTCATTAAAAAAATCATTAAAAAAATGATTTTGATTAGATAAAAATAAAAATTCATAATTTTGATAAAAAATGCATGTAACTATAGTATATAAAGGTAAAATACCAACAAAATATTATGGTGGTACGGCGAGAGATATATGGTATTTAGGTAAAGAATTGGTGAAATTAGGCAATAAAGTTACTTATTTAGTTGATAAAGGATCTTTTTGCCCTTTTGCAGATATCATATACATTGATAAATATAAAAATATTAATGAGCAAATTCCAAAAGAAACAGATATAGTAAATTTGCATTCAGAATTCGATGAGGAAATCGAAAAGCCTTTTTTATTATCTGTACACGGAAATACTAATAATCCTAATAAAGTTTTTCCTATTAATACAAATTTTGTCTCGCAAAATCATGCTAGTAGATATGGAGCTGAGGCTTTTGTTTATAATGGCATTGATTGGGCCGATTATCCTGAACCAAATTTTTCTATAAAACGTAATGGATATCATTTTTTAGGTAAGGCTGCTTGGAGAGTAAAAAATCTAAAAGCTGCAATTAAAATTGCTAAAAAGAATAAAAAACCACTCGAAGTAATGGGGGGCAAACGAGTCAATTTTTCAATGGGTATACGCATCACTCTAAACCCAAATATACATTTTCATGGTATGGTAGATGATATTTATAAGGCTGAAATAATGAATAAATCTGAAGCTCTTTTATTCCCTGTTCTTTGGCATGAACCAATGGGACTAGCTGTAATAGAAAGCTTGTATTATGGATGTCCTATCATTGCTACCCCTTATGGTTCTTTACCTGAAATCGTTGGTAATGAGTTTGGTTTTTTATCAAATTCTTTATCAGATTTAATAGATGCAGCTACTAATATAGAACAATATAATAGACTACATTGCCACCAATATGCTTATGAAAATTTTAATGCTAATAAAATGGCAATTAAATATTTAATGTATTTTGAAAAAATTTTAAATGGAGATAATATTAATAATAATAACCCACGTTTAAAAGTAGTACAAGTTAAAAAATTTTTGGATTTTAAATGGAAATAAACAGTTTTTTTTTAATTTAAAAAAATGAATAATACCCAAAAGTATTATAACAACACTTACATATCTGTTTACTAAAATGATTTGTTTTTGAATATTTATTAAGTATATGCAAATAATAGTAATATTTTGATGTGTTTTTACTAAGTTTTATATTTTTGCCTTTTTGAAATTTAACATGCTTAAGTATTTTATTATTATTATCATTATTGTTTATTGCATTAGTATCTTTTATAGTGCTATTATTATTTTACATAAACCTAAACAAAAATTTATTGAAAAAACGAAAATAACTGATTATTCAGTCATTATTCCTGTCAAAAATGAAGCTACAAATATAGTATTGTGTATTAAATCTATATTAAAGCAATCTTTTTCACCCCATAAGATAATAATCGTAGATGATCATAGTACAGATGATATTTTAGAAATATTAGAAAATAATTTTTTTAATAATGATCTAATTCAATATATAAAGTTAAACAAAAATCTATCTGGCAAGATGGCAGCTATCAAAACAGGGTTAATAGCTAGTAAAACTCATTGGAACTTTATAACAGATGGTGATTGTATGTGGAATAAAAACTTAAGTGAAAATTTTGTAATATCAGCAAATAAGAGAGCCATTTCTTTTCCCATTGTTTATAAAAATTATACAAATTTCTTTTCTAAGCTCTTAAGTGTAGAATTGCTTTTGCTGAATAGTGTCGGATGGGCAAGCATTTTAAAAAACAAACCTTTTCTTATCTCAGGGGCAGGTATGATGTTAATAAAAGATGATTATATTGAGTTTTGTGATAATTTCGATCTGCCTGTATCTCATGGTGATGACATGTTTTTTTTAGAATATCTAAGAAAACATTTTGGGCCTAATGTAGTACAAATAAATTTAAAGCCCAGTGCCATTATTCATACTTTGCCACCAAATAATTTAAAAGAATATTTGCATCAGAGAGCGCGATGGGCGTCTAAGACCCCTTATTATAAAAATATATTATCATGGTATTGGGCTATCTTAACCACAGGTGTTCAATTATTAATTCCTTTAAGTTGTTTAATCAATTTTAATTTTGTCATTTTTATTGTCTGCTTAAAATCGATATCAGAATTTATTTTGTATACAGTCTCATCTAATACTCTTGATCTACCATTTTATCCTCTAGCCTGCCTAGTATTTAGTTTATTTTCATGGATATTATTTATTTTTATTTTATTGCAATGGTTTATAGGTTTTGACTGGAAAAGAAATGATTAATAAAAAAAATTATTATTAAAAGTCAAGCTTTTTTTCTAATTTTGCATTTAATTAATTTATAATATTATTTAACTATGAAAAAAATAATAAGTATACTCATTATTTGTATTGCACTATCGACATATTTATTTGCTCAAAAGGGGTCATATACTTTTGGTGTTGCATTTTATAATATTGAAAATTTGTTTGATACAATAAATGATCCTAATAAAAATGATGAGGAATTTTTGCCAGATGGCATTAAAAAGTGGACTTCCGATAAATATTTTAAAAAACCAGACAATATTGCTTATGTTATAGATCAGTTAAATAAAAATATTGGTGGCAAAGGTGTAGTTTTTATAGGGTTGTCTGAAGTAGAAAATATAAATGTTTTAAAAGATTTAGTAAAAAGAGAACATATAGCAAAATATAGATATATACCTATTTTGATAGAGGGGCCAGATCGTAGAGGTGTAGATGTAGGTTTTTTATTTCGCCCCGACTATTTTAAACTTATAAAAGCTGAAGCTAAAAATTTATATATACCAGAAAATCCCAACTTCAAAACTCGTAATCAGCTTGTAATCAAAGGTTTATTATTTGAACAGGATACAGTTTTTGTAATAGTCAATCACTGGCCTTCTCGTTCTGGTGGTGAAAAGCGTTCAGCGCCACTTCGAGCTGCTGCTGCTCAACTCTGCAGAAATACTGTAGATTCTATTTTAGCAGTTAATTCTAATGCACAAATTTTTATAATGGGCGACTTTAATGATACTCCTACTAACGCTAGCATTTTGAAAATTTTGAAAGCTGCTCCTACCTTAACTGAAGCTAAAAAAACAAATCTTTATAACCCATATTATGATTTACAAGAAAAAAAAGGATTAGGTTCTTATGCATACAATGATGTATGGAGTTTTTTAGATCAAATAATAATAACATATAATATAGCCGCTTGTAAATCTAATATTTGCTTAAAAAATGCATGCGTTTTTAATAAACCTTTTCTTTTACAAACTGAAGGCAATTTTGCAGGTTATCCACTTAGAACTTTTGTAGGTAATAATTTTATGGGCGGATATAGCGATCACTTTCCTGTTTATTTGTTATTAGAGTATAAAAAATAATTTTTTTGGATATTTTTATTTTTAAAAAAAACCATGGAAGCATTAGAAGTTATTTTTAAACATCGCAGTATTAGAAAATATAAAAAAAATAGTATACCCGACGATATATTATTAAATATATTAAAAGCAGCTACCAGAGCAGCAACTAATGGAAATATGCAATTGTATAGCATTATTATCACTACTGACGAACAAGATAAGAAAGAACTATTTCCTTTGCATCTAAATCAAGAAATGGTTTTAGAGGCTCCAGTTTTATTAACTTTTTGTGCCGATTTGAATAGATTTACCAAATGGTGTCTATATAGAAATGCTAATCCTGGCTATGATAACCTCCTCTCTCTGATGAGTGCTATAGCAGATACTATTTTAGCAGCACAAAATGCTATAATAGCTGCCGAATCTTATGGTCTCGGCACTTGTATTTTAGGTACTACTTTATACACAGCTAAAGAACACATCAAATTTTTTAATTTACCTAAATTAGTATTGCCCTTTATCAGCATTACTATAGGATATCCAGATGAAGATCCACCTCTAACAGATAGGTTGCCTTTAGAAGCCGTCATACACCCCGGTAAATATCAAGATTATGATGAAAAGACAATAGATATTTATTACCAAGAAAAAGAAAATTTAGATATTTATAAAGATATTGTTAAAGAGAATGGATTAGAAAATCTCGCACAAGTATTTACAGAAAAACGATATACTAAAAAAGATAACGAGGAGATATCTATTAAACTGTGGGAGATAATAAAAGAGCAAGGATTTTTTCAATATAATGAGTAATATAGCATTATTAATATCAGGTGGAGTAGATAGTTCCGTTGCTGCTTTGCAACTTGTACAGCAAGGGTATAAACCTACACTTTTTTACATAGTAATAGGGCCTCAAGAAAAGTTTGATGGGTATAATTGCTCTATAGAAGAAGATATAGAGATGTGTAAGTGGATAGCTGATAAATTAAATTTAAAACTAGAAATTATAAACCTACACCAAGAATATTGGTCTATGGTTATGAATTATCACTTAGAAAGCTTAAAAAAAGGATTGACTCCCAATCCTGATATACTTTGTAATAGATTAATCAAATTTGGAGCTTTTATTGATAAATTTGCTAATTCATTTGATATTATAGCTACTGGACACTATGCCAATGTGATAGAAGAAGATAATCTGAAATGGCTATCTACTGCGAAAGATCAAAACAAAGATCAAACATATTTTTTAGCTAATATTACTTATACACAATTATCAAAAGCTTATTTCCCTCTAGCTTTTTTGACAAAAGAAGAAGTAAAAATGATAGCTAAACGGCACGATTTTCCTACATCTATGCGAAAAGAAAGTATGGGTATATGTTTTATTGGCAAAAATAATTATGATGATTTTATTCGTAATAAACTTGGTAATTTAGAAGGTCACATTATTGATATAAATAATAATAAAATTTTAGGAGAGCATGATGGGCATTGGTTTTATACAATAGGACAACGAAAGGGGCTTAAATTACCAGGTGGACCATGGTTTGTAGTAAAAAAAGATATTGAAAAAAATATCATCTATGTAGCAAGAGGCTATAGACCATATGAAGTTTATAAAGATAAAATAAATTTTGTAAACTTCGAAGTTGTTACGCCAGGTGCTGAACAATATATGAAAGATTGCATGGAGATTTATTTTAAAATACGTCATTCTCCAACTTTTAATAAAGGAAAAATTTATTGGGATAATAAAACAAATGGACATGTAGATTCTTTGCTACCCATACATGGAGTAGCTGCTGGGCAATATATAGTGATATATGATATTGATAGACAAAAAGTTTTGGGAGCAGGAGTAATAGTTGTGTCCTAAAATAAGTTTACGAATATAATAATTTTGTGGAAGTTAATCGAAAATTAATAAATGTTTAAGTTTTTCAAGTTTATATGTTAAATAATTTTTATATTTTTGCAAAAATTTTAATTCATGAAAAAAATAGTGGAAAACACCAGTAAATACCTTGCTATGAGTAAGGAAGAGAATAAAGAATTCTTAGACAACCTTTATTCTCTAATGAAAAAATTAGAAGCCGATGTAGTCGATTATCAAGGTCTGAAAATACTCAGCGCCCCGCCACTGTGCCCAGACTGTCGTAGCAATCACATTATTAAAAATGGTTTACAAAATGGGATGCAAAACTATCGCTGCAAAGATTGTGGCAGACAGTTTAGAGTTACCACAGGTACTTTTGTTTACAGGTTACAAAAGAAAGAGAAAATGCTCGACTACATCAGATGTATGGTAGCAGGCAAAAGTCTCAGAGCTTGTGCTAAAGAAGTGGGCATCAGCCTACCAACAAGCTTCGCTTGGCGACACAAGATATTGGCAGCTCTACAAAGTTTCGAAGATAATATCAATTTTTTCGGAGTAGTAGAGATGGATGAACTATTGATGGATTATTCTGAAAAAGGCAGAATATACAAAAATGCCGAAGAGCTGAAGCGAGCTAGGAAGCAAAAGCCAAAGAAAGTAGCCGTATTGGCTGCTACAGACAGAGCTGGCAACTTATTATTTAAAAAATTTGAAAGCAAAAAGCTAAGTTCAGAACAGATAGAGCAATTTTTGAAGGCTAAAATGCCAAAGGATGGAGTCATGTGTAGCAGTAATAAAAAAGCATTCAAAAAGGTTAGAAGAAATGTAATCAAGCATAAAGAAATAGTAACTAGCCATAGACAAAAGCGAGGTATATATAGCCTAAGTACTGTCAAGAAGAAAGCTAGTGAATTCACTAATTGGATATATTTCAAATTTAGGGGCGTAGCTACTAAATACCTGCAAAACTACATTATGTGGTATGTAGTGATGGGTAAATACCTCACAGGCAAGACTGTAAGCAATACTGGGCGAATGCTCAACCTTGCATCCTCGGACAGGTGGGCGTGGTATCGGTATAGAGAGTTAGTAAATAAAACATATGTTGATTTTAACATATGTTAGTTTTCCGAATTGATTAATTTTCTAAACAATTTCCCTCTTAATATTTTAAATAAAAACTCTTGTTTTTATTTATCAAAAACTGCAAATATTTTCTATTTAAAAAAAATTAACCAACTTTGCAAAAAAATTATGGATCTTTTTGAAAAATTTAATTTAAATGACACACCCCTAGGCAAATATTATGAACTAGCACATGGATATTTTATGTATCCTCAATTAGAAGGGGAAATCGGACCTCGTATGAAGTTTATGGGTAAAGAGATGATTGTATGGAGTCTAAATAATTATTTAGGTCTAGCTAATCATCCTGAAGTTCGTAAAATAGATGCTGATGCATCTGCTGAATATGGATTAGCTTATCCAATGGGTGCAAGAATGATGAGTGGACATACAAAAGAACATAGAAAATTAGAAAAAGAATTGGCTGATTTCGTTAAACGCGAAGATGCTTTTGTATTAAATTATGGATATCAAGGTATGTTTTCTATCATAGATAGCTTGGTAAATAGAAAAGATGTGATAGTATATGATGAAGAAGCTCATGCTTGCATAATAGATGGGATGCGTTTACATATAGGTAAGCGTTTTACCTACAAACATAATGATATGGAAAGCCTAGAAAAACAACTGCAACATGCTGAAAATTTAACAAAAGAAACTGGAGGTGGAATTTTAGTAATCACAGAAGGTGTTTATGGAATGACAGCTGAATTAGGTGATATACCTGGTATTATAGCCCTAAAAGATAAATATAATTTTCGTTTACTCATAGACGATGCTCACGGCATAGGCACTATGGGACCAACAGGAGCAGGTACAGATGAACATTTCGGACTACAATCTCAAGTAGACCTGTATTTTGGTACTTTTGCAAAAGCTTTCGCTGGCATAGGTGCATTTATTGCTGGGCCTAGAAATGTTATTAATTATTTACGCTATAATATGAGATCCCAAATATATGCTAAATCCCTTCCTATGGCTATGGTTTTAGGTATTCAAAAACGCTTAGAAATGATAAAAACTATGCCTGAACTACGTGAAAAGCTTTGGAATAATGTGCATACATTGCAAAATGGATTGAGAAATGCTGGTTTTGATCTTGGCAAAACTCAATCTCCTGTTACTCCTGTATTTTTGAATGGTGGTGATAGAGAAGCTTCTAATTTAGTAGTAGATCTTCGCGAAAATTATAATATTTTCTGTTCTATTGTTACTTACCCAGTTGTTCCTAAGGGAATTTTTCTTATTAGACTTATTCCTTCTGCAGCTCACTCTTTCGAGGATATTCAAATTACTATAAAAGCTTTTAATGAAGTTAAAGACAAATTAGATAGTGGCTTTTATAAAGAATTAGATCTACCTCATAAAAAAATTATTGAAGATTGAGATAATAGAAATTATAAAAAAATTACACTAAGCACCCTTCTGTTTTATAATACAAATTTAATATATTAATAAAAATTATATTGATTATTTGCGTATTAATTAGTTAATTATTCTTATTTTTTTTAATATTTTCTAAACTCAAAATATACATATACCCTTGAAATAGTAGTTAATGAGAAATATTTAAGCAATACTTATGTATATAATTAAAGAATAATTTGCATAAAAATCAGGTTATAAATAAAACGTTATATTTAAAATAACTATTATAATTCTTTTACATAACAACGTCTACGCTTATGCTGAATATGTTTAAAGTTTTTCCAGGTTTGTACTGCTTGTGTATTAGTTTCAAAAATTCCTGTAGTCTCTACTTCTTTTACTCCATAACGTATCAATTCTTTTTGTAGCTCAGTGATCAATACAGCTGCTACGCCTTGTCTCTGTAATTGCGGTAATACTGCTGTCAATGCTAAATCTACAACTTTGGGATGATTTATAGCTCGAAATATATTGTATATACCCCAGGGTGAGAGCTTTCCGTTTGCTTTTTGCATAGCTCGTGATAATGATGGTAAACCTACTATGAAAGCAACTGCTTCTCCATCTTTATTTGTAATTATTTTTATAAGATTCGGATTTAATAAAGAAAAATATTTTTCTATATAATAACTACCTGTCTTTTCATCAAAAGGTATTACATAAGGAAGTTCAGCAAAAGCTTGATTTAATACTTCTAACACTTGTGGTATAAATGGTTGTAACTCTTTTCGTTTTTTAAATGAGTTTACTATTAAATTATATCTTTTTTTTATAGTTTCATTTAATTTTAATATCCTTTCATCTATACAATCTTCTGGATATAGAATGAATTCTATCCAATCATTTTCTTTTTGATATTCTAATTTATCAAAAATGTCTTTATAAAATACCTTATTATATGTAGAAGCAATAGATGGTAAGTATTCGAAACCTTCAATTAATAAACCCTGATTATCAAGATTGGAAAAACCTAAAGGACCATGAATATGAGTAGAACGTTTTTCTCTTGCCCAATTTTCAGCAAATAATAGTAATTGTTCCCCCACTTCGACATTTATTGATTCAAATTTAAAAAAACGTGCATAAGCCTTATTTACCTTTTCATTATATTTATGATTTATCATCGTTATTATACGCCCAACGGTTTTGCCATTATCTTTAGCTAACCAAAATTGTGTATCACAAAATTCTAATTCTGGATTTGTATGAGGTGAAAACATTTTTTTTTCATCATTTTTCAGAGGTGGTACCCAATTTTTGTCACCTTTATAAATTTTGAAAGGAAAATCTATGAACTCTTTTATGTCTTTCTCTGTTTTTACTTCTAAAACTTGTATCATGATTTTAAAATTCTAACAATTAATTCTTTTAATAATTCACTTTGTTCGAAAGATCGATTACCTACACCTTTAGCCTTGAGATCATATTCTCGAAGTAGAGATATAATATTTATAATAGATGCATAAGTATAATTTTGGTCGGCTTGTTGATATTGTTTTAAAAAAAACGAATGAGATAATCGTAACATTTTTACCAGTTCTGTTTCATTTTTGTTTTTTTTGTTTTGTTTATAAATAAGTAATTGAGTAAAAAAATTAAACAAATTTTGTATTACCATTAATAGAGCACTTCTCTCCTCACTCGATGCCAAATACAAAGTTATGTTTTGAATACTTTTAATATCTTTTTTTGCTAAAGCATTTTGTAATTCATACACATTATACTGTCTATTTATTCCTGTGAGTTCTTCTACTACTTGCATATTTATTTCGCCGCCATCTGGCACTAGAATAAATAATTTTTCTAATTCATTAATAACTACAGACAAATTTGTTCCGAGATTATCTGATAATATTCGACTGATATGCGGATTAATATTATATCCTTTGGATTTAGCGTAGTCTTGGATAAAATTTGGTACTTGATAATTATATAAACCTTTACTATTAAATTTTATTACTTTCGAGGTTTTTTTATTAAGTAATGTTTGCCATTTACTATTGAGTTTATCATCTTTATAACCAAAGAAAAGTATAGTCTCATGCATAGGTTTTTGAAAATATTTTTCGAGTAAATCAAAATTTGATAAGTTCAGCTCTTGAGTTTCCCTGATAGAAATAACTTTATAAGTGCCTAAAAATGAATAGCTTTCAGCTATATTTATGATTTCTGCAATAGTTGTGTCTTTACCATAAATAATATATAAATTCAAATCTTTTTCACTCGGATCTAAGATTTCATCTTCTACTATATGCTGTAATTGATCTACAAAATATGATTCTTTACCATAAGCAAAATATATATTAGCATAATTTTTAGCTCGTATATCAAATTTTATTTTTTCAAATTGTTGTAAAAAATCTGGTGTATATGTAGAAACCATTATTATGATGATTTTATATTAATTATTAAACAAAATTTATGATGACAAAAATACAAATAATTAATAAATGAAATTATTTCTAAAAGTTAAGAAAAAATTAACATTATCGATCTTGATTTTCATTTATTAATAATATGATTTTTTGAATAATCATCTCAGTATAATATCATTTTGACAAAATATAGAAATCTTTCAAAATATTAGGATCTACTATTTTAGTAACGTTTCTTTACTTTACCATATTAATCTATCTTTTGCCCTTTGTATTTTATCTTTTTTATTTGTTTAAATATGTTATAATTTTGAAAAAAATTAATAATATATTATGGAAAATAAATTTTCATTTATTGTATCAGGAATGGTATGTACTATGTGTGTAAAAAATGTAGAAAATGCTATAAAAAAGATCAATGGCGTCAAATATGTATCTGTAAATCTCGCTACTCAGAAAGCATTTGTAATAGCTGATGAAAATATCAAATTCGAAGATATTAAAAAAGCAGTTAAAGAAGTTGGCTATAATGCCACTACCGAAGCTCCAAAAGAAGATTTAATAGAAAAGCAATTCGTAGATGCTAGACAGAATATGTATATATCATTAGCTATCACTATTCCATTAATGATACTTATGATACTTCATATGAGTGGTATATATATTCCTTATTTTTTAATAATTGAACTAATAGCTAGCTCCTGTGTAATTTTTATAACTGGTAAAAAAATGTTAAGTAATGCGTGGATAGCACTTAGACATTTACATACAAATATGGATACTTTATTATCTATTGGGGCTATCTCAGCTTGGTCAACTAATATTTTAGCTATAGCAGGGTTAAATGTTTTATCATTTGGAACTGTGGCAGCTATGTTAGTGTCTTTGAATCTGGTAGGTAGATATATTGAATCCAAAATGAAAAATAATGCCGTCAAAGAAATAAAACTCTTGATGTCAATGAAAGTAGAGAGTGCTAATGTTTTAATAAATAATAAGATAATAGAAGCCCCGATAGATACTGTAAAAATAGACGATATAATTATTATCAGGCAAGGTGAAAAAATACCACTAGATGGTACTATTGTGGAGGGGCGAGCCTATATAAATGAATCCATGGTTAATGGCGAACCACTACCAATAGATAAAACCATTGGTGATAGTGTACTCAGTGGTACTATTGTAGAAAATGGTTTAATAAAAGTAAAAGTAGAAAAAGTAGGATCTGATACTTTTATTAATCAAATGATTAAACTTATAGAAGAAGCGCAATCTTCTAAAGTCCCAATACAAGCTATGGCTGATAGAATAACTCGCTATTTTGTTCCTATAGTTTTAGTATTAGCAATTTTAAGTGGTGTTTTCTGGTTTTTTAATTATGAACTTTATCTTCCTTTTTTATCAAAAATTTCAAAAATTTTTCCATGGATCATTACTGATGGTGGTGCTATATCTACTGCAATTTTTTCTTTTGTTGCTACACTTGTAATTGCTTGTCCCTGTTCATTGGGCTTAGCTACACCAATGGCTCTTGTGAATGCTAGTAGTGTAGCTGCTAAAAAAGGACTTATTATTAAAAATGGAGAAGCTATACAAATGGCAAAAGATATTGATACTGTAATTTTTGATAAAACAGGCACTATTACTGAAGGAAAATTAACAGTAATAGACCATAATTTAACTAATGAAGTCCTAAACATTATAGCTAATATAGAAGAAAAATCTATACATCCACTTGCTAAAGCACTGATAAAATTTGTAAATGAAAATGAGCTATTTCGACATATTGATATTACTGATATAGAGGAATTAAGTGGCAAAGGAATAAAAGGTAAATATAATGAGGATATTTACTTTATTGGTAAACCTTTAAATGCAAATAATTATAGTAATTTTATGGAAAAGGGAGAGACAGTATTAGAAGTTACTAAAAATGATAAAATAATTGGTTATATAAGAATAACTGATAAAATCAAAGCTGATGCGTCTGATACAATACTACAAATAAAAAATCTAGGATGCAAAACTGTAATGCTCACTGGTGATAATGAATTAACAGCTAAATACATTTCAGATCAGATAGGTATAGATGAGTTATGGGCAGGCATTTCACCTAATAAAAAAGTTGATATTATTAGAAAATACCAAATGGAGGGGGGAAAAGTTATGATGGTAGGTGATGGTATAAATGATGCAGCAGCTCTAAAAGCTGCTGATATAGGTGTAGCTATTGGTACTGGTGCTGATCTAGCTATCGAAAGTGCAGATATTATCATCTCAAAAGGTAATCTTAATGTGATACCTTACGCCATTAGCCTTTCTAAATTAACTTTCAAAAAAATTAAACAAAACCTTTTCTGGGCATTTATTTATAATGTCATAGCTATACCTTTATCCATGATGGCTCTACTACATCCTGCAATAGCCGAAGCAGCAATGCTAATAAGTTCTATAAATGTTATCTACAATTCTGGTAAAATCAGAAAACATAATAAAAATTTCATCTATATGCCAAATTAAATCTACAAAATAAAACATTTAATAAATATATGGTAATGGTAATAAAAATATTAAACGTAGTGAAAAGTGGGTGGTATGTAAAAAATAATTTATGATTTTTACATAGAAACACATAAATAATAGTTTAGAAGTTGAGCAATACATTTGTTGTAGGTTGTTAGTTGTCAGTTATAAGTAGTACCTCTCACCCCCCTGCCCTTTTGCAAATCAATTGATAATCACAATATATGCAATTTTTTTGATCTTCAGTTAATTCAAACTCTCCATCATTTTTTAATTTATCTATTGTTATTGTTAATAAATCTTCAAATTCATTCTTTTCATCGTAAAAATCAACAACATTTTTATCTTTCTTTAATTCATTTTTATATGCTTTGTTATAAGATTTTAAATAAATATTTTCTCCAAAAACATTATTAGAATTATTTATAGCACAATATAAATAGCAGTAAAAAGCTAGCTGAAAAACATATTCCATTTTAGAATTTTGCTTAAAAAGATCCTCAGCCTCAGTATAAGTTACCGCTTTTTCGCTACCCGTTTTGAAATCTATTATGTATATCCCTTTATCATTTTTAATAATCAAATCTATGGTGCCTTCTAATTTTACATCATTTAATTGGAGAATTAATTTTTGCTCTATTCCTAAAATCTCGGCAGGAAAATGAGATGTTTGAGTATTTATTTCTACATCAAAAAATTTATTTAGCATACTTTTTAATTGATGTTTTAGCAGTAGCACTTTTATACTATCCTTATTAGGTAATAAAGCATTACATTCTTTATCTATATTATTTTTAATTTTTTGTAATATTCCAATATCTACATTTTTATAATTATTAAATAATTTATTTAAAGCTTGATGTATCAGAGTGCCTAATTCTCTTTCTATTGCTTCCTCGGGAAATAGATCAGTATCTGTCAGATTTTCTATGTATTTGAAATAAAATTTACGTGGACATTGTATGTAAGTGCTAATGGCATTACGAGATAATCCGTTTTTATTCAGATAGTCATTTACTTTATTTTGGGCATCAGTTTTTATTTTATGTTCAGTTATTTGTGATGACTTGCCTATTTTATCTGTGAAATTTTTGATATCTATACCACGATATTTTAATTGCAATAAATACGGACTATAATCGCACTCTTCATCAGCTATGAACCTAGATGATAGTAGGTGAATATTTTCACTACGCTGTAGTAATCTATAAATATGAAAAGCATCTATGCCCTCACGCCAGTCCTGAGTTGGTAAATTAAAATGTTTCCTGAAATGATATGAGATAAATGTAGGTATGTATTTGTCTCCAGGAACTATTTTATTATTCAGTGAAAGAATTATTACCTTTTGGAAATCTAAAAGACGACTCTCCATCAGTCCCATCACTTGTAGAGCTTCCAATGGTTCACCTTCAAGTTTTATTTTTATCTCCCTTAATATTTCTGTTATCAATGATATTAGAAACTTGATATCTGTTATTACTATTTTATATTGATCAAATAGAACATTGGTTTCTTGTAGTTTAGTATATAATTGTCTAATAGCCTCTAACTCCAATTTAAGCATAGAACTCTTTTCTGTCGTAGTTTTTAAATTTTCCTCTAAATACGATAGCAACTCCAATAAATGATTCATGAAATCTATCGTGCCATTAGCATTAATGATAGATAGCAATTTATCAATCAATGGCTTATCAGCAGTATTTATATTATTTATTTCAATAAAATCACTGATTTCTTGAATATTAGAATTACCACCAGTTGGATATAAATAATTATTAATTATATCTTTGACATAATTATTTTCATAAATAAAAGGATGATATATCAGCTCTAACCATTTCTGTTTAGATATTAAAATCTTATTATTGTTTTTCCTAATATCATTGTATAAATCAAAAATCTGCATTATGAGAGTATAAGCATTAGTATTTTTAATAGAATAATTCATCGTTATATTTACAGACTTGATATCATCTGGTAGAGAAGTGAGTACCACAGGTAGCAGACTATCATCGGGCAAAATAATCGCTTGATATTGTTCTAAGTTTTTAATATGTTGAGCAGCATATTTAGCCATCTCTACTTCATTAGTGAAAGAGCAAATTTTTATTTTATCTTTTACATTTTTTAGTTCATCGCCTAGATTATTCGTTTTAACGTTGAAATCAGCGGGCATTGGAAAATCCTTAATTAACCAACTCAATTGCTTACCAGCACTATAAAGGTTATTAGTTAAATATTCATCATCATATTCCCAAATAAAATTTGCTTTATCTTTTAATTTATTGAATATTGCGTATTCTGCTTGTGTAATAAAATTAAAACCTATAAAATAAAAGATTTTTTCATTGATATTTTTTGAATTTTCTATTTCATTTTCTACGAAATGTCTAATTTGTAGACCTTCATAAGCTAGATTATCTTTGATTAATGATTCTCTATATTGTTTGTATAAATCATGTAATTTATTCCAAATATCTAAATATGAATTTTCACTAAAGGATTTATTAAAATACTTAATTAATTTATCAAAATAATCTTTAAAATCTGGTTCCAAATCTAAATTGAAAAGATTTTTTATTTCATTTTCATCTTTAATATTTATAAATAGTTTACTAGCATCTACCAGAGCATTGTCAATATCATTAAAATCTATAAGCAGTATTTCACCAAGGAAATAGAAATCTTCAATTTTTAGATTTGCTTTATTAGGATAAATATTTTTAAAAGAATCAAATAATTTGAAAATGGCGACTACATCTTCTATTTTAGTAAGAGATGAATTGTCGTCAATCCAATCTTGCAGAGAAAGTACTTCGGGCAAGAAAGTTGTTTTTTGACAAAGTTTGGCTATTTCTTGTTTTAGAAATATACATGAGCGACGATTGGGCATCAATATAGTTAGATTTTTTAGATTATCACCATGTTTTTGGTAAATATATTCTGCTACTTCTTGCAAAAATGCTTTCATATTTTTTTGAGTTTTTAATTAATTATTATATTTCTACTTTTAGCAATTCATTATTGTCGATATTAAGCAAAAATCCTTCGATATCTTTATCAAAAATTTGACGTAGGATCTCTATGTAATTTCTCACTTGATATTTATATTCATTTAAATCTTTTTCACCAGTTTTGAAATCTACAACAATGACTTTATCAGGATAAATAAATATCTTATCTGGTCTATACATTTTTCTTTCCTTATCCGACTCTAGCTTATCCTTATCCGACTCTAGCTTATAAATAGACAAATCTCGCTCACTAATAATCTCCTGTGCATTAGTAAACCAATTTTTCACTTCTGGGTTAATTTCAAAAATAGTTTTTATATTGTCTTTAATTTTTTTAATTTCTTCTGATGTTTTATGATATTTTTTTAATATTTTATCAGCTTTTTTCTCCCAATTGTCTACATCGTCTATTACTCTGAGAATATCATGCATCAATACACCATGAGCAATTTTTTCATTTGAAGATAAACTATAATTTTTCTTAATTTTTATTTCTATGCCCACATTTTCTTTTGCTGCCCATTGGAAATTTTCTATAGACACATCTGATGCATAGGTAGTATTGTTTACTAATGTTCCAATTTCATAAATATCAAAATTTTCATTAGAATTTATTGATTTATAAGTATCAATTGCTCCTAGACCATCTATGTTAAAATTATTAGTTACACATTTCTGGATTTCTTTACCTATATTTTGATTTTCAATATTAGCAATGAGCACTTTTTTTGCACGAGTTAGAGCTACATAGAGCAGATTGAGGTCATCCACATATTTTTTTGTTTTTTCCATATAATATTCATCTGCGAATTGAGAATTTGCAAGATCTCCACTAGTTTTTAATAAAAATGCAGGAATATTTGAATTGCAAATATCTGGTTTTTTAAACCATAGATAATCGTTTTGATTTCTAGTCCAATTGATGAAAGGTACTATCACAGCGTCATATTCTAATCCTTTAGATTTATGGATAGTAGAAATATGAACTCCATTTTTTTCATCTGTTATCTTCAATGACTGTTTCACTCCATTATTCAGAAACCACTCAATAAACATCACCTCATTATTATTGTGCTCCCGCTGATAATTTTTTATTAATTGTAGGAAATGCATGCAAAAGACTTTTTCTTTATCATCTAGCTCTTTATAAATAATGTTTACCAAATGCTCTGCTTTGAAATATAAGTTTTGAGCCATGAAATTATCATCATTTTCTAAATTATTCATCAGACTATTGTAAGGTACTGAATTTGATGTTTTTATAAAATCATAGAAAGCCTCTGACATGTATCTAGCATAATTAGAGCCATTTTGTAGTGCATAGAGGGTAAAAACTATCCATAGCACGGCATCAGAATTAGCAAAGCTAATACTCTCATCAGAAATAATTTTGAAATCAGAATCCTGAATTGTTGAATTTTGGAGTATATATTTGAATACTTCTACAGCTTCTTTATTGGTTCTAACGAGAATACCAATGTTTTTGTAGCCTTTTTCCCACAAATTATTTACATCATTTATTACCAATTGTAGTACTTTATCATCTTCTTCAGATTCTATGGAGTCTGATGTATCATATGTAGTTGATTTTTCTTCATTTGTTGTAGTATTTTTATTATTTTTATCTTTTGCTATATACAGTTTTACATATCCCTGGAAATCTTTAAATTGATCTTTTTTGGCGTCAGGGATTTCTTGTTTAACATCTCTATTTTTATCAGTATCTATATATATTTCTTTAATGTAATTGATTTTAGTTTGGTATCTTGGGTTACTAATATCTTCATCTTTTTCCTTAAATAAATCAGTTAATTGTAAAAGTTCACTAAAAAGGGAATTATTAAAGTTCACAATATTAGGATAAGAACGCCAATTTTCTTTAAGATTGTTTCTAGAAATACTATTATGAAAGTCAGTATCAATGGTATCTTTCATAATTTCCCAGTCTCCATTACGCCAGCGATATATAGCTTGCTTGATATCGCCAACTAGCAAAACATTATCTGACTGAGCTTGGCTGAGGCTTTCATTGATTAATGGTTTTATAATTTCATATTGCACATGAGAGGTATCTTGGAATTCATCTATTAAGAAATATTCATAATATACACCTAATTTTTCATAGATAAACATATAATTATTTTCGATAAACTTTCTTAGCATTTTTCCTATATCAGACAAAAGCAAGATATTATTTGTTTTTTTGTAATCATATAGACTTTTTAAAATATCACTTAGCAGAGCTATATTATAGATTTGATTAGAAATGATACGTGCAGTCTCATAATTTTTCCCTTCATTATTTATTAAATCATTATAAGAGAATAATAAATCTTTTATATTTTGCAAATCATTATTTTTCAATGTAATCGTGTTACCACCACTAAAAAGTTTGCCATTTAACCCTTCAATAAAATAACTATTAGGTAAAAGTTTTTTTATTTCATAACCTATTTTAAAATTTTCAATCTTTGAACCTAAAAAAGAAGCTGGACCTCTTGCTTTTTGATAAAAATCATTTTCTGTTATATTATTATTATTTTTACAAATATTTTTAAAATCATCATTTATTTTTTTTGCTTTATCTAAAAAATCATTCATTACATTATTTAAACATTTAATTATATCATCTAAACATTTCTGTTTAAAATCCTCATCAGTCAATTTATTAATAAAATCATCCTCATAATCATAGAAAAATTCTTTATTAATCTCTTTAATTAGGTCTAATAGCATATTATTGTAATTAAAAGACTTATCTTGAGCGAGTTTATCCTCAATAAATTTAATAAGCCAATTAAAAGCGGGATATTGTTCTTGCAGATTTACTATGAAATCATCTACCGCCTCCCTGTAGATATCGTCGTTTTTTACAATTAATTCATAATTATACTTAACGCCTATCTCGTAGAGAGCACCTCTAAAGAGCCTTTGCAAAAAGCTATCAATGGTAGATACAGAAAAGTCCTGATAATTGTGCAGGATATTATATAAAACATTTTTAGCAGCACCAGATATATCATCATCAGATAGTTGAGTTATATTTTTACCATTAATTTGTCCGCCTTTAGCGAAAGCTTTAAATTCTTCAAGGGAGTTGGGGTTGTTATTAGCTATAGAATACAGTCTATCTAATATTCTCAGTTTCATCTCATTCACAGCGGCATTAGTGAAAGTGATAGCGAGTATTTTTTTAAAATTATTTGGGTTTTCTAATGCTAATTTAACGTAAAACATAGACAATTGATATGTTTTACCACTACCAGCTGAGGCTTCTAATACTTTAATAGACATTTATTGAATATTTTTGTAAAAATAAGGAAATAAATTTCAATAAACAAACAAATTTATCTGTTTATTGTACGAAATAGTGATTTTATTATGATTGTAGACTGGGGAGACTGGGGAGACTGGGAGAAGGGGAGAATGTGTTCACTGATAAACTACTCAACTGCTAATATGCGGTTCTGTCTATTTCAGGGCTAAAACCCACAGCCTTTTCTCATAAAGTTCATAAAGTTTGTAAAGTTTGTAAAGTTTGTAAAGTTTGTAAAGTTAATGAACAACTATATAATACATAAAATATAGGTTAATAAGCAGCTCGTTGTTATCTAACCTAAAGGTCTTTGTCATTAGTAGCAATTCGGGAATTGAAGATAAAATTATTTTTCTATTACCCTTATCTCTTCTTCTGTCAATTCATATAATTTGTAGACCAATTGGTCGATTTCTTTTTCCCATGCGGTGGTATCTGCTGTGTGATTCGTTTTTCCCCAAAAGTGAAAGCTCATTTGTTCTTAAATAATTTTTATAGTTTAATAGTAGCTCTTAATTATTCTAAAAATTGTGTAGTATCTAAATAAAATTTAGTGATTTTTTTATTATTTAAATTTTTATTTACTTCATCATTAACAAAACTAATGAGATAAATAATTGCAGATTTTAATAA